>Ga0157378_10005206_pt1 | contig 11419 bp, 8 predicted proteins | sample M65metaG_FD_115309 | JGI IMG/M metagenome (GOLD analysis project Ga0157378, IMG submission 115309) | Miscanthus rhizosphere microbial communities from Kellogg Biological Station, Michigan, USA - M6-5 metaG | ecosystem: Host-associated > Plants > Roots > Rhizosphere > Soil | place: USA: Michigan...
CTGTGCGCACGATGCCGCAGGTGAGCTTCGACCAGATCGCCGCCACGCTGCGCGTTCTGGTGAAACTGGCGCCGCCCAACGATCCGGAAATGCAGCCGTCCACCGAGGATATGGCGCGCCGTTTTCATTCCGTGGTCTCCGGAAGCGAGCCGTCTTCCGTTTCCATGATCGTGTATGGGACGACCCACGTGCGGCCGCGCGAAGGCGAAACGCTCGAGCCATACCTCGATCGTCTCACTGACGAACTGGTACTGGCGTTCGTAAGACAGGAATTTAATGCCGGACGGGCGACGCCTCCGGCGATTGTTCCATTGCTCGTTCGACTGGATCGCGAGCGCGGTCAAGCCGACAACACCGGCAAAAACCGGTTTGGCGGCACGCAGCATGACGAAGTGCGCGTCTCGGTGCTTTGCGAAAAATTCTGGAATTCTTTGCCCGCCCGGGTGAAAGGGAAAATATTGCGAAGCCCGGACTCCTGGTGCGTGCCTTCGGCCGTGCTGGGCCGCTTTTTGGAACCTCTTGCCGCAGCAGCGGAGAAAAAGAAATCAGATGCGGCCGCCCGAGCCGGGCGCGCCGTGCTGCTTGCGTACGCGCAGTGCCTCACGTCGGAAGAGAGCAAGCCGCGCCGGACCGTGGCTGCGGGTCTCGCTGAGATCGCTGCGCAGCTGGAGCGATTGTGGCCTCACGCCTCGGCAGCCGAGTTTGGGCGCGGAGTTGTGATGGCTCTGCTCGCGGAAACTTCGCCCGGAATCGCGGGATTGCTGTCCGCGCTGGTTGAGAAACTGGCACGGACTTCACTGTTGAAGCGCGAATACGCTGAGTTCGAACGAATTCTCGAGGCGCTGGAGGCGGCGCCGCGCGATGACGAACATGCCCATATTTCCACACTCGTGGCGCGCATCGTGGGCGATGAGCAGTGGCTTTATCTCGTGGATGAAGCGCTCTCAAGCCAGTCGTTGAATCCGGTCGTTCCGCGATTGCTGAAACGATGTCCCGATCGCATGCTCGAACGACTGGGGCTGCTGCTGACCGCGGCTGAAGGACTGAATTCGCTTCCCGCGATGGTGCGTTTGCTGCATGCCACGGGCGAGCCCGTGCTTGGCGCTCTGGAAACTCGTTTGTACGAGGCGCGCCGGCAACGCGTGGCGACCGCCATTCATCTGCTGGCATCGGCGGACCCCAAACGCCTGGCGAGCGCGCTACCGAGGGCGCTGGCCAGCTGGGAATGGAGCTTGCAGGACCTGGCAGCGACTGAACTGATGAAGTGGACCAATCCTTCTGTCGTCGCAGCGACCGCGCAGGCCTTTCTTGCGACTATCGGCGAAGCGCATGCCATGGTCGTGCCCTGCATGATCGATCACATTGGAATTGCGCATGAAACAGCGGCGGTTCCGGCGCTGCTGCAGATTGCGGTGGGAGAGCACTTGACGCTGCGTGACATTTTCTTTCGCATCAAAGCCATCGAGGCGCTTGGAAGGATGCGCGTGCCGGAAGCGGCGGCGCCCTTGCTAAACATCGTGAGACTGCGCAACGGATTGGCGCACGACGAACCGGCCGCGCTGCGTGCAGCGGCCGAAGAGGCTCTCGCCATTCTAGAAAACCGGCAATCCTCCGCTCGCGCCCGGGTTGCGGAAAGCGCGCGCAGCAAATCCGGCGCGCCTCACGCCCGGCCGCGAAGATATACTCGCGCGCGATTGCAACCCCCCATGCAGGCGGTCATCACCGGAACGCGGATCGGTGCGGCAAGAGTGCGCGTGCTGGCGCTCGGCGGGGCATTTCTGGAAACTGATCAGCGGCTGGCTGTTGGTGATTCCATGCAGGTAGAAATTCGGACCGGACTTCGCAAAATTCAGTCGACGGCCGTCGTGCGCAATGTCACCGCGGTCGGAGCCGGCGTTGAGTTCGTCCACATGAAACCGCGCGACCGCGAACGCTTGCGTCGACTCCTCGATCAACTGCTGAAGTAAATTTCCATAGCAAAAATTCCCGGCGAAAGATTTCCGGGATGGTGGGCGTCACAGGCTTTGAAAAAAGTCATGTTCTGTCATTCTGAGCGAAGCGAAGAATCTCTCTTTGTTCGTTCTCTTCTTATACTTAAATCGAAGAGAGATTCTTCGCTTCGCTCAGAATGACAGCGTTTTGAGTTTTTCCGTTCAGCCTGTGAGGGTTCGGTTTGCGCGGACCAAAATCCGTAGGTTGAAGCCTTTGCTACTCTTCGTCGGAACCCGGCGTGGAGAGCAGCGGGCGGGGAAAAGTTTCGACGGGATCTACCTGCGGAACATCCGCGCTGCCGATTCCCATTTCTTTGAACTTTCGGGCGGACGGAATCAGGCGGCTGTCAAACGATGCGGCGGCGCTGTTGTAAGCCTTGCTGGCGCGTTCCAAGCCCTTGGCAATATCCGAAAGATGTTCGGCAAACTTGACCACACGATCGTACAACTCCTTGCCCAAATCCTTGATGCGCTCGGCGTTCTCCGCAACCAACTGCTGTTTCCAACCGTACGCAATGGCTCTTAGCAGCGCGATCAGCGTCGTGGGGCTGGCGAGAACGACGCGCTTTTCGATGGCGTCTTCAATGAGCGTACGGTCCTGTTCCAGCGCCGCGCTGAAAAACGATTCGCCCGGTACAAACAGCACGACGAATTCAGGCGTTTGATCGAATTGTTTCCAGTATTCTTTTCCCGAAAGACCCTTGATGTGTTCGCGGACCAGCGTGGCATGTTGCAGCATCGCTTCGCGATACTCGGCATCCGATTGAGCGCTGGTCGCCTTGAAAAAAGCGTGCAGCGGCACCTTCACATCTACCACGATTTTTGCGTTGCCCGGAAGATTCACGATCAGGTCGGGACGCAAACGCCCCTCTTCCGTATCGATGGAAAGTTGTTCCTGGAAATCGCAGTGCGGTGACATGCCGGCCAACTCCACAACGCGCCGCAAGGTTAATTCGCCCCACTTCCCTTTCACCTGGGGCTGTTTCAGGGAATTGACCAGGCTTCCTGTTTCTTCCCGCAATTCCCGGTTGGTGGTGGACAGGAGTTGCACTTCGCTGCGCAGGCTTCCGTAAGCTTCCTGCCTTGCGGATTCCACGCGCGAGACTTCCGAACGAAGTTCCTTCAAAGCGGTCTCGAGCGGATCGACCATGGATTGAATGGCCAGCTTGCGGTGTTCAAGGTCCCCCTCGGCTTCCTTCTGCAAGGAACCAAACCTGGCGCTCGCTAGTTCGATGAACTGGTTGTTGCTTGCTTTCAACGCCTCGCCGGCCAGCGACTGGAAGGCTTCCCTGAGTTTCACCTGGGCGTCGTCTAGCAAACACCGCTGCTCGGCCAGGTTCGCTCGCTGCGACTCGGCGTCTTTTTCGGCGGCCATTCGGAGTTTTTGCTCGTCTTCAATTCTCCTCTGCGATACGCGCGCCTCCTGCTGCAGCGCGTCGTTCTGCTTTTTTAATTCTCCGACCGTGCCGTCCAGTCCCGCGGCGCGGCGCTCGAGTTCCAGCCGCGCTGCGCCGGACACAGAATTGGCCCACGCCCAGGCAATCGCAAATCCCGCAGCGAGCGAAGCGACGGCAATCAGAATGGCTGTAAAAGTCATAAAAGCCCTAAGCGAAGAATAAGCGAATATTGACTGTGGAGCAAATTCTATCTCGCGGAAAAGGTAGCACAGGCTTCAGCCTGTGTGGGTTTTCGTTCGTGCATCAGATTCAAAATCCACAGGCTGAGCAGGCTTTGGAATAAAGGACTTACGCTCTCATTCTGAGCGAAGAGAAGAATCTCTCTTCGATTTAAGTAAAAGAGAAGAAACAAATAGAGATTCTTCGCTTCGCTCAGAATGGCAGCGTTTTGAGTTTTTCCGCAACCTGTTCTGCCTGTGTGGGGTTTCAAACCAGATCCAAAATCCACAGGCTGAAGCCTGTGCTACTTAACAGAGGCTAGTTGAGTTCTCGCCAGGCGGAATCCAGGAGCGAGGCCAGCGGACCCACCGGTTTATCATCGAGCATACTCTTGAGTTGCGCGCGGATCTGCGACAAATCCTGGGGAGCCTGTTCAAGTTTCTGTAATACCTGATCGATCCGCTCCGACCAGTCGCGTGTGGCTATGGTCCGTGCTTCGGTGAGGCGCTTGCGGGCCAATTCAAGATTGGGCGCACTTGCGCCGGATGAGAGCAGCCTCGCCGAAATTGAATAATTTCCGCCGGTCACGAATTTCACGTCAACCTGTGCAACATTCTCCTCGCCGCCCGAGGATTTGAGGCGCTGCACATTTCCTTTCGAAAGCTGGATCACGCCCGGAGACCCGTTGCGAACTTCCACCTGCAGCGGCTCGGTTGTGCCGTGTGCATGCACAGTGAGTTGACCTGTGTTGCCGGCCGTGACTGCTTCCGGCGGACCACTGATCTCGAGCAGCACGACTGAAACTGGAAATGGACCCATTTCAGCTCCGCCCACATTAATGCGGAGCGTGATATCACCGACCGGGATGCGCGGGCCCGGCAGTACCACCATCGCAACAGGAGAAGCTGCCGCGATGAGGCATGGATCATCGTTCAGGAATACATGGTTCGAATCCGCGGCGCCTCGAAAGCCGGTCCCTTCCAACGTAAAGCGGTCATGAATGGCCAGGAAATGAGGGTACGACGTTACGTTGACGTGCCCCGCAGGCTGTCCCACAGACGATTGAGAATTCATTGGAGTCCCAGGATCGCCCGCAGGCACCACGACGGAAGACGCGCTGACGGCGGGCGCGGAAGTTTTCGCCACGAAGCTTCCGGAATGATCCGGGGCTTTGAACAATGCACGGCCAGTCGCGTCGGTTGTAATTTTCTGATTTCCGGGCAAATCCACTGCAACGTTTGGCAAGAGGCGACCCTGGGCATCGAGCACCGCGAGCGTGGCCTGCTCTCCCGCGACAAGTCTGGGAGGGAGAATAATCAATCGAGGGGCGGGAGAAGCGCGTGGTTTTGGCGGTTCCTGAGCGAAACCGGGCACGGCGCACACGGCCGCCAGAAGCGCGAAGGCTAAGCGCTGAGCCGCAAAAGCTTTGCGATTTGGTAGCACAGACTTCAGTCTGTGGGATTTAGTGCCAGCGAGGACAAAAATCCACAGACTGAAGTCTGTGCTACCTACTTCTACCCACGCAGTTACCATAGCTTGGATTCTACCCTGCCTAAGTGAAGAGAGTGAACCGTCTTGGTGCCACAGGCGTGACAGGCCGCTGAAAAACTCAAAAACTCTGTCATTCTGAGCGAAGCGAAGAATCTCTCTTCGATTTAGGCACAGTAGAGAAACAAGGAGAGATTCTTCGCTTCGCTCAGAATGACAAAAAAAACACTTTTTCAGCCCTCTATTTAGCCTGTGGAGGTTAGTGCGGGCAATGATCAAAAGCGCAGGAAAAGCCTGCGCCGCTTCGTACTAATTCTTTGTTGCCAGTTGGAAGATTTTTGCTTCGAGGAAGAGGCGAAATAGTTCCGGATCCAGTTCCTTATCCTTCACGGACATTTCCAGGATTCCTAGGGCGCGATCGGCGGCTACGGCTTTTTTATAAGGCCGATCCGAGGCCGAGAGCGCGTCGAAAATATCGCAGATGGTCATGATCTTGGCCTGGATGGGAATCTCGTCGCCCTGCAATTTGTATGGATAGCCCGTGCCGTTTAATTTTTCGTGATGCGCGCGAACGATGCGCGGAATCTCGCGAATTTGATTGGTCCAGGGAATTTGCAGGAGGAAATTGAAACTGTGAACCACATGCGATTCGATCTGCGCGCGCTCGTCCGCGCTGAGGCTGCCCTTGGGAATGGAGAGGTAGCGAACTTCTTCCGGTGTAAGGATCGGCCGCTCGAAACCTCGCGGATCGCGGTAGGTACGTCGCGCGATTTCGAACAGATGATTAAAGTCGCCTTCCGGGAGAACCGTTGGCTCGTTGGCCTGTTGGATGACTTCAAAGCCGGTTTCAAGCTGCAGCCTGCGGCGGCGATACTCTTCTTCGAGCTTCGCAATGCGCGCCAGCGCTTCGGGCCGTTCCATTTCCAGCAGCGCACGGACTTTCGCGCGCTCCAGACCCGCCTCCAGATCCATGTACAGATAGTCGAAGCGCTGCTCGATGACATCGAGTTGCATGGGATAGAGCTTCTTGGCTTTGATCAGCACATCTTCGCGCACCCCGACTTTTCCGAAATCGTGAAGAAGCGCGGCGTAACGTATTTCCTTCATTTGCTCGGGCGAAAATCGAATCGAGGCATATGTTCCGGTGTCAACGCGATCCACAATCCGCGCGAGACCCAGGGTCATATCCGAAACGCGCAACGAATGCCCGGACGTTGTCGGATCGCGCTGCTCAATGGCCTTGACCGAAGCCTGGACGAAGCCTTCGAAGAGCTTTTCGATGTCCTGGTAGAGACGGCCATTCTCGTACGAAACAGCGGCCTGCGAGGCCAGCGAGAGCGCCAGCCGCACAGCACGCGCGGAAAACGGGCGGACTTCGCGAGCCACCACATCCAGGCCGGTCAGGCGTGCCTCAGGATGGAGTTTGCAATTGATGAGCTGCAGGACGCCGATCACTTCGCCGTGTCCATTTTTCATGGGAAGGGTCAACAGGGATCGCGTGCGGTAGCCGGTCTCCTCGTCGAAATGCGCGTTGAAGCGGTACGGGCGGCCACGCGGGATGCGCCGTGCGTCCGCCAAATTGATCACTTCGCCATGCAATGCGGTGTAGCCGGCCAGAGAATTCTCTTCCAGTGGAATCTCAAATTCGGCAAAAGGAAATTGCACACTATCGTTTTGCGTCAGCTTGAAGCGCAGTTGGCGGCCGCCCTGCCCGGGAGACAATATATCCGGTCGCAGTTCCTCGACCAGGTAGAGTGAGCCGGCGTCCGCCCCGGTGATTTCACGCGCTTTCGTCAGGATCATTTTGAGTAGAGCGTCGACTTCATGGGTTTGCGACAGGGCGATGCCGATGCGGTTCAACTCCTCCATCTCGCGCTCGGCGCGTGCGAGTTCGGCGCGTGCGGCGCGCTCCCGCTGGGCCAGTTCTATATTGGCAATGGCGGCGTCCACCGTCCTTCGAACCATCGAAGGCGTGGCCTTGCGCGGAAGCGTGGCGAAGCAGCCTGGAACGGCCTCGCCTGCCCCGTTTCGAGATATCCCGATCAGCCGAACTCTGGGGGCCCGGCGCGCAAACCTTTGCAATGCAACCAGATCGCCCGCGGCCAGATCCGCTAAACATACAATTGGGGCGCTTTCGTGCTTGGGAGGAAGAATCCGGCGGCGGCGTGACGAAGCAGGCAAGGCACGGACTGAGTACCGGCGCCCCAAGGGGCGAGCCATGGGAGCGGCGACCGAATGCTCAAAGTACCAGATCTCAGCGCGCGGCGGCATCTTGAGAGGCTGCGGGATGACACAGGTCGGATTTCTGCGCTCTCCGCTTCTGGAAGTATAGCGAAATTGAAGAAATGCGCCTAGCCGGACCCGGCAAAAGTTGTCGTGAAAGGACGTAACTACTTACGTCACAGGCTATTGCGGTCTCAAAATCGGTTTGCTAGGCTGAAATTCAGTAAGTAAACGAGGCTCTGAACGGAATGAGTCTCGAAGCGGTACAGGTTGCGGTGTCATCGATCCCTGCTTTCACCGTCAGCCGGATGAGGCCCCTCTTGCATATTCAAGCCGGCGCGCGCACCGATCTTGGGCGCGTCCGAAAAAATAATGAGGACTACTACGCGATTGAACCCGCGCTCCAGTTGTATGTGCTGTCCGATGGGATGGGTGGAGAAGCGCATGGCGAAGTGGCCAGCCAACTTGCGGTTCAAACGATCCTGACCCATTGCAAGCAGGCGGAAAACAGTCGCACGACGCCCATTTTCGGTGAATCCAGTCCGGACGTTTCCGAACGGACCAATCGCCTGGCGAGCGCGATTCATCTAGCCAACCGCAAGGTATTTGAGGCGGCGGCATCCAATCCCGAGCAATCGGGTATGGGCGCGACGATTGTGGCCGCATGGATCGACGCGCAGCGGCTCTCGATCGCTCACGTCGGGGATAGCCGGGCGTATTTGCTGCGGGCCGGTTCGATGGAACAGCTGACGGCCGATCACTCCCTGGTGGCGGAAAAAGTTCGCGTGGGGATTCTGACGCCGCAGGAGGCCGATGCCAGCGAAATGCAAAGTGTCTTGACGCGCGCGGTGGGAACCAGCAGTTCGGTGGAAGTTGATACGGATGAACAGGCGCTGCTGGTCGGAGATTTCGTGCTGCTGTGTTCCGACGGACTTACGCGAATGGTCACCGACCCGGAAATTGCGAGCACCCTGCTGACCAGCACGTCGGCGCAAGAGTCCGCCGAGCGGCTGGTCGATCTGGCGAATGAAAATGGCGGCGCGGATAACATCAGCGTGATTGTTCTGCGCGTCGACGAAAAGTCGGAGGGCGTTTTCCAGCGGCTGAAGATCTGGAAACGGCACTCCGAGTAAAGTTACGCCGGCATCGACCGGAGGAGAATAATCCATGTCGAGACTGGTCCTGATGTTTGAAGCCGCACCGCTGAAGGAGGTTCCCCTGGGGACCCGTCCGGTGACGATCGGGCGCGCTCCGGACAATGACATCCAAATCGATAATTTGGCGGTTTCCAACTATCACGCGCGGGTGTACGTGGAGGCCGGATCTCTCGTGGTTGAGGATTTGAACAGCCTGAATGGATCGTTTTTAAATGATATTCGCGTCGAGCGGGCCATGCTGAAGGATGGGGACGCGATTCTGATCGGCAAACATGAAATCTTTGTGGATCAAGCTCACGATGCGGCGCACGCGGAGGATGGATTGCGCAAAGCGCCGGCGCCACGCGTGCATGAAACGATGATTCTGGACACCGAGGAACGCCGCAAACTCCTGGATCTAGCGGTGGCGTCGGGCGAGCGTTCGCAACTTTCTCCCGAACGACTGCGTGTTCCGACCCTGACGGTTTTGCGCGGGCGCACCGATCAAAAAGAATACCGGATATCCGGAAAACTGACGGTGATCGGCCATTCCAAAATGGCGACGGTGCGTCTGCGAGGATGGTTCACGCCGGAAATCGCGGCGCAGATCAACAAGCACGAGGACGGCTTCTACCTGGGCCGCGGGGATCATGTTCCGAAAATTAACGGTGTCACCATCAGCGGCCTGACGAAACTCAACGATGGAGACTTGATCGAAGTCGGGCGCGTGCGGCTCAATTTTTTGTATCGGGATTGAACTTCTGTTTTGTGACGCAGGCTTTTAGCCTGTGGAATTTGGTTCTCGACTCAAATCCACAGGCTAAAGCCTGCGCCACTGTCTTTACCCCGGCGGCCATCGGAAATCGCGGCCGCCTAGCAAATGTAAATGCAGATGAAATACGGATTGCCCGGCGCCGCGGCCGTTGTTCAGCACCGTGCGGTATCCGGATGTCAGGCTTCGCTCGCCGGCAAGTTTTGCCGCGACTAGCTGAAGCTTGCCCAGCATGGCAGCGTCTTCTTCCGTGGCTTCCGTAAGTGAAGTGATATGTTTGCGCGGGCAGATGAGAATGTGGTTGGGGGCTTGCGGCTGAATATCCTCGAAAGCAAAAATATCCGCGTCTTCGTACACCAGTTTTGAAGGAATTTGCTTTTTTCCGATCTTGCAGAACAGGCAATCTTCCATGAGGCATCCTCGCAGATTGCAGTCTACACAGTTGACGGAAAAAGTCGAGTAGCACAGGCACTCTTGCCTGTGCGGTTTTGCAGGTTGCGCGCGCAGGTTGGCGCTGATTTTAGGTCGGTCGTAAGAACCGCACAGCCAGGAGTACCTGTACTACTTGACGCTCAGGCCGTTGGGCTGGTCAAGGCGCATGACGAAGGTTTTGAATCCATCGCTATCTTTCAATTGTGACGCGAGTTGCTGTGCGGCATCCGCATTGGACACCCGCCCGACGAGCACGCGGTAAAAATGTCCCGAGGGCACATCGTCATTCTGAATAAAAACGGGTTGATAGCGTGGAAGCAGGCGGTCGCGCAGTTTCTCCGCATTGGAGCGGTCCGCAAAAGCGCCGACTTGCACGGTGAAGTCTCCGGAAACGGGCACGGGCCCGGACAGCAATTCGATGCGTACGGGCGCCGTGCCGGTGCCGATCATATCGAGAGCCACGGCCGCGGCGCGCGCCAGGTCCAGAATGCGGTCGCCCACGAACGGGCCGCGGTCGATCACGCGGACTTGCACTTCGCGGCCGTTATTCAGATTTGTGACACGCAGGATGCTGCCGAAGGGCAGAGTGCGGTGAGCAGCCACCAGGGAATTCATGTTGAAAATTTCGCCACTGGCGGCGCGGCGCCCATTGAACGGAACGCCGTACCACGATGCCCTGCCCTCTTCGACGAAGACGCCGGGGACAAATGGTCCGGTGCGGGTCGAAGGCTGTTGGGGACCCGTTGCGGGTGGCGCAGGAGGCGCGGGTGCGGGTTCCGGCTGTACCGGAGGAGAGGCGGGTACGTTGGCAAGCGGACGCCGGCCTGCGCATCCCGATAAGACGAGCCCGAAAGAAAACAGAACTACGGGCCAGCGAAGATCAAATGGCAATGTCAGCCGCGAATTCATTTTATTGGGTTATCTATCATCCACTATACCGGCTTCTAGCGCACATAGACGAGTTATGAGTATGTCTTCCCACCTTCCCGCGCGCCATTCGGTGTTTCGCTGTAGTGTGCTTTATATGTAGCGGCTGCTTTCAGAGACATTGCGCGCGAAACATCCCACTGCATGACCGGATTCCGCTCGCGCGCGTGACATCACGGCGAATTTCGCAACCGCGCGCGATTCCGGCTATGATAGGCAGGCAATATTTCCGCGAAATCTTTAGGCTTGAGGAGATGACGTGCCGCTTCCCGTACGATGGCGCTACAAATTGGACCGCTGGCGCAGCGAGATTACCGCAATGTTTCACTCCGAGCCGAAAACGATGCGGCCCCGGTTGTGTCCGGCCTGCGGGACGCTGGTCGGCTCCACGGCCACCAAGTGCCACCAGTGCGGCGCGAGCATGACATTTTCCATGGCCGCCGCCAGCCGGTCTGTCGCCCGGTTTATGCCCCAAACTTCCCCTGTGACCTACACGATGCTGGGAATCTGCTGCGTGATGTATGCGCTGGCATTCGTGATCACCATGAAAGTTTCGGGTGGCGGGGGAGCGGGAGGCGGATTGATGAACCTGGGAGGAATATCCTCGCAGGTCAATTACCGGCTGGGCGCTTCTCTTCCGATGGGCTACAACATCAGCCAGCCGTGGCGATTCATCACCGCAATTTTTCTGCATGGGGGGCTGCTGCACATCGGATTCAACATGTGGGTGCTGCTGGATATTGGGCCGATGGTCGAGGAAATGTACGGGTCGGCGCGGTATTTGTTTTTGTATGTTGTGACGGGCGCCGCTGGTTAAGTCCTCAGTTCGTTCGC
>Ga0157378_10005208_pt1 | contig 11417 bp, 10 predicted proteins | sample M65metaG_FD_115309 | JGI IMG/M metagenome (GOLD analysis project Ga0157378, IMG submission 115309) | Miscanthus rhizosphere microbial communities from Kellogg Biological Station, Michigan, USA - M6-5 metaG | ecosystem: Host-associated > Plants > Roots > Rhizosphere > Soil | place: USA: Michigan...
AGCTTTGAAGTTTTTGGGAGTGATGGCTTTGTTTCAGTAGAAGGTCTGGGCGGAAGCTATGGTACTGAACGACTAACCATCGGCCGGCGTCGCCCCGAATCCGGACCGCCGGAAGAAGAGACATACGAATACCCCGGTGCCGACATTTCGTGGCAAGCAGAATGGGACGAGTTTTCAACCGCTGTCCGTGAAGGCCGTCAGCCGCTGGCTAATGGCGAAGATGGTCTTCGTACCATGCGTCTAATTGAAAAGATCTACCAATCTGCGTGCGCACCGAACCTTCAGGCAGCACAATGAAGGCGATGATTCTTGCAGCGGGCCCTGGAACTCGCCTGCGCCCGCTGACGGAAAATATTTCGAAATGCATGGTTGTCATCGAAGGAAAGCCGATTTTAGAACACAATATCGACTGGCTTGTCAGGAACCAGGTGACTGATATCATGATCAACCTGAATTACCTGCCAGAGACCATCACGAGATACTTTGGAGACGGAAGCAAATGGGGCGCACGACTCACTTATTCGCTCGAAGATGAGGTGCTCGGTACCGCCGGTGGAGTGAAGAAGGTCTCGTGGTTCTTCGACGGCCCGTTTATTGTTTGGTATGGCGACAATCTAAGTCGCTGTCGTCTCGACGCGCTGCGTAAGTTTCATATCACCAAGCAAGGGTTGGTGACCATGGCGGTGTCGTATCGCCCTGACGTGTCCCAGAGTGGCATTGTCGAGTTGGATTCCAATGATCGAATCACTCGCTTCGTTGAAAAGCCGGCCGCTGGCGAAGTTTTCTCGAATTGGGTCAATGCCGGTATTTATGTCCTCGAACCCCGCGTCCTGGATCTCATTCCGGCGGATGGTAAACCCGATTTTGGCAGGGATGTGTTTCCGGCGTTGCTGAAAAATGGTGAACAGTTGTACGGCTATCGCATGTCAGAGGCCGAGGGCTTGAAGTGGATTGATACTTCTGCCGATCTGGAGCGGGTGAGACAAGCCGGGCTTCGGACTTTTGGTTCTTAGACGGCTCAGTGCTTGTTCTTTAAGGAGAATCTATGATCTTGACCAGAGCACCCTTTCGGATTTCTCTGGGTGGTGGGGGCACCGACCTGCCCTCGTACTATGAGCAGCACGGCGGATTTATTCTGAGCGCTGCGATCAATAAATATCTCTACATCTACATCAATCGTCCGGCAGCCGACGAGTTCATTCGTCTGAAGTATTCTTGCTACGAACAGGTAACGTCTTCCGATCAGGTAAAGCATGACCTGGTTCGACCGGCTTTACAGTTGCTGAATCTAAACGGCAGTCTGGAAATAGTATCAATGGCTGACGTTCCGGCCGGAACCGGTCTGGGCTCTTCCGGGACTTACCTCGTGGCGTTGCTTACTGCGATGTATGAACTTAAGCGTGAACGGGTGCCAATTCAGGCTTTAGCCGAACAGGCTTGCCACGTGGAGATGGACCTCGCTAATCATCCTGTTGGCAAACATGACCACTACCTCGCCGCATTCGGGGGCATTACTTGCCTCGATATAGATAGTGAAGGAGGGGTTAGAGTAACGCCCCTCAATATTTCGATCTCAACGGTGGAAGAATTTCGCAACAACGTATTGTTGTTTTATACGGGATTGACGCGATCGAGCAGCGCTATTCTGAAGGCACAAGAGCAGAAAACGAAGGATCGGGACTCGGCAGTCGTGGACAGTTTGCATCGCACAAAGGAGTTGGGTTACCAAATCAAGCAGGCACTCGAGCAGGGTGACCTGGAACAATTTGGCCTGTTGTTGGACGAGCATTGGCAGAATAAGAAGCGACGTTCAGAGCAGATAAGCGATCCGAAAATCGATCGCTGTTACGAGATTGCCAAACAGAACGGTGCACTCGGTGGGAAGATCATGGGAGCGGGAGGTGGTGGCTTCTTTATGTTTTGCACACGTAACGGTCAAAAAGCCAAACTGCGAAAGGCTCTGACCCCCGAAGGATTGCGCGAAATGCCTTATGATTTCGATTTTGAAGGAACTAAGGTGCTGGTGAACTTTTAAACTGCGTTCCAGACGGCGTTCCCCTTAAAAGCACCAATTAATAAGATGACCTACACGGCTCGACATATCGATGAAACCTCGCAGGTTCTTCAGAGACTGGATCAAGCGGAGATTGAACGGGTGGTAGATTTGCTGGCGACGCTAAGAGATCGCGGTGGCCGTCTGTTTTTTCTGGGCGTAGGTGGTAGTGCCGCCAATTGCTCGCATGCCGTCAACGACTTCCGCAAAATCGCCGGTATTGAAGCTTATGCGCCGACCGATAACGTGTCCGAACTTACGGCCCGCACCAACGATGAGGGCTGGGCGACGATTTTCGTCGAGTGGCTCAAAATCAGCCGGTTGCAGCCGCAGGACATGCTCTTCGTCTTTTCAGTCGGAGGTGGCAGCCTTGAAAAGAACGTGAGTCCGAATCTTGTGAAAGCTCTTCAGTATGCAGGCGAAGTCGGAGCAGAAGTTGTAGGGGTGGTGGGTCGCGACGGCGGATTCACCGCCAAAGTTGCGAACGCGTGCGTGATCATTCCGACCGTAAACGCTGAAAATGTGACCCCGCATGCAGAAGCATTTCAGGGTGTGGTTTGGCATCTGTTGGTATCTCATCCCAAACTCAAGGTGGCCCAGACTAAATGGGAATCGACCAAGTGATGAAACGAGCGGTCTTTCTTGATCGTGACGGCGTTCTCAATCGCGCTATCGTGCGCGATGGAAAGCCCTACCCCCCGACCAGTCTGAATGAGCTGGAGATCTTACCCGGAGTAGCTGACGCATGTCGCGATCTACAGTCCGCGGGCTTCCTCCTGATAATGACTACCAATCAACCGGACGTCGCCCGGGGTAATCAGAAAAAGGAGGTTGTCGAATCTCTTAATCGCGCGGTAGGTGACAGTTTGAAGTTGGACGACGTGCGCGTTTGCTATCACGACGATGCCGATCGATGTACTTGCCGCAAACCGGCGCCGGGCTTATTGCTGCAAGCGGCGGCCGATTGGCAAATCGATCTCCCAGGCAGTTTCATGATTGGCGATCGTTGGAAGGACATCGAAGCCGGTCACCGCGGAGGATGCAGGACTGTTTTTGTGGATCACGGTTACGCGGAGTCAGTGCCCGAGAATTTTGACCTCCGAGTGTCAGCGCTGCCTGATGCAATTCAATGGATTTTGGAGTCGAACAAACGCAGTGAGGAGAACCAATGAGCAGTGCTGCTGATCTAAAAGTCAAAATTTTCGCGGACGGCGCGGACAAGGCCGGAATGTTTGAGATGTACCGCAACCCGCTCATCAAAGGTTTCACCACGAACCCCACGCTGATGCGTAAAGCCGGCGTCGGTAACTATGCGTGTTTTGCCAAAGAAGTTCTGAGTGGCATTCCGGATCGCCCCATCTCCTTTGAAGTGTTTTCCGATGACTTTGCCGATATGGAGCGGCAGGCAATGGAGATCGCCAGCTGGGGCGACAATGTTTATGTCAAGATTCCGGTGACGGACACCAAACGTAACTCGGCGTGCGAGTTGATCGGACGCCTTTCGAAATCCGGGGTGAAGCTAAATGTCACGGCGATGATGACTTTGGATCAGGTGCGGCAGGTGGCCGAACAGCTACAAGCGCCTTCATGCATATCTGTATTTGCGGGTCGTATAGCGGATACGGGCCGCGATCCGATACCGATCATGCGGGAGGCTGTCCAGATTCTCGCGGACGCGCCTCATATCGAGTTGATTTGGGCCAGCCCTCGCGAACTGCTGAATATCTTTCAAGCTGACGCCGTCGGTTGTCACATCATTACAGCGACGAATGACATCCTCAAGAAACTTTCGCTCGTCGGCATGGATCTCGACGATTACTCACTCGATACCGTCAAGATGTTTTTTAACGATGGACAGCAAGCCGGATATGAGCTCTAGAACAGCAAAGATCATGCAAATGAATGAATCACGGCCGCTCGAACTTCAGCCCTGCCGCAGGTGTAGGGCCGGGCAGCAGGCCGCAGATTGTCATTATCTGGGAAAAGTGAATGGCTGCAAGACCTTTCGCTGTCCGGATTGCCGGCTGGTTTTCGTCTATCCTAAGCTCGCTCCTGAGGAAATTACGGGCACCTACGCAATCTATCATGACCAGTTCGGCATGATGGATCTGACCGAGTCAGGGGAGGGAAGTCTGTTTGCAGAGGTGCTGGATGCGATTTCGAAACGTGGCGTGCAGGGTGAATTACTCGATGTGGGATCCAGCTATGGTCATTTTCTCAAGATGGCACGGGATAGAGGATTCAAAACGAAAGGCGTCGAGATCGCGCCACAGCCTTGCGAATACGCGAAGTCGCAGCTGGGCCTCGATGTCGAATGTTGTAGCCTTGACGAGGCGCGTTTTGAGTCGGGCAGGTTCTCAGCCATCACCATGTTGAATGTACTTGAACACTTGACCGACCCGTATGAGATTCTGATTGAATGCCGCCGGATTCTGCGCCCGGACGGCTTGATTGCCATCATCGTGCCGAATTTGTTGCTTGGTTATCCAGTGCTGAAAGCGACACGCGCGCTAGGCATCGAAACCGAGGTCCCCACCAGCGCGTATCATGTGCCGTTTCACTTGACGCTGTTTGGACCGGCCTCGCTGCGGCGTATGCTTGTCTCTTCCGGATGGAAGGATATTGAAATCAGTAACGCTCCGGTCATAACCAACCGCAGCCGCTCGCGTACCTTCGCCAAACAAGCGGTGAGATGGCTGGGTGACCGGCTGGCGGACCTCACGTCCGAATCTTGTATCTATGGGTACTCGCTACTCGCGCTGGCGCGCAAGCAGTAATCACTTAGGAGCTCCCGCCTCATAAGGTGTCGTCTGCACTTCCCTCACACTCACATCATCAAAGCGCGCCTTGGCTCCCGCCATCTTACCGGTCGTAAGCTTTAAGCGATAAGGGCCGCTATGCGTTGCCCTGAAATAACCGACGCGCTGTTCCCATGACGATGTCGTGAAAAGCGGAGAGGCGAACTCATACGCGCCGCTGGCTACATCCTGCACGATCAGTTCCGCGTTGGTGCCAACTACATTTCTGGCCCAGACAGAGACTTTATAGAGATGGCCTTCGATCAGGGGGAACGTCTCGCTATCACCGACCGCCAGACTCGTTCCAATCTGCGCATCCAGGCAAAACGATCCGTTGGAACCGGGACGCCGCTCGTTTGCACGAGTAAGCGTTGCGCCGCTGAGCGCAGTCCACTTTATTCCCTCACCCTCGAAACCAGGATCCGGAATGATCTCAGGACCAAGAGTTTCGCGTCCGGGAATGACGATGTTGTTGCTGGCAAAATAAAAGCCCGTATTGGGGAGAGAGATGGGAGTGGCATCATTCAGGCTAATGTTATTCGCAATCAATATTCCGAGGGCCACATTAGCTACAGAGTTGCCCGTAACGGCCGAGCGAGGCAAGAAACCGATAATTCCCGTGTTGGTGGCATTCGCCGAGATGTTCCCGGTCATGTTCGCTGCTTTAGTGGATAAAGCCACGCCTTGGAAAGTATCGACCGAAAGGATTGCGTAATTGTAGTAATTGTCGCGGCTCACGTTGCCAACAATGCTCACGCCTTTGGACGAGCTGACCAGGATGCCGGCGGGTTTATGCGACGAGCCTCGGTCAGTGGACTGGTTATAGATTTGATTGCCAGTAATGCTGATCCAACGCGGAAGAGTCGAGTCTTTACTTCCATCACTCGCGGCAACATAAATGCCCTGTCCTAGATTATCGTGGATGAAGTTGTTGGCTATTATTACGTTCGTAGGCCCGTCGCTCGGACCGCTGTTAACAATGATTCCGTCCCATGAGTCGGTATCGAGCGGGCCGCCGCCATTGCTGTAAATCTCATTGCCTATGATCCTGACGCCCTTGTAACCGCCATCGATGCCGGCATACCTTGCGCCGTGGATGCGGTTCCCCTGGATAAGCATCGATCCCGCCGCGCCCAATGCAAAATCGGCAGTATTATAGATGTCGCAATTCAGAATCTCCGTGTTTGTGCAGGCGTTATTTCCAACCATAATCCCTACACCATAGGCGTTTCGGATCGTTAGATTACGGATGATCAATTTGTCGGTCGTGTTTACACCTGACGTCTCGATTAGCCCGAAGAAAGACTTTCCAGTTACTGCGCCAGGCCCGTTAACATAAGTCGACTCAATAGTCCCACCGCCTTCGATGGTAATGTTCGACTGGTTCCCGGGCCAGGCCACTCTGATAACGGCGAGCGTGGTCGTAACCTGTCGCAAAGTGGCGCCCTGGTCTATGCGAAACGTCGTGTTGCTGGAAGTGATCAGGGCTGTAGTGATCTTGTAGTAAGTTGCGGTTGGTACGAGTTCCACGGCGCGACCAGCGGCCGCGTTGAGGGACGCTTGCAAAGTTGTCGAGTCGTCAGTTGAGCCGTCTCCCGTCGCGCCCCACCATTGCGGATAAAGTGTAGCGATTGAGGTATTCTGGCGGAGCGACACGGTTCCCTGGGCGCCGCCGAGTGCGTTAAAGAAGATCTGCTTGCCCGGCGCGTTCAATATCGGCCCATTTACACTGAGTGTTTTTCCGTTCTTAATGTTGATTCCGCTCCCGTCAGAATTGTCTAAGGTCACGTTTGCAGGAATCATGAGGTCGCCGATCGCGCAACGCTCTGTTGGGTTGGCTGCGTAAGGCAGTCGAATCGTCCCTGCGCGCGATCCAATAGTCCGAAGCAATGCTTGCACCGCTGCGGTGTCGTCGCTACCTGAACATCGCAGAACACCCGAATCATTCTGACTTGGGAACGCAAGCGTAGCGATGCAAGGAATTAGTAATAACAGCCACCTCATAATCTTCAAGTTGTCTGTCCCTAAAACGGCATCCCGGCTTTATTTGCGACGATCGAGACATGATTATAAGCTATCGCGGACAGCAAGCTAAAAGCGAGAGGATGCCAGCCTGAAGGGTCGCGCCTCGATAGGCGTTAAAGGAATTGATGTTCACCACGTCCCCGCCTACAATGCCTGTCGCAGTCCTATTACGTTACGTAATCTTCTACTACAGCCATTGCTAAATTCCATGCCCATCGTGCGCGTGATCGACAGCGTAGTTTTCTTTTTACTACTTTCTGTAATTGTCTTAACTATCGTTCCCTACGGCACCGCCGAGTCATGGTGGGAAGCATTGTTTGAATGTGTGATCTTTGGAATTACAGCCGTTTGGGTCTTAAAGGTTCTCTTAGCCGGCAAATGGGAAGTTGGGAAACTCGGTCTTGCTTTGCCGCTGGTTTGTCTGACACTTTTTGCTTTTGCCCAGATCGTGGTTTGGCCGGCTTGGTTAACGCCATCGGCGCTTCATCTCAGCAGCCAACACACTTTAACGATCGATCGATATCAGACTTATCTCACCGCCCGAAAAATCCTGGCTTTAACTGTGTTCTTCAGTCTGTTGCTCCTTCACACCTCCACGCCGTCGCGTCTTCGCTGGCTCGTACGAACGATCATCGGACTGGGATTGGCGAGTGCTATCTTCGGTATCCTTCGGCAATTATTGCAGTCTCCTGACTCGCCCACCGGCTTCGTGTTGCCGTTTCTCTTTTATAAACTCGGATATGGACAATTCATCAGTCACAACGACTTCGCGTACCTAATGGAGATGACCTTGGGCGTTATCGGCGGGCTGCTCCTGGGAAGGGGGATTAGTCGCGATCGCATTCTGATTTGCCTCTCTCTGATTGTACCGGTGTGGACTGCTTTGGTTTTGTCCGAGTCGCGCGGGGGTGTTCTTAGCTTCGTTTGTGAAACGATCTTTCTAACTATGGTGTCACTTAGTTGGTATTCTCGACGTAACCTTGACGGTAGCGAGGGCGCAAAACGTAACATCCTTGCGTTCCTTCAAGGTTCGATTGTGGTTCGGATATTGGTTGTGGGCCTCATGATATGTACTCTCCTCGTGGGCGTGTTTTGGATGGGAGGAGAGAGCTTTTCGGCGAGAGTTCAACTGATGGACACGGCAGACCCAGAGTTGGGGATGACCAGGAGAGATGTCTGGCAATCGGGCTGGCAACTCATCAAACACAACCCGTGGACCGGCACCGGGTTCGGCACGTTTTACCTCGCTATTCCCGAGTATCAGAAGGGCACCGGCACTATTAGGGTTGAGCAGGCTCATCAAGATTACCTCGACTTAGCAGTGAACGGAGGCGCCGTTGCCGTGGCGCTTGCTGCGTGGTTTCTCATCATGGTGTTTCGGGGCGCGAGAGTGTCTTTGAAGTCAGCCGATGCTTACCGACGGGCGGCGGCGCTGGGGGCCACCGCCGGCATCCTGAGTGTTTGCTTTCACAGCTTCGTCGATTTTGGACTGCAGTTAACTGGAATCGCTGTGGTCTTTGGAGCACTGATAGTTATTGCGGTTGCCGACGATCGTCTAGTTTCGGCGGTCAAACCAAAGCGGAGGCCTTCTCTCGTGATCACCGAGAGGTGACTTGTTTGGGGATATGGTTGGCCGTCTCTAACCTAACGCCGATGCAGCATTAGTATAGTGAGGAGTTGCGCACTTGAGTCGCATAATCAAATCAACTATCCGAATTGTGCTGGCATTCATTGTGCTGTTTGGGTGCTACAAGCTCATTCGCGCATCTGCGCTCTTCGGACTCTCTCGTTTAGCAGTGACGCTTGCGATTATTCAGAAGCAGAATATTGAGCCAGCCGACGCCGCGATCAGGCTCGCACCTGAGGACCCTAACGCGCATTATACGAGGGCGCTCATATTAGTGAATCTGGAAAGGCTAAGTGAAGCAGTCACCGAGTTAGAGCAGGCCATCCAGCTGCGGCCTAATCATTATTATCAGTGGCTGGATCTGGGGGTAACTCTCGATAGGCTCGGTGACCAGGCGCGTGCAGAGGCGGCCTTACGAGAGTCCATTCGACTCGCGCCATCGTTCGCGCAACCACACTGGCAGCTTGGTAATCTCCTTTTTAGGAAGACAGCTTATGAAGAGGCGTTTTCCGAAATGCGTTTTGCTGCTGCGAGTAACCCGGACCTTGCTGCGCAAATCGTCGAACTTGCTTGGGTGGCTGCGGACGGCGACGTTGCTAAAGCTGAGCACTACGTTCAGCCTCAAACCAGGCGAGCCCACTTGCAGATGGCGGCGCTTCTCGCAAAGGAGGGGAAAGCAAGCGAAGCCGGTAGTCATTTGACGAAGGTAAGTGAGCCGTACGATGAAACCGAGCGATCTCTCTTAAATCAGACTGTCGGGCAGCTCATAGCTGACCAGCAGTTTGCCGAGGCGTTTATCATCTGGAGCTCCGCACACCATGTAACAGTTGCAGAGAACGCGCGGGACCAATTCCTAAACCCTGATTTTGTTGATCCCGTGAAACAGGGGGACTTGGGATTTGGTTGGCAGCTAACAGCCGTGCCGAACATTAGTGTCTCCGTAAACATGGAGGGTCCGGCTCCCGGAACAAGAAGTCTATGTCTAAGTTTTAGCGGCGATAGTCCCAGAGAAAGCGAGTCATTATACCAACTTGTCCTCCTTAATCCCGGCAAGCGGTATCTGTTGACGTTTATGGCGCGCGCCAAAGATATCGTTAGCGGAGGACCTCCGGTTGTGGTAGTTACGACTTTAGGGGGTTCCGCGGCGAAAGACGTCGGCGAATCCAAGGTGCTTTCGGCCCAACCTGGATGGAACACGTATGAAGTCGAGTTTCAGGCCGACGAAAAAACATCTACCGCGAGGGTAGGTGTCCAGAGACTCCCTTGCAACCAGAACCCCTGCCCGATTTTTGGCCAATTATGTTTGAGCAGATTTTCCCTCAAACAGAGGTAAACGCTAGCTTTAGGACGTTTCGTGGGGGGCGGCCGCCTCGTAATAACGGTAGCGTCAAGACTACAATTTCTCCTCAGGCGACGGGTACTGTTCGTACTTGCCGTTGGTTTGCCTCGGCGCTTGGTCATGTGCGTGAGTGCCAATCAGCAACCCGGATCTCACAAAAAGCCAAGATCTCAAAAAAGAACTTGACTTGGCGAGTTTCTCACGGTAAAGTGCGCTTTCCCCACAGAACGTCGCAAGGGATTGGGGATTGGTCTAGTAACTTCTAACCTCAAAGGAAGGTTTAAAACCATGCTATCTAGTTCACGTCCGATCAGAATTCTTACGTTGGTGCTTCTCGTTGCCGTCTCCAACGTCTTAGTCTTTGCCAGTGGCAGCGCCCGGTTGTTGGGGAGGTTGGTTACAGACAGCAACCGGCCGATTATGGTAAACGGTGGCGAGGCCATTACAGGAGCGGTTATTGTGTCGGGAACCCGACTGAATACGCTCGCTACCGCCGGCGCAACGGTGCGTCTCGATAACTTAGGCACAGTGACGATTGCACCCAGCTCGAGTGTCATGCTCTCCTTCGACGAGAAGAACGTGACTGTGAACGTTGCCACGGGCTATGCCGCGGTGAGTACTGTCCCGGGCGTGAAGGGGACGGTCTTAGGAGTTCCGGCTAACGCATCTCCGGCTGCTCCGGCGGGTGGGAATAGCGCTAAGAATTGGGGTATTGCCGGCGTCGCGATTGGTAGCGCTGGGTTCATTTGGGCGCTCATCGCATGGAACAAGGCTAACGATGCTGACGACGCAGCCAAAGCAGCGCAGGCTCAGGCCGCTACGCTCGCGTCTCAACTAGCAGCTCTGCGTACTTGCTTGGCGGGTCAGACAACGAGCCCGGTGAAGCTTTGCACTAGCTTCTAAATATCCGCCTGCGGCGTTAGTCTTATCGAAAACAAGGACATGCCACGCGTTTCGGCGCGGCATGTCCTTTTGTATTTGGCGCCATCTCACTTGGCCGCGATAACGCATGCCTGCAAGTAGGTTTCTACACCTCGAAGAGACACGAAGTGCAATTCATCAGCATCTCGTCCGAGATTAATCAGAAAGCGGCGGGTCAGTGCGTGGATGGGATCGTCCCAAGTATCAGCGACGCCCCTTGCATGCTTTCGCGCCCAAAAACACGCTTCTTATTTTGCGGCAATGGCGGTAGCGTTGCCGGCTCGCAGCAGATGGCGCGGATTTGTTAATCGATACTCAGACATCATCATGCTTCGAACACTGAAAGGCCCCGCTCCAGCTTGGAAAACATCCGAACACCGCTTAATCGTCGGAAGAAAACTTTTCCAATTTCATCAAACTTTGCTTTCCAACGCGGGATGACATGCAGGGCTGATATTTATGTCTTTATGGCAGAATGCTGATTGAACGAATGATCATCATCCGCCAGTTGCATTTTCGAAGAGTCGCTTTATAATTTTCTTTTGATTTTGCATTTCATCATTGCATTCCCGGGGACGCCGCGAACCTTTCTGATTTTGTCCCGCAGAGGAGTATTCCCTTGGCGATTCGTCTGAGCAGAACTTTTGTTCTGCG
>Ga0157378_10005210_pt1 | contig 11415 bp, 10 predicted proteins | sample M65metaG_FD_115309 | JGI IMG/M metagenome (GOLD analysis project Ga0157378, IMG submission 115309) | Miscanthus rhizosphere microbial communities from Kellogg Biological Station, Michigan, USA - M6-5 metaG | ecosystem: Host-associated > Plants > Roots > Rhizosphere > Soil | place: USA: Michigan...
AAAAAAAGGCGCCAATTGACAGTGCAGCGAGGACAACAGGGGTGTAGGTTTTGTACGAAATAAGTTCCTAAATCGTACAGAACAGAATCCGCCATGCGCTACCACTTCAACCTTCGCGAGGGCGCGGAAATCATCCCCGACAAGGAAGGAAGCGAGTTCGCTACCTTTGCGGCGGCCCGCGCTGAGGCCCATGCCAGCCTGCTGGACATAGTCGGAGACGACATTCGGAGTGGTCAGCCCGCAATCAACTGGCGCATCGAAATAGCCGACCGTCGGGGAAAGGTGATTGACACCATCAGTCTCGATTTCTTTTCCACTGAATATTTGAGGCCGGCGACCTATTGATCCGATGAAGGTGCTTTTGTGGCAAAGGACCTTTGAATGATCGACCGCTTCTATGGACGCAAGACGCCGGCAGACCCCTACGTGCTCTGGGTCATTGCAGCGACGCTGTCATTTTGGGCGGGCGTGGCCATTTTGATTATCAAATTGGCCTAGAGACGCGGAGCTGTTCGCAAGGATTGACCCGGAATTGGCGCCCGGAATTGGCGCAAGAATGTTCATTTAGAACGCCGGAATAGCAGAAAATGTGCTTCATGGCGCCCGAGCGAATCCCCGGCGAATGGCGACCAATTCTGCCTTTGTACGTTTACGAACAGCCATGTTGCCCCTGTCCCACACCGATTCCACGCTATGGCTCCAGCTCCAACTGCTCATCGTGAGTGGCGGCCTGAAGCTGCTCGTTGGGATCATTATCCTGGTAGCCGGCTGGATGGCCGCCACATGGGCCAAGCGCGGTCTGGAAGCTGGCCTGGCGCGGCTTCCGATTGACCTGACGCTCAAGCCACTGATCGCTTCCTTGACGCGTTACGCAATCCTTCTTCTCACCGTGCTTCTGGTCGTGCAGCAGTTCGGAGTTCAGACCACCTCCCTGATTGCCGTTTTGGGCGCCGCGGGCTTGGCGATAGGACTGGCCCTGCAGGGCACGCTATCGAACGTGGCCTCGGGCGTGATGCTCCTGATCTTGCGCCCCTTCCGTGTCGGTCAGTTCGTGGAAGTGGCGGGCGGTCGCCAGGGTACGGTGCGGGAAATCGGATTGTTCACCACACTGATAATCACCCGCGACGGGGTCTATGTTTCCATTCCCAATTCAGCAATCTTCGGCGCCGTCGCGATCAACTTCACTCGGGAACGTACCAGACGCGTGGTGTTTGCCGTGCCGGTGGATTGGGTCAACGATCTGGAGTCGGTGGAGCAAGCCATCACAAAAGCGCTGGCGGCAAATGAGCTGGTGCTCAAGGATCCTCCTCCCACTGCAGTAGTCTTCGAGTTGCAGGAATATGCGGTGGTCTTTCGTGCTCGCGCCCATGTCCGGAGTCCAGACTATTGGAATGCTCTTTATTCCCTGCAGAAACAGGTCAAGACAGCGCTGGACCAAGCCAATATTCTTCCCGCCGTGAATCGCCAGGCGCCCGTCACGCGAATGGAGCCGGCGGGACCCGGCAACAGTCCGCCGGACGTCAAAAACAATTGATAGCCACCGGCGCTTGAGCAGTGCCGCGCCCTTTATCGCGATTCAGGTTCGCTTCGCACTTTTTTTAGGCTGATTACGCGGAGCGTCCTTCTTGGGCGGGCGTTTTCTCTCCAGTTCGCAAATTATTTCTGCTCCCGCGAGAAGCAGGGTGATCGACAACCATACCCACGTAAGAAATCCAGCCAGCCCTCCGAACACCCCATAGGTGCGGTTATAGGAGCCAAAATGTTCCACATACCAAGAGAATAGCCAGGTCCCCATAAGCCAGAATAGCGAAGCAAAGGCACTTCCCCACGTTATCCATCGCCATGGCGTCCGCACCCGGTTCGGACCATAACGGTAGATGAGTGATACGACGATTGAACAAAGACAAAAGCCTAGCGGCCACACCAATGCGTTGAATGCAAACTGCAAGGGTGGATTATTTTGTGAGGCTATGACTCGTTCAATTGACACGCTGAAGTAAATTGCCGCTGCCGTGGCTGCTACAATTCCGACAGTCAACGCCAGAGCATTTATTGTTAGTTTGAGAAAGCTCCTCGTTTCACCAACCTCAAACGCAATATTCAGGCCATCAATAATCGACTTTACGCCGCCACTCGCGCTCCATACCGCCACCATAAATCCAAGCGCGAATGTCAGGCTGAGAGCCATGGGTTGCTGTGAGACAAGCCTTTGGACTTCTGCCGAAAGTACAGATACCGCCCCTCCTGGAATGAAGCCCGACACCATTTGCAGACCTTCCAGCAGTGAACGCCGATCATCAAACAAACCGTAGAGAGCGACCACGCATGCAATCGCGGGGAAGATCGCCAGGAAAAAGAAAAAGGTGATCCCTCCCGCCACCGCCAAGACGCGGTCCTCCGAGAACTCGGAATAAATGCGCGTTACAAGAGATTTGAGAGTTACGGTTGTTTGTGATCTGCCTTTGCGTAAATGAACAAATGATCGGGCACGCGGTCCGAGGAGCGTCGTAATCGGGTCCCGCAGCAGTCTGGCGACAAATCCATTCGAGTGCGGAGGGTGTGCCGTGGACATGGTCTGCTTGAAGTAAGTGCCAACGTCATTCGTCATGTCGACCGCCGCCGCCATGGCAGCGAACCGAGAGATTCGCGATTGGAACGTGCGCGATGAGCGCCAGTTCCGCCGGACCTGCGATCAGGGAACCGGAGTCCTCGCCTGCGGTTTAATCCCGGAGGGGCAACCACCAAGGAGTATTCGATGACGAACGATCAAAACCGCAACCAGGGCCAGCAAGGCTCCGGTCAGCAGGATCAGTCGAAGACCGGCCAGCAGTCCGGCCAGCAGCAGCGCCAGGGCGGTCAGCAGGGGGGCAAGGACCAAGACAACCAGTATAGCCGGCCCGGCCAAGGTGGCCAGCAAGGCGGTCAACAGGACAAGAACCAAAAGTAAGTGCGATCGGCCCCGGTTGCCTCACTGGTTCCGGGGCCTTTTTGCCCAACTGACTTATTGGTGAACGACTGAGCTGGAACGTCGTCCTCTATCGCCTCGGATCGCTCGCTTGGCTCGCGCCCGTGAGGAGCGGTTGCGAAACAACAAAACGGTCCAGTGGACCGTTTTGAGCGACGAACGCCCGGAGCGTAAGCGACGGGCTAGCTGTCGCGGATTTTGTCGAACAAGGGTCCGTAATACCGATACCTATCCGCCATAAAAAAGGGCCCGCAAGGGGCCCGACTTGTTCGATAAGCGCCGCAAGCTCATGGAAAGCTTGGGGCGCGATTCTGCACGACAACGCCAGCCAAGGGGAAAGTGGTTCAGATGAGGGGGCCTGACTTGCCCTTAGCCGTGGTTCAGGCAAGCAGCCCGCCGGTGCGCGCGCTCAGTCAACGACGTGGGCGCGTCCTTAATCTGGAAAAATAGAGGTGAAACCCCTACGGGAATCGTACCCTGCCAGCTTAGTATGGCTTTTGGACCAGCCAAGCCTTCTTGCGGCGGCGCAGTGCGACTACGCCGGTAAGGCCCGCCAAGAAAAGCGACATCGTGAGGGGTTCGGGAACATCCGAAAGGCGCCATTGCTTGGTGTTTGCAATCAACTGAGCTGGCGTATTGATCAATGTGCTGGTGAAGGAGCTGAAGGTGTTCATGGTGAGAAAATCAGCGTTGGGATCGAATTTAATATCGAAGAAATTCGACCCACTTTTGTCTATCGCAAAAACGTTTGTATAGCAGCTGGACGGACCGTCACAAAACTGCACGAAGCCGTCGGCGTTAGCATCGATGTTGACGATCAGCTCGCCAAGAGTGAATAAAACCGGATCGACGGTGAGGGTCTGCATAGCACCGTCCGAAGCTGTAACCACAGCCTGGCCGCCGGCGTCGAATTGAATGTTCTCATTGGACGTAAAGTTCACATCACCGGTACTGGTGTGGTCTCCGTTCAGGCATCCGGTGATTGTCGTCGCAGGGCCGTTAAACCCGTCCACGCAGTTGGCACTGATGACATTATCGCCGACACTGCCGCCTGTGGGCGTGACACTCAAGATAATGGCATTGGCGGGCGCGCTCGCCATCAGCATGAGAGCCGTAGCAGAAACCAGGAATAGCGCCTTACGATTAAGACTTGAAATTTCCATAGCAAGCTTCCAATCAGACCACGGTTAATGGGGCGCCAGAGCTACCGCCCCTCGTTCCCGGAAGAGTAATCTAGCGTTTGCACGCAAATGTTATGCCATTGGAAAAACCCCAATGAAATCAAACTGGTCGGATGCAGGGTATGGCTTGGCTGTAAAGATTGGATACATTTTTGGGGTGCCATTTTGGGCTTCCCTAGGGGGGATTCATTGCCATTTCGACGACAACCGCTCCGCTGCCGGACGGTCCTTAAAGGGCGTGCCGCTGGCCAACAGCGGTTTCAGGAGCGCGAGCGCGGCTTTCCGATCGGCGTTTGCGTCTAGTGCGACAGCCAGATGATAGGTGATGTCCGGAACTGCAGGCCGCAATTCATGCGCTCGACGCAGCAACTTCAATCCACCTGCGACATCCTTTTGCTGAACTTGTAACCACCCCAGGCTATCCGCGACCTCGGCCATATTGGGAGATAACTCAACGGCGTGCGTCAGCAGCGCAATTGCGCGCTTCGGGTCGCTTACCTGAGTCAGCCATCCAAGATTGTTCAAAGCAACCAAATTGTCGGGGTCATGCTTCAGGACAATTTGATATTGGAGGATGGCTTTCCGGTTGTCATCTTGCTGCATCAAGAACGCAGCGTATTGCAAGTGCACCTCGTTATCTTGGGGGTATTTGGCGAGCCATTTAGACATCAGTTCGTCGCCACCTGTCTTGTTGTTCGAATCGAGTGCCAGCCGCACAAGCCGTATAAGGACCACGCTTTGCGGTCTGACCGAAAGACTTTTGCGGAGTACACCCTCAGCGTCCGCAGATCGACCTGCGTGTATTAGCGCATCGGCCATCAAAAGATCGGCGTTCGTCCCGGGGTGCGAAGCTTGGAAAGAGCGTGCAAGTGCGACAGCCGCTTCCTTGTTACCTTCATCGAACTGAAGATTGATTTGGGCCTGCTTTATTGCCGGCAAGTCGGGAGCCAGACGAGCCGCCGTATCGAAGGATTGCTCGGCTCCAGTTCGGTCGCCAGCCCGTGCCTGCGCCCCGCCTAACTCCAACCAAGCTGACGCAAGAGTGGGATTAAGGCCGACATACCTGCGAAGGATTGCACTCGCTTCCTTTTTTTGCCCTAGACCTTCCTGAATTTTCGCGAGAAGAAGAACACACTCAGCGTTATCGGACTGTGCCCGAATGCAATCATTGGCAGCGAATAGTGCCGCCCTAAAATCCTGCCGAGAAATCAAATGCTTTACGAGCAAAAGCCTGGGTTCGGCAGCTTGGGGCGAAAGAGCTATCGCCCGTGCCAGCAAAGCACGGGTGCCGCCTTCGTCCCCCTGACGAATAGCAATTTCGGCTAATTTGGTGAGCGCCCCAACATTCGTTTTGTCAAACGAAAGAATTGTCTTCAAATCGCGGATCGCTTGCGGATATTTTCGGATCGATTCCAAAAGCGTCGCTCTAGAGTATAACGCTGGCTTATTGTGCGGGTCCAAGGCAATCGCTTTGTCAAGAGCCGATTGCGCTCCGGTATAGTTGCGCTGGAGAAACAGGATAGCGCCCCGATATGCCAATGCCGTTGGCAACTGCTTGGCATTTGCCGCTAGTCCGTCGGACGCCTTCAGGGCTTCCGCAAAGCGCTGCTTTTTCAATAAGGCGTTGACGAGATGCGATACTAGCGATGCATTTGTCGGGTCCTTCTCGGCGGCCCGGGTAAGATCCGTTATAGCATTGTCCGTAATCCCGGATTGCAGTTCAAGCAGAGCGATACCTTGCCTAATAGCAGCGTCTCCACCGCCGTTCGCGTCAAGCTTTTTGAGCGCATTCAAGCTATCCTGCGGACGGCCCATCTTCAGATAAATTGACGCGTACAATCTTAGCACTCGGGGATCGTTCGAATCCCTCAGCGGCCTCAGAACTGTAAGCGCGCTATTGACATTATTCTGCCTGAAATGAGCGTTGGCAAGTCGCACCCGAACAGCAAGTTGCTCAGGATTATTTCTCAAAGTCCTTGCGAGTATTGACGTGCCTGTCTGAAGGTCCCCGGCATCCTGAGCAAGCTGCGAGACCACCATGCCGATGCTCTGGTCGGAATCCAGAAACTCTGAAGGCAACGACTGTGCCAAACCCCACGCCCCTCTTTTATCGCCGGAGCGCGCCAACAACAGGGCCTTGAAATAAATCCCCATCGCCAAGTTCGGATTATTTCCAAGAATTTTATCAACCTCAGCTTTAGCTTTTGCATCTTGGTTGAGGCGCAAGAAGGCCATCACGCGGGCGGCCTGTCCCCACAGGTTCTTTGGAAATTTCTCGACAACTTGAGTCGCAAGATCGAGCGCCGCCGCATTGTCCTTTTCCGCAAACAGCATTTCGACCTTGAAGAGAATGGCGTCGGGATCATCTGGCGCCATTTGAATTGCTTCATCGACAAACTTCGTACACGCTGCAAAATCGCCTTGTTGAAGAGATATGCGGGCGCGGGACAATAGCCCACGCACGTCGCGGCGCAGTGAAAGCGAGCGATCCATGACGGCTAAGGCTTCCGCATTCTGTCCCAAATTTTGAAGCGCCAGCGCGCGAGCTTTTAGGATGTCGGCCGCGAACGGATGAACGCTGCCGGCTGGATCTGGAAACTGGTCCAACAATAACTGACTCTCGCCCCGTGCCAGCATGGTCTGGAACAACAGCGGCAATACCTCGCTATCGGGAACTCCAATTTGACGAGCTGTGCGCAGTGCACCTTCGGCATTTGAATTGTCACCCGTCTGAATCAGGGCTTTCGCTAATTGCAGACGTGCGGTGCCATTGTTTGGAGCCAGACTTACAGCATTCTTGAGATATACGAGCGCCGCTTGGAGATCCCCCTTAGAGAGCGCCTTCTGAGCATCGGAGAGAAGGCCTTCAAGGCCAGCCGGCGCTACTGCGCTTTGACTATTCTGACGATATGAGGCCATTGGCACATCGGCCCAACCTTGTTGGGAGGTTAACAGCCAGATGGCCGTCGCGGTGGTAGCACGTACTATTGGCCAAAACCGTTTATGGACTAGCACAACAGAACTGCTCCTCTATCCGTGGAATTTGTATTCTAAGCCCAATTGGCAAAAAAACAGGTTGACGGTCTAAATCCTCAACACTGTATTTTATGAATGTCATAGTCAGGCACAATTCCAGTTTATAAATAGGGTTTTGGTTCCAAAATAAAATAGAGTCGAAGCTGCTTGAACGGTCTTGATCGCCAATAATGCAATTAAGTTTAACGACGGCGACTGGGTCCATTATCGGGGGAATAGTCCATTAAAGGCAATGGAAGGTCGGGTAAGTGCCGACGGTCCGTTTCACAGGAGCAAAAGTAAACAATTCCGATTGTGCCAGCTTCACAATCCACGAACGTATGGTCATAGGCCCGTTGAAAGACCGGAAAAGCATGGGGTTCAACTCGCGCGGTCACTGGCGGAACAAACCGGGCAAAATGTTCCCTCCGGCACCGGGGACGTAGGCCCAGTCATAGAAGGATTAATGGACAAAGGGTTTCTAGGTTCTCGGCTCTCCATTAGTCGGCGTCGTGCCTACTACCGTGCACCCTTGCTCATGATGTCGATGATCGCCCGCTGATTCGCCGCGGCGAAAGTTACGAACGTTATCGTTGTGTAGAGGCGCAATACCTCAATCCGCGTCTATTGGCTTTCGATGCTCTCTTGCACATGAGTCTTTAGAGCAAGCGCGCGTGATCTCGGGTTGCTTGTCGGCTTTGGAGGTGATGAGCGGCGCCAATGATAACCGTGTTAGCGGACCGGCCAATTCGTCATCCAAGGGCATTTGATACCAGATCCGTATAAAGGCCCGCGCAGACCCTCTAAAAACCTAGGGTTTCTGCGGCTCTTATGGGATTCCTGGCGGACAGAGAGGGATTCGAACCCTCGAACGGCTATTAACCGTTACACACTTTCCAGGCGTGCGCCTTCAACCACTCGGCCATCTGTCCATGCCAGGGAATGGGGGAGATACACGCCCAGGCCTCCCCCCGCAAGACCCGGTCAAGCCTTTCCCGCAAAAGGCATTTTGGCCCGCTCACGGCCCCCTTACGCCGCGGCTTGGCCGTGGCGGCGGTCGCGATGGATCATCCAGATATTGCGGGCATAGATCGGCACCGGCAGCGCGGCCCCCAACATCAACGGCCAAGCCAGCAAGTGCACGACATAGATGAGGTTCATCAACCCGCCGACAAAGCTGCAATACCAGAAGGCGACAGGCACCACGCTATGGCCTTCCTGTTCGCTCTTCAGCCATTGAATGAGAAAGCGCAGGCCAAAGATCGCCTGTGCCAGAAAGCCCAGTCCATTCCAGGTCAAGTCATAAGGATGCTGGAGGGCGTATTGATACAAGTGCGTCAGAGTTGCCATGTTACAGCTCTTTCGTTTCCGCGTGCCCGCCATGGCGCCGCTGCAGCCAGCGCACGCCCAAGAGATCCTGCACGCTGACCAGCAAGCGGCCGAGATTGGTGTATTTGGACGAACCGGTCAGGCGCGGACGATGATTGACCGGCACAAAAGCGACCTTGCCGCCCTCGCGTTGCACCAGCGCGATCAGGAAGCGGTGGATGTGGTCGAAATAGGGAAGCTCCAGGAAGGCGGAGCGCCGAAAGGCCTTCAGCCCACAGCCGGTATCGGTGGCGCCGTCGCCCAACAAGGCGCTGCGAAAGCCGTTGCCCAGGCGCGACGCCAGGCGCCGGCTGGCGCTGTCCCGTCGCCGCACCCGCACGCCCGAGACCATCGCGGCTTGCGGATCGGCCCTGAGCGCCGACAGCAACTTGGGGATGTCGGCGGGATCGTTTTGGCCGTCGCCGTCCAAGGTCACGACAATCTCGCCCCGGGCCGCCTTGACCCCGCTGCGGATTCCCCGGCTTTGGCCCAGGTTGCGGCTGTGGCGCAGAACGCGAAGCGCGGGAATTTCGCCCTTCAGGGCGGTGAGGGCTTCAGCCGTGCCGTCGGTCGAGCCATCGTCAACGAATAGGATTTCGTGGGATTCGCCCTTCAGGGCTGCCGCGATCTCCCGCGCCAACGGTGCGACATTGCCGGCCTCGTCCTTGACGGGGACGACGACCGAAACGGATAAGGATGCGGCGCCGCCGCCGGACATGGTCTTCTCCAGCCTCTGGACCGGGGGCTTATACAGGTCCGCCTCTTTGCAACATAGGGGCGAGACCGACATAGTTCCTCCCTATGGCCGACTCGGAACCCCCCGTAATTGCTCAGGAAACGGCAGGAGCTGCCGGACCCGCGCCGCCCGGCTGGCTGACGCGCCTCGCCCGGCGGCCTTTTGTGCTGTTGGCCGTGCTGGGGTTTCTTCTGTGGCTGCCTGGCATCGTGAGCCTGCCGGCGCTGGACCGCGATGAAAGCCGCTTTGCCCAGTCCTCCCGCCAAATGGTGGAGTCCGGTGATGTGGTGGATATCCGCTTCGGTCATGTTCCCCGTTACAAGAAACCGATCGGCATCTATTGGCTGCAGGCCGTCTCCACCCGGCTTGCGGAAGTGGTTCCTGGAAATGCCGGCCGAGACGACCGCATCTGGACCTATCGTTTGCCATCGGTCCTGGGAGCGATTTCCGCCAGCTGGCTGACGGTCTGGTGCGCCCTGGCGGTGACGGGAGCGGAGGCCGCTTTCCTGGCGGGCTTCTTGATGCTGGGCACTGTGCTGCTGACCGCGGAAGCCACAATCGCCACAACCGACGCTGTTCTGCTGGCCTGCGTGCTGGCGGTGCAGGGCGTGTTGCTGCGGCTTTATCGCGCGGCGCGGGATCCGGATTAACCGGCTCCCGGCAATCGCATCGTGATGTGGGGCTGGGCGGCGACGGGACTTGGCATCCTGGTGAAGTTTCCCATCGTGCCCGGTGTCGCGCTGGTCACCATCATGGGTGTGACCGCCTGGGATTATTGGGAGCAGCGGCGCGACCGCGCGCCAGAAGCGCCTTCTCAAGCACCGGCTTGGGCTTGGCTCGGCGCGCTCAAATCCTGGCGCGGCATCGGCTTGGTGCTGTTGCTGATCCTGCCTTGGCTGATCGCCATCACCATCCAGAGCCAGGGGATGTTCCTGGAAGAGTCGCTCGGGGGCGATTTCGCCGCCAAGCTTGTGGGCGGCCAGGAGAGTCATGGCGGTTGGCCCGGCTATTACCTGCTTCTGTCGGGGCTCAGTTTCTGGCCCGCAATCCTGTTTGTTTTGCCGGGTGTCGCATTGGCCCTCTCCCGCCGCGGCGAGCCGGCGATCCGTTTCCTTTTGGCTTGGGCGGGCGCCTGGTGGCTGGTGGTGGAACTGGTGCCGACCAAGCTTCCACATTATGTGATTCATGCCTATCCGGCGCTCGCCATCCTGGCGGCGTTGTTTGTGCTGAATCCGGCGCCGGTGCGCCTCTCGGTGCCGGCGCGCTGGATCGCGATCGCGCAATTTGTCATCGGTGCGGGCCTGTTGACCGCGGCGATCATTCTGGCGCCGCGCACTTTTGGCGGCGGCGCTGGTTGGCCCGTGCTGGCCGCGGCCGGCGCCGGCGCCACGCTGGCGCTCGCGGCCCTGGTGCTGGCGATCCTGCGCAAGCCGCTGGCGGCCGTCCTGCTGGGTTTTGCCGCGCTCCTGATATTTGCTCCCACGCTCACCGCCTATGTCGGGCCGCGGCTGGACCAGCTTTGGATCAGCGAACGCTTGAAGACGGTGGTGGCTTCGGTTGGCAGGCCCGGCGATGCGCCGCCCGCTTTGGCCGGCTATGAAGAGCCCAGCCTGGTTTTTGCCTTGGGAAAAGACGTGGTGCTGTCCGATGGCAAGGGCGCGGCCGAAGCCAGCGCCCGTGCCGGAGGGCTGGCGCTGGTGGAGGAGGAAGCAAGGGGCGATTTCCTGGCGCGGCTGGCGGAACTGCAAGCCGACGCCAAGCCGGTCGGCGAAATCTCCGGATTGAACTATTCGCGCGGGCGCAAAGTGCATGTGACAGTGTACCGGGTCGCCCCGCTGCGGGACTTGAACTAGGCGGATCCCATGACCCCAAACTTCGACAATGTCACCGAAGCTGCCGCCCGCATCGCGCCTTATGCGGTGCGTACGCCGCTGGTGGAAAGCTGGCGGCTCAATGCCGTCACGGGTGGGCGCGTCTTCCTGAAGCTGGAATTCCTGCAGCGAACCGGCTCCTTCAAATTCCGTGGCGCCTGCAACCGGCTGGCCATGATCCCCGAGGAACAACGCGCCAATGGCGTGGTGGCATTCTCGTCGGGCAATCACGCCCAGGGCGTGGCCGCGGCGGCTGCCTTGTTCAACATGCCGGCCCTG
>Ga0157378_10005212_pt1 | contig 11412 bp, 8 predicted proteins | sample M65metaG_FD_115309 | JGI IMG/M metagenome (GOLD analysis project Ga0157378, IMG submission 115309) | Miscanthus rhizosphere microbial communities from Kellogg Biological Station, Michigan, USA - M6-5 metaG | ecosystem: Host-associated > Plants > Roots > Rhizosphere > Soil | place: USA: Michigan...
AATTCACATGACGGTCGCTGGACGAAAAATTCGAGTGCTTGTCGCGAAGCCTGGTCTTGATGGTCACGATCGCGGAGCAAAAGTAATTGCACGTGCGTTGAGAGACGCGGGTATGGAAGTGATCTACACGGGACTCCGACAAACTCCAGAGATGATCGCAGCTGCTGCACTCCAGGAGGACGTCGACGCGGTTGGTGTTTCGATTCTCAGTGGAGCTCACAACACGCTGTGTCCACGCATCGTCCAACTGCTTCGAGAAAAAGGAATGGACCACTGTCTCGTGCTTGTTGGTGGAATCGTTCCGCAAGAAGATCTACCGAAACTCAAAGAAGCCGGCGTTGCAGAGGTTTTCCTTCCAGGCACTTCCACTGAAGATATCGTGCAGTTTCTCAGAACGAATGTGAAACCTCGCGAATGAGTGATACGCACAGTTCGGATTTGATCCTCACGGACGTTCGAGACTCTGTTGCTGTCATCACTTTCAATAGTCCCGCAACGCGTAATGCACTCTCCACTGAGATGCAAAACTGTCTCGAACGGATCGTCACTGATCTAACATCTCGCCGCGATATGGTAACGCTTATATTCACCGGACGTGATAACGCTTTCTTAGCCGGAGCGAACATCCGTGAGTTGTCGCAGTTGGACCAGCGCTCAGCCTCCGCTTTTTCCGAACGTGGCCAAAGATTATTTCAGAACATTGCTCAATCGGGACGAAGGACCATCGCGGCTATCAATGGGTTTTGCATGGGCGGAGGTTTAGACTTCGCGCTTGCGTGTGATATTCGCGTTGCAGCACCCAACGCCGAGTTCGCTCATCCGGGCGCACGACTTGGAATAATCACCGGCTGGGGTGGAACGCAACGATTGCCGCGCCTGATCGGTCGTACCCGCGCGATTGAATTCTTCATCACTGCGCGCATGTTTTCCGCAATCTTTTTTTTTTTTATAGTACGTGTTTATACGATCCACCCGTCGCCTTTGCAGTATTCCCTGCTACTTTCCCAATAAATAAGGCGCCCCTCGAAGGCCTTCTTCTTTCCGAGTTTCTGAACAGCAGACCATATTTTCGGATTTATAATCGGCGCCCATTCGCCACAAACTCGAAAAACCGTAGGATTTAGGTGGTTTTCCGTAGAGGCATATAGGTTGCGAATCTGACCCGCCAGCAGTGTATTACCAGCCAGTTCGAGTGCGGTTCCATAATCAAAAACGGTCCTTAAGCAGAGGTCACCTTCAATAGGAGAAACTCAAAATGAGTATAGATAAGTACGGAAAGAAACGGCTCCTCTCGTTTCTAGTGCTGCTTGCAGTCGCCTTGTGCGTTTGCAGCAGCGCGTTCGCTCAAACAGCGAATTCAGGAACGGTCACAGGAGTTGTAAAGGATGAGAAAGGGGGTCTGATTTCAGGCGCTTCGATAAAACTAACCAAGTTGGGAACTAATGCCGAGCGCACGGTTCAAACCACCGGTGATGGCAATTTTGAAATCACCCAGTTAGCTCCGGGTAACTACCGGCTTGAAATAGAAGCTCAAGGCTTCGCCAAGTATGTGCAAGAGCCGCTTGTCGTCAACGTGCTTCAGAGTACGTCGGTGAATGCCGAGTTGAAAGTCGGGGGCGTCGGCGAGGTCGTTAACGTCACGAGCGACGCAGCACCACTCGTTGAGACCACCAAGACTGATGTTGGCGGCGTCATCGATCAGCGTCGATTAGAGAATCTGCCAGTCAATGGACGATCCTTTGCTTCGTTGGCGATTCTCATCCCAGGTGCGACATTGCAACCGTCGTTTGATCCAACGAAAGCTCGCGTCGGAACGTTTTCGGTTGGTGGATCAACGGGAAGAAACTTAAACATCACTATCGACGGCGGTGACAACAAAGACAACGCTGTCGGCGGAATCCTTCAGAACTTCTCGATGGAAGGAATTCAGGAGTTCGCACTGTCAACACAGAGATTCTCTGCAGCGAATGGTCGCTCAGGCGGCGCATTGCTTTCGGTAGTATCAAAGAGCGGCTCAAACGAATTTCACGGATCGGCATTTGGATTCTTCCGTGACGACGCCTTGAACGCCAATGCTCCAAAACTTCTCGCGGAAGTTAATCAGGACCTTTTCCCGAATCCCGCAGACGCGGTGAAACCTCCGTTCAGCCGTCAGCAATTTGGTGGTTCGATTGGTGGTCCTATTAAGAAAGACAAGGCGTTCTTCTTCGGCACCGTCGAACGTACGCGCGAGCGCGGTAATTCGATCGTTCCGGGAGTGGACCAGGCCAAGGTTAAATTCCTCGAGCCGTTCGGCTACAAGTCCGTACAATTCTTACCTCAGCCATTTAATGATTGGCAGTACACAGTGAAGGGTGACTTCAATCTTTCACCAAAGCACACGTTAGTAACTCGCTTTGCTGGACAGAATAACGATGCGTTGAATGATCAGGCAGGATTTCTCGTCGTCCGAACAGATCTTTCCGGTGGCAACGAGAGCCTGAATACCCTGTACAACTTCTTAGCATCGCTAACCTCGACGTTAACCTCGACAACTGTGAATCAGTTCACGTATCAGTATCAAACGTTCGACAATAGAATCAACGCGACTACCGATTTGAACCTGCTCGTTTTCCCCGACGGTCTCGCCGTTGGTCGCAATGGTAATGTGCCGCAGCAAACGCTTCAGAAGAAGCATCAGTTCCGCGACGACTTGACGTGGAACCGCGGAAACCATGGATTCAAGTTCGGCGGCGACTTCACCTACGTTCCTACTCTCGGCGGTCTTTTTGCTTTCAATTCGGCGCCGGAGTATGACTTCAACTTCAACGCAGATGAGATTGCACAGAACCCAAGTCAATTTCCGCAGGGATTCCACACAACGCAAGTCTTGCCAGGTTCAGTGACATGTCCCTCAATTGTCGGAACAGCCACATGCACGCTGGCTCAACTTGCGGGCACTGGAGTCGTAGCCGACATTATCCTCTCGGGAGGCGATCCAGCTTTCGACCTGCGTGAGGGAGCTAAGCAGTTCGCCGTCTACTTCCAGGACGACTGGAAAATCACCCCACGATTCACGCTCAACATCGGGGCGCGTTATGACGTCGATTTTGGATTTGTCGATAACGCGCACGCTGCTGAGAATCGCGCGTTCCGAGCGCTCCAGATCATCGGCAGCCCATTCGCGCACAAAGTTGTGGAAGACGATAAGAACAACATCAGCCCGCGAATCGGTTTCGCCTGGGATCTGAAGGGCGATGCGCGCTCTGTCATACGTGGTGGATACGGTATTTACTACGATCAGTCGTTCTTGAACGTGCCGCTGTTCGCCGTCCAACAGGCGAACCCGGAAATCTATGCCACGTTCCTCAACGACGGTAACAACCTAAGTATCGACTCTCCCCCTCCGACCGTGCCACGGCCACTTGTAAATCCGTTGCCGAACACGCGGGGCCGTATGCTCGATCCAGACTTCGAATCACCGTACAGTCAACAGATGAATATCGGATATGCACAAGAAGTGGGCACCAACATGGCCCTGGAGTTCGACTATATCCATATTCTCGGGTTACACGAGTTTACTTCGCTCGATATTAACCCTCGGATCGGTCCACTCATTAACGCACAACGCAGCAGCTCAAACCCGGCTCGAATCCTGGCACCGCAGTTTGCTGCGCATGCAGCTGAACTGACGGCAGCTTTCGGGGTTCCAAATCCGTTCGGCCGCATTACGGTAGCGCAATCAGATGGCCGTTCACGCTATGACGCGTTCACAGTAGCGTTCAAGAGGCGCTATGCGAACAAATTCCAGCTGAATGCACACTACACCTTAGCAAAGGCGCAAAATTGGTTTGGAGCCACGGGAGATTTCGGTCTCCAGGCGCAAAACATGTTTGCGAAGTTCGATCCGATTAACTTCGGTCCTGCCGGCGAAGACGAAAGACACAGATTTGTACTTTCTGGAATCTTCGATCTTCCGTGGGGCTTCCAAGTTGCTCCGATCTTCCAGCTCGCCTCTGCGAGGCCGTACAGCCAATTCCCTGCATGTGGTTGTGACATTAATAAGGACGGCGTGACCAATGATCGCGAGTCCGTAAATCCTGGAATCGACGATCAACATAAACTGCCGCTTAACCCGCTGCGCGGTGATAGCTTCTCTCAATTGAACGTTCGCGTCTCGAAGTTCTTCAAATTCAAGGAGAGCATGAAACTCGGATTGTTCTTCGAGGCTTTCAACGTATTCAATACGGGTAACTACGGAAACCAATTCCAGAATACGACCGGCGAGCCTGACTTTGGCAAACCGATCAACTTCTTTGGAGCCACCGGGTTCTCAGAGCCCCTTGGTATTCCTTTCCAGGCACAACTCGGAGTTCGCTTTAGCTTCTAACGTTGTGTCATAAACTCGAGACACTCCATGAGCCTCGCTTCGTGGAGTGTCTCGATTCTTTTATGGTTTAATCTTTGGCCATCATGCCTGCTGTGCACTCGCGAATTAACTGTTACCGAATCGTCCTTCTCGCGCTATTCATTTTCATCCTCCTTCCAATTACAACTTCCGCTCAAACCGGTGGGAATGTTCTTCAAGGCAGAGTATTTGCGCCAGACGGGACTCAGCCCAACGCTCCTGTTAGAGTAAGACTTACGTACAATGGGAGATTGATTCTTGAGACGTTCACAGATCTTAGCGGCCGTTTTGAGTTTCCGGGGATACAAGCAGGAAGATACGTAATAACGGCAGAGGGAGACGGGCTAGCTTTCGAAACCACAGCCGTCACTACAGATGTAACGGGTTTCGGCTCTTCGCCACAGTCGTACACCCAGGATGTTCACCTCCGCCCGATTGTCAATAAGGGAATACCACCGCCGGGCGTTGTGAACGCGTTCAGTCAGGACGTTCCTCACGCAGCGCGTCAGAACTTTGAACAGGGAATGAAGCTCGCCGATAGTGGCAAACGCGAAGAGGCAATCGCGAAGATGCGTGAAGCAATTGCGGCGTTTCCAAAGTATTTCGATGCGCATCTACAGTTGGGCAACTTGTTCCTAAAAACTGGAAAGGCTGCGGAGGCAATTGCGGAACTCGACATCGCGAGAGAGATCAATCCTAACGACGAACGGACCTTCCAATCATTCGGCCTCCTGATGCTTAGCCAAAGAAATTACCCGGTCGCTGTCGCAGTCTATGAAGAAGCAGGACGCTTGAATCCATCCAATGCGATGAACCCGCTTATGCGTGGGATAGCCCTCATCCATCAAGCTGCAACGGTCGATGAATCGAACACAGCGGAACGCTTGCCATTACTAGGACAGGCAGACCGCGCTTTGGCTCAGGCATTGAACCTCAGCGACAACAAGATGAAGCCGGACGCACCAACACTCGCGTTGTTTTATGAGATGAAAGGCGAGCCGGAGCGAGCAGCGACAGAGTTAGAGGGGTTTTTGAAAAAAGCACCGGACGCGCGGAATGCCGAAGCGCTGAAGACTGAAATAAAACGTCTGCGGAATAAAGCGCAGGCGCACGCTACCAAACCCTAACCGCTTTTTTTCTGCAGGAACCGCGCAATTCCCTTCTGACAATCTTCAGTCATCCGCGCGATTACATTTACGTCAACGCCTGTTTCTGTTGCCTCCAAAAATGGTAGGCCATCCACCTGGTAAAAAAGGGTCTTGGTGAGGGACACCGCGGATTTGCTGACGGTCGCGAAACCGTCTGCGAATTGCCGCACGTCATTCTCAAACGTTCCATCATCGAAGACGCGATTAACCAAACCGATTCGGTGCGCTTCGTCAGCCTCTATCGTATCTCCACGCGTCAGCAACTCGAACGCCATCTTCTCCGATACATTACGACGCAGAATCGCTGTAACCATCGCCGGAACGAAACCAATCTTGACTTCCGGATAACCGAAACGAGCATTTCGACTTGCGACGATGATGTCGCATGCGGAGGCGAGACCACAGCCACCCGCGAGAGCACGACCGTGAACTGCGGCAATCACGGGCACCGGTAGCTGCCGAATCAACAGAAACAATTCTTGTAGCGCGCGCGCATCAGCTGCGTTCTCAGCGGCTGTTGATTTCGAAATCTTTTCGAGCGCCGCGAGATCAGCACCAGAGCAGAAATCACTTCCACTGCCGCTAATCACGATCGTCCGCACCTCTTCCTTTGCGGCAGCATTAGTCAACGCTTCCTTCAGCTCGCTGATTAGCTGATCGTTTAGCGCGTTCTTTTTCTCGGGACGGTTTAGCGTGAGGCACGCAATTCCGCCATCGATTGATGAGAGAACGACTTTGTCTGATTGAGTCATGAATGCCGATCTGATGTATAAGACTGAACAGCTTGCTTCAGCAGCATAGAACCTCTCATTCACCCCACGCTTTAGCGTGGGGATAGACGCCCGTGAAATGAAAGCGCGAACCGTTTCAACGGTTTACCTGGCGCGCACGCGTAACCGGTGGTTAAGCCTTCGAAACCGTTGAAACGGTTACCGACATTTGGCAGCACGTGATCCCCAGGCTAAAGCCTGGGGTGAATGAGATGAATCCAACTACGACAGGCCCAGGCCATGCGCTTCTTCGTCTGCGATGTCAATGTACATCCTTAGAAGCGCTGTCGAGAAAGTCTTACCTTGCGCATCAGTCATCAATGAAAGCGTTCCACCACCGCCAAGGCTGTGATGCAGGAGAAAATTCAAAGCGCCGAGATTCGGCAGTTCGAATCGTTCGACATCACCATGACAGATTCCCCTGAAGTGCTGTTTCACGCGTGCTTCCGTGACCTCACGCACCAGTATCGGATAGAACTCGTCGCGCAGAGCGATCAGTCCAACGTTGGCGGTATCACCCTTATCGCCGGAGCGAGCATGCGCAAGCTTTACTAGTTGAACTTTCACGCTTCCAACACCTCGACGAGCGGAGTGATTTCCTGCTTGGGGATTAGTGCCGGCCAGTATGCAACGATCTCCTCAACTTTCGGACGTCCGCCTGCAAAACCTGTAACTGCCGGTGGTCCAGTCAGAATCAACGGCGCGATCTCTTTTGTGAATCGTTCGATCGACGCTTTGTTTGGACCGCGCACCCCGACTCGCAATTGCACCTCTGCCGCATCAGACGAGTCACCCGCCAAGGCACCGTGCGTTGCATTGACGCCGACGAACTCAGTCAGAATCTGATCAAACTTCAAACCCAATCGCTCCAACCGGCCCCGAAGAATCCGGTCAGCAGCTTGTGCCTTCTGGTAGGCATCGGGCCATGAATACACAAGCGTGCCAACAGCCTTGTAGCCCGCCGAATAACTTATCGAGACCTTTAGAAACTCTGTCGCCGGCCGACCTTTAATCCCAAACACCCGCACTCGGTCTTTGCCGGCGTCCTCGAGCCGGATCGTCGTGAAGTCGGCAACGCAATCAGGCGTTATATATTCGTGAGGATCGCCCATCTCATAAACGAGTTGCTCCTTTACAGAAGGAACATTCACGCAACCGCCGGTGTTCTCGTGCTTCGTGATAACGAAGGAGCTGTCAGGATTTGCTTCAGCGATCGGAAATCCGACATTCGCTAGATCAGGGATGTTCTGCCAGTTGTACTGACAGTTTCCGCCTGATGCTTGCGCACCGCACTCGATAATGTGACCCGCAATCGTACCGGACGCGAGTTTGTCCCAGTCGTTGAAGCTCCAACCAAACTCATGAATTAATGGCGCCAACGTCAATCCCGTATCCGTAGCACGACCCGTAATGACAATCTGAACGTTGTGGTTCAATGCCTCGACTATAGGCGCAGCCCCGAGATAGGCATTTGCACTTTGAATTCGGTCGCGCACGGTGGCCAGCGGTTCGCCCGTATCCATGTTTCGGAGTTCGATGCCTCGATCCAGCAACTGGTCCAAACGCGAAAGGATGTCGTCACCGGTAACAATACCGACCCTGAGTTTCCCACCAAAACCAAGTTCGCGCGCCTGTTCGAGTACCGCGTTTGCGCAGCCCTTCACGTTTACACCACCGGCGTTCGCAGTAACTCTGATATTTCGTTCTATCAAAGCCGGCATGATTTGCCGCATCAACGGCACAAAGTCTTTGGCGTAACCTGCGCTCGGATCGCGCGCTTTTTGCTTCTGCATGATCGACATCGTTACTTCGGCCAGATAGTCGAGCATTAGATAATCGATTGGGCCACCTTCAACTTGCCGAATAGGAGCATCCGGCAAATCTCCCCAGAAACCCTGACCTGCAGCGATGCGAACTTTTTCTTTCATCAAACGGAATCTAAACTGTTTGCATTACAACATGCAAATCGGGCGATGAACTACATGCTCATCGCCCGATGTAGGATTCAACATCTTCCCAATCTACTGCGGCGGTCGACGATTGGGGCTTGGACTCGGCGTCGGGCTTGGTGATGGAGTCGGACTAGCGGTTGGACTTGGCATTGGTGTCGGTTCCGCTGTCGGACTCGGACTAGGTTCCGGACTCGGAGTTGGCTCTGGACTTGGAGTCGGACTCGGCGTCTGGCTTGGCATTGGCGTTGGATTCGTGTTTGTTCTCATCTGACCGCGCTGCGTCTTATTCCGTGCTGGAGACGAGGTGGGCGCAGCTCCACTTTCTGGCGTTGCGGTAGCCGGGCTACTGACGTCTGTCGCAGTTGCAGGCGGAACGGGTTGTTGTCGATTACGCGCTCGCCGCGATCTAGCTGAAGTAGGCCCGAAAGTGCAGTTGCTACTCGTACCACCCACGGGCGTGAGCATCAGGCGATCTCCGCTCTTTCTGGCACGCAACGAAATAATTGTTGGGGAGGCGCCAGGCGTTGCGGAGGCATCTCCTGGTTGGAGCGCTACGGCCGTGTAACCGCGCGTTGTGCTCGCCACGATCCGACCCGTCTTACCATCGGCTGTGGTGAATTGATTTCCCGTTATCGTCAACGTTGTATCACCATTCAAACCTGCCGCGTCACAAACGAATGTTCCAGTGTAAGTTCCGGACAGGTCAGTTTGTTCAGTTGTCGCCTGGGTAGTCATGCTTACGTCGGCGGCTGTTTGCCGGCGAGACCGACGCGTAGATGTCTTCGGAGGCGCCGTTTCGCCAGTCGCCGGTTCTGTGGTCGGTTCGGTCGAGACATTTGCGTTAGGCATCGGAGTCTCGGTAGTAGTCTGCGTCTTTGTCTTTGTCGAACGCTTCGAACTCTTTCCGGTTGGTGCTGTGTTGCTGTTCTGCGTCGGGGTGCTTGTGTTGGAATTCTGATTGATTCTTGCCGCGCTCGTTGCAGTGTTATCGATCGACAAGAACACTGCAACGAACAACAGCGCCATCAGCAGAAATATGGAACGTAACATGTACAAACTCATGAATCTCCTCCCTCGTTAACGGGCGCAGTAACAGGTGGTCTGCGCCAACAAACCATTGTTCAGGGGTTTTAATTCACAAGCAGGTGGGGGTGCGTCGAGTATGAGGCACACGAGCGATCAACTCAAGCGGGGTTAAATGGACTATTGCCTGTTTATTGAGGAAATTTTTCAGAAGTTTTGAGGAAGGATGAACTGCCCGAGATGCGGACCGCTGAAGTTCAAACTCGTGCGCAATGCCAGTTCAAGCACATTGCGCGTGTTTTCCGGAGCAATCACTGCATCTACAAAACCACGAGCCGCCGCGTATTTAGCATCAAGCTCGCGCTCGTACGTCTCGCGAACTTTGTCCATTTCCGCGTTGAGTGCTTCGTCTGGTGATTCACCCTTTTTCTTTAACTTGTCGAGTTGGCTGCCGAACACGGCTTGCACAGCCGAATCACCTTCCATCACACCCATTCTTCCTGTGGGCCAACTGAAGATAAAATCTGGATCGAATCCTTGACCAGCCATCGCATAATAACCAGCACCTGACGCGTGATTGACTGTCAATACAACTTTCGGTACGGCCGCAGTCGCCATCGCTTCTACGAAGTGTGCACCCGCGCGGATGATTCCTGAATGTTCCGCGTCTGGACCAACCATGAATCCCGACACGTCCTGGATAAACAACAATGGCGTCTGATGACGATTGCACGTCTCGATGAAGTACGCGACTTTCTCCGCCGATTCTGTATAGACGATCCCGCCAAACCGCGGTGGTGCGCCCTTAACGCGAACCATTCCACGATGGTTTGCGATCACGCCAACCTGAATGCCGCATAGGCGCGCATGTCCTGTGATCATCTCTTTCGCATAGTCGGCTTGAAACTCATCGATGTGGCCGTCGTCGAGCAGACACTGAAGGACACTCCGAACGTCATATGGTTGACGGTGATCTTCTGGCAGAATCTCGTAAAGCTCTTCCTGCGGTCGGCCGCTCTCAGCAGAGACATAAGCGGTTGTCGGCTTGCGTGGCAGTTCTGTAACGATCTCTCTGATCTTAGCTATGCATGCCTTGTCATCTGTTACACGATAGTGTGCAACTCCAGAAATCTCATTATGAGCACGCGCGCCACCGAGTGTTTCGTTGTCAATCGTCTGTCCGGTCGCCCCCTTAACGAGATTTGCGCCGCCGAGCCCCATGAACGATGTCCCGTCAACCATGATGATTATGTCCGACAGAGCAGGCAGATAGGCGCCGCCTGCAATGCACGGCCCCATCACCGCCGCGACTTGAGGGACTTTCAAATACCGGCGCATGATCGAGTTGTAGTAGAAGATCCTCGACGCACCGTATTGACCAGGAAACACGCCACCCTGGTAAGGCAGGTTCACGCCGGCGGAATCGACGAGATAGATAATCGGCACATGCGAGCGCATCGCGATCTCCTGTGCACGCAGAATCTTCTTTATTGTTTCGGGCCACCATGAACCGGCCTTCACGGTTGCGTCGTTTGCGACCACTACAACCTCACGACCTTCAACTCTCCCAACAACCGTCACCACTCCCGCTGCGGGCGCACCGCCATCGTATTGGTCGTAAGCTACGAGCAGACCTATCTCTTGTGAAAAGCTGTTTTCGTCGAGCAATAGATCGATGCGCTCGCGTGCGGTCAGCTTTCCCTGTTCGTGCTGGCGGGTAATCTTTTCCGGACCACCGCCAAGACGGAGTTTGAATTCAAGCTTGTGAAGATCGTCAGTGAGTTCGCGCAGGCGACTTGTTGTCATTGCCACAGGGTAGTCATGAGACCTTTCTTATTCGCAGTTGATGGAACGCCTTCAACGATCAGAACACGCGACTTGCGCATTTCCATCATGACATCTCCTTGAGAGGTACGCCATTCTGCGATTTGGTCATTCGACCCGGAATCCTCTAGTTTCTTTGCACCTGGATAGCGATGTAGAGTGCGTGACGCATACGCTTCGAAGAATTCTTTGGCGTCCTGCGGTGTGTCCCAAACTGTTAACTGAGCAACTGCTAAATTGTCTTTCCCAGCTTGTTCGTAAAGACCAAAACGGTCACCTGCCCAACCTGCCGCTGCATTTTTTGAATA
>Ga0157378_10005213_pt1 | contig 11411 bp, 9 predicted proteins | sample M65metaG_FD_115309 | JGI IMG/M metagenome (GOLD analysis project Ga0157378, IMG submission 115309) | Miscanthus rhizosphere microbial communities from Kellogg Biological Station, Michigan, USA - M6-5 metaG | ecosystem: Host-associated > Plants > Roots > Rhizosphere > Soil | place: USA: Michigan...
CGCAATCAAGAACCCAGCCAATGAAAGGACCCGCAAATACCTGGATGTGACTGCCCGCAAGGCACCTGATGCCATGGTGGTGACCGATAAAGAGGCTACCAATTCTATACTCCAGATACTTTTCCCTTATACGAAGAAGCATGATGAAGTGACCATTGGCGATTACCGGCAGAACCTTGTGAAGCAGATGGCGGTGGCCATGATCAACCGGAAACTAACTGAACTTTCGCAAAGCGGAAATCCCCCATTCCCTTTTGCAGGGGTTGGTTTCGACGGATTGATACACGGCTATGAGGCGCTGCAGGTGTTTGCCGGGTTTAGCAATGATGGCCTGGAAAAGGCTATAAATGCAGTAGCCGCGGAATTGCTGCGCGCTAAGAAATTCGGATTTACTGAGCAAGACCTCGAGCTGGCGAAAAAGGACGCAATGAGCGGCATGGAGCAGGCATATAACGAGCGGAAGACTACCGACAGCAAGGACCGCGTAGAAGAATATATCCGCGCTTTCCTGGATAAAGAGCCTTTCCCCGGCATAGAAAATGAATATAACTATGTGAAGAACATGCTGCCGACCATTAAGGTTGAAGAGGCAAACAAGATAGTAAAGGAATGGCTGGCGAATACCAATACATTCTCGCTTATTACAGCGCCTGATAAGGCAGATGTGAAATTGCCATCTGATAAAGAACTGCTGGCGATGACCAAAAAAGCGTTTGAACAAAACATTTCAAAGGCTGAAGAAAAGGCAGTGGCTACTTCACTTATGGACTCAAAGCCAACACCGGGCAAGGTGGTTTCTCAATCGAAAGAGGATGGAATGGATGCTACCACTTATACCCTGAGCAATGGTATAAAGGTAACAGTGAAACATACTGATTTTAAGAGCGACGAGATACTGCTCAGTGCAGTGAAAAAGGGCGGATCAAACGGATACGGGATCGCAGACCGCAGCAATGTGCACTTTGCTACCGATGTTGTAGATGCGATGGGACTGGGCAATTTCAGTCCTTCGGACTTTGAAAAAGTAATGGCAGGCAAGAAGGTGGAATTGTCGGAGCATATTGACGATATCACAGTTACGCTCAATGGCAACAGCACCGTGAAGGATTTTGAAACCCTGATGCAGGTGACGTATCTCCAGATCACAGCGCCCCGCAGGGACGAGGATCTCTTCAAAGCATTTAAGGAAAAGCAAAAGACCATGCTTGCGTTCATGTCGGCAAATCCGCAGGCTGCCTTTGTGGATACAGCTATAAAAACGCTTTATAACAATAACCCGCTGGCGCGGATGGTGATCCCAAAACCGGCTGATTTTGACAATATTAACCTGGACAAACTGCTGCAGATATACAGGGACGAGATAGGCAATATAGATGGTTATCATTTCTATATCGTGGGCAATGTGGATCAGGCGAGCGTAGTGCCCCTGATCGAAACATACCTCGGCAGTATTCCATCTAAGGGTATGGTGGCGTCAATTAAGGACAACGGCGTTCGCCCTGTCAAGGGAGTAAAGGAACTGAAGTTTAGAAAAGGTAAGGAGAAGAAGAGCCTGATCATGGCGATCTATTCAGGAGAGATAGCTTACTCTGAAGACCTCTCTCTGAAGACCCAGGCGCTCACAGAGATACTGAACATAAAGGTGATAGAGGACCTGCGCGAGAAGATGGGCAAGATATATGGTGGCGGCTTCCGCGGCAGCGTTGCTAAAGAGCCTTACCAGCGCTACAGCATCCAGTTGCAGCTTCCCTGCGGCCCTGAGAGCGTGGATACGCTGCTTGCCGCTGCAGGTATAGAGATCAACGAGCTGAAGGCAAAAGGACCTGAAACTAAGGACCTGGACAAAGTAAAGAGCCAGTGGCGTGAAAAGAACCATACCGATGTGAAGGAAAACAAGTACTGGGCAGAGAAACTGCAGAGTGTACTGTTCTGGGGCCACGACAAGGACCGCGTACTTAACTACCAGACCTATGTAGATAAGCTGACCCCAGCCGACATACAGGAAACAGCCAAGAAACTGTTTGACGGTAAGAACCAGTTTGTTTCTATTTTGTATCCGGAATCGTAATTTGATTATTATTGCACTTGTTAGAAACAGGAGTCTCGCGGGGCTCCTGTTTTAATTTAAAGACCTTAGTATCGCCGATGCCAAAGTTTTCCATGCAGTGCACACTGCTATCGCTTGCTTTTTTATTGTTGCTTGCCTGCTCCTCCGGCAGCCAGAAATTGGCGGTACGCACAAAAGTGACCTACCTTTTTGCAGGCTCTTATACTGATGGCAAGCCTGGCGATGGCATAAAGGTGTATAGGATTGACACTGGCAGCGGTGCGCTCACACTTGTCAGCACTGTAGAGAACATAACGAATCCGTCATATATTACCCTGTCTCCAGATGGCAAGTATTTATACGCCTGTACCGAGACCCGGATGCACGGCAGGGGCAGCGTCACAGCTTTTGCATTCGACAGTATATCCGGCAGGCTTTCCTTTATCAACAACCATCCCTCGGGCGGGGAAAACCCGGTGTACCTTACAGTAGATGCGGGTAGCAAATGGCTGGTGAATGCGAACTATACCGGAGGCTCCGTCTCCGTTTTTCCGCTGCTGCCGGATGGGAGCATAGGTCCCATTGCTCAGTTGTTTCCCTTTAAGGACAGCAGCGTAAACGAGGAGCGGCAGGACAGTGCCCATATTCATGCAGTGGTTTTTACGCCCTCGCATGATTATTTGCTGGCACCGGACCTTGGTGCCGACAAAATTCGCCTGTTCGACTTTAATCCTTTGAGGAGCAAACCATTAATGACTGACACCTCATCATTTATACGAACTTCTGAAGGGAGCGGACAAAGTCACCTGGTGTTTCATCCACGCCTACCGTACGCCTACTGCGTGGAGGAGCTTAGCGGCACGGTTAGCACCTGGTACTACAGCCAACTGCACAATACGCTTTCGTTCCGGCAGCGCCTTTCTTCCTATGCGCACGAGCAAGATGACTATGCAAGTGCCGACATTCATATTTCGCCCGACGGGAATTTTCTGTATGCATCGAACCGGGAGGACGAAAACTCTTTAGCTATTTTTGCCATAGATACTGCATCCGGCTTGTTGCGGTTGCTGGGCCACCAGACAACTATGGGCCAGCATCCCCGGAATTTTGTAATAGACCCTACCGGGAAGTGGCTGATGGTCGCCAACATGCTGTCGGACAACATTGTGGTATTTGAAAGAAGATCAAATGGGCAACTACAATACACTGGCCATCAAATAACTATGCACCACCCATCATGCCTGCAAATAAGAACCTACAGTCAATGAGAAGATCAATCATAATAGGACTTTCTTTATGCCTAAGCCTGCGAGGAACGGCGCAAACCGAACAATATGCGGAGCAGATCCGGGTAAAATATAACATCCCTGAACTCAATTATGCCGTTATAACATCGGGTAAAACGCTGGAGATGCATGCGCTTGGTTATAAGAAGGTGCATTCCCGGCGAAAGGCTGAGCTGAGCGACCAGTTCAGGCTGGGCTCGAATACCAAGGCTATAACAGGCTTTATAGCGACCTTACTCGTTCGGGATGCGAAGATTGACTGGAAAACACATTTCTTCGATCTGTTTCCGGAGTTGAAATCGCAAAGCAATCCGGCATACTACGATATGACATTGGAGAGCCTGCTGACCATGCGGGTACCGCTGCCGCGCTATACCTATACCGACCAACTACCGGCAAAGGGACAGTTCAGCGGCGGACCTGAAGAGCAAATGCACCAGTTTATGGCATGGATGCTACGCCAAAAACCAATGCCGGTAAAAGGTCTCTGCTTCTCTAATCCATCTTATGTGGCCGCGGGGATGATGCTGGAAAAGGCATCGGGTAAAACGTACCGGCAGTTGGTGGAGGAACTGGGAAAACAATTGATGGCCGACTTTCATTTCGGCCAGCCAAATGTGGAGGATAGCCTGCAACCCTGGGGGCACAATGCCTATTTGCAACCAGAAGCTCCCGCGCAAAACTACAAACTGAGCTGGCTGCTGCCGGCAGGAAATGTCACGGCAAGCCTACCCGATTATGCCTGCTTTGTGCGGGAGCAGCTGAAAGGATTGAAGGGGAAATCGCAGTTTTTGAAATCCGGAGACTACCGGTTTTTGCTTGAGGGACGTGACACCTTTTCAGTTGGATGGTTTTATGATATTGATGAATTTGGTAATACGTATTCATGGAACCAAGGCAATCCGGGTACATTTTTATCTTACACATACGTATATCCAGATGCAGACGCAGCATTTATTTTGCTATGCAATGCCCAGACGGATGCTGCAGAAAAGGGCATGGACCTTCTCCTGAAAAAATTAAGCGCGACCTATATAAAGCCAGGATCAGCACAAAAGCGGTCCGGAAAATAAAAAACATATCTTTGTACGCATGATAAGAATAGGAAAAATAGTGGCAACTCACGGAATAGGGGGATCACTGGTGCTCACCCATATCGTTGGTAGTTCGGAGTGGCTGAAGAAGGGAAGTGCGCTTTTTGTAGAGGTGACCAAGGGGAGCTTTATACCTCATTTTACATCATACGTAAAGGCCGTTAACAATGAGGAAATTGTAATTAATGTTGAAGATATAGAAAAGGTAGAGGCCGCTAAGAAATTGATTTCCAAAAATGTATATGTTGACGAAGCTGTGTTAAAGGGCTTTGAGCGGCAATCACCCCTTTTATGGATAGGATTTAATGTAATAGATAAAAAAGAAGGCGCAATCGGAAAAATTGAAGACATTATGCAAACTGGTAATCAATGGATTGCAAAGATTACCTACAAAGATACTGAAGTACTGATTCCACTGATTGAGCAAACAATAAACAATTTAAATATAAAAACTAAAACAATGCAAATGACGTTACCTGATGGACTTCTGGACGTTTATCTGGGGCTCTAAATCGGGCCTGCACTTTTGTCAGTTGGCGCAAAGTATCCATTATGGGCGATAATTATCAGCCAGATCACGGATTACTGACGGTAACATGCCGTCATGAAATTCGCGCTACGCCAGCTCAGCTAACCCACCGCCAAAAAGATCATACTATTACGCGCGGGATATAGAATTCGATTCTGCTTTCACTTTCTGATCTCCCTTTTCTCTACCCTACTCGCACTCCCAGCCGGGAATAGCGAAGCGACAAACTACATATTACATCAATAATTATTTTTATGAAATGCTGGCGCTCTCAATTTTACATAAATTTTTATGACATTTAAATCCCTGCCGGAAAATATTAGAGTACCTTTGAAACGGGAAAAAAGTTGCGTTAACACTTTATGAGAATAGATATTATTACCGTTGTCCCAGAGTTGCTGGAGAGTCCCTTCAGCCATTCTATTATGAAGCGTGCAAAGGAAAAAGGATTGCTGGAAGTTCACACCCATAACCTGCGGGACCATACCCCTTACCGGCAGGGGCAGGTGGACGACTACCAGTTTGGCGGTGGCGCAGGAATGGTAATGATGCCCGAGCCGCTGGCCATTTTGCTCGAGCTACTGAAGAAGGACAGGGAGTATGACGAGGTCATTTACATGACCCCGGACGGCGGCCTGTTTGACCAAAGAACGGCCAATATGCTCTCATTAAAGGAAAACATCATCATTATTTGCGGGCACTATAAAGGCATAGACGAACGCATAAGGGAGCATTATGTGACCCGGGAGATATCGATAGGCGACTATGTGCTGAGCGGTGGCGAGCTTGCTGCTGCCGTGGTGGTGGATGCCATAGGCCGACTGCTGCCGGGGGTGCTTAATGACGAAACCTCTGCCCTATTCGACTCGTTCCAAGACGGGATGCTGGCGCCGCCGGTCTACACCCGCCCGGCTGATTTCAGGGGCTGGAAGGTACCTGATATACTGCTAAGCGGTGACCCTAAAAAGGTGGACGAATGGCGGCATGAGCAGTCGCTGAAGCGAACTGAAGAGCGGCGGCCAGGATTGCTGAAGGATTGAGTGGATTTGAGAAAGCGATCATGAAGCATCAGCAAAACGCCTTATCTTCTTGCGATCAACCTTTTGTTCAGCTTGCCACAGTTCAAAATTCTTTTGAAGGTTTATCCAGAACTGCGCCGAATTGCCAAATGCCTCGGACAATTTTACGGCAAGTTCGGGGCTGATTCCTGCCCGCTCGTTAACTACCGCCGAGAGATTTCCTCTTGCTACAGATAGACCTTCAGCAACCTCTGTAATAGTCAAATTACGTCCCTTTATGAATTCCTCCCTCAGTATCTCGCCAGGATGTGTTGGGGGCAAACCTCTTTTAAGCATAAAATAAATTGATTAGTGGTAATCCAGAAAATCGATGTCGTAAACATCGCCCCTATAAAAACGAAAAAATTATCCGATAGTTTCCCGAAATAGATAACGCCCAAAATCCTTCATATTCACCTTTCAACCTGTGAACTCCATTGCCAAGAGCCAATATGTCGTCTTCGCTGCTTACTGACTCAAGCATATCAATTACCCTTGCGATCTTTTTTATATGAACCGGAGGCAATTTGCGTCCCAGACCATGCTCGTAAAGCATCTTTAATCCTTTATGAGCAATGCTGGCGATCATTTGCAAATGTAACGTGTAATATTACACAATACACCAAAAAACAGGTGTATTTTCAAAAATAGTTAGCCGTAGGATAAATCAGTTAATCTCCTCCTTGAACACGATATCGTGGTGGGCGAGCTCGACCAGCAGCGGACGGTAAACCGAGGGCATATTGGGCAGTAGCACACCTGTGGGAGGTACCAGCTTTTTGTCAATGACCATGCGGGCCAGCATACCCATCGGCAACCCCACGGTTTTGGCCATAGCCGAATAGTCCCTGCTCTCCCCTTTCAGCACCATGGAGCTTACTATTTTCACCTTTGCGTCTTTGCGCAGGTATTCAATTTCGTGCTGCATTACCACCATATCCTTCTCATTTACCTCCATGCTCCATTTGCGCAGCAGCAGACTCAGCAGAATATCGGCGGAAGAGAGGTTGCCCGGATCGAGCATAACGCCGTCGAATATTCCCAGTCCCTGCAACATGGTCATTACTGCATCGTTCTCGTCTAAACCCAGGATACCAGCCACATGGCGCTCCAGGGATGTGTTACCTTTATAGCCGGTTTTCATTTGCATCCAGGATGCATACGTCTGGCCGTAGGTTTCGAAATGATCATCCTGCCGGGTGAGGCCTAATGTAACCAGTGCGTGCCAGCCCATGCAGAAATCGGGATAACGCAGGGTGGCTCTTACGAATGTTTTTACGTCCGGTATTTCATAGAGGTCGAGATACCGAAGGGAATCGCGGTTAGGATACCATGCGAGTGGCTCAAGGCCATCCACGTGTACCCGGCGGGCATTGTCGAAAATAGTTTCGTACGGAACCTCTACTATTTTGCCTTTGGAGAGATAACGTGCGCCCCCATTGCCGGCAGTGATCACGTTCCTGGGATTCCAACTGAATTTATAGTGCCATGGATTGTCGTCGTTTTCAGGGGCTACCAGGCCGCCACAGAAAGATTTGAAACTGGTAATGGAGCCGGATACCCGCTGAATACCATGTATGATCTTGCTGGCAGACATATGGTCTATGCCCGGATCAAGTCCCATTTCACACATGAACATAAGTCCGGCTTCGCGCACGGCCTCATCCATTTCCTTCATTTCGTCAGAGATGTAAGACGAGGTGATGAGGTTCTTTTTATATTTCAGGCAATCTTTTGCCAGGTGAATATGCAGGTGGGCCGGCATAAGCGATACCACTATATCGGCACGCTGCACCAGTGGTTCACGTTCTTTAGCGCTTGTGATGTCTATCACGGCCCCCTCGCCATACTCGCTGGTTCCCAGCTTATCGGCTATTGCTTTGGCATCGCCGTCGGCCACAATTATCTTCCATTTGTTTCTTGCAGCGTGAGTAAGCAGGTAGTTGATGAGGAAAGTAGATGATTTACCGGCTCCGGCAATCAGTATTGTAACCATATTTTGCCCTCAGTATGAGTGATGAATTGTTAAGAACGGGGCAAATGTAATATTATTGCCGTGTTATTCGGAAGCCCGCTCTATCTTAAATTTTAGCTAATGCAAGCGCGGGGAAAAATCGGCCCCATTTCTTTTGCTTTGGTGGTTATGATTTGATCACATATTCATATATATTTAGGTCTCAAATAAAAGGGTTAAATTCTCTCATCCACACAATCTCAAACATGAAACAAACATTACAATCGCGCAGGCTATGGTGCCTGCTATTGGCAGGCTGGCTGTGGTGCAGCGGCTGCTTTTCGTATCGTGTGGCCACACATGCACAGGGATCAACAGACTATACCCCAGCCAACAGCAAGCGCGCCTACAGCCTGTTCTGGGGACTGATCAATAAGCCCCAGGTGATAACCACACCTGTATGCGACTCACTAGGTGTGAACGGAGTGGCCGAGGTTGTGATAAAAACCAATTTCGGGAACAGCCTGCTTACGCTAATCACCCTGGGCATCTACTGCCCGGTGCGGGTGCAGTGGAAGTGCGCGAAGCCTTGCCAAAAGATAGAACCGCTTTAACTCATCTTAATACATTTTAATCATGATCACAGTAAAAGAAGGTTCCTTTACCTGGAACAACCTGCATGAGACCTACCGCCAGCAGATTCAAGACCTGTACCACCTGGCAAACGACCCGAATGCCGGCGCGCTTGACGGCTATAACGATACCACGGCGGGCATTCAGAAGATCATAACAGATGCTATCGCATCGGGCACACCGCTGCGGCCGCTGGGCGGCAACTGGTCGCTCTCGCCTATTACCGCCACGCCGGGGATAATACTGGATACCAAGTCGCTCAATACTATCTTTCCCATAACCGCTCATTCCGTGCATGCTGATTTCACAGGTGATGCAGCAAGCCTGTACATGGCCCAGTGCGGCAATGGCATCTGGGAGCTCAACAAATTTCTGACCGGGCAAGGTCGCTCGCTATCAGCATCGGGCGCCAGTAATGGGCAGACGATAGCGGGGGCCATAGCAACTGGCACGCATGGTGCGGGTATCAGCTTTGGCGCCACACAGGACTCGGTAGTGGGTTTTCATATAATCACGGGGCCGAATAGCCACATATGGCTGGAACGTGAGACGGAGCCAATAATGTCGGATGCTTTTGCGGCTAAGCTTGGCGCCACACCAGTGCGAGATGACGAGGCCTTCAATGCCGCGCTGGTGAGCGTGGGCGCATTTGGCTTTATACATGGTGTAATGATACGCACCGAGCCGGAATACCTGCTGGAGGCCTATCTGCGCTTAGTGCCTTATGACGACGAACTAAAGCAGCAACTGCGGTCGCTTGATTTTAGTTATTCTCATCTGCCCCACCCCGGTGTCACACCATTTCACTTCGGCTGCCTCTTCAACCCCTATGCGATGGACAAGGGCGCTTATATGACGGTGATGTATAAAATACCTTACACCCATGACTACACGCCACCGCCACCAGCAGGAGAAGGTATAGGGCCCGGCGACGATGCACCTTGCTTTATAGGTAAGATTACCGATCTGATACCGGAGGCAGTACCAATTATGGTGAACAAGGTACTGGCAGGCAATCTGAAACCCTATGAGCAGAAAATGGGCCGACTGGGCGAGATATTCAACAATACAGCGCTTAGGGGCAAGGTGGCAAGCGCGGCCGTTGGCTTTTCGCCCGATGACATACAAACGGTCATTGATCTACTGCTGAATGTAAATGAAAGCAGCGGGCCGTTTGTGGGTGTATTCGCGTTCAGGTATGTGAAGGCTTCGCTGGCCACTATGGCCTTTACCCGGTTTACTCCCATAACCTGCGTGCTGGAGTTGGACGGTGTGCAGTCGAACGGCACGCTCGACTTCTACTCAGCCGTGTGGGCGAACCTGCAGGAAGCCGGGATTAAGTTCACATTTCACTGGGGCAAAATGAATATACTGGATGCGGCCATGGTGCGGGATATGTATGGTGACGCATTAGACAGTTTCCTTTCTGCGCGGGCAAGAACCATAGATGCGGCAACGGCACAGATACTGAGCAACGACGCGCTGCGCAAATATGGCCTGGATGCAAGCCCGCAGGAGGCTGGCCAGGCACCGGAGCCGATGGTGGCGTAAGCCCTCAAAGATTGTGGCCGGGCGAACCCGGCCATTTTTTGAAAAATAATTTAATCAACTGATTAAATTTGTTGTTTAAATCAAATTTTTAACTCTAATTTTGTGGTGAAAATGGAGAAGAACGCGACCACGGAGGAGAAGATAAAGGAAGCAGCCAGGCGGGTGTTTATGCGCAAGGGCTATGCTGCCACGCGTACGCGAGATATTGCAGAAGAATCCGGTTTCAACCTGGCGCTGATCAATTATTACTTCCGGAGCAAGCAAAAGTTGTTCGACATGATCATGGTGGAAAACCTGCAGTTGTTCGTTCATAGCGTGATGGGTATAGTAAACGACCCTGAAACCTCGTTGCAGGAAAAGATAGAGATACTCATCGGCCATTATATAGATATGCTTGTCAAAAATCCCGACCTGCCGCTTTTTGTGCTGGGGGAGATAAATGCCCACCCGGCGAAGTTGGTGGCGAAGGTCGGCGTTGACAATATGCGCCACAACCAGGTTTATCTCGCGAAGCAATGGCAGGAATTTGTGGCCAGCAAGAAGGGACTGCCGGTGAATCCACTTCATATTCTTATGAATGTACTGTCTATGACCATATTTCCATTTGTGGCCAGCCCATTGCTCCGGGACAGGACTGGAATTAGCATAGAGCAATTCAACAAGCTGATGGAAGAACGAAAAAAACTGATACCGCAGTGGATATTTGCCATGACGGGAATGCAGGAAAGCAATCAATAAATAGTATGAACCAAATGATCAGGAGGCTTGGATGCTTAGTACTTCTTCTCGCCGCGACAAATGCCGCGGATGCCCAGGTATCGTTCTCCTCGCTGGAAGAAATATGGAAGTATGCCGATACCCATAACGTTTCCATACGTAATTCGGGCTTTGAGCTGGACAAGGTGCTGTATGCTAAAAAGCAGTCGTACATGGCGCTATTGCCACAGGTGAGCGCCACCGGCTCCTTTACCGACAATACTGCGCTGCAAACCACGCTCTTACCCGGCCCCATCTTCGGTAAGCCACCCGGCACTTACGAGCCTGTTCAGTTTGGCCAGAAATATATTTATGCAGGCGGCTTCAGCGCGCAATTAGACATTGTAAACCTGCAAACCTGGTTTAATATGCGCTTAGCCAGCGAGACGGAACAAGCCGATAGAGCTTCACTGGGAAATAGCCGGAAGCTCGCGTATCAGCAGATAGCCTCGCAATACTATGCCTACATACTGAATAAGGAAGCCTACAAACTGTCTGTAACC
>Ga0157378_10005214_pt1 | contig 11411 bp, 7 predicted proteins | sample M65metaG_FD_115309 | JGI IMG/M metagenome (GOLD analysis project Ga0157378, IMG submission 115309) | Miscanthus rhizosphere microbial communities from Kellogg Biological Station, Michigan, USA - M6-5 metaG | ecosystem: Host-associated > Plants > Roots > Rhizosphere > Soil | place: USA: Michigan...
CTCCGCGCTGAATTGCCAGGATCCCCTGGGCTCTTGGAACCTCTCCGCATTCTTCGATGACTTCATGCCGGCAAAGTTCTGCTGCCTCAGAGATACGCTGATCTGCATCTGACAGTTGATCGAGGCGAGTTAAAGCAACAGCCTCCAGCGCTCGCCTTAGTACTGCGCGTTCGTGGTCATCAGGGGTCGGTTGAGGGGAGATGAGGATTTGCTCGGCGTCACTGTAGAGACCGCGCCAGACCATTGATTCTGCCTCGAGCAATTGGAACTTCGCCGCCCACGCAGCATTTGTGGTTCTTGAACGCTGGTATCCTTCTTCGGCTGCATGCTGACTTTTTTCGAGATAGCCTCTTAGAAAAAGCCGTCTGCAGTTTTCGTATTGAGTCTCCAGACTGAAAGGCTGAGTATCCTTCAAATGGACGAAGACTGCCAATCCAAGTGCGAACAGGAGCACCCAGCCCAAAGCCTCAGCACGATTTTTCTTGTTGCTTGAACGAGCAGTCATCCTTGCTTCAATCAGCGGCCGAAAAAATCAACCAGCCCTGAAGACAAGGATATAGATCGGGGCTATGGAGCGGTTCCGCCATTCGTCTTGCCGCCGCCTGCGAGTACGTACCCGCCCCCCACGCAGCCCATTACCATTTTGATCATGTTCAGCGTGATGGTCGTCTTCCTCGGGGCACCGGTCGGAGTATCAAAGTCCGACTCCTCGATGCACAGGGTCGCAAGATAAATCTTGCCGAAGTTCGGCACATCGATCGCATGGCCGAAGCTTCGACCGGTATATCCACCTTCAACCTGGTTGACCAGCGAGCAATTGAGCGCCCCCGGTTTGCTTGCAGCCGTTGGGGCTTGATTGAAATGCGCGGCGACGTCTGACGGGAGATTTTTGAGGCCCTTCACACGTTCCCGCTGAGCCGTAACGCGCTTCTGGAAATCCCGATCGCTCAAGTATCCCGTATCTTTTTTCGGCTTGGGGCCCAGCATGTCGAGATCGATACTCAGCTTCACTTCATGCCCTGCGATGCGCAGGTTTTCAAAGCGTGTGCCGAGGAAAGTCACTGTGGGGACATACCCTTCAAGGGGATGATCGGTAGATATCTGACAGACGATGCGGTCGGCGGTCACGATATCCAGCACATTCAAGCCTTCAATAACGGATGTGGCCAGCGTGTTCCATCCGTGGTCGGCCTTGGTGTCTGGGTTGCCGCCCACTTGGGTATAGGCTGAGCGGAACGAAACAACTCCGCCGAGCTGATAGTGGTCAACGTGCTGGGAGAGATACCCGCCGCGCTCGTTGAGTTTCACATAGGTCGGAGGCTTCACTTCCTGAACAAGCGGAAGTGTGATATTTCCAGACAGAGCTTCAGCCTCTGCGTAATAGTTGTGATATCTCTTCTCGCGGCTATCGGCCATTCCGGTTCTCGCTTTCTGAAAGCTGAATTGAGACTTTAGTTCTCAAATTGTATGTCGAGCACGTGCCTGTCAATTTCGGTTCGCGCTCCATGGGCATCGATTCCGGCGATGGTCAAGCTATAAGGGCCCTGTACAAGATGTGCGCCGGGAATTACGAGCGATACGGTGCCATCGCCAGATGCTCCAGCCTTGGCAGAGGTTAAAGTCCGGGTCCAAAGTTGTTTACCTTGAGGATCGTACAAAGTGAAGGCGTAAGTCGCAATGCCTGAATCCTGCGGCAGCTCAATCGAAAGTATCGCTCCCTGTGTGCGATCTGCCAGAACCTGCGTATGCGCGGCGCCCCGCGTTCCAGCATGGAAGGATGTGGATGGCAGGACGCTCGGTTCCGTTGCCGCCGAGCGCAGGGAGGGAATCGTTGATAGATTCTGATAACAAACTACGGCAAGCAATGCGGCAAATGCGGGAATTGCGAATGCCGGCCGCAGCCAGGATTGCCAGTTGATTCTCTTCCGGAGTTTTTGGGGAGCGGAAGGGGTTGGAGGCGCTTCGGGGGCCGGGGCAAGCTTGGCGAGTTCACCTTTCGCAGTATTGATAAAGACCGCACCGGCGCGCAAATCAAGCGAGCACTCGGGACAATCAAAGGCATGTTCTTCGAAAGCGTCACGCTGTTCGGCTGTAAGCTCACCCAGCAGATAGCGTTCCGCTAACATTTGTTGTATAGCATCGATATGTTCCATTAACTATTTCCTCAACTGACCAGCCCGAAAATCCCAGCAGACAAGCCTGCTGACAGATGGTGAATCCGTCTACGAAATCGTTTCAGCCTAATTGGCAGTCGCACCCAGGTTCATCCGTTTCAAATATTCAATTTTGAAATCCTGCTTGGCCCGGTGCAGAAGAACTCGAAGATACTCTCGATCGACGCCAAACTCGCGGCACACCTCGTCCCGGTCGCGCTCATCGAGGAACACGGCCTTCAAAAGTGAGCGATCGCGGGCCGGCAAATCGAGCAAAATCTCTCGTACTTTTGCGCTTAACTGGGTTGAAGCGATCATGCTGACCACGTCGGCGCCGGTTGCGTGCGGTTCCGGGCTGCCTTCGTCATCGAGCGACTGGCTTCGGCCCGATGATCGATAGTGCTCGAGAAGGACGTTGTTGCAGACCGTGTTTACAAAGGCTCCAAAACGGTCCGGCTGGCGCAAGGCATTCTCCCTGCGGAGAGTAGAAAATACCCGGGCAAACGTTTCCTGGCGCACGTCCTCGATGGCCTGGGGAGATTGAAGCCGCGAGCGAAGTTTCAACTGGAGCAGTTCGGTAAAGTACCCCACGAAGTGCTCCTGGGTCGCCAGGTCACCGGCACGCAAATTTTCGATGTAGCCTGCATCGAATGAATGAAATTCCAAAGAAGTCTCCGCCAACCCGAGAGGACGTAAGTATAGCATTGACGGGACTTGCGCATGATGACGGCTGCGTTGACGAATGGCGGGACGAGGGCAGTTTGGCTTACCGGCCTTACCTCGCGCTAATACTGTTTTGCTGGGCACTTTGATCCAGTCCGCGGATTCCTCCGGAGATCGTCCTGCACTTGCATGGTGACCAAATCCGTCAATCCGCATTGTTGTCTAGCTAGCCAGGTGTCGGTGTCAATCAGATGCGGCCCTTCACAAGGGGCGGCTTACGCCGATTGAAGACCTTTCAGCCGGCGACTCGTTGTGCTCTGCGAGCCGCCGGTGAAAGATCGAGCCAGTTCAGCCAATGCTGAAGCCGAACCGGGCGGAGTTAGAGAGAACCAAGGTTTCTAATCAGAAAAACAAAGTCTTACAGTGGAAACCTGAATCGTCCTCAGCCGCGATCGCTCTGCAAGTCCGGGCCGAGGCGACGGTCTGTTTGCCGCCGACGTTTGTGATTGAACTCTCCCGTTCAGGGCGCAGACGGAGCCTTCGATTTTCATCAAGAGCTCCGTCTGCTTGGGGGAGGACGTCAATCTTGGTGGAGCCATGCGTCCGAAGACATGCCTGCCATGGCAGAAACGGAAAGGGTGGGCGGCGTTTCTTCGGTGCGAGAATTCAATGAATTTGACGAACAATAGCCTGCCGCGCCCGCCAGTACAAAGGCCAGAAATCGGTGATGCGGATCGGTCCTGGTTGAATGCAGCATCTGCATTGAGAGGTGTCCCTCTTTTCTCGCCAGGGTGAAATCCATTGGCTGATAGACGTAAATCCTGTTAGGTGCCGAGTCCAGGCGATCAACAGAGAGGCGGCCAGCAGTTCTTTTTTCATCGACCATTCGCGAGTCTTCCAGAGGGATATCGGATTCGGCGACGTGGCCCCAAACTGGCGTCCAGCCTGGCTGTCCAGCCGGAGGCGAAGTACTCCACGAAAGGATCGCCCGAATCCGTGGCTGGGTAGTGTTGCCAGCAGGTTCAACTTTTGCAGCAACGTTCAGGCTGACTTGATATTCGGGGTTCCCAACCCTCCGGATGGAATCGCAGACTGTGACGGATCTCAGTCCAAGGTCATGCCATTTCGAACCCCCGTCAGAAGACAAATAAAAGCGAACAAATTCTTCAGAGCCTCGCACTATGATTTCGCTCGAATAGCCAGTTGTCTGCTTGACGTCGATCACGGCTGAAAGCTGATCACTCTCCGGGTCGTAAAGCAGGCGAGAGATGCTTTCGTAGGTCGTGTCCTGCTGGATGTTCAGGACGGCACCAAAGGATGTGGGGGGTATCTTCTCGAAGTAGTTCGGATTAGTGAGCAATCTTTCCCGGAGCTTTTGCCGGGCTATTTCTGGCGAAAGCTGTGCAAGTGCTATCAACTCCAGGGCTGGTTGCGGCGATGGTGCAGAGACATTGACGGCAGGGGAGTTCATCTCGTCCTTTCGATCCGTTGCAATTCCGATGGCTGTTCTAATTTCTCCGGCATTCGATCTGGACGCCTTCCGCTTTTTGCGGGTAACGCGGAGGCCTGCTCCTGCAGACCGGACGACCGAGTGCGGTTCTCACTACCGGAGATAGTGTTTCCCCCGAGTCCGCCGTTTCATGAAATTCGAAATTGAAAATTCCGTTGAGGGAAAAACAGCTTCTCGAGTCCCGTCGTGGGACTCAACCAAGTAAACCGGAGAGCTGTCAGGGCGCTTCTAGAGCTGGGTCAAGTATCAATAAAGACAGGACTTGTTCCTTGGGATCGGCTACCCAAAGGTAACTTTGCTACCTCGGAATAGGCAGTTCTCAGTCATGGGACCTGTGCTAGCCTAACCTCACTTTTACCGCAAATTTTGTATCGTGCCGCGCAGGGCTCTGTGCTGCATATTGAATTGATTGGGGATCCAAGATGCCAAGGCTGCCGATCGGCCACGAGCCAGGACAGAAGAATGTTCGTGCGCCCGCAACGGTCAAGCGTCTCCGCGCGGTACTAGGACAAGCGGCATCTGTCGCGTTCTGCGTGATTCCCGCAATTTCCGCGCCTGCCCGACCAGTCCAGCTTTCTGAAATTACAACCATCCAGCCGATTCGTCACCTTAAGCAAGCGAATCAAGGTCCAATCCCGGTGCACGTTCACGGCGTTGTGACGTATTACGACACAGTTGCGCCCAACTTATTCGTTCAGGACAAAACCGGGGGAATCTGGGTCGATCTCAGGGGTTCTAAGGACACGCCTCCGTCGCCCGGTCAGCTGCTTGATCTCCACGGCGTTGTGGGCTTCGGGTTCAGTCCTTATATTTCAAAGCCGACTTGGAAGGTTGTGGGCAGTGCTACGGCTCCAAAACCACTCGGCCTTACCTATGACGAAGCTGCAACCGGTTCGTTCGACGGTCAGTGGGTGCAAATGGAAGGTGTGGTTCGGTCGGTGGTTCAGCAGGTAGAGGGAAGCGTGCTCGTCATTGACGTCGCCACGCCGACCGGCATTTTCAAAGTTCGGATCCCCGATTATCACGATTCTTTTCCTCTTGAGCTGGTCGACGCCAAAGTGCGCTTCACCGGGGTCAATGGAGCGGCATTCAACAGCCGCAATCAACTCGTTGCGATCCATTTACTGATGCCTTCGCTCAAGAATCTTGAGGTGCTTGACGCCGCGCCTAAAGACCCATTTGCTGCACCGGCAATCCCCATTGCCCAGGTGCGGCACTTTTCAGCCGATCTCTCCGATGAACACCGCGTGAAGGTGGTCGGTACGGTAACCGCGAGATTCCCGAACCAGGGAATCTACATGACGGACGAATCTGGCGGTTTATATGCCGAGAGCCAGGATGGAACCCCCGTGAGTGCGGGCGATCAGGCTGAAGTTATAGGGTTCCCTGCCGCCGGCGCGTTTAGTCCTGTTTTGAGATCCGCGCGAATACGGCCCACTGGCAAGCACTTTCTTCCAACAATCAAGTCGGCCAACGGCCGAGCTGCGCTGAAAGGTACTTACGACGCTCAACTCATCAACATCTTCGGCACAATCATCTCGTATCGTCAAAGAGCGAACCGGCAGGAACTTGTTCTGGAGTCGGATGATCATGTGACGTTCGAGACGGCCTTTGCTCGTTCAGATATTCCAATGTTGAACATCGCTGAAGGCAGCCGAGTCGCCTTAACCGGCATTTGTGCAGTTAAGGCCGACGAGAACGGCAATCCTTCTGAATTTGCGGTGGTGCTTCGTTCACCGGAAGACATCCGTGTGGTTTCGTCCCCGCCGTGGCTCAATGCTCCTAGGGCTGTCACAGTTCTCTCCGCGCTGATGTTTTCAACCCTTGCTGTTACCGGCTGGGTATTTATCTTGCGCCGTCGGGTACGCAAGCAGACTCGAATCATCACGGAAAAGCTCATGAATGAGATGGCGCTGGAGGAGAGGTATCGCAACATCTTCGAGCGCAACCTCACCGGGCTTTACGTTGCGGCGGCAGACGGCAAGATTGTGGACTGCAATGACGCATGCGCCCGGATTCTTGGCTACAGCGGCCGCCATGAATTGCTCGGAAACAGCACGTGCGCAGAAAAGATTATCCAGAAGTTTCACGCCAGCCTCTCCGACGCGAGCTTTACAGAGGGGACCGAACAATCGTTTGAGCGCCTTGATGGAACGGTGGGTTGGGCACTATGCAGTCTCAGAGCTGTGAGCGAAAAAGATAATGAAGAGGGTCCGGTCTACGAAGGTTCGTTGATCGACATCTCAGAGCGGAAAATTGCGCAGGACAGGGTTCAATTCCTGGCTTACTTCGACACGCTCACTCAGCTGCCCAATCGGACCCTGGTTCACGATCGGCTCTCTCAGGCGATCGCAGTGGCGAAGCGGCGCCGCGAAAAGCTGGCTGTCCTCCATCTCGATATCGACAGCTTCAAGACCATCAATGATTGCCTTGGCCACTCGCGTGGAGATGAACTGTTGCAAAGTATCGCCCAGAGGCTGCAGGGGTGTGCGCGCAAGGACGACACTGTAGCTCGACTGGGCGGCGATGAGTTTCTAATTGTTCTGGGTTCGATCGGATCATTTGCGGATGCGGCGATGGCGGCGGAACGGATTTCGGGAGAACTCAAGCCACCGTTCAACCTGAATGGGAATACGCTCAGCGTCACTTGCAGTATCGGTATAAGTACCTATCCCGATCACGGGCAGGACGCGGAAACGCTGATCAAGAACGCTGATGTAGCCATGTATGCCTCCAAGGGCAAGGGCCGGAACACGTTCAGCTTCTTCTCTGAAGATATGACCGTGCAGGCGGTCGAACGCCTGCAGCTTGGTAATAGCATGCGGGGCGCCATGGAGCGTGAAGAGTTCTACCTGGTCTTCCAGCCTGAATTCAATTTGCGGAGCGGCGCGGTCTCCTGCTGGGAAGCGCTCCTGCGATGGAAGCATCCTCAGTTGGGATTGGTTCCACCGGACAAATTCATTCCGATTGCCGAGGCAAACGGCATGATCGTTCCGCTTGGCGAGTGGGTGCTTAGAACAGCCTGCAAACATGCCAAGGGCTGGCATTCTGCCGGCAATAAGGTTCCTGTCGCCGTGAACGTTTCGGCTGTTCAGTTCCGTCAGATTGGCTTCTGCGACTTGGTAAAAGATGTGCTGAATGAAACCGGGCTCTATCCGGAATATCTTGAGTTAGAGATAACCGAGAGCCTGCTTCTGGCTACCGAGGACATGCGGTTCGAGGTTCTGAGCCAGCTGAAGACTTTGGGGGTCAAACTCGCCATTGACGATTTCGGAACTGGGTACTCGAGTCTCAGCTATCTAAAACAACTCCCTGTCAGCAAGTTGAAGATCGATCGCAGCTTTGTCCATGATCTGCATAAAAACGGCAACGAAGAAGGCATAACTGCTGCCATCATCCAGATGGCAAAGTGCCTCGACCTTACCGTGACTGCCGAGGGCGTGGAAAATGAGCGCCAGTTGCAATTCCTGCGTGAGCAGCAGTGCGACGATGTGCAGGGCTTTCTCTTCAGTAAACCTCTTCGTGCCGATCAAATGGACTTCCAGAGTCGGAAGGCGTCGGCGCTCTTTGAAATCCTCTCGATGGGCGTTGGTGACTAAGACTTCACGGTTGTCACGGCTCCATAAAGCTCCCAAATATGCGCCCGAAATTTATCCTGCGCAGCGATAAACCTTGTCCGCAGCGGGCTTTCAATTCTGCGCAAATCGTTTACATTCCAAGGCTGCCACAATCGAAGAGACTCGCGATCATCGTGAGAGCGGGCGCATCTAATGCATGGCGTCGTAATATAAGTCCCGCTGCAATCTCATCTACCTGGAGTTATCCATGTCAGAGGTCGTAATCGTTTCGGCCGTTCGCACCCCAATCGGCAAATTTCAAGGTTCGCTGCAGTCTTACACTTCGTCGCGGCTGGGAGCATTGGTCGTCAAAGAAGCGGTGCGGCGTGCAGGCGTTGAACCCGCCCAGGTGGACGACTGCATCATGGGCTGTGTGTTGCAGGCGGGGGCTGGCCAGGCGCCGGCGCGACAGGCCGCGATCTTTGCGGGAATTCCGCCCGAGGCAGGCGCGCTTACGGTAAACCAGGTGTGCGGCTCGGGACTGCGCGCGGTTTCGCTTGCCGCGCAGGCCATCCAGACGGGCGACTCGGGGATCGTGGTTGCGGGCGGCATGGAATCGATGTCGAACGCGCCATATCTGCTGCCCCAGGCGCGAAACGGCTATCGCATGGGCAATGGCACGTTGGTTGACGCCATGATCAACGACGGTTTGTGGGACGTCTACAATGAGTTCCATATGGGCGCGGCCGCCGAACTGGTCGCGGACAAATATCACATAAGCCGGGCAGATCAGGATGCCTTTGCCGCCGAGTCGCATCGTCGCGCTGCCGCAGCCACTCTAGAGGGTCGCTTCCGCGCACAAATTCTCCCGGTCGAAGTACCGCTGGCCAGGAAGGGTGAAGCACCGCGCGCCTTCGATGCAGATGAAGCGATCCGCCCCGACACGACCGCAGAGATTCTTGCCAAATTGAAACCGGCATTCAAGAAAGACGGCACTGTAACCGCAGGCAATGCTCCCGGCGTGAGCGACGGTGCCGCGGCGGTGGTTGTAACCAGTGCCGCTCGGGCACAAGAACTGGGATTGAAGCCGATGGTGATCATCCGTGCGCAAGCAACGGCAGGACGCGCGCCTGAATGGTTTTCGCTGGCTCCGATCGATGCAGTGCGCAAAGTGGTTGCGAAGGCCGGCTGGTCTCTCGAGTCCGTCGACCTGTTCGAACTGAATGAAGCATTCAGCGTGCAGGCGTTATCGGTCATCCGGGAACTGGGACTCGATCAGGCGCGTGTCAACGTCAACGGCGGAGCAGTCGCCCTCGGTCATCCGATAGGCGCCAGCGGCGCGGCCATTTTGGTAAAGCTTATTTACGCCATGACTGACCGTGGCGCCAGGCGGGGCATCGCATCCCTGTGCCTCGGGGGCGGAGGTGCCGTTGCCCTGGCGGTTGAATTGCCTTAGACGCTGACCGTCGCGCCTACATGGGCCCGTGAAACTGTCCGATATCGGACAACTCACCTCGTCACCGGTCACTTCAACTCTCAATCCATCAGAGTCTTACGTCCGCTAACCCTTTTATTTCTAATGGTAGGGCATTGAACCCCTTTGGCACGGCAAGTGCTCCTACCCGGGGTGATGGATATCGCACGCCCAGATTTGAAAAAGCAAAAACGGCGCCGCCTGATCATTTGGGCCGGCATTGGGGTGATAGTTCTTACGGTTGCAGTGGTTCTGGTTTCCCGGCTCAAGCCGGCAGCTCCCACGGTCGATGCGTCAACTGTTTGGCCTGACACTGTGAAGCGTGGAAATATGATTCGCCAGGTGCGCGGTTCGACCGGAACGCTTGTTCCCAGGGAGGACTCAATTGAATTGATTCCAGCACTTACTGACGCGACAGTAGTGCGGATTCGGGTCTTGCCGGGAACCATCGTCAAGCCAGACACCATCCTCATGGATCTGGCTGCTCCTGAAGTCGAACAGAAGCTGCTCGATGCCAAGCTTGCGGTGAAAATGGCGGAAGCTGACAATCGCAGCCTGAATGCGCAGCTGCAAAGCACGCTGATGGACAAGAAGATCGCGTCCGCGCAGGTCTCTACAGAAAATACGCAGGCTCAACTGCAGGCACAGACAGATGAGCAGCTTTTCAAGCTCGGAACACTCTCAGGCCTGGCCTCGAGCAAATCCAAAGGCACCGCAGAACAGCTGGCGGCGCAGCACAAACTCAGCCTTCAGCAGCTCGACGTGAATGAGAAGAACATTGAGGTGCAGCTTGCGTCCTCGCAGGCAAAGATAGAGCAGGCCAAAGCTCTGCTGGCCCTCTATCAAAAGCAGGCAGCGGCGCTCGAAGTTCGAGCAGGCATCGGAGGGGAGGTTGATCCGTTGCCGGTTCCTCTGGGAGTAGGCTCGCACGTGACAGCAGGCCAGTCGCTTGCCGAGGTAGTGCAGTTAGGCAAGCTGAAGGCCGCCCTTCAAATCGCCGAGACCCAGGCACGCGACATTCAAATTGGCTTACCGGCATCAATTGATACTCATAACGGCGTTGTTTCCGGGCATGTTACGCGCATTGACCCAGCCGTTTTGAACGGAACGCGCACCGTTGACGTACAACTTGATGGTGAACTTCCCGCAGGCGCAGTTAAGGGACTGAGCGTCGACGGGACAATCGACCTGGAACGGCTCAAAGACGTTCTCTATGTTGGCCGGCCCGCGCTTGGCAACGAGAATTCGACGCTGAGCCTTTTCAAAGAGGATCCGGATCACAAGAGCGCCGTTCGCGTTCAGGTGAAGGTGGGCCGCGCATCGGTGAATAGTATTCAGGTTCTCGACGGCTTGAAGGAAGGCGATACCGTTATTCTTTCCGACATGTCGCGCTACGACGCAGTAGATCGCATTCGTCTTGAGTAAGTGCAGGGCGAAAAGGCAACAATCTTCAGGGACCGGCCAGAAATCGGAAATAAACTCTTCTGATTACTGACAACTGATAACTGACAACTGAATTCTACGAGGGGGATTGGATGGCAAACGACAAGCTGATTGAGATTGAAGACCTGACCAAAGTCTTCTACACCGATGAAGTGGAGACTCACGCACTCTCCGGCATTCACCTCACCATCTCGCGTGGAGAGTACGTCGCCATGTCCGGCCCTTCAGGCTGCGGCAAGTCCACGCTGCTGTCCATTCTGGGTCTGCTCGATACGCCCACGGGAGGCAAATATCTGCTCAACAACAAGCCGGTCGAAAACCTGAGCTTCGGAGAGCGTTCGCGCATTCGCAACCAGGAGATCGGCTTCATCTTCCAGAGTTTTAACCTGATCGGCGATCTCACGGTGGAAGAGAACGTGGAACTGCCTCTCACGTATCGCGCCGGAATGCCCTCAGCAGAGCGCAAGAAGCGCGTGAAGGAAGCCCTGGAGCGTGTGAACATGGCGCACCGCATGCGGCACTATCCGGCGCAGCTCTCCGGCGGTCAACAGCAGCGTGTCGCAGTGGCGCGCGCTTTGGCAGGGTCGCCGTCGATCCTGCTGGCCGACGAG
>Ga0157378_10005217_pt1 | contig 11408 bp, 5 predicted proteins | sample M65metaG_FD_115309 | JGI IMG/M metagenome (GOLD analysis project Ga0157378, IMG submission 115309) | Miscanthus rhizosphere microbial communities from Kellogg Biological Station, Michigan, USA - M6-5 metaG | ecosystem: Host-associated > Plants > Roots > Rhizosphere > Soil | place: USA: Michigan...
CGGCGATTCTCATAGAAATCGACGAGGGCCATGGCACCAAAGTGCCAGATCGACAGCTTTGCCCGAAACGTTTTGCCCCTATTATTCCAAGCGAGACGAGGCTCAATTCCCGGTAACGGCACACGGTTGTTTCCGCATCTAGACTTTGACTTTAAGGCATCCCGGTAACTTCATGATTCAAAACTAAATCATTGCCGCGGCGTCCCGGGCATTGACAGCGGAGTTAAGATTGCATCATGGCTAGAAAGTCAGGAATGGGATCGTCCTCGCTCTGGGGAGCAACCGTTGTACTCATCGCTCTGGCTGTGTGGATGTATTTCAAGACGTAAAGCTGCCATGCTGGGACTGGCCGGAATCGAAAGGCAAAGCCAGAAGTTTGCTTAATGATCGGTGAACGGTTTGTGGGCGCCGTATTTCCAGCTATGGCAGCCTGGCGTACTCTGCCTTGGCTTGCTTCAGGATCGGGATGTCGGGATCGGCATCTTTCCATAGCTTCAAAAAGTCCTGATAGGCAGTGCGCGCTCCGGCGGCGTCGCCCGACATGGCGCGAGCTCGCGCCAGCTGCAGATGTGACAACGAGTAGAAGACCGGAGCCAACGAGTCAGCCAAACTCACTCCGCGATGATCGAGAATTTTCTGAAACTCGGCGGCCGCTTCCTGTCCCTTTTGGGCGCGGAGGTAGGCAAGCCCGCGAACGTAGCTCGGCCATCCGTGCGCTTTCAAGCCAAATTCGTAGGGAGAGGTGACACTGAGGAGCTCGATGGCCTTTGTCGAGTTGCCTCGGCTGAGTTCGATCTCGGCCCGGATCGATGGTACCCAGACGTTGTTGACGTAGTAATCGGTGGGATTATCCTTTAGCAGTTCGGCGGCGAGCGCACCGGCTCGATCGAGATCTCCGGTGATTACAAATATGTGGGCCGCCGCTTTTCGAGCGTGTCCACTGTTGGGCACGGCCAAAGCGGCCCGGCTTGTGTGGGACCGATTTCCCAGCTCGGTTTCGACTAGATCCAGATCGATCGCCATGTTCCTGGCGATCCCATCGAATTTCGCGCGCCGGGCACTGTCCATGGCCTGGCGGTAAGTCAGTCGGGCGTCTTGCAGCTTGCCCGCCGCGGCCTCCACTCCCGCTTCTATCTCAAGCATGAAGAACTCATAGGTCTTTCCTTTGGCCCACCCGATCTCCTGCGCCATGCCGGCGCCATCGTTCTCGACAACTGCGATGCTATACAAATCAATGTGCGTCCAGTGAAGACCCAGATTGGCTGCCAGTTCCTGGTTGCGGATGGCCTTGGCATCCGAAAATCGATTGAGCCCCAGGTAAGCCATTCCCAGGTTCTCATAGGGAGTGTAGGCATCGGGGCTAAGGCGCAGTGCATCCTGCGCCGATACCAGGGCAAGATCGAACCTGCCCATATCGTTGTACTCCGCAGCAAGGTCGTTGGCGGCGGTGGTTTCCCGCGGGTACATCTGTCGCCAGAGCCGGAGAGCTTCGATGCGTTTGTCGGTTTCCCCGGTAGCGAGTTCGTAGTAGCCGGTTGTGATGTAGAACTTTTCCGGCTCGCTGGCGCGGTTCCGGCGCTCGAATGCTCGCTGGATACTGGCCCTGGCAAGATCGGTCTGGCTGCCGTTGGCGTAAGCCTGGGCGAGGTGGGCATAGGCGGCGGCAAAGTCCGGATCCACCTCGATGGCGTGCTTGTAGAAGGGAATTGAGCTGTCGACCGATCCCTTGAGGGCCGCCGCACGTGCCAGACTGAAGGCCTTGAGCGCTTCGAGCGAAGGCGTGGTTGCTTCTTCAAGCGGGACATCGTATTTCTGCACCGTGGAAAGCGATTCTCCCAGCTCTCCACGCAGTCTGGAGGCAGCATCGCCGAGCGCGGCAATCACCTTTTCCTTTGCCGGAGCGGTGATCTGCTCCCGCACCATGACATCACCGCTCCGGCAGTTCACTGCATTCAGGCCCAGCACATATTCGCTACCGAGAGCCGCGACGGCTCCGCCCACGTAGGCCTTGCTGCCGCTACGCTGGCAGACTTCGCGGGCCACCTCAGGGGTCAAGAAAGTGCCGGATGGAAGTGTCATCCGCTTGAGTGTAGAGCTGACTGCTTCGTCGGAAACAATGCTCAGGAAAGGAGACTGGCGCAGCGCGATGTTCAGGCCTTGCTTGAGGGCGTCGCCCATAACAGGATCGCCCGTGGAATTGGCGAAGTCGGCTATGACGATCGTGTCGGTTTCGTTGAGCCGGTTCGCCTGCACTGATCGGTAGTAGAGAGCAGCCGTAGCCAGCGCAGCGATGGGCAAGACCACCGCCAGACTCCTCCACAAGTTGAGTTTTTTGCGAGGGTCAGCCGCAATCAGATTCGCAGCAGGCGGAACGGCAGACGCTGGCTGTTTCAAACGGAAGGCCAGAGCCAGGCGCTGCAGATCCTCTCCCAGTTCACTGGCCGTCTGGTAGCGAAGCTCGCGATCCTTTTCAAGAGCCCTGGCAATCATTCTTTCCAGCTCGACTGGAAGGTCTGACCTTAGTTGGCGCGCGGGGACGGCGCCGCGATGCAGAATCGCCTCATGGATCCCCGGCACACTGTCACCGCTAAAGGCACGATGGCCGGTTGCCATTTCGTAGAGAACCAAGCCAAAGGAAAACAAATCGGTGCGGGTGTCCAGCCTTTCTCCCCGTACTTGTTCGGGAGACATATAGTGTGCCGTTCCCATGGTCGCGCCGGTCAGAGTCAGCCACAGATTCGAGGCGGATGGCGCGGGCGCCGCAGTGTTGCCAGGATCGGTCAGCTCAGTCCGCTCATCGTCGGGGCCGGACGCTTCCTCGACCATTTTCGCCAGCCCGAAGTCAAGGATTCTGGCTTCGCCGTGATTCGTGATAAAGATGTTGGCCGGCTTGATATCGCGATGAATAATGCTTTTCTCGTGTGCCGCCCTGAGCCCGGTTACCACCTGCATGGCGAGATCAATCAGCTCACCGGTGGGCAAAGGCTTGTTTTGCTGGCGAGCGCTCTCAATCAATTCCCGCAGCGTCTGCCCCTCGAGCAACTGCATCACGAGAAAAGGCTGGCCTTCATGTTCGCCGAGTTCATAGATGGAGCAGATGTTGGGATGATCGAGAATTGAGGCGGCCCGCGCTTCCCGTTCAAAGCGCTCGAAGGCCCGAGCGTCATGAGCCAGTTCTGCGGGAAGGAATTTAATCGCAACCCGGCGGCCCAGCTTCAAATCTTCGGCCTTGTAGACGACTCCCATACCGCCGCCTCCGAGCACCTGCAGAATCCTATAGTGGGAGACTTTTCTGCCGACCAGACCATTCCCGGCCTGGGCACGGGTCTCAGCAGCTGTTGGCGTAGGGGCTGGCAACACTTCGGCCACTTGCGCGATGAACCGGTATCCCCTCCCGGTGATGGTTTGCACGAATCGGGGCTGCTCAGCATCGTCCTTCAATACCTGGCGAATCTTGCGGATGGCGGCATTGATGCTGTTGTCGGTGTCGAGGAATACATCCTTGCCCCAGATCCTCTCGATGATCTGGTTCCGGGTAACCAGTTGACCTCTCTCCTCGATCAGGAGGAGCAGCAGTTCCATGGGAATCCGTTCGAGCTTGAGAGCCCTGCCAGCGCGACGTAGTTCATAAGCGCGCAGGTCGAGCTCGAGATCTTCCCCGAAACGGATCTGGTCTGCCATTTTGACCGGGTCGGAAACTAATAAAAAACGGCGGCTTCGATTCTACATCGCGCGCCGGACGCCTCGACAAGCTCAATATGGTCAGTGGTTTACGAATTCATTGGAAATTAAGCCAATCTACATCCATCCGCCATGGTCGGCGAGAATTGGCTGCGGCAGGATAGGCCCCGCAGGGAGGTAAGAACCATGAAATTCAGCGTGATCACTCTACTCGTCGGGGCTGCGATGATGCCGCCCGCTGCCAGCGCCCAATCGCTTCCGAACTTGTTCCCGCTTCCAAACCATAGCGGATTCGTTGAAACCTACAACGTTCACAATGCCCCCATCAGCCTGAAAGGTGCCTTCTTCCAACCGCTCGGCACCAACGGAAGATCCTGCGTTTCCTGCCACGTTCCGAGCGAGGGCTGGAGCATCTCGGCAGAAGAGGTCCAGTTGCGCTTCCTGTTGACCCAGGGCCGGGATCCCATCTTTCGCCCCAATGACGGATCAAACTGTGACCAAAATATCAAGACTTCAACTGTGCAGGAGCGGCGCAAGGCGTACAGCCTGTTGCTGAGCCGGGGGCTGATTCGCATAGCTCTGCCCATACCTGAGGGAGCCGAGTTCAGCGTGCAAAGCGTCGACAATCCGTATGGGTGCAATGATTTGTCCACGCTTTCTATGTACCGTCGACCGCTTCCGACCACCAACCTGAACTTCCTGAGTACGCTCATGTGGGACGGGCGCGAGTCGACGCCCCCGGGCACGCAAAAGATCACCTATCCTGATACTGGCCAGTTACTGGCAGACCTGGCTCACCAGGCGATGGATGCCACGACCGGACATGCACAGGGGGCGGCTCCGACGCCGTCACAAATACAGGACATTGTGAACTTCGAGACTGCCCTACGGACGGCTCAGGCGTTCGATTATGAGGCAGGCTATCTGAACAGCGGCAATGCGACTGGTGGACCCGTAGCTCTGGCCTGGGAGCCATTTTTTATTGGTATTAACGATTCTTTCCCCGCAAGCTTTGGCTTCAATCCCACTGGCGCCGCCTTCGACCCCAATATTTTTAGCTTGTTCGATTCCTGGGGGAATTCACGAACTCCCTCCCGAGCCAGCATTGCGCGGGGACAGGCGTTATTCAATTCGAAGCCGATAACGATTTCCGGAGTCTCCGGAATAAACGATGTAGCCGGACTTCCCGCGTCATTTTCAGGCACTTGTGGAACCTGCCACGATACGCCAAACGTGGGTCATCATTCGGTTTCTGCGCCATTGAACATCGGCGTGGCAGACTTGAGCAGTGCGCTCGACCTCAGCTACCTGCCGGTGTTTACTCTGGTAAACAATTCGACCGGGGCAACCATCCAAACTACCGATCCCGGGCGTGCTCTTATTTCTGGAAAGTGGGCCGACATCGGAAAAGTCAAGGGCCCGATTCTCCGCGGACTTGCCAGCCGCGCGCCTTATTTTCACAACGGTTCGGCCTCGTCGCTGGCAGAGGTACTCGCGTTTTACCAGATGCGGTTCAATATTGGTTTTACAACCCAGGAGAAGGCTGATCTGATTGCGTTTCTGAACTCTCTTTGAGGGCAGAGCCAGGGAAACCGCAACCATCCGGCCAATAATTATCCAGGATCCTGTTCAGCAGCTTCGAAAGGTGACGTATGATGAACCCGATTTGGGACCCTTAGCCGGAACCGCGGGAGAGCAATTCAGCAATTCAGCTATAACCGCGTAGGCTGATTCCAGCTGGGATTGCTGCCTCTTTATGGACCTTTCTTCCTCAATGGACTCCGTATCGTCGTTATCGCCAGGAATGCGATTCGGAAGCTACGAGATTCTTCAGCGACTTGGTGCAGGTGGCATGGGCGAAGTCTACCGTGCCAAGGACACTCGTCTGGACCGCGAGGTCGCGATCAAGACCGTCTCCGTAATGCACCATTCCAGTTCGGAAACACTATCTCGTTTTGAGCGGGAAGCCCGCTCTGCGTCGGCGCTCAACCACCCCCATATCGTAACCATCTATGAACTGGGCAGCGCAGACGGGAAGCACTACATTGCCATGGAACTGGTGGCTGGCAAAACACTCCGTGAGTTGCTGGATTCTGGACCGCTTCCATTTCGCAAAGCGATTATATTCGCCGCTCAGATTGCGGATGCGCTCGCCAAAGCGCATGAGGTCGGCATCGTCCACCGCGACCTAAAACCTGAAAATCTTATGGTGGCTGATGAAGGAGGTGTAAAAGTTCTCGATTTCGGCCTGGCGAAGCTGTTCACCGAACCCGCCGCGCGCAGATCCGACAATGCCACCGATACCATGACGCAGGTCGGAATGGTGGTGGGTACCGTGGGCTACATGTCCCCAGAGCAGGCGATTGGCAGCGAAGTCGATTTTCGCTCCGACCAGTTTTCCTTTGGTTCGGTGCTCTACGAGATGGTGACAGGAGTTCCCGTGTTCCGTAAGAACACGGATGTGGAGACCCTCGCCGCCATCCTTCGCGATGAGCCCTTGCCCCTGGGTACCAGAATGCTGCAGGTCCCCACCCCGTTAATTTGGATAGTTGAGCGCTGCCTCGCCAAGGATCCCCAGCAACGCTACGCCTCCACTAAAGATTTAGCTCGTGATCTGGCTGCGGTGCGCGACCGGCTTGCTCATGTTCCGGGCGGCCCCGCCGAGCCACGCCCCAAAAACCTTCCGCTACAGCACACGGCATTCATTGGACGTGATCAGGAGGAGGCCGAGTTACGGCAGCTTCTCGGTCAGGAAAAGGTGCGGCTGGTGACCCTGACCGGTCCGGGTGGCATTGGCAAGACCAGACTGGCATTGAAGACGGTCAACGATATCGCGGACTGGTTTCCAGGTGGGGTTTGCTTCGTATCGTTGTCAGAGATCGACGACGGAGGCCTGATCGCTTCCACAATTGTGCAGGCCTTAGGGGTCAGCGAAAGCGGCACTCGTACGCCACAGGAGAGTCTCAAGGAATATGTGGGGCGGCTCGACCAGGCCATGCTTCTGCTCCTGGATAACTTTGAGCATCTCACTCCGGCCGCATCCTTTATGGCCGAACTGCTCAGCGCCGGCCCAAGACTCAAGGTGGTTGTAACCAGCCAATCGCGTCTACACGTCTACGGCGAGTATGAGTTTCCCGTCTCTCCCCTCGCGCTGCCCGATCTGAAATCCATTCCACCCCTGGAATCATTGTCGCGTCTTCCCGCTATCGCGCTCTTTGTGGAACGCGCGCAGGCAATCAAGCCTGGATTTACGTTGACCAAGGAAAATGCCGCGACGGTGGCGACCATTTGTGCCCGCCTCGACGGGCTGCCTCTCGCCATCGAACTTGCGGCGGCTCGAATCAAGCTTCTCTCTCCGACTACCATGCTGGCTCGGCTGGAGAGCAGTCTGGACCTATTGACAGGAGGCGCCCGGGACTTGCCGAGCCGGCAGCAAACCCTTCGCAGTACTGTGGACTGGAGCTACGGTCTTCTCACTACCCCCGAACAAACTCTTTTCCGCCGGCTATCTGTATTCTCGGGCGGCTGCACCTTGGAAGCAGTGGAGGCGGTGTGTGATACCAGAGGCGATTTGGGTCTCGATACATTCGACGCCATGGCCTCGATAGTGGACAAGAGCCTGGCACAGCACGTCGAGCCGCTGAACACCGAAGATCGCTTCTTTATGCTCTCCACCATTCGTCGGTATGCGCTCGAACGGCTTGCCGAGAGCAAGGACGACGCTTCCACACGCCGAGCCCATGCTGCCTACTATCTCGTTCTTGCCGAAGAGGGCGCGCAGGAGATGCTGGCTCGCCCTGAATGGCTCGACCGTTTTGAGACCGAACACGACAATTTTCGTACCGCCCTTGATTATCTGGTCAAAAGCGGGGAAGCGGATTGGGGGCTGCGCTTGGGTGCTGCCCTGTTCCGCTTCTGGGAGACGCGTGAACATATAGCCGAGGGCCGAGTGGCCATGACCAGGCTCCTTGGGTTGGAGGGATCCCGGACGCGGCCGAAACTCCGCGCTCGTGTTCTGTTCGCCGCCGCCGTACTCGCTGGCGAGCAAGGAGACTATGTTGAGGCGCAAAACCTGTTTGAAGAAAGTTTGAATATCTGTAACACGTTGAACGACAACCGCGGTGTTGCGGTCGCCCTCAACGCACTGGCGGTGATTGCTCGCGACCGTAGCGACCTCACCCTGGCTTTCTCGCTTTTTAATCGCTGTGCCACGATCTGGAAGGAGGTGGGGGATCCAGTTGACATCGCCCGTGCACTCAGCAACCTCGCCAGCGTGATGAAGATGCAGGGGCAATATTCGAGCGCATCCAAGCTCTACGACGAATGCCTGACCAGATTCCGTGAGATTTCCGATGATGCTGGTGTCGCCTGGACGCTCAGTTACCTGGGAGACGTGGCTCGACTAAAAGCTGACTTTGCTTCCGCGCATTCCTATTGCGAGCGAAGTCTAGCAGTGTTTCGGCGTTTGCGGGAAAATTGGGGGATTGCGAGCGTCCTTTCTGATCTGGCCGGCCTGAGCTGCGATCAAGGCAATCACGTTGAGGCGCATCGCCTATACAGCGAAAGCATCAAGATATTTAAGGATCTGGGACACAAGCGCGGCATCGCGAGGGCTCTCGAATCCTTGGCAATCAGTGCGGCAGCGCGGTCGCAGAGCAAGCAAGCGCTGCACCTGGCTGCGGCCGCCGCGGCTCTTCGACAACAAATTGGCGCCCCACTCACGCCGGGTGAACAATCCAGGCTGGAGAAGGCCTTACAGTTTGCACGACGAGCCCTGGGAGATGTTTCAGGAATGGCAGCTTGGATGGAAGGCTGGGGCATGCCAGTCGACGAAGCTATCCAGCAGGCCCTGCGCTCTGAAACAGATCCCGGCGGTTAAGCTCATTTCTTCAGATGGCGAGGCTGGGGTCGATAAGGCGTCGAACCGCCGAGATCCGATTGGCAGGGAAACCGCCTCGGCGTGCATGTTCGCGTACGGTTTCCTCATCGGGTGCCAGGTAGACACAGTAGACTTTATCGCCCGTTACGTAGCTGTGTAGCCATCTAATTTCCGGTCCCATATCCTTCAAAACTCCAACCGATTTTCTTGCGATTGCCTGCAAATCGGCGTCAGACAAATTGCCTGCTCCAGGTATTTCGCGTTCAATTACGAATTGAGGCATAAGCATCTGGTCCGCAGATAATGGTAGCACGGCCGGAAAACAGCATTTACGCGCAGAGTGGAAACGGCTGCCAAAGAGCTGGCGTCGGACCGATTCCAGGAACGCAAACAACGATGGATCACAGGTCGGGTATTTTCCCAGAGGTTATTCGCCTTCACGGTGGCCAAATCTCGGCCGAGAACGCGGAGGGTGGTGGTCTTTGCGTCAAGATTGTGCTGCCGCTGGCAGGCTAGGGTTTTTCTTACAGGGACGTTCGTGACGTACGAGCAGGCTGATCATGCTTATCGGCACGAGGGCGAGGTGGTGGATCGCGAGCTTCTGCTAACGCGTGGCCACCGCCCGGGATTTTGACCCCGACCGTAGGCTTGATGGCGCTATGCCGAAGCGGCGGTCCGAACCAGGCGGTTAGTGTTTCAGCGAGCCCCGGTTGGGTCAGGTCCCCCACCCAGGCCACATGTCCGTCGGGCCGAACCAACACGGCGGTGGGAGCAGTGACCTCACCGATTGCCGGAAGTTCCCACGCCCCACCGTACTTAGCATCGATTAACCGAACCCGATCTCTCCATGGAGCGATGTCGAAGGCGCCGGCCTCACCGAGGTTGAGGAGCACCGGCCGGGCAGCGTGCAGCAGGCTGAAGACCCGAAGCGGGCCGTGCGAGGTGACCAGATCGAGATCGGGCATACGTCGTCCGAGTAGCGGGTGTCCATTGCCGAAGTCGTAATGAATGTCCAGGCCAGACATCATGGTGAAGTATTGCTGGCGAGTCGTATCCTTCTGCATCATTTCGCACATCATCTCGCGCAGTGCAGCGATTCGATCGTCACTGCGGTCAACCGCGGTGAGCGCCATGGTGTTGCGCAACACGCGGGCGCCGACCGGGTATCTCTCGGCATGGTAAGTATCGAGGAGGCCCTCCGGCGATATGCCGTGGACCACCTGGGCGAGCTTCCATCCCAGATTCACGGCATCCTGGACGCCGATATTGAGACCCTGTCCACCCATAGGGGAATGCACGTGCGCAGCGTCACCAGCCAGCAGCACGCGTCTGTCTCGGTAGGACGCCGCCTGCCGGGCCATATCGGTAAATCTGGAGATATAGGTGGCGCTACGAAGACCGTAGTCGGTTTCGTAGGAGGCGATGAGGGCCTCGCGCACGTCGCGTAGCGTCGGCGCGTCGCCCTTGGCGATTTGTTTTTCATTCAACACGACACGCGCGCTGCCGTCCTCGAGTTTGGCAAAGGCACTGATGCCCTTTTCACCACGCCGAATACCCCACTCCGGCTCTTCGGCTATCTCTATCTCGGCAATCAAGTAGCTGGTTGAGGGGTCCCACCCTGGAAAGTCGATGCCTGCTTTCTTGCGAATGAGGCTGCGGCCTCCGTCGCACCCGACCAGATACTTCGCCCGCATCGATTGGCCGTCGGATATCTCGACGTTAACGCCGGCGTCGTCTTGTGCGAAATCTGTCACCTCACGTCCGCGATAGATCGGCACCCCCAGCTCGCCGACCAATTCGGAGAGGATATGCTCGATGCGGGTTTGCCAGAGCGCAAGAAAGTAACTGTGACGGGTCGGGAGGTCGCTGATGTCGAGAGTCATACGAGCGAAGGGTGCGCGCCGAATCAGCTGCCCTTGCGAGATGAAACGCTCCGCAATCCCGCGCTGATCGAGGACCTCAATGGTGCGTATCTGCAGCCCGCCTGCGCGCAACCCGGCGAGGTCCCCGCCTTCACGACGCTCGACGATGGCGACGTCGACTTCCGCCAATGCGAGCTCACCCGCTAACATCAGTCCTGTCGGACCTCCTCCGGCGATCACCACTGCATGCCCGGTCATCGCCGCACCCCGATCGGTATCACGCCCGTCGCGCCGCGGGCATTACATTCTTCCGGCTCTGGCGTGGCGTCGCAGTCGAACTCGTTGGTGAGCACTCCCACCTCCGGCGAGACATAAATCCACTCGGCGTACCCGCGCGACCCACACGTCGACAACAATGCCCGCATCTCGTGGCCCCCTTTCCGTAGGGACTCTACAGCGTGAACCGGGGCTTGCCGCAAGCTCCCCAGCGTTCGATATACTGGAGATGGCAGCGGATTTTCCCTTCGCCAGACCTATCCCTTCTCCAAACGATTGACAAAAAGATATCTTGCGTTGCGCACTGCCTTGATCCGTTCGGATGTATCAAGGTTCCAAGTTTCTTGTGAAGATGGCTCACGTGCACGTCGATCGCTCGATCGAAGGAGCGATTTTTCGCCTAACACTTTTTCGGTGAGGTCCTCCCGGCTGACCACTTGCCCTGCATGGCGTACCAGCGTTTCAAAAAGTGTGAACTCTAGAGAAAGTGAGGTTACCTAACTTAAAGACCAAAGATCTCGCGTATTGACCGCTGGTTCTATAATTCATCCTGCCATAAAGCTCGGTAAAGTTGGCTTTGTCGCAGACCTGGCAACGGCTGTATGGATTGGTTTCAAGGAGTGAACGTGCTCTACGTGCTCCTAATCTTGGTGTTTGCTGCCCTCTCCGTAGTGTTAACCATCCACACTCGATCCTTACTCAGAGCGAAC
>Ga0157378_10005219_pt1 | contig 11405 bp, 10 predicted proteins | sample M65metaG_FD_115309 | JGI IMG/M metagenome (GOLD analysis project Ga0157378, IMG submission 115309) | Miscanthus rhizosphere microbial communities from Kellogg Biological Station, Michigan, USA - M6-5 metaG | ecosystem: Host-associated > Plants > Roots > Rhizosphere > Soil | place: USA: Michigan...
GGCGATGCGCGCATTCGAGCCGAAGAGGAATTTGCGACCGCCGTTTTCGAGAGTAAGAAATTCGCTTCGCCCGAGTCCGTGGCACCGCTCTTTGATCTCACCGCAACGCAGTTACGCGACTTGCACGATCCGCTAATCGATTTGGCCGGCGAGATGAGCGCCCTGACCCCGGATGTGCAGAGTAGAACGCGCACTTTCAACGCCGCAGTTGGGCGTTGGCGTCCCCTGATGGTCCGCGGCATGACTGAAATGCGTGGCGGCAAACCGTACCCCGACGCGAACCGGACGCTCCGATTCACCTATGGCGAAGTCAGGGGATACGTTCCCAAAGATGCAGCGACTTATAGTCCGTTTACTCACCTGTCAGGCGCCGTTGAGAAAGACACCGGCCGTGAACCGTTCGACCTGCCGGCGAAATTGAGACAACTTTATAAAGCACATGACTTCGGGGCTTACGCAACTGCCGACGGAAATGATGTGCCGGTTGATTTCCTGGCGACGACCGACATCATTGGCGGCAACTCCGGTTCACCGATCATGAATGGTCGTGGTGAGCAGGTCGGAATAGTTTTCGACGGTAATTACGAAGGCCTGGGTAACGATTTCTTCTACAATGAAACCAAGGGCCGGACAATTTCCGTGGACATACGATACGTGCTCTTTATCCTGGACAAGTTCGGGGGCGCTGGATATCTGCTCAAAGAGTTAGACATCAAGAATGCTCCGGCAAGCATGCGACGCGCGGCTTAATTTAAAACTGTTGGCAATCACAAAGGAGAATCCCTCTTGAATAAACTAACCACCTTCTTACTCGTAGCGTTAACGGCGCTGGCTCTGGTTCCCGCTGGTTCAGCCAGAACCACCATGAAACTCGCCGACGTCGCCGTCGCGGTCCAGGGCGGCGAAACCTTCACGCACTCAGACGCCGGCGTTAAGTTCGACCTGCCGAAAGGCTGGAAAGCCAAGCCTGAGGGGGCATTGATTACTGTCTCCTCAGCTGACGACGCACTTCAGGTGATTTTCTGGGTTCCCGACGAGAACAGTTTCGACGCGGCCGTCAAGGAACTGGACAAAGAACTGAGCAAAACCGTCAAGAATATGAAGACCGTGGGTAAACCCTCCAAGGATGAAATCAACGGCATGCCTCATTACGGCGAGACCGGCACGGGTGACGTAGAGGGCGCTACCATTGTCTGGAGCGTGGATGTTTTGGGAGCCAAAAAACCGCTGATTATTCTGACTTTTGCGGCCCCGAACCAGTTTGAAAAGAACTCGAAAGGGTTCGAGGACCTGCTCAGCAGCATTAAGAAGGTCGGCTAGCACCTCCTGCGAATATCGGCGCTGGCTGCGGAAATCCCGGGCTGTCAAGAATTAGGTCTTGACAGCCCAAAACGGCATCGTTTAGCATTCGCCGTCGTTTCAATCAGTGCCAGGGTTTGGATTTACACCTGCCTTTGCATTTCGATTTGCAAGCGCAAAACAAGTAAATGGGTTTTTTGTTTGTTGAAGTACGTGCGCGGCGAGCTCGCCTCTTTTTGTTGGCTCGTGCGCATTTTGTTAGTTGTGTGTTTCCGTATTGCGCCCCGATTCAAAGCGCGTCCGGCTCACAGCATTAACCTGGGAAAGCGGCGCATTCTTCAGTCTGCACTGCTATTCCGTTTTCCATCGAATCGTTAGGAGGATTCGTTTGTATGTCTAGAATAACCGGTAAGGTCAAGTGGTTTAACAACTCGAAGGGTTACGGCTTCATTGAGCAGCCAGGCTCTTCGGACATCTTCGTTCACTATAGCGCCATTCAAGGCGACGGCTTCAAAACCCTCGAAGAGGGCCAGGAAGTCGAGTTTGAAGTGACGCAGGGCCCGAAAGGACCACAGGCCGAAAAAGTGACAAAGGCGTAGGTCTCCCCGGCTTGCTTTAAGCAGCCACTGACCACCTTCCGGTCGTGAGCCCGGAAGACGCGAAACAAAAAGGCGATCTCGGAAACGAGATCGCCTTTTTTCGTTTCTTTGTGAGTACGCTGCTTTAGCGATCCACTTTCGCCTTGAAACTTACGTGACCGTCTTCCACGTCCACCGAAAATGTTACCTGGCCCTGGCCGACCTTGTCCTTGATTGCTTCCGTGCGCTCCATCACCAACCGGTGAAACTTGGCGAAGGAAAGGTCGCGCGTCGCTTCGCCGCAGCTTCGCTTCGCTTCGATCAGTTTGTCGTAAACACCTTTCACCGTGCGCACGTCGTGACGCACATCCGTGCACGCGATTTCAGTGCGGACAAACGGCTTGGAAGGTTCGTTATTGACCGAACGAGGCGCCGCCGACCCGCGACCCTCTTCACGATCCTGCAATAATCGGCGCCACAATTCCCGAAAAGACGCATAGCGCGTCGACAAGGAATTCAGGTGATAACGTTGAGCGAAATTTAATGTGCGATCGTCGCCCAGACGTTTGAGATGCGATTCGACACGCAGCTTGGTGTCGTAAGGCGGGCGCTTGGTACCGCCATTGAAGTAAACGTCAAACTCGATTTTCAAGCGGCGAATGTCTTCCTCCACGCGCGCTAACTGGTCCTCGATTGTCGGCGGTACGTCAAAACCGCCTTTCACCATCTTTGCGCGGCGTTCCTTGGCGAGTCTTACCAGCTTGTTATTATTATTTTTGGGCAATCTGAGGGTCTCCTTGAAAGCGGCGCAAGCGGGGTCGCCGCGATAAATCGAGTTTAGGCGCTGGCTTTCACGGGTGTCAACAAACTTTTTCGCGATTGCGCCGGCCGCTGAAAAAGGCATATTCTGCCTTTGCTTTTGAGGAAGTTCGATATGTCAGAGTCAACCACGGAAAATGCTCTGCTGCGGGCACTGCCGTCAATAGACGCGCTGTTGAAGTCGGCAGTCGCACGCCAGCTGGCGGGCGAAATGGGCGCTGCGCAGCTGACCCAGTTGGCGCGTTTGGCGACCGAAGATTTGCGCCGGGAGCTTACCGAGCAATCAGTTCTGGGCGCGAACCTGGAGAAAAGTGGGAATGGATTGCGATCAGAATTGATCAAGAAGGCCGAACAGCGCTTACTGGAATTGCACCAGGCCCAGAAACTCTCTTCGATCCGTCGGGTCATCAACGCCACCGGAGTTGTGTTGCATACGAACCTGGGTCGCGCACCACTATCTGACGCCGCACGTCAGGCGATGCTCGAGGCTGCCGGCTATTGCAACCTCGAATATGACATCACGACAGGTAATCGCGGCCGTCGTGGCGCACGCGCAGAGGATTTACTGGCTGAACTGACTACAGCAGCAGGCGCCCTAATCGTAAACAACTGCGCGGCGGCCGCGTTGTTAGTGCTAAGTACGTTAGCGGCTAATGGCGACACGATCGTGTCACGTGGCGAACTCGTCGAAATCGGCGGCGACTTTCGCGTACCCGAAGTCATGGCGCAGTCGGGTACACACATGGTCGAGGTAGGAACTACAAACCGCACGCGGCTTGCCGATTATCAGAAAGCCATCACCGAAAACACCCGGCTGCTGATGCGCGTTCATACCTCGAATTATCGGATTGTCGGATTTACCAAAACTCCGGCCCTGGGCGAGTTGACGGAACTGGCACACAAGTCGAATTTGCCGTTGTATGAAGACGCGGGGTCGGGAGCCCTAATCGATTTCGCAACCTTCGGAATTGAAGGAGAGCCGGTGATCAGCGAATCGATCAGGCAAGGCGCCGACGTGGTGAGTTTCAGCGGTGACAAACTGCTCGGTGGGCCACAGAGCGGATTGATCGTCGGCCGCCACAAACTAATCGAACGCATGCGCAAGAACCCTTTGTATCGCGCGTTGCGCGCTGACAAACTGCGTCTGGCTGCGCTCGAGGCTACTTTGGAAGCTTACGGCCGCGAGGTGGCGACGCCCGCGCGGGCGATGATAGCTATGACGGCCGCGGAGATTTCCGCGCGCGCAAAAGAGCTGGTGGACCGAATCACGGAATCGACTATCGAATTAAAGATCATTGACGGCGAATCCGCCGTGGGTGGTGGCTCGGCGCCAACCTCGCCACTGCCAACAAAACTTATTGCCGTAAAGCACGCCGGTAAATCCGCCAATCAAGTCGAGGAGGCGCTGAGAGGGATGGAGGTGCCCGTCCTCGTCCGGATCCTCGAGGACCAGGTTGTAATCGATCTGCGGACCGTCGGGGCTTCCGAAGAGCAAGAACTCGAAAAAGCGCTTCGATCGATTTGCTGAAGTGCACCCTGCCAAAAATCCTCAGCAAAAACCGCTGTTTTAGTTGCTCCAACTGCTGGTCAACAGTGTATAATCGGTTTGGCCTTGGTGTCTCACCGTCGGATCTGTAGAGCCTTCCCCCAATTCCCAATCACGATTTGAAGACATTCTCCTGGAAATCTTTGACCCTGTCACTCTTGCTCGCGCTGTTAGGCGGGGCAATCGCCTGCGCCATTTGGCGCGCGGGCTTGATCGATTCTTTGCAGGCGGCGTTTGTGGTAAACGCCGGCCGTGGCGAAGCACCGCTGCAAACCCCGCAGATTTGGATCGGAATGATGCTGATTCTGGGCATTAGCGTCAGCAGTGGATTCCTGGTGGCTCGCGCTGGGGCACGTCGGTCGTTTTGGATTCTGGGTCTTGGGTTTCTCACTTTCGCAGCCGCCAGCCAGCTGGCCTCACGGTACTTGAAGGTCGACATTCTGTTCGCGCCGATGGCGTTGGGTGGAATCAATGCTGTGCTGCTGGTTCAACTTCATCGGCTCTGGCTGATTGATAGTCTGTTAACTCGGCGGGTGAATGAAACGTCGGCCCGGACCGACATAGTCGAACCTGAGGTCTCGCAAAATCGCCTTACCAGCGCACTGAGGCTCCTGCAGACAATTCTGCCTCTGGAAGATGCGGTGGTATTTCAGCCGGATGAATTCGGCAAGCTGTTACCTTGCGCGCGCGTTCGAAGCAGTCCCGGTGGCTCGCTGGAATCAGGACGTAACAAGGTTTGGCGCCGGCTGGTCGAGCTTTGCGACCAGGCAATTCAAAAGAACGAGATCGCCATAGCAGTCGCGGGCACAATTGATCCACTTGAATCGGTCGCAATGCCGGTCAACCATGAAGGGCACCTGGTCGGAATCTTGCTTCTGCGCCTGCGCGAGAGTTTTGATCAAAGTGATCGACGCTTGCTGGCGGTGGTGGGGGGACAGATTGCGCGCAACCTGCAGCGCGAAGAAGCGCGCCGGAAAAAGCTGAATGGCAACCTGCCGGCGTTTGTCTCAGCGCGCACCTCCGGTCACAGATTGCACGCGTTTGATTATCTCAGCGGCGTCATAACCGAACAGCGGTTTGGCGCTCAGGTGCTGGCGGAAGCACCTGATGGTTACGCGCTTGCCTACCTCGATGGAACCATTGCCTACGTCAATCAGCCGATGATATCAGCCGCCGGACTCGCTGAGTCGGAAGCATTGTCGAGCGATCTGTTCGCTTTGCTTGATCGTTTCAAGTCGGGAGTGTTTGATGAGCCTTCCATCGCTGTCCGGCGCGTGCTCCAGTCGGGTCAGCCTTACGAAAGGGAGCTGACTTTTTCAGATCGCAATCAAACGCTCGAACTCAGAATATCGTTGGCCAGTGAACAGCCAGGAGCGAACGGTAATGGCAACGGCAATGGCAATGGCAACGGAACACACGACCATGGGCCATTGTGTTTTGCGATTAGAGTACGTGATGTGACCCGGCTTAAAGCGTACGAACAAATGAAGAGCGACATGATTTCGCTGATGTCGCACGAGCTCCGCACGCCGCTGACCAGCATCAACGGCTTCGCTGAATTGTTGGCGGTTGATGAGAGCCTTCCGGCTGAGTCCCGCGAGTTTCTTCAGATCATCACGAATGAATCGCAGCGGATGTCGCGGATGATCGATACTTTTCTCTCCGTGACCCAGCTGGAACGCGCGGATAAGAAAGAGATCGTGCACGTTGCGTTGCGGCTGGACGAGCTGGTTCGTGAAGTTATCAACACGATGCAGCCGGTGGCCAAGAAAAAACGGATTCGCCTGGTTGAACAACCAACCGGTACCATTCCCCCGGTATCTGCCGACAAGAGCCTGATCACCCAGGTATTGATGAAGTTGCTTGATAACTCGATCAGGTACAGTCCCGAACGAACGACCGTGACCGTCTCAGCAGTGCTCGAGGCTGAGTCGGTGCGTGTGATTGTTGAAGATCGCGGTTATGGCGTTCCCGCCGAATCTATCGATCGGATCTGGGAGAAGTTCTATCGCGTCGCGCGCGACGGGCAGGAGAAAGATGAAGAGTCGACCGGGCTGGGCTTGGCTCTCGTCAAGGAAGTCGTCGAACAGCACGGCGGATCGGTCGCGCTCGAATCGGAAGTGGGCCGTGGCTCAAAATTCAGTTTCGCCCTGCCAAGGTTATAAAGTCCTCAACTGCCCATCAGCCCACCCACCCTCAGCCTCCTCCACTTGTCACAGCTTTTGGTCTCATCGCATACTGAAAAGCGGCTAGGCTAAATCATACCGGCAAACAATTAGTTGATTTGCTCTCAGATCTGTCTGGGCAGGCTGGGAATTTGCTGGTCGATTGCGACAAACAGTGGCTGCGAGCGAATCTGACAAACCGCGTTCTTCGGACTTTGAGCTGGCGCAACGCGCTGCCCAGGGGGACATGAAGTCCTTCGAGGAACTTTACCAGCGTCACAACCGGCGCGTATATTCGCTCTGCCTGCGCATGACCGGGAACGTGACCGAGGCCGAGGACCTGGCCCAGGAAGTCTTCATTCAGCTGTTCCGGAAGATCGGCAGCTTCCGCGGCGAGTCAGCGTTTACGACGTGGTTGCATCGGCTGACGGTAAATCAGGTCCTGATGCACTTTCGCAAGCGGGGAGTGCGTCTCGAGCAGACCACGGAAGAAGGCGAAGTCCCCGTCCAAATCGTCAAAGGAACCGAAAATCCGAATGCTATGCCGGTCGTGGATCGGATCGCGCTAGACAAGGCGATCGCCCAACTACCGCCGGGATATCGGACAGTTTTCACGCTCCACGACATCGAGGGACACGAACACGAGGAAATTGCGCGGATGCTGGGATGTTCCATCGGGACATCAAAATCGCAATTACATAAGGCCCGGATGAAATTACGCGGTTTACTCAGGCAACAGAATAAGGCTCGGTAGCAACCAACAACCGGCTCACCCAAAAGGGGGCCGGTACCGTGCTCCCAGAGCGGGCCAGTTTGACATCCAGCGACGAAAACGCCGCTATTTTCGCACAAGACGACGCAGTCTCCCCTTTATTGCTTTTGAGACCGCGACAGTTGCGCGTCCAGGCTGTAGAAGTTGCGCGACATCAGAGGTTAGAACGATGAACTGCGAGAAGTACCAGGAGTTGCTCAGCGACCTGGTTGATGGTCTGATTTCAGAGGATGACCGTCACCGGATCGACCAGCATGTGATTGAATGTGTGGCCTGTGCCGACGTCCGGGACGACTTTGTCTCGATCCTCGGCTTTTGCCGTGAGCATCGTGGAGAATACGATGCGGTGCCCAACGAGAGTGCCCTTTGGCTGCGAATCAGCAATCTGATCGAGTTGGAACGCTCCGGCCAGACACCGGTGAATGTCCCAAGCGGCGCCGGGTGGTGGTTTCGATTGATGAACCGCAGCTGGCAGCTTTCGTTCCCGCAGCTCGCGGGTGCGGCCGGCGTGCTGGTCTTGATCGTGTCGCTCGCCAGTGTGGTGGGTGTAAGAACGCTCTCCAGCGGTCCGCTTCAGGCAGGCTTCATCGGTATCAGCGCGAATTCAGTTTCGCTCGAGGATCGTTACCGGCAACAGCAGCAGGCGATCGCTTATTGGAATGAACGGGTAGAGATGAACAAGGCCCGTTGGAATTCGCAAATGCGCGAGACCTTCGACCGCAACATGGGCGTGATCGACGCCGCGGTTAACGACTCGATGAAGCAGTTGCGCCAGAACCCACATGATGAGGTTTCTGAAGAGATTTTAAACGACGCATTGAATGACAAGGTTGCCCTACTGAAAGAATTCGCCGATCTCTAATGTTTCAGTATCAAGCGCGTCGCTCCGACTAAGATGAACCGTTACCTGTCAGCCATCAGAAACCGATTTCGCACTCTTTCAGCGTTTCTCGTAATTCTCATTTCAGTCGCCTTCGTTGGCGGCGTGTCCGCGCAGCAACGCGTTTCGCGCAAATATCCGGCGGGAAAAAATGTTCGCCTGGAACTGAAAAACCTCTCGGGGACGATTACGGTCGAAACCTGGGACCGCGACGAAATCCGCATCACCGCCGACATGGACAGCCGCAAGGCAGCCTTCAATCCTCGGCAAACCGACTCAGGTGTAATTATCGATATTGCCGATGACAACCGCGGCCGCGGCGACGTCGGTGACATGAATTTCAAGATTCAGTTGCCGGTGCGTTCTTCGGTTGATTTGGAAACCCGGAGCGGCCAAATCACCGTCTCGAATATTCAGGGAGAGTTGGTGCGGGCGCATATTTGGACCTCGGGCGACATCACGCTCTCAGGTATTAACGCGTCGCGCGTCTTTGCCACGAATACTTCCGGAGATATCTACTTCGACGGCGAGTTTACTTCGGGCGGCACCTACGAGTTCAAGTCGGGCAAGGGAAATATCACTCTGCGTCTGCCGGCGAATTGTGGATTCCGATTAGTCGCCACTGCACCCAACAAAGAGATCAAGATGGGTCCGTTCTGGCACAACGGCATGAAGCTGATGGGCGAAGGCCGGCGCATTGTCGGTGACGTCGGCGATGGCCGTGCGTCGGTGACCGTGACGAATTATCAGGGCGATATCAAATTCCTGCGCCGTTAAGCAGTTCTCCACTTGCTAGACAAGCCTTTCTGTTTCCCGCACAATCAACTCAACTGTGAAACGGATTCACGCTCCAGTCATGTTGGCGGCCGTCGCGATCCTCTTTTGCTTTACCGCACCAGCTTTCGCTCAAAAAGATAAAGAGAAAAAACCGATTGGCCCGCTGATTAAGCGCACCACCGTTCGTCATGAAACGGCGCGTTTGCCATTCGGCGGCACGGTGACGCTTTCGGCTGCGCCGGCGGGCTCGATCGTCATTGAAGGCTGGCAGCGTAACGAAGTTGATATCGAAGCAACCATCGAATTGCAGGCACCGTCGGCTGCGGACCTGGATCGCATCTCGGTCTTCAATACATTTGTCCTGGACGAAGATCTAAACCACCTCAGGATAATGACGTCGGGCACACATGACCGCGCATTAATGAAGAGCATCGGCAAAGGATTCCCAAAAGAGTTGCTCGGTCTGCCGTGGAAGATCGACTTTCGGATCAAGATTCCGGCTATGACAGATTTGGTGGTCGATGCCGGCATCGGCCCGATCAAGTTGTCGGGAGTTGAAGGCTCACTGCAGCTGAACGCCCTCAGCAGCGACGCTGATCTCACTTTGACGGGTGGCCTGGTGTCCGTGCTGATTCAAAACGGAAAAATGAACCTGAAAATTCCGTCGCGGAGCTGGCGGGGATTGAGCGCCGAGTTCAAGATGGCCGCAGGCACACTCAACGTTGAGTTAATGCCGGGATTCAGCGGCGAAATCAACGCGGACGTTCTGCGCGCTGGTCAGGTGAAAAGTAACTTTCCGGATCTGCAACCCCGCGATCGGAACGGGATTACACCACAGTCAATTCGGGGGCGCGCCGGCAATGGCGGCGCTACGCTCAACTTCACCGTCGGCGACGGAGCAATTGTGATCAATCAAAGCGGGGAAGGCGGCCAGGAGTGATGGATGCGATGCAGCTAGACGCGTTGGCGGTGTTCTCGCATCCGGACGATGCGGAGCTCGCGATGGCCGGAACTCTGATCAAGTTTAAGTCGCTCGGTTACCGCACCGGGATCGCGGATCTAACGCGCGGTGAGATGGGCACGCGGGGCACGCCCGAGATTCGGGCGAGGGAAGCGCTGGACGCGGCAAATATCATGGGGCTGGATACGCGCGTCAATGTCGGCTTACCTGACGGTCATCTCTCCGTGAATGAAGAGAGCAAATTGGCGGTCGTGCGTTTATTTCGCAAGTGCCGGCCCAGGGTGGTGTTCACGGCGCATTGGGACGATCCGCATCCGGATCACGCGGCGACGGCGCACATCGTGCGCGAGGCTGCGCGTCTGGCAACTATGCGTCGCTACGATAAGGACTTTGGTCCAGAGGCGATCAAAATGCCGACCGTTGCACACGCAGTGTATTCGCGGCTGGTCGTGCCGTCCTTCATCGTCGATGTCTCCGCCTTTGCAGAAAAAAAGATGGAGGCCATCCGGGCGTATGCCTCCCAGTTCTATCTGGCTGACTCAAAGGAACCTGAGACGCGGATTGCGCAGAAGGGCTTTCTGCGACAGCTTGAGGATCGGGCGAGATACTACGGGTCGCTAATTGGCGTGGAAGACGGCGAGCCTTTCTATGTGCGTGAAGCGCTCAATGTAGCGGACCCGATCGAACTGCTGACGCAGCCGATGAATATTTATTCGTAGTCAGTGGTTAGTGGTCAGTAGTCAGTAGTCAGTAGTTAGTAGGTTGTAGTCGATCGTATTCTGCTGGCTTGACCAATCTCTCCGAAAGCCTTATGCACTGACCACTGACCACTGACCACTGACCACTGACCGTTTCACTGTTTCTTCTCTTCCAAAATCGATCGGGCAATCGCGATCGTCGCACTGGCGCGCGGCGCCTCTTTCTCGAACAGACGCGCCAGCTCGACCGTGCGGGTGAAATCCTCATTGGCCAAAGTCGTAAACGCCGGTGCGACATCAAAGTCTCGCGCCGTCGATGACCTGATGGTAGCCATACCCTTGGTCAGCAGGCTGATCCGCAAGAGGCCGTCTTCGCCGGTGAACGTCGGCGCGGAGTTGGCAGCCCTGGTCGCTTCCGATACCGCATCCCACGCTTTGCGTTTATCAAATAGCATCAGCGTATTTGCCACGGCCATCATCGCCCGAGGTCGATCGGGATCTGAGGTCTCGATCCGCCGCGCTTCAGTGTCCGCTTGGTCGATCAAGGAAATAGCCTTTTCCTGGTCCGTCTTATAAACGAGTCTCGCTGCCTGCGTCAGGCCCCAGACCTTTTGCACCAGAGTAAGCTGACCAATTCTGACGATTTCCGCCACGCGGTCAGTATCTTTTTTGTCGACCGCGCGGAGTAACAAACTGGCATCGATAAACGCCTTGGCATCTTTCCGCACCTCGCTGTCTTCAACTTTCTCGACCGCATCGCGCGCGCGCAGATCGCCCATTTCGGCATACAGCCGCGCGAGTTGCAGATACAGTTGATCGCGCTCTTCAGAAGTCTTGGCCCGATCGATTCGATCCAATAGTGCCTTCTCGCGATCGGCGCCGCTTTCCGGTGGCCGAATGCCCTCGCGCA
>Ga0157378_10005223_pt1 | contig 11401 bp, 12 predicted proteins | sample M65metaG_FD_115309 | JGI IMG/M metagenome (GOLD analysis project Ga0157378, IMG submission 115309) | Miscanthus rhizosphere microbial communities from Kellogg Biological Station, Michigan, USA - M6-5 metaG | ecosystem: Host-associated > Plants > Roots > Rhizosphere > Soil | place: USA: Michigan...
CCTGGGCCGCGGCCTCGCCGGCGTCCGCCGACAGCCCGCCCGCGGCCGCGCGGATGCCCGCCGTGACGGCGTCGATGGGAAGCCGCGGGCCGATCGCGCCGCTTTCCGGACATCGTCATCCTGGTGACCGGAGACGGCGCGCGCCGGACGGAGTTCGAGCGCCGGTTTGCGGGTCTCCCTGCCCGGCGCGTGCACCTGCGCGCGCGGTGGCTCGAGCCCGAGGACTATCCGCGCGTCGTCGGCAGCGCGGATCTCGGCTTGTGCCTCCACCGATCGTCGTCCGGCCTCGACATCCCGATGAAGATCGCCGACATGTTCGGCGCGGGCGTGCCGGTGTGCGCGCTCGATTACGGCGCGACGCTCGCCGAGCGCGTCCGTCACGGCAGCAACGGCCTGCTGTTCTCGACGGCCGAGCAGCTCGCCAACGTGCTGTTCGACCTCTTCGAGACGTTTCCCGCCGACGACCAGACGTTCGAGCGTCTGCGCACGGGCGCGCGGAAATCCGCGCGCATGTCGTGGGAGGAAGGCTGGCGCCGCGAGGCGCAGCCGGTCCTCGTTCCTGGTCACGAGTAGTCATCAGTCGGCAGTCATCAGTCACCAGTCATCAGTCATCAGTCACCAGTCAGTAGTCATCAGTCCATGAGGGTGTTCCGAGGGCGGCGCGTCGTATTTCCCGACGGCGAGCGGCCGGCGTCCATTCAGGTCGAGCGCGGGACGATTGTCGCCATCGGCGACGAGGCCGATCTGCCCGCGGGCGCCGAGATCGTCGACTGCGGCGCGCTGACGATCTCTCCGGGCGTCGTCGACTCGCACGTGCACGTCAACGAACCCGGCCGCACCGAATGGGAAGGGTTCGAGACGGCGACGCGCGCGGCGGCCGCCGGCGGTGTCACGACGCTTGTCGACATGCCGCTCAACAGCATTCCGGCGACGACCAGCGTGGCCGCGCTCGACATGAAGCGCCAGGCCCTTCGACTTCGCTCAGGGCAAGCGTCGAGCGAGGCGCGTGTGAACGTCGAGTTCTGGGGCGGCGTCGTGCCCGGCAACGAGCGTGATCTGGAGCCGCTCATCGACGCGGGCGTCCGCGGCTTCAAGTGTTTTCTCGTGCCGTCCGGCGTCGACGAGTTCGCCGCCGCGGACGAAAAGACGCTGCGGCGCGCGATGCCGGTGCTCGCGCGTCGCGGCGTGCCGCTGCTCGTGCACGCCGAGCTCCCGCAATGGCTCCGTCCGCCGTCCGGATCCATTGCCCGCTATCGCGATTACGAAGACACTCGCCCGCCGGAGGCCGAGCTCCGCGCGATCGAGCTGATGGCGATGCTGTCGCGCGAGACAGGCGCGCGCGTGCACATCGTGCACGTGTCGTCGGCGCTCGGGGTGAAGGCGCTCGCGGAAGCGCGCGCGGACGGCGTCGCGATCAGCGGCGAGACATGTCCTCACTATCTGTCCATCGCCGACCACGAGATTCCGGATGGTGCGACCGAGTTCAAGTGCGCGCCGCCGATCAGAACGGCTGACGACCGTGACGCGCTGTGGCGCGGGCTGCAGGGCGGCACGCTCAGCCTGATCGCGAGCGATCACTCGCCGGCGCCGCCGTCGCTGAAACCGAAAGGTGACTTCGTCAGCGCCTGGGGCGGTATCGCTTCTCTCGAGCTGTCGCTGTCCGTGGTGTGGACGGCCGCCGAGCGCCGCGGCTTCACCGCCGTGGACGTGGCAGGCTGGATGAGCTCAGGGCCCGCCACGCTGGCGGGACTTTCGGATCGCGGCAGCATCGCCGTGGGGATGGCGGCCGACTTCGTGGTCTGGGATCCCGAAGGAAACTTCGTCGTCGTTCCGGAAGGCCTGCGGCAGCGGCACAAACTGACCCCGTACGCCGGACGCACGTTGCGCGGTATCGTACATGCGACGTATCTGCGCGGGGAGCGTGTGTGGCAGGCGTAGCATGCTGGGCGTAAAAGACCTCATCGATCTCGCCTCCGAGCGGCTTGGCGGATCGGTGATTGCCGCCAACGACGAATTCTTCGCGCCGAAGGAACGCCTGATCCTCGCCGCCGAGCCCGTCTGGCGCGAACACGAATACACGGACCGCGGCAAATGGATGGACGGCTGGGAAACCCGCCGGCGCCGGGACGTGATGCCGGGCGAGCCGGCCTACGACCTCGCGCACGACTGGTGTCTCGTCAGGCTCGGCGTGCGCGGCGCCATCCGGCGCGTCGACGTCGAGACGACGTTCTTCAAGGGCAACTTCCCGCAGTCGTGCAGCGTCGAGGCCTGCGACATGCCGCGCGCGACGACGATGTACGACCTGCATCGCGCGAACTGGCAGCCGATCGTCGGGCGCACGAACCTGCGCGGCGACTCACGCAACGAGTTCGACGTCGCCCGCACGCCGGCGACGCACGTGCGGCTGAAGATTTTCCCGGATGGCGGCGTCGCGCGTCTGCGCGTCTACGGCGAGGTGATGCCCGACTGGAGCGCGCTCGGCTCGGGCGCGATCGATCTCGCCTCCGTCCTGCACGGCGGACACGTCGTCGAGAGCAGCGACATGTTCTTCGGCTCCAGGAACAACTTGATCATGCCCGGCGCGCCGCGCGGCATGGCCGACGGGTGGGAGACGCGGCGGCGGCGCACGCCCGGACACGACTGGACGATCGTCCGGCTCGGCCAGCCCGGGGCAATCACGCGCGTGGACGTCGACACGCGGTTCTTCAAGGGCAACGCGCCGGCGGCGTGCAGTCTCGACGCGACGACGTCGGATACCGCGGGCGATTGGGTCGAGCTGCTCGCGAAGACGTCGCTGCAGCCCGATCGGCTGCACACCTTCGACACGGCGTTGAAACGCATGCGCAGCGTCACGCACATCAGGCTCAATATCTTTCCCGATGGCGGCATCGCCAGGCTTCAGGTCTTCGGAACGCTCGGATGACGATCAGCGAGATCAACAGCCTCTCGCGTTCCCGCGCGGCTGCCGAGTTCCTGAAGTGTTGCGGATCCTCGCGCTGGGCGTCGGAGATGAGCGCGTCACGGCCGTTTGACGCGCTGGATCAGATGCAGCAGCGCAGCGACGAGATCTGGGCCTCGCTCAGTAAGACCGACTGGCTCGAGGCGTTCGCCGTGCATCCGCGCATCGGCGGCCAGAGGCCCGGCTCCAGGAGCCGCTGGGCGGCGGAGGAGCAAGCCGGCGCCGCTTCGGCAGACGATGAGAGCAAGGCGCGGCTCGCCGAGCTGAATGATCTCTACGCGCGCCGCTTCGGCTATATCTTTATCGTCTGCGCGACGGGGAAGTCGGCGGCCGAGATGCTGGACCTGCTCGAGGCGCGGCTGTCGAACGGTCCGAACGCCGAGCTCCTGAACGCGACCGAAGAACAACGCAAGATCACGAACCTCAGGCTCGCGAAACTGGTGGAAGAAGCAGCACACGCATGATCACCACCCACGTCCTCGACACGGCGCTCGGCGTTCCTGCGGCCGGCGTCGAGGTCACCCTCGACCTGCGTCAGGGCGCCGCCTGGACGGCGATCGGCCGCGGGACAACGGACGCGAACGGCCGCATCGCGAGCTTTTCGACTGCGGAACTCGGGTCCGGCACGTACCGCCTGACGTTCGCGACCGCAGCGTACCATCGCCGCAACGGCGCGACGCCGTTCTTCCCGGAAGTCGTCGTCACGTTCGACGTCCAACAGCGCGGGCACTATCACGTGCCGCTGCTGCTGAGTCCCTACGGGTTTTCCACGTACAGGGGAGCCTGATGGCCGGCGCGCTCACGTGGAATCGTTACGGGAAATCCAGCATCCGGCTCGTGAAGGTCCGCCGTGCCGCCGATCCGCATGACATCATCGACCTGACGATTGACGTCGCGCTCGAAGGCGCATTCGAGAAGGTCTACACCGACGGCGACAACCGCGGGTGCCTCGCGACCGACACCATGAAGAACACGGTGTATGCGTTCGCAAAGGTCGAGCCTCTCGATCACGTCGAGTCGTTCGCGGTGAAGCTTGCCGAGCACTTCTCGGAGAAGCCGGGCGTCTCGCTGGTGCGGATCGCCATCGCCGAGCATCCGTGGACGCGCCTCCACCCGCACGCGTTTGCGCGCGAGGGCGAGGAAGTCTGGACGACGGTCGTCACGTACGCGGACGATGCGGCGTCGATTACCTCGGGACTGCGCGGGCTGGTCGTGCTGAAGACGACGGACTCGGCGTTTGCGGGATTTCCGCGCGATCAGTTCACGACGCTGCCGGAGACGCGCGACCGCATTCTGGCGACGTCGATCACCGCCGCGTGGACCTATGCCGAGGGCTTCGACGACTTCGCGCAGCGCGCAGCCGTGCGCGCGGCCCTCCTGGAGACGTTCGCCGCCCATAAGAGCGAGTCGGTGCAGCAGACGCTGTATGCGATGGGCGAAGCGGCGCTGGCCGCGTGCCGCGGCGTCGTGGACGTCCAGTTGTCGCTCCCGAACCGCCACCATCTGCTCGTGGATCTGTCGCCGTTCGGTCTCGACAATCGGAATGAGATCTTCGTCGCGACCGAACAGCCGCACGGTCTTATCGAGGCGCGGATCTCGCGGAAATAATCTTCGCGAAGGACCGGCTCTGCAGCTCCGCGAGCGACAGCCCGCTCATCTCCACGGCTTCCTGCTCCGTGATCGCGCTGCAGTTCATCGCTCTCAGGAAATAGTTCAGCAATCCCTGTCCCGTCGCCGCGTCGTCGAACACGTCGCCGACGAGCGTCGCCTGCGCGGCCTTCTGGACGAAGTTCTTCAGCCGCTCGGACGCGGCCGACAATCCTTCGAGGAAGAATGCAAAGACGGACGCGTAGCGGGTGACGAGCTGGGCCGGATGCAGGTCCCAGCCCTGGTAGAAGCCGCCGACGAGCGAGTGGCGGATCTGATCGGCGTGCAGCTTCCAGGCGGCGTGGATGACCGCGCGATCCTTGCCGACCGGCATGATGTTCGTCGCGCCATCAGAAATCCACACGTCGGTGCCGGCCAGCGAGACCTGCATCACGTGTTTGGCGAAGTCGCACGACGGATGCGTCATGCCCTGATGCGCCGCCGTAATGCCCATCGACGCGGTGTAGTCGTACGTGCCGAAGTGTGCCGCGGTGATCCGCCCATGGCCGCGCTGAATGAATTCGGGCAGTGCGATCCGTCCGTCGCGCGCGAACACCGACTCCGGCGTCTCGACCATCACCTCGAACCGCAACGCGCCTCGAACCAGATCGTGTCGCGATTCAAATGTGTCGCAGGCGTCGACGAGGGCCGTGACTTGCTCGGGCGCGGTGATCTTCGGCAGGGTGACGACGAAGTTCGGCGGCAGGGCGCCGCCCGTCGCGTCGATGAGCGTTGAGAGAAACAGATCGAACGTGCGCAGGCCGCGCCGCCTCGTTTCCGGGCCGAGGTTCTTGATGCGGATGCCGATGGCGGGCGGCAGCGAGCCGTTCTTCATCCCGGCCGCGGCGTTGGTCGCGGCTTTCTTCGCGGCGTCGTCTTCCTCGGCATCCGGCCGTGTGCCGAAGCCGTCCTCGAAGTCGATGCGGTAGTCCTCGACCGGCTCGCGCTCGAGCTTGGCGACGATTCGCGGGTGGATGCGTTCGGCCAGCGACGCGTTCATGTCCAGCGCCTTGGCCATTGTGCCCGCGTCCGGCGCGTGTTCGCGCAGCGCTTTCAGCGCAATCGCGCCGAGTTTCGTCGTGGTGTCCGGCGCGAAGAGCTGCGCGCCGCCGTAGACCGTGTGGATTGGCTGTCTCATTGCCTGCTGACCGGGAAGTATAATTCGCCGCACATGAACCGTTCGACTTCGCTCGCGGCGAGCGCCGAAGAACGCGCCAACCAGCGCAACGCCGTCCTGGCCGGCTTTCTCGGCTGGACGCTCGATGCGTTCGACTTCTTCGTCCTGACGTTCGTCATCCAGGACGTCGCGAACGCGTTCGGCAGGACGCGCGCGGACATCGCGTGGACGGTCGGTCTCGCGCTGATCACGCGGCCGGTCGGCGCCGTCATCTTCGGCCTCATCGCGGATCGCTACGGACGCCGGATTCCGCTGATGCTGAACGTGATCTTCTACGCCATCATCTCGGTCCTCTGCGGCTTCGCGCCCAACTACATGACGTTCGTCGTCCTGCGGCTGCTGTTCGGCATCGGCATGGGCGGCGAGTGGGGCGTGGGCGCCTCGCTTGCGCTCGAGTCGGCGTCGCCGCGGCTGCGCGGCTTACTGTCGGGCCTGCTGCAGGAAGGCTATGCGCTCGGCAACCTGCTTGCCGCGCTCGCGTTCCGTTTGATCTACGTGCCTGTGCACGCGGCAAATCCGGAGTCTGCGTGGCGCGTGATGTTCTTCATCGGCGGGCTGCCGGCGCTGCTGTCGCTCTTCATCCGCGCCCGCGTCAAGGAATCAGAAGCGTGGCATGAGCACCGCGTCGACTGGCACACGTACAGGACCGGCATCTGGAAACACTGGCCGCGCTTTCTCTACCTCGTCCTGATGATGACGATGATGGCGTTCATGTCGCACGGGACGCAGGACATGTACCCGACGTTCCTGCAGCACGAACGCGGGTATTCGCCGTCGGACACCGCGTCGCTGACGATGATCACCAACGTGGGCGCGATTCTCGGCGGCCTGGCGTTCGGCTGGTACTCGGATCGCAGCGGACGCCGCCGCGCGATGATCACGTCGGCGCTGTTCGGCATGCTCGTGATCCCGCTCTGGGTGCTCGCACCCGGCACGGCGCTCATCGCCATCGGCGGATTTCTCATCCAGTTCTTCGTGCAGGGCTGCTGGGGCGTGATCCCCGCGCACATCAACGAGCTGTCGCCGCCGCGATATCGCGGGTTTTTTCCGGGGTTCGCGTACCAACTCGGCGCGGCGCTGACGGCCGGCATTCCGTGGCTCGAGACCACGCTCGCCGAGCATTTCACCTACGGCCAGGCGATGGCCGGCGTGGCCGTCACCGTCATGCTCGGCGTCGCTACGGTGACGTTCTTCGGGCCGGAGGCTCACCGCGTGAGCTTCAGGAAAGCGGATGGACCTGCGCCAACTTGAGATTCTGCAGGCCATCGCGGAGACGGGATCGTTCACCGCGTGCGGCCGTAAGCTCCACGTCTCCCAGTCCGCCATCAGCCGTCAGATCGCGCTCCTCGAAGAAGAACTCGGCGAGCCGCTGTTTCTCCGCGTCGGCCGGAAAGTCCGCATGACGCCGGCGGCCGAGGCGCTCGTCGCCCTCGGCCAGCGCGTGTTCCTCGACGTCCGCGACACGGTCGCGAGCGTCACCGACCGCACTCGAGAGCTCAAAGGCACACTGCGCCTCTCGGGCGGCATGACCGTCTGCCTCTACATCTTTCCGACGCTCGTCAAGCAGCTCAAACGCGCGCACCCGAAGCTCGACGTCCGCATGATGGTCGCGACCGCGGGACGCTCGGTCGAGGAGATCCGCGCCGGCCACGTCGACGCGGGCCTGCTGACGCTGCCCGTCGAGGAAGCCGACCTCGTGACGCTGCCGGTCCTGCGCGAAGAGCTGCTGCTCGTGACGATGCCCGGGCATCCGCTGGCCAAGCGGAGAAAGGTGACGGCGCAGGATCTCGCCGGCGAGCCGTTCGTGCTGTTCGAGGCCGGCTCGGGCACGCGCCGCGTGATCGATCGCTTTTTCCTCAGCGAGAACGTCGAGCCCAACGTCGTCATGGACACCGAGAACGTCGAGATCATCAAGGCGATGGTGAAGGAAGGTCTCGGACTCGGCATCGTGCCGTACATGGCCGTGGCGCGCGAGGTGCGGGCGCGGCAGTTCTTCGCCACGCGCATCGAAGGCCACGAGCTCTTCCGCGAGACCGGCTGGGTGTATCCCCACGTCAATCGTACGCCGCGGATCATCGACGAACTGCTGGCGTCGTTCGAGAAAGTCCGCGGGCGGTTGCCGCTCATGGCGCCGCCGAAGATCTAGTCCGTCCTCCGGCCACTAGTCTCCTTATTCCTCTCGCACGCATAATCAGTACATGCGTAAGACGGCTTTCTTCGTGACAACTGTCATCGCGGCGGCGCTTGCGATCGCGCACGCGGAGACACCAAAAACAAATGACGCGATCATCGGGGGCTGGACGCTGAACAAGGGCGCGAGCGATCTCGGCGCGGCCGACGGCAACGCGCAAGGCCGTGACGGGGAGAACGGTCGCCGCGGAGACGGCGCCGGCGGCGGACGGCGTCGCGGTGGCGGTGGCGGCGGGGGTTTTGGCGGAGGATTCGGACGCGGGGGCGGCGGCGGTTTCGGCGGTCAGCAGCAGACGCCCGAGCAGCGCGAGGCGGCGCAGCGGATGCGCGACGCACTCCGCGCCGAGCTGCAGGCGCCCGACCACGTCGTCATCGTGTCGTCCGAGACGACGATCATCATGACGACGCCCGACGGCCACACGACGCGGCTCGCGACGGACGGCTCGAAGGTGAAAGACCAGTCCACAGGCATCGAGCGCAAGACGAAATGGGACGGCGGCAAGCTGGTGAGCGAGGTCAGCGGCCTTGGCCGGGGCAAGATCACCGAGACGTATTCAGTGGACGGCGAGCCGAAGCAGCTGCGCGTGAAGCTGGACATCGACGGTCCGCGCAAGACGACGCAGACGCGCGTCTACGATCTCGATCCGAAGTAGGCGGACGTCCGCCTGAAGGCGGACGCTACGAACGTCTCCTATTCGTCGCCGTCGTCGTCTTTCGCGTCCTCGGGCTTGCTGGTCGCGAAGTTGTCGATGTCCGCCGGCAGGTCGTCCCCGACCACATCCTTCTCGTCGTCCAGGCTGAAGGAACGTCCGGTGAATTTCGTCGGGATCGGACCGCGCGGGCGGTCCGGATCCTTCTTCACCTTCTTCGCGCCCGGCCCGCGCGAGGGCTTCGCGTCGGGACCGAAGTTGCGGGCGCGGGGAGGCTGAGGCGCGGACGGATCGAAGCGCGGACCGCCGAACCCTCCGCCGCCGGGCCGGGGGCCGCCGAATCCACCGCCGCCGCCACCGCTAAAGCCGCCCGGGCGCGGGCCGCCGAAGCCGCCGCCTGGACGCGGGCCGCCGGGGCCGCGATCCTCCCGCGCGCGGGCTTCGCTCACCGCCAGCGGCCGGCCGTTGAACAACACGCCGTTGAATTTCTGAATGGCCGATTCCGCATGGGCGCGATCCTGGAACTCGACGAACGCGAAGCCGCGCGGACGGCCCGTTTCGCGATCAACCGGCAGCACGACCTGCGACGGCGGCGCAACGGTGCCGAAGTACGTGCGGAGATCCGCTTCGGTAGTGGCGTACGACAAATTGCCCACGAACAGACGGACAGCCAATCAGATCTCCCTTAAGACGGTGAAATATCCAGCGTAGATATGTGGGGCAGGAAGGCGCAAAAGTTCGAGAGGCGTGACACGCTGACAGCCGATCTCAGGCTGAAAAACCTTACCCGAAGTCTACCCTCATGGCAAGTCGGCATATAGTAGGGCGAATGGAGGTTGCGTGAAATTCCGCCGTACGGCCCTCGTTGCGGCCGCGGCAACCGCCATCCTCGCTGTGGCCCCCGCGCAGGCCGCGGGCAAGGGCGAGAAGGCCCCCATTGACGTCCGCGAGCTGCGCGAGTGGCTCACGTACATCGCCTCCGACGATCTCCAGGGACGCGCGGTCTTCAGCACGGGCATCGGCCTGGCCGCGTCTTACATCGAGGACCACCTCCGCGCCTGGGGCGTGAAGCCGGCGGGCGATCACGGATCGTATCTGCAGACCGTCCGGGTCGTCAGCGTCAAGGCGACGAGCCATACGTCGGTGACGGTGGAGGTCGGCGGCGTGAGGAGGACGTTCAACGACGGCGACGGCATCCGCTTTCCCCGCAATGTCGGCGCGAAACAGCAGAAGACGATCGAGCGCGTGGAATTTGTCGGCTATGGCCTCGACGTTCCTGCCATCGCGCACGACGACTACCGCGCCAAGGACGTCGGCGGCGCCGCCGTCATCTGGCTAGGGGCGGCCGGTCCGGCCGCGATCGACCAGTCGCGCTTCCGCATTTTGAACAACCGCAGCACGCTGGCGACGCTGGAGAAAGGGGCGGCCGCGGTGATTGGCGCCGGGCCCGCGCCGCGCGCTGGCCGAGGGGCCGGCGGGCCTGGACGGGCAGGAGAGGCCGCAGGCGCAGGACGGGCGGGAGCGAACGCGAACGCCCCTGATTTCACGACCACCGAACGCCTTGACCATCTGTTGCCGCCGAACGCGACCGGCAACGACGCCTTCTTCGAGTTCCTCTTCAGCCGCGCGCCGGTGAAGTACGCGGAGCTGAAGAAGCTCGCGGATGCGCGTCAGCCGCTGCCGGCGTTCAGGCTCGACGGCGTGACGCTGACCTTCGACGTCAACACCGAGTACGAACCGGTCCGCACGCAGCTGACGCAGAACATCGTCGGCATCGTCGAGGGCAGCGACGCGCAGCTCAAGGCCACCTACGTCGCCTTCGGCGCGCACTACGATCACGTCGGCTACGCGGACGGCGAGTTGACGAAAACGGAAAGCGGCACCCGCCGCAACGGCGCGCCCGGCCGCGTCACGGCCGGGGCCGAAGACGACCGCATCTGGAACGGCGCAGACGATGACGGGTCCGGCACGGTGACGCTGATGGGGCTGGCCCGCGCGTTCGCGCAGGGGCCGAAGCCGAAGCGCTCGCTGTTGTTCGTCTGGCATACCGGTGAAGAGCGCGGGCGGTGGGGCTCGCTCTACTTCGTCGATCATCCGGCCGTGCCGCTCGATCGCATCGTCGCGCAGCTCAACGTCGACATGGTGGGCCGCAACCGCGACGACAAGGCGAGCGAAGCGAACTCGATTTACATCGTCGGATCCGATCGCATCAGCACCGAGCTGGACACGGTGCTCCAGGCGGCGAACCATGGCCTGGGCCGGCCGATGAAGCTCGATTACGAGCTCAACGACCCTTCGGATCCGGAATCGGTCTACACGCGCAGCGATCACTACAGCTACGCGGCGCGCGGGATTCCCATCGTCTTCTATACGGGCGCGCTGCATCCCGACTACCACGCGAACACCGACGAGGTGTCGAAGATCGAATTCGACAAGATGGCGCGCGTCGGCGACCTGATCTACGCGACGGCGTGGAAGGTGGCCAACCTCGATCACGCGCCCGTCCGGGACCGGCTTGGCCCGCGCCAGGGCCGGGCCACTGGAGCGTCGTCGACGACCCGATGACTCCCCGATAATCGATGTCCCGTCCGCTCCTCATTATTTTTCTCACGATTTTCGTCAACCTGATCGGCTTCGGGATCATCGTCCCGCTGCTGCCGTTCTACGCGGAAACCTTCGGCGCGTCGCCGCTCGTCATCGGCCTGCTGTTCGCGGTGTTTTCCCTGTGTCAGCTGCTGGCCGCGCCAGCGCTGGGCGCTCACTCGCACCGCTACGGCC
>Ga0157378_10005225_pt1 | contig 11399 bp, 9 predicted proteins | sample M65metaG_FD_115309 | JGI IMG/M metagenome (GOLD analysis project Ga0157378, IMG submission 115309) | Miscanthus rhizosphere microbial communities from Kellogg Biological Station, Michigan, USA - M6-5 metaG | ecosystem: Host-associated > Plants > Roots > Rhizosphere > Soil | place: USA: Michigan...
CGACGACCGCGAGGTCGATCGGATGTTTCGCCGCGACCGCCTTGGCGGCGGTCGCGCTCTCCGCGCCCAGAACGGCGTAGCCGCGCGTCGCGAAGCACTCCTCGAGCACTTCGCGCACGTCGGGCTCGTCGTCGACGATCAGGATGGTGGCAGTGGCACTCACGTCCGTTCGTTCCTTTCTCCGCGTGTGCATTCGGCGCCCGGGCGTCGCGTTGGTGGGTCCCTCGCGGGGAACCGGGGATCGTACGCCGCCGGCGCGGCGCATGCGAGACCGAATATCACGCGTGACGGCGCCGAGCATACGACCGTCCGTGCGCAATTCCTTGCCCGGCGTCCGCCGTTGATACAAACGAAACAAAATCCCTTTCGTCCGCAGGGTTGCCTGCGACGGCGCCTTCCGCTGCCGGACCGCGGCCGTGAAACAGACGCGACAAAACCCCCGCCCCGGTGAAGTCGGCGCGCGACACCGGCTGCCTAGACTCCGGTCACGCCCTCTTCATCAAGGAATGACGCCGTGCCACCGATTCTGCCGCCGGAAGTGGCACCCCTCGAGACTCATTGGAGCCGCATCCTCTACTACGACCTCTTCGACGCCGCCGCCGCCGCCGACGCCCGCGCCACGCGCGAGCGTCCCGTTCAACCCCGCAAGGAGCCTCGCATGCCATCGTCCGATCCGTTTCGCGATCCGCCCCCCATCGTCGAGCGTTCGCCGCTCGCCGGCGCGCTGGTGCTGCTCGGCATCTACGTCGTGCTGTACCTGTCGGTCGCCGCTGCGTTGCACGTGCTGGAGCCGGCGAACGCCAGCACCGTCGAGTCCGCCGGACAGGCGGCCGTGGCGGAAACGGTGTCGCCGCCGCCCGCGCCGGCGGCTGCCGCCGCCGACGCGCGCGCCGACACCCGGCCGGGCCGCGAGAACCCGCAGCTTTCCCAACTCCAAGGCGAAGACGCGCCGGCCGACTGTCGGCCCGGTGCGCGCTTCGATTCGCGATGCTTTACCGATTGAGCGTTGGAACCGCGCCCGCGACGCATCCGGGCATCGGCGCGGCGCTGCGTCGCGCTTGGATTGGCGCGGGCGACGCGGTCCGCGCGTTCGTCGCGCGCCACCGCCGTCGCCGGCAAGCCGCCGCCTTTCGCGACGAGCTCCGCGACCTCGACGACCACACGCTGCGCGACCTGGGGTTCCATCGCAGCGAGATCGAGTCGGTGGCGGCCGAGGCGACGGGCCTGGTGGAGACGACGCGCGCGCAGGCATGGCTGACGTCGCAGCCGTGACCGGGCGGCGGTCGCCGCGCACTGCGCCCCGGGTCAACGCACCCCGGGCCGGCGGCGTTAGACTTGCCCGGTGCGGAAGTCCGCACCTGCGTCAGGAGCGCGTCGCGCCATGCGCATCTTCGTCGGCATGCTGTTCGTCGCCGCCGCGTGCGGCGCTCCGGTGGCCCACGCCCAGTCCACCGTGCCGCCGCTGTCCCCGGTCGGCCCGTATCCGGTGGCGTGCACGAACGTCGAGCAGGTGCTGTCGCGCGTGCCGGCCGGCGAGACGGCCGACATGTACTGGCGCGGCGTCGCGTCCAACGGCAAGGAGCGGTACGTCGACGCGCTGCTCGCTTCGCCCGCCGACGCGCTGACGGCGACGTTCACGGCGCCGCTCGATCCCGATCTGTACGACCGCTGGTCCGGACGGCCCGTCGCCTACGTGTTCCTCGCGTGCTACCCGACCACGTCGTCCAACGCCCGCGCCGACTACGCGCTGCCCGGCGGCGTCGTGGTCCCGAGGATGCAGCGCGGCAGCGAGCCCCCGATCCTTCCCGACACGCCGGCACGGCTGCCGGTGCTCCTGTACTCGCACGGGTACGGCGGCAGTCCGCTGTCAGGAAACTATCTCGGCGCGCTCCAGGCCTTTGCGTCGTGGGGCTTCGTGACGATCGCGCCGTTCCACGGCGACCTCCGCTACTCGGTGTTCGGGCCGGACTCGGCGAAGCTCGCCACGAAAGTCCACGTCCCCATCTGGAGCGAGTTCGTCGCGATGCAGGCGGTGCGGCCGCTGTCGATGTCGGCAGCGCTCGACACGCTTCTCGCGCGCGCCGACTGGCGCGACCGCATCGACGGCGGCCGCGTCGGCAGCTTCGGCATCAGCCAGGGCGGCGAGACCGCAATGCTGCTCGGAGGCGCGGAGCTCACCTACAACCTCTTCACGTTCGATCACAAGCGCGTGACGCACGACGCGCGTGTTCGTGCGGCCGTCGGCTACCTTCCGTATTTCGGCGTCGAGAGCGTCCCTGCCTTCGGCAGCGGCCAGGCCGGCGCGCTCGGCGTGACGCTGCCGTTCCTCGCGCTGTCGGGCACGGCGGATCCGATCGCCCCGTCCGAACTCGTTCGCGCGGCGCTCGACCAGATGGCGGGGCCCCGTGGTCACGTGCTGCTGAACGGCGCGGGACACGATCTCGATCCGGGCAGCGGCGCCGACATCATCACGTGGTCGCTCGGCTTCCTGGCGGCGTGGGTCGACGGCGACGCGGCGGCGAAGTCGCAGCTTGCGCAGGCCGACAGCGTCAAAGGCGGGCTCGACGACCACAAGGTGCTGTACGTCGATCCCGAAGGAAGCGGCTCGATCCCCGGCGAGGTCGTGGCGACGATCGAGTATTACAACGCGTCGCTGAATCACTTCTTCATCACCGCGTTCCCCGACGAGGCCGCGATGCTCGACGAAGGCGTGCAGGTGCCCGGCTGGAAGCGCACCGGCTACGCGTTCAAGAGCTGGAAGTCGGGCACGGGGCCCGGCAACGAAGCCTGCCGCTTCTTCGGCACGCCCGGACGCGGCCCGAACTCGCACTTCTACACGATCAGCGTGGCCGAGTGCGACAAGGTGAAGGCGAATCCCGACTGGACGTTCGAGGCGCTGGCGTTTCGCGCGGTGGAGCCGTTGTCCGGCGGATGCGCAACCGAATACGCCACCGTGACGCGCCTGTACAACAACGGCATGGGCGGCCAGGCGAATCACCGCTACCTGACGGACGCCGCCGCGATCACCGCGACGCAAGCCGCCGGATGGTCGATCGAAGGCGCGGTGTTCTGCGTGCCGAAGTGATGCGAGCGCCGCCTCGATCACGTCGGCCGTGGCCGGTCGGGCGTTACTTCGCGGGCGACGCCGACAGGCTGATGCCCGCGCAGCGCGCCTCGTAGGCTTTCGTCAGCGACTGGCGCCGCTTGATGCTGTCGGCGCTCTCCTTGCGTCCTCGCGCGGCGTTGCGCTCGGCCTCGGCGGCGAGCCGCGCCCGCTCGTCCTGCAGCTGCGCGCACGCGACCGGCGACGACGCGCTCTTCGTCGGCTCGCCCGGCAGCTTGAGCGGCCGGTTCGACGCGTCGCACGGCGCGTCCGCGTAGACGACGCGCCCCGAGGCGTCGCTGCACTTGTACACCTGCGCGGCGACGTCCCCCGCGACGAGCGGGATCGCCGCGAGCGCCGCGTGCGCGAGCCAGCGCCCACCCGGGAATGACCGGCGACGTTGCATGATCAGTCCGGCTGGATGTTCGCGTTGCGCACGACGGCCGCCCAGCGGTCGAGGTCGGTCCGCGTCAGCTCGCCGAGCTGGTCCGCCGTCCCGCCGGTGGTCTGCAGGCCCTGCTTCTGCAGCGCGCCTGCCACCTCGGGGTTCTGCAGCAGCGCATTCATCGCCCTGTTCAACTTCGCGACGACGTCCTTCGGCGTCTTCGCGGGCGCGTACAGCGCGTACCAGATGTCGGTGTCGACGTCGCGCACGCCGCTCGCCTCCGCCAGCGACGGCACGTTCGGCGTGACGCTCGAACGCTGCGTGCCACCGGCCGCGAGCATGTTGAGCTTGCCGGCCTCGACGAGGGGGAGCGCGACGTGCACCGGCAGGAACATCACCTGCCCCTGGCCGCCCAGGAGGTCCTGCACGGCGCCGGCCGTGCCCTTGTAAGGCACGTGGACGATCTCGACGCCGGTCGCCGCGCGGAACATCTCCATCGCGAGGTGATGCGGCGTGCCGTTGCCGGGCGACGCGTAGAAGAGCTTGCCGGGATTCGCCTGGGCGTATTCCACCAGTTCCCGGACGGTCTTCGCCTTGACCGCGGGATTCGTCACCAGCGCGAGCCGGCCGATCGCGAGCGGCACGACGGGCGCGAAGTCCTTCACCGGATCGTACGGGATGCTCTTGAACAGGCTGCGGTTCAGCACGATCGTGTTCGCGGTGAGCAGCAGCGTGGCGCCGTCGGGCGGCGCCGTGGCGACGGCTTCCGTGCCGATGTTGCCGCTCGCGCCGGGCCGGTTGTCGACGACGACGCCGACCTTCCAGTCGTCGCCGAGCTTCTGGCCGAGCGTACGCGCGAGGATGTCCGCGCCGGTGCCCGGCGTGAACGGCACGACGAGCCGGATCGGCTTCGACGGATAGGCGTCCTGCGCCTGCGCGGGAGTGACCGCGAGCGCGGCAAGCGCGGTCATCAGTGCGCTCGCGGCCGCGACGATGGTTCGTTTCAGCATGGCGATGCCTCCATGACGCGCGCGCGCCTTCATTTCGTCGCCGCCGCGCCCGTGGCGGCCAATTGCGCGCGCGCGAAGCCCGCCACGCGCTTGTAACCGTCGGACAGCGCGGCGAGCTCCTCGCGGCTGATCACGTCGTCGACGCTCGCGAACGGCTTGTCGCCGGTGCGCGACCAGACCTCGCGCAGGATGGCGTCGGGCGGATTCGTGCGGTTCATGCGCACGACGTTCGCGGTGAACGGCCGCCGTACCGCCTCGTAGGCGGCCAGCGCCTCGCGCGGGTCGGCATGCGCCACGAGCGCATCGGCGAGCGCGCGGGCGTCGAGGATCGCCTGTCCCGCGCCGTTGGAGCCGCGCGGCACCATCGGGTGCGCGGCGTCGCCGAGCAGCGTGACGCGTCCCTGCGTCCAGAACGGCAGCGGATCCTGGTCGACCATTGGAAACTCCAGCACCGCGTCGGCCGCGCGAAGAAACGCCGGCACGTCGAGCCAGTCGAAGTGCCAGTCCGCGAACGCGTGCAAAAAATCGGCGAGGTCGCCGGCGCGGTTCCAGTCCCGCTTGCGATAGTGCGGCGTCTCGAGCTCCGCGACCCAGTTGACGAGCTGGCGACCGGTGCCGTCGACCTCGTTGCGGATCGGATAGATCACCATCTTGCCGGTCGCGAGCCAGCCGGCGCGGATCATGCACGCGCCGCCTTCGATCGGCGGCCATCGCGTGGTGCCGCGCCACATGTTCACGCCCGAGTACAACGGTGCGCCCTCCGCCGGGTGCAGCTGCTTGCGCACCACCGAATGCAGGCCGTCGCATGCAACCACGACGGCGGCGCGCTGCGCGGGTCTCGCGGCGTTCGTCGCCGGGTCGACGAAGCGCGCCACGGCGGCGCGATCGTCCTGGTCGACGCCGGCGCATTTCCAGCCGGTGACGAAGGTGTCGGCGCCGAGGCGCTCCGCCACCGCGTCCGCCAGCACCTGCTGGAGCACCCCGCGGTGAACGGAGTATTGCGGATCGTCGTAGCCGGCGTCGCGTCCGAGCGGTTCGCGATAGATGAGCTGGCCGAAGCGGTTGAAGAACGCCGCCTCCCGCGTGAGCACCGATGCTCGCGTGAGCGCCGTCTCCAGGCCGAGTTGTCCGAGTTCGCGCGACGCGTGCGGCAGGATGTTGATGCCGACGCCGAGCGCGTTCGAGACGGGCGCCTGCTCGAACACGCGGCACGCGACGCCGGCACGGTGCAGTGCGAGCGCGAGCGTGAGCCCGCCTATGCCGCCGCCGATGATGATCACGTCCACGATGATCGGGTTGCTCCGTTGCTCCGTTGCGCCGCGCGCAGGCCCCGGCGACGCAGCGATGGTAGCGCGGATCGCGCGATATTCCGTCAGTCTCACGCCAGCCGGATCGTCTTGCCTGCGGCGTGCGACGCCCGCACCGCGTCCATCACCTGCTGGCAGCGCAGACCATCGTCGAAGTTCGGCGCCGGCGACGTGCGCGTGTCGATGCCGCGCGTGAACTCGCGCACCAGCAGGCGGAACGCCATCAGCCGCGGATCGCGCGCGTCCGTGAACGGCGTGTATTGCGACGGCGTGGGCAGCGCCTGCAGCGGTGCGCCGTCGCGGCTCGCGATCACGACGCCGTCCTCCAGCGGATTGGGGCCGGGCTGCTCGGCGATCAGCGTGCCGCGCTCGCCCATGACGACGATCTTCGCGCCGCGCGCGGGCGTGGCGGCGAACGACGCGATCATCGTCGCCATCCCGCCGTTCACGAACTCGAGCGTGAACGAGAACGTGTCGTCGCTGTCGGCCTTGACGACCTGGTTCGTCGCCGGGTCGAGGACGTCGGGACGCAGGTTGCCGAGCCGCCCGGTGACGGTGGCGACGTCGCCGAACCAGTGACGCAGCGCGTCGATGTAGTGCGAGCCGAGCGCGCCGAGCACGCCGCCGCCCTCCGCTTCGCGCGCCATCCACGCGAGCGCGCGCGGCTCGCGCGTCACGTAGCGGTCGAGGAACAGCTCGATCGTGCAGAGATTGAAGCGGCCGACGTAGCCGTCGTCGAGCAGCGCCTTGACGTAGGCGCGCTGCGGCGTGTGGCGGAACTCGTGGCCCACCATCGCCGTGCGGCCGCTGCGCCGCGCCTCGTCGCGCATCTCCGTCGCCTGCTTCGCGTCCATCGCGAACGGCTTCTCGCACAGCACGTCCTTGCCGACGCGCAGCGCCGCGATCGCGAGGTCGCGGTGCGCCGCGGGCGGCGTCGCGATCGCGACGGCGTCGAGATCGTCGCGCGCGATCAGCTCCAGCGGATCGCTGTGGACGTGCGCAATGCCCGCGGCGGCGGCGGCTTTCGCCGCCTTGTCGCGGTTACGGCTGCAGATTGCCGCGACCTGCCAGCCCTCCGACTGGAACGCGGGAACGTAGACGGCGGCGCCAAACCCCACGCCGATGATGCCGACCTTGCGGGTCGTCGCTGCCATGGAAACGTCTCCTCTAGTGCGTTGCGCGGTTGGCTTCGAGCCGGCGATCGACGATCGTCACCGTGGCGTCGACGTCGGCGCTGCGTTGTCCCTTTTGCGCGGCGACACGCTGCACGAGCCGGTCGACGCGCTCGACGTCCTTCGCGCCGGCGGCGACCGCGCGCGCCACCGACGACGGCTTGCCGAGGCTCGCGGCCGCCTTCGCGTACTTCTCGAAGGGCACGAGGTCCGCGGCCGCCGCGCCCAGCGACAGGCACAGCGCGCCGACCCCATCGTAGATCGCGCGCGAGCGCTCGACATCGTCCAGCACCGTATCGCGAATCGGGCGGATCGCGTCCGGCAGGATGCAGCGGTAGTTGCCCGTCATGAGCATGCACCACTTCGCGAGCGGCACGTAGACTGAATCATGGACGCGCAGTTTGACCGGCAGGTCGACGCTGCCGTTCCCCGTCTCGAAGCGCGCCGCGTCGATGTCGGCGGCGAGACGCCGCAGCATCGCGGTGTCGGCCGCGTCCTCGAAGCGCGCCGCCTTGAAGTTCGTCGGCAGGCCGACCTGCAGGACGTTGACCTTCTCGTCGGGCGGACGAAACGCCTGCGGATCGGGACTGCACAGCGTCATCCTGGCGGGGTCGAAGCGCGCCCACACCGTCGCGTCGGTGTAGCAATCCGCGAGCGCGTCGGCGTCGAGCCCCGGCAGACGCCGCAAATACGGCAGCGGCGGCATGTTCATGATGGACATGCACGGCACGCCGGAGCGCGCGATGGCGTCGAGCAGCTCGCGCGCGCCGGGCGAGCGGTACTGCGGCTCCTGCATCGCGAGGCCGACGAGATCGAAAGTGGAGGGGTCGACGCCCTCGGCGCCGCCGGCCGACAGTGTTCCGGGCAGACGGCGCGAGTCGACCTCGAGCGTGCCGTCGCGCTCGCGCAGCGGGAAGCGCACGCGGAATCCCTCGGCCTCGATCAGCGCCGCCTCCGCCGGCAGGCACACGAGCCGCACCGAATGCCCGGCCAGCAGCACCTTGCTCGCGAGCAGCGAGCCGTACGAAGCGCCCAGCATCAGGACGCGCAGCGGCATGGCCATCGAACCCTCCTTGGAGCGTGGCGTGACGGGGTCGCGCGAGGTTCGTTGCACAGGGTTCCAACGCGACGCCCCCGAAGGCGATGGTAGGCCAGTGGAAAACATTTCCAAAATCGGCGATGTCGGGCAATCCGCCGTTTGCGCTGCACACTGCTGCGTACCCCAGCCGTCATTCGCGCGCCGCAGCATCGCAGCCTGGCCGCACGCCGCCCGGCGTGCCGCTAAAATCGACGGCTGCGCGTGCCGCTTGCCCCGGGGCCGCCGCTCAAGCCCGCAATGCTCAACCCCATGCCAGCGCCTCGCCCTCCCGACGCGACGATCGCCGTCGGATCGCCGCTCGCGCATCCGGCCGCCCAGGTGGCGCTTCTCGCGGCGCTCTACTTCGTCGTCGCCAAGCTTTCGCTTCTCGCCGCAATTCCGCCCGGTTACGCGACGTCGGTGTGGCCGCCGTCGGGTCTTGCGCTCGCGGCGCTGCTGCTGCTGGGACCCAGGGTCTGGCCGGGCGTGTGGCTGGGGGCGGCACTCGCCAATCTCACGGTGCAGTCGTCGATTCCCGCCGCGCTGATGATCGGCACCGGCAACGCGCTCGAAGCGCTGGCCGGTGCGGCGCTGATCCGCCGCCACATGGGCGTCCCGACGCGGTTCGCCAGCGGCGAGGACGTTTTCAAGTTCGTGGCCCTGAGTGCCGTCGCGGCCGCGCTGGCCGCGACGATCGGCACGCTCGCGATCGCCGCCGTGGGCGCGACGGTGCCGTCCGCGCTTCCGGCGATCGGGTGGACGTGGTGGCAGGGCGACATATCCGGCACCATCCTCGTGGCGCCGCTGATCCTGGCCTGGTCGCGCGAGCGGCCGGCGTCTTGGCCCGCGCGCCGCATTGCCGGGCTTGCCGCGCTCGTCGCGGGCATCGTCGCCGCAGGCTACCTCGCCTTCGGCACGAGCCTCGTGACGCCCACGCTGTCGCCGCTGATGCTCGCGCTCACGCTGCCGCTCGTGCTGTGGGCCGCGTTCCGCTTCGACCTGCCCGAGGTCACGGTGGCGATCGCCGCGCTGGCCGCCATCGCCGTCGCCGGCACGATCGGCGGCCGCGGCCCGCTCGCCGGCGAGTCGGTCGACGCGTCGCTGTGGCGCCTGCTGATCTTCGTCAGCGTCGTCGGCGTGTCGGGGCTCGCGGTGAGCGCGGTCGTCGCCGAGCGCCGCGCCGCGATGGCCGCACTGCGCCTGCGCTACGACGAGCTGGCGCAGATCGTCACGGCGCGCACGCACGAGGCGCAGCGCAGCGAGGAGTCGTTCCGCCTGCTCGTCGACAGCATCCAGGACTACGCGATCTTCATGCTCGACCGCGACGGCAACGTCGCGAGCTGGAATCGCGGCGCCCAGAAGATCAAGGGCTACCGCGCCGACGAGATCATCGGCAAGTCGGTCTCCACGTTCTATCCGAAGGAGGCGATCGATCGCCAGTGGCCGCAGCAGGAGCTGGCGCTGGCGCGTGCGCAGGGACGCTTCGAGGACGAGGGCTGGCGGCTGCGCAAGGACGGCACGCGCTTCTGGGCGAACGTGATCATCACCGCGCTGTACGACGCGAGCGGGCGCTTCCAGGGCTTCGGCAAGGTGACGCGCGACATGACCGAGCGCAAGCGCATCGAAGCGCTCGAAGGGAGCGAGCGCCGCGTCAACGAGTTCCTGGCGATGCTCGCGCACGAGCTCCGCAACCCGCTGGCGCCGATCCGCAACGCCCTCGACCTGATGCGGCTGAAGGCGGGCAACGCCGGGTCCGACGAATGGGCGCGCACGATCATCGACCGGCAGGTGACACAGCTCACGCGGCTCGTCGACGACCTGCTCGACGTCGGTCGCATCACCAGCGGCAAGATCGTGCTGAAGAAGGAGCGCGTCGACCTCAGCGCCGCGGTGCTGCGCGCGGCCGAGTCGTGCCAGCCTGCCGCGCGGGCACGCCAGCAGACGATCGACGTCGCGACGGCGCCCGCGCCCCTGGCCGTCGACGGCGACCCGATCCGCCTGAACCAGATCGTGCTGAACCTGCTCAACAACGCGGTCAAGTACACGCCGGATGGCGGGCGCATCGACGTGTCGGTGGCGCGCGACGGCGACTGGGCGATGCTGCGCGTGCGGGACAACGGCATCGGCATGCCGCCCGAGCTGCTGGCGAACGCCTTCGACCTGTTCGTCCAGGGCGAGCGCTCGCTCGCCCGCACGGAAGGCGGCCTCGGCATCGGACTCACGGTGGTGCGGCAGCTGGCCGCGCTGCACGGCGGCAGCGTCGTCGCGCGAAGCGAGGGGCCCGGTCAGGGCAGCGAGTTCATCGTGCTGCTGCCCGCGCTGCCCGCGGCGCAGGCGCCGAGCGGACCGGCGGTCGTCTCGCGCGCGAGCGCGCCGGCGGCCGCCGCGCGGCGCGTGATCGTCGTCGACGACAACCGCGATTCGGCGGACATGCTGGCGGCGCTCCTCGCGGCGTTCGGCCACCAGGCGCGCGCGGTGTACGACGGTCACGCGGCGCTCGCGGCGGCCGACGAGGATCCGCCCGACGCCATGCTGCTCGACATCGGGCTGCCCGGCATGAGCGGCTACGACGTGGCGCAGCGGATCCGCGCGTCGCCGCGCCTTCGCGACGTGACGCTGATCGCGTTCACCGGATACGGCCAGGACGAGGACCGTCGCCGCGCGCGCACGGCGGGCTTCGATCATCACCTCGTCAAGCCCGTCGACCCGGACGAGCTCGAGGCGCTGATCGCGTCGGTTCCGTCGCGCGCAGCGTCAAGCTAGCGGCGCGTCTCGTACCACGTCCGGCTGGCGCGCACGACGCGCACCACGGACAGCATCACAGGGACCTCGACCAGCACGCCGACCACCGTCGCGAGCGCAGCGCCCGATTGCAGCCCGAACACGCTCACCGCCGCCGCCACCGCGAGCTCGAAGAAATTGCTGGCGCCGATCAGCGCGGACGGCCCCGCGACGCAATGCGCGACGCCGAGCCTGCGGTTGAGCCAGTAGGCGATGCCCGCGTTCAGGTAGACCTGCACGACGATCGGCACGGCGAGCATCGCGATGATCAGCGGCTGGGCGAGGATCTGCGCGCCCTGGAAGCCGAACAGCAGCACGAGCGTGAGCAGAAGCGCCGCCAGCGATACCGGATGCAGCCGGGAGAGCGTCGCGTGAAGGCGCGCGGGTCCGCCGCGCGCCAGCAGCCGCTTGCGCCACAGCTGGCTCACGACGACGGGCACGACGATGTAGAGCGCGACCGACAGGACGAGCGTTTCCCACGGCACCGTGATGCTCGACAGCCCGAGCAGCAGCGCCACGATTGGCGCGAACGCGAACAGCATGATCGCGTCGTTCAGCGCGAC
>Ga0157378_10005228_pt1 | contig 11396 bp, 11 predicted proteins | sample M65metaG_FD_115309 | JGI IMG/M metagenome (GOLD analysis project Ga0157378, IMG submission 115309) | Miscanthus rhizosphere microbial communities from Kellogg Biological Station, Michigan, USA - M6-5 metaG | ecosystem: Host-associated > Plants > Roots > Rhizosphere > Soil | place: USA: Michigan...
CCCCGCCCGCGTCGCCGTCAGCGGCCGCGCCGTCGGTCCCGGCCTCTACGAAATGCTCGAAGTCCTCGGCAAGGACCGCGTCCTCGCCCGCTTCGATCGCGCGCTCACCGAATTCGCCGCATGAGTGACATCTTCGCCGCATCCGACCTGCTCGACGACGGCGCGACCTTTCGCGCCCTCACACCTCCCGCGCGTCTCTCGGTCTTCGGCGATCCCGTCGCGCACTCCAAATCCCCCGCCTTCCACAACGCCGCCCTCCGCGCCGCCGGCATCGACGCGCAATACGTCAAGATCCACGTCCGCCCCGAGGAGGCCGCCGCGGCCTTTCGCGCCCTGCCCGGCGCGGACTTCCTCGGCACGAACGTCACGCTCCCCCACAAGGCCGCCGCCCTCGCGACCGTCGATGAAGCCGACGACTACGCGACAAAATCCGGCGCCGTGAACACCGTCCTCGTCCAGGGCGAACGTTTGCATGGCTTCAACACGGACGGCCCTGGCTTCGTGCGCGCCATCCGCGAAGAATTTTCCGCCGACGTCCGCGACCTCCGCATCATGCTCCTCGGCGCCGGCGGCGGCGCCGGCCGCGCCATCGCCGTGCAATGCGCCATGGAAAACTGCGAACGCCTCGTCCTCGTGAACCGCACCGCCGAAAAGGCCACCGCCCTCGCCCGCGAGCTCGCGCCTTGGTTCCGCAGCGACCGCCTCGTCGGCCCCATCGACCGCCTCGCCGCGATCCCGCACGAACTCGCCGCCATCCGCGCGCAGCTCGAGCACGTCGATCTCGTCGTGAACGCCAGCGCCGTCGGCATGAAACACTCCGACCCGGCCCTCATCCCGCCCGCCCTGCTCACCGCAAACCTCATGGTTTACGACGCCGTCTATGCAACGGGAAAGACCCGCCTCATTCTCGACGCGGAATCCAGCGGCGCCCGCGCCGCCGGCGGCCTCTCGATGCTCCTGCACCAGGGCGCCCTCAGTTTCGAAATCTGGTTCAACCGTCCCGCGCCGCTCGCCGCCATGCGCGCTGCGCTCCTCGCGGCCTAGGTCAGCACCCGTCGCGCCTCCCCGGCGTCCCGCGCGATCTGCTCCCGCAGCGCATCGACGCCGTCGAACTTTCGCTCCCCGCGCAGGAAGCGCACAAAATCCACGTCGAGATCACGCCCGTAAAGATCGCCGTCGAAATCGAAGACATGCACCTCGAGCCTGCGCTCAACCTCGCCCGTCGCCACCGTCGGGCGATACCCGACGTTCGCCACGCCATTCCACGTCCGCCCCTCGATGAGCACACGCACGGCATAAACTCCGTCGGGTGGAAACTGCTCATTGTGCGCCCGGAGATTGGCCGTGGGAAAGCCGATGCGGCGCCCGAGTTGCGCGCCCGGCTCCACGGTGCCGAGCACCGTGTAATCGCGGCCAAGAAGATTCCGCGCCTCATCGAGATCACCGCGCTCGACCGCCTCGCGAATGCGCGTGCTGCTCACGGTCGCGCCATCGATCTGCACCGCCGGAACCTCGGCAACGGCAAAGCCCAACTCCGCACCCAGCGTGCGCAACAGCGCCACGTTCCCCGCGCGCTTCGCCCCGAATGCCCAATTCTCGCCGACGCAAATCTGGCTCAACGGTCGCGCGGCCGCGGCGAGACTGCGCACAAAAACCTCCGGCGGTTGCGCGGCAAATTCCGCGTCGAACGGCACCACCAGCAAAAACGGAAAACCCTCCGCCTCGATCAGGCGCGCCTTGTGCGCCGCCGATGTCAACAGACGCGGCGCACGATCCGGCCGCAACACCCGTAGAGGATGCGGCTCGAACGTTAGCGCCACCGCTCTTCCACTGATCGCATTCGCATCCTCGAGCGCACGATGTAATACGGCCTGGTGCCCCAGATGCACGCCATCGAAGACGCCGATGGACAGAACCACCGGGCCGCGCACGCGCGTCAATTCCCCGATGGACCGCAGGATTTCCATGCTGCTACGCCCCGCGCAGCCGCGAGACATCCGGCAAACTCATCACTCGCGCCCGCACTTCCTCGCGCGGCAAATTCTTGAGTTCGTCGATCGTGATCGCGCCATCGACCGTGAAGCGGCCCGACTTCGTGCGTCGGAGCGCTCGCAGATGCGCGCCGCAGCCGAGCTCCTGTCCGATATCGTTCGCATACGTCCGCACGTAAAATCCCTTGCTGCACACCACGCGAAAATCGATTTCCGGCAGCCGCAGCGCGAGAATCTGATGCGCATAGACGTGGACGAACCGCGGCTCGCGCTCGACCGTCTTGCCCTGGCGCGCGAGTTTGTAAAGCGGCACGCCGTCTTTCTTGATCGCGCTCACCATCGGCGGCATCTGGTAAAAATCGCCGTGGTATTTCGCGAAAGCCGCGTCGATCTCCGCCGCCCCGAGTTCCGGCACCGGCTTCGTCTCGGTCACCTCGCCATCGGAGTCCTGGCTGTCCGTCACCTCACCCAGTTTCATCGTGCCCACGTATTCCTTGTCCTCGCTCATGAGGAGGTCCTGAATCTTCGTGCCACGGCCGACCGTGATCAACAACAGGCCGGTCGCGAGCGGATCGAGCGTGCCGCTATGGCCGACCTTCTTGGTGCCGAGCGCCCGCCGTACAATGCCGACGACGTCGTGCGACGTCATCCCCGGCGCCTTGTCCACACAAAGGACCCCGTCAATCGATTCGTCCAACTTCATCACTCAACGCCTTCATGAATTTTTCCTCGGCCGCTTCGATCGGGCCGCTCATCCGTGCGCCCGCCGCCAGGGCGTGACCGCCGCCGCCGAACAACGCGCAAACCTTGCAAACATCGACCCGCCGATCCTTCGAGCGCGAGCTCACGCGCACCTTGCCGCCGGCAAGCTCCTCGAAGAAAACCGCCGCAATGACGGAATCCACCGAGCGCAAATGATCGATGATGCCTTCATTGTCCTCCGGCAGCACACCGAGCCGCTCCACGTCCGCTTCCTTGAGCGAAAAGCTCACCATTCGACCGTCGGGAGAGAATTTCGCCGCGTTCAGCGCGTGACGCAGCAGCTCGAGCCGACGGCGCGGCTGGCTGTCATACATCGCCTGCGAGAGCCGGCCGACATCCACACCCGCCTCGATCAAATCCGCCGCGACGCGGAACGTGGCCGCCGTCGTGTTTGGATATTGAAACGAACCCGTGTCCGTCGAAATCGCCGCAAACAAATTCGCCGCGATCTCCGGCGTGATTTCCGCCCCGACCGCACGCAGAAACTCGAAGACAATCTGGCCGGTCGCCGGCGAGGCGCTGTCGATGTAGTTGATCGCCCCGAAGCAGCCGTTGCTGACGTGGTGGTCGATATTGATGAAGGTCGCAGGCTCCTCGATCGCTTCGAGAACGGTGCCAAGGCGGTTTTTCACCGACGTGTCGAGCGCCACGAAGGCGTCGAACTTCCGCCCGGAGCCGCTCGGCGGGCTAACGAGATCAGCGCCGGGCAGGTAGCGGAACTTGTCGAGCATGCCGTCCTCGTTCCAGGCGGTCACGTCCTTGCCGAGGCTCTTGAGCCAGAGCGCGAACGCGATGGTCGAGCCGAGCGCGTCGCCGTCGGGCCGCAGATGACTGGCGACGAGAACGGTGCGGGCGGGTTCCAGCGCCCGGACGATTTCTTCAAAGGTTGCGTTCATCTTGGGAATCTTCTTCGAGGTCTTCGGCGGGCTTTTCGGGAATCAAGCCCAGCTCGTCCATGATCGAAATCACGCGCGTGCCGCGCTCAAGCGCCTCGTCGAGTTTGAAATTGAGATGCGGGGTGTTCTTGATGACCACCCGCTTGGAAAGCTCCTGCTGGAGCATCGCGCGATTTTTCGTGAGCAGCTCGATGGCCTCGCGGCGCTGAACGTCGTTGCCGATCGCGCCGATGAAAACGTGCGCCTGCTTGAGGTCCGGCGTAATGTCCACGCCGCTCACGGTCACGAGCGGCGAGGAGAATTTCAACTCGCGCACCATGATGGCGCCGAGTTCGCGCTTGAGCACTTCGCAGACGCGGGCGAGACGGTATTTCATAACAATTCCCATCGTCCGCAGATTTCGCCGATTTTCACAGATTGGAATTAATCTGCGTGGATCGGCGAAATTTGCGGATCAAACAGTCAGAGCGTCTGCGCGAATTTTTCGAGGGTGTAGGCCTCGATGATGTCGCCGACTTCGTAGTCGTTGAAATCGCCGAGCTTGATGCCGCACTCGAGGCCGGCGCGCACTTCCTTGACTTCGTCCTGGAAGCGGCGAAGCGTCGCGAGGCCGCCGTCGTAGATCGGCTGGCGCTTGCGGAGCACGCGGGCGCGGGCGTTGCGCGGGATGCGGCCGTCCGTGACGATGCAGCCGCCAACCTTGCCCTTCGTGAGGTCGAACACCTGCTTGATCTCGGCATGGCCGACGATGCTCTCGCGCGACTCGGGATCGAGCATTCCGGCCATCGACTCTTTGATCTGGTCGATCAACTCGTAGATGATGCTGAAGAGCTTGATCTGCACGCCTTCGCGCTTGGCGACCTGCGACGCACTGCTCTGGACCTTCACGCCAAAGCCGATGATGACGGCGTCCGACGCGCTCGCGAGGAGGACGTCCGACTCGGTGATCGGGCCGACCGCAGAGTGAATGATATTGAGCGTGATCTTCTTGCTCTTGATCTCGCCGAGCGAAGTGGTGAGCGCTTCGAGCGATCCCTGCACGTCGGACTTGAGCACGATTTGCAGGCTCTTCTTTTGGTCGGCGGCCAGACTCTCGAACAAATTCTCGAGGGTCGCGCGCTGCGGCGTCGTGAGCTTTTCGGTGCGCCGGGCCTCGAGCCGCTCTTCGCTGAGCGTGCGAACGTCGCGTTCATTAGCCATCACGACGAGTTCGTCGCCGGCGTGCGGCAGACCGCTGAAACCAAGCACCTTCACGGGCGTGGCCGGGCCGGCTTCCTTGATCGGCTTGCCGAGGTCGTCGATGAGCTGCTTCACCTTGCCCCAGTAGTTGCCGCAAATGAATGCCTGGCCGACCTTGAGCGTGCCGGTGTTGACGATCACGGTCGCCGTCGGGCCGCGACCGGCCTCGAGCTGCGCCTCGATCACCGTGCAACGGGCGTCGTCGCCGGGGTTCGCCTTGAGTTCGAGCACCTCGGCCTGGATGGCCATGTTCTCGAGCAGATCGTCGATGCCGATTCCCTTCGTCGCGGAGACGGGAATGCAGATCGTGTCGCCGCCCCAATCCTCGGGCGCGAGGCCCTGCTCCTGGAGCTGCGCCTTCACGCGATCGATGTTCGCGCCCGGGAGATCGACCTTGTTGATGGCGACCATGATCGTGACCTTCGCCGCCTTTGCGTGATTGATCGCCTCGATCGTCTGCGGCATGAGGCCGTCATCCGCCGCCACGACGAGCACGACGATGTCGGTGACGTTCGCGCCACGCGCACGCATCGACGTAAAGGCTGCGTGGCCGGGAGTGTCGAGGAACGTGATGCTGCTGTCGCCGCGCTTCACGCTGTAGGCGCCGATGTGCTGGGTGATGCCGCCGGCCTCGCCCTTGGCAACGCGCGCCTTGCGGATCGCGTCGAGCAGCGATGTTTTGCCGTGATCGACGTGCCCCATCATCGTGATGATCGGCGGCCGCGCCTGAAGTTCCGCCGGCTTTTCCTCGGCGGCCTTTTTCTTGGGCGGCTCGACGACGACGGCCTTGGTCGTATGCACGCCCTCGCCGGTCTTGCGCTTGTCCCGCTCGAAGATGGCGCCGTGCTTTTCGCAAACTTTCGCCGCCACATCGGGCTCGATGGCCTGATTGATGGACGCAAAAATGTTCAGCTCCATCAAATCCGCGATGAGCTGAAACGGCTTCAGCTCCAACTGCGTCGCGAGATCCTTGACGATGATGGGAGGCTTGATGTGGATAACCTTACGATCATCGACCGGCTCCTCGACGACCGGCTCGGGGATCACCTCGACGGCGACCGGCACGATCTCGGCCGGAGCTTCCTCGATCGGCGCAGCCAGGGTCTCCACCTTCGGCGCGGGCGCGGAAATCTTGCTGATCGGGGGGAGGAAGGACTTCGTCCGGCGCTCGCCGTCAGCTTCGGGCTTGCGGACTTTTTTGACTTTCGGCTCGATGAGCGAAAGCGTCTCGGTCGGGGGCTTCGGCGGCACCGCCGCCGGCGCTGGCTTAGCGGACTCGGCGGGTTTCGCGGAACGGGCGGACGACGGTCCCCCGGCGGCGCCGCGCCGGGGCTTGGCGGCCGACTTGGATTCGGTCTTGGAGTTGCTGACTTTGGATGGCATTGAAATTCGAATTGAGCGCGCGCGTTTTCATGGCCGCGGGCTAGGCGACGGCGGTGGAACCACCCGCATGGACCTTGGCGGCCTCGAGGATGCGCTCGGCGGTTTCCAGATCGCACTCGAGCACACCGGCGATGTCCTCGGGTCCGCAGAGCACGATCACGTCGATCGCGTTCATTCCGCTCTTGGTGAGCTTGTCGCCCTGCTCCTGCGTGATGCCGAGCTGATCGGCGAGCGAGTGGGCGGCCTGGGTCTTCTGGCTCTCGAAGGCCTCTTCCTTGCTCTTGTCCTCGTTGATGTCGATGTCCCAGCCGGTCAGCTTCGCGGTAAGGCGGGCATTTTGACCGCGACGACCGATGGCCTGGGAAAGCTCGTCCTTGCTAACGGTCACGGAAATTTTCTTCGCGGTGGCGTCGAGGATGATGCTGTGAATCTTGGCAGGCTTGAGGGCCTCCTTGACGAGTTCCTGCGGATCCGAGTGCCAGCGAATGATGTCCACCTTCTCGTTATTGAGTTCGCGGACGATGTTCTTTACGCGGGCGCCGCGCATGCCGACACAGGCGCCGACCGGATCAACCTTGTCGTCGGAACTGTGGACGGCGACCTTCGTGCGGGCGCCGGCCTCGCGGGCGATGGCCTTGAGTTCCACGGTGCGATCGCCGATTTCGCTGACTTCGACCTCGAACAGGCGGCGAACGAAATTCGGATGGCTGCGGGAGAGAATGATTTCGGGGCCGCGCGCGCCGTTATCGACGGCGACGACATAAGCGCGAATGCGATCTCCGACGCTGTATTCCTCGGTCGGAACGCGTTCCCGCGAGGGCATGATCGCCTCGAAGCGACCCAGATCGACAATCACGTCCGAGCGCTCGAAGCGCCGCACCGTGCCGCTGACGATCTCGCCGGCGCGATCCTTGAACTCTTCGTAGATCATGTCCTTCTCGATCTGACGAATGCGCTGCATGATCGCCTGGCGCGCGGTCTGCGCGGCGATGCGGCCAAAGTCCTTGGGCGTCACCTCGATCTCGATCTCGTCGCCGATTTGCACTGCGGGATTGATCTGGCGGGCCTTGGCAAGGGTGATTTCGTCGTGAAGATTCGTGATCTTTTCGACGACGATGGGCTTCGCAAAAGCCCGAATGTCGCCGGTCTTGGCGTTGATCTCGATGCGCAGCTCACGCGCCGTGGCAAACGTCTTCTTGGACGCCGTCAACAGGGCGCCGGAAATCGCTTCCACGAGAATTTCGCGGCTGATTCCTCTTTCGCGCTCGAGGTAGTCGAGCATGGTGAGCATTTCGGCGTTCATACAGATTGAAGTAGGGTCGTGGGAAAGTCGGTGCCTTGCGGCGGAACTGGAAACTATGCAGGACAAGGGGCCCCCGGTCAAGTCCGCTTGACCGCCGCCGCCCGGCCGCCTACGCAGGGAATTTTCGCCCAATGACCCGATCCCAGCGCGCCGCCGAACTTTCCCGCCGTCTGCCCGCCATTTACCCCGACGCGCACTGCGAGCTCACGTTCTCGAACCCGCTCGAATTGCTGGTCGCCACCATTCTCTCCGCCCAATGCACCGACAAGCGCGTGAACCTCGTCACGCCCGCCCTGTTTGCCCGCTGCCGCACTGCCGCGGATTATGCGACGATCCCGCCCGGGGAACTGGAGGCCTTGATTCGCAGCACGGGCTTCTACCGTAGCAAGGCGGCGTCGATTCGTGGCGCGGCCCAGCGCTTGGTCGAGCACCACAACGGCGAAGTTCCCCGAACGATGCTCGAACTCATCGCCCTCCCCGGTGTCGGTCGAAAAACGGCAAATGTCGTGCTCGGCAATGCATTTGGCATCGATGACGGCGTCGTCGTGGATACGCACGTCGGCCGGCTCGCCCGCCGGCTGGGCCTCACCCGCGAGACCGACCCCGTAAAAGTCGAGACCGGCCTCATGCGATTATTTCCCCGGGAAACATGGACGAACCTCAGCCATTGGCTGATCTTTCACGGCCGCCGGCGCTGCACCGCCCGGAATCCGGACTGTGCGCACTGCGAACTGGCGGACATCTGCCCGAGCGCCGCGAAGGCCGGCCATTAGTGCTTCGCCAAGGATGCGTTGATCCAGGTGATCATGCCCTCGGGCCCGCCCGGCAGATAACCGACATTCCGGGCGATCTCCTTGCCATTCTTGTCGATTAAAACGAGCGTCGGGTATCCCTCCACGCCGAACTTTTGCTGCAGTTCCTCGTTTTGCTTCTTCACCGCAGCGCTCTGCTCCTTGCCCTGCGGGAAATCCACCTCGAGCAGCACCAGCTTCTCTTTCGCAAACTTGGCAAATTCCGGCTTTGAGAACGTGTCCGAGGCCAGCTTGATGCACCAACCGCACCAATCCGAACCGGTAAAATCGGCGAGAATGGGCTTGTGGCTCGTCGCGGCTTCCTTCAGCGCGGCTTTGTAGTTGGTCTGCCAGGCGAGCCCTTCATCGGCGGCACGAACCGCATTGATCGAAACGAGCACGCTGAGAGCGAGAAGGGAGGAGAGGAAACGTTTGCGCATAGAGGGTTCGACAACGCTGCTCGTTGCACGTTCAAACATGCCCACTCAGGCCGCCTGCCGACCAAACTTCTCGAGGTCGATCGACGGAGCCACGTCGGCGTCCAGACGCCCCGACGCGCCGTGACGAAAATCCAGCGCCGCCACGTAAGCGATCATCGCCGCGTTATCGGTGCGAAGCTCGCGCGGCGCGATGCGAAGTTCGATTCCTCGCCTTTCCGCGCCGGCCTTGGTGAGTTCCTGCAAGCGCAAATTCGAACTCACGCCACCGCTGATCGCGATGACCTCGCGTCCACTCGCCGCCGCCGCGCTCATGGTCTTTTCCACCAGCACTTCGAGCACCGCCGCCTGAAACGATGCACAAACGTCAGGCAGCGAAACCGACTCCCGCTCGAGCAAATAGCGCACCGCCGTCTTGAGGCCGCTGAAGCTGAATTGAAAGTCGCCCGAGCGCAGCATGCTCCGTGGGAAATCGTATCTCGCAGGATCGCCGTCCCGCGCCAGGCGTTCGATCTCCACGCCGCCCGGATAGCCAAGCCCCAGCAGCTTCGCGACTTTGTCAAAAGCCTCGCCGGCCGCGTCGTCCAGCGTCGTTCCAAGCACGCGGCAATTTCCAAAACTTGCGACGTCCACGAGCAACGTATGACCGCCGCTCACGACGAGTCCGAGATGCGGCGGCACCACCTCCTCGCCGAAAAAGGGCGAGAACAAATGGCCCTCGACGTGATTGACCGCAAGGAACGGACGGCGCGCGCCGATGGCCATCGCCTTCGCGTGCGCCATCCCGACCAGCAGCGCCGTCGGCAGCCCCGGCCCCGTCGTCGCAGCAAAGGCGTCGATGTCAGCGGCCGCTACACCCGCCTGCCGCAGCGCCGCAGAAACGACTTCCGGCAGCGCGGCGAGATGATTGCGCGACGCAACCTCCGGCACGACGCCGCCATATTTCGCGTGCAGTGAAGCCTGCGACCACACCTCGCTCGCAAGCAGTTCCCCGCAGCCGCGCAGCACCGCGGCCGCCGTTTCGTCGCAGGACGTCTCGAGGGCAAGAATCAGCGCCATCGCGGAGATCAGCCCTTGTTTGGCGCCGCGGTGCGCCCCGTGTAAAGCAACACGCCCGTCAAAGCATCCACCGCCCGGTCGAGCTGCGGATCCTGCACACTGGCCTTGTCCCTCGCAAAGCCTGGCAATTCCTTGCGGCGGCGTGATTGGTAAAGTTTCGCCTCCTCTTCGAGCGTCAGCGTGCAGCGAATGTCGGGCTCCACGCCGTGCTCGTGAATCGGCCGCCGACTCGGCGTGTAATATTTCGCCGTCGTGAATCGCATCGCCGACCCGTCGGGCAGCGACACGACGCTTTGCACGGACCCCTTCCCGAACGTCGTCTCGCCCACCAAAATCGCGCGATGCAGATCCTTCAGCGCACCGGCCACGATCTCCGAGCCGCTTGCACTGGAGCCGTTGATAAGGATCGCGAGCGGAAAAGTCCGCGCCCCATTCTTCGTTGCGTGCGTGGAATACTCCCGCGCCGGCGACCGTCCCTCAGTCGAAACAATTTTCGTGTTCGGCGGTTCGAACTGCGCGCAGACATCCACCGCGCTGCTCAACAGGCCGCCGGGATTGAATCGCAAGTCCATCACCAGCGCCTCCATGCCCTGTTTCTCCAGCGAGTCCAGAGCCGCCGCCAGCTCGCCCGCCGTCGGTTCGTTGAATTGCGTGAGCCGCAGGTAGCCGATCTTGCGCCCGCCGGTGTGGTCCGTCGGCAGGATCATTGCATCGACCACGCTCGGCCCCTTGATCCCCGCGCGGGCAATGGTGAATTCCTTCAGCTCATTGGTCGCCGGCCGCGAAATCGTCAGCGTCACTTTCTCGCCCGCCTCGCCACGCAGCATGTCCACCGCATCCGCCATCGTCATCCGGTCCGTCGTAATCCCGTTGATTTTGCGGATCTGATCGCCGGGTTGCAGACCCGCCTCGAAGCCGGGCGTGCCCTCCGCGACACCAATGAGCGTCAGCAAATTATCCTTCGTCGTCACCGTCACGCCCAGGCCGCCGAACTCGCTCTTCGTGTCCTCCTGCATCCCCTTGAAATCACGAGGGTCCATGAACGAGCTGTGCGGATCGAGTTCCGACAGCATTCCGCGCAACGCGCTGTAGGTCAGGTCGCGAAAACTGATTTTCTTGTCATCGACATAATCCTGCCGGATGAGCTGCATCGCCCGCGCGAGCACATGCATGTTCTCGTAAGGCGAATCCGCATCCGTCTTCGAGACCTCGCCCAGCGGCGCGTCGTCATCGTCGTCCTGCGCCCGACCGCACCACGGGGCCAGCGCCACGACTGCTCCCAAAAAAAGCGCCACCCAGGCTCGTTTCATGGCCGCACGGTATCACAATCCCCCGGCCGCGAAAGGGCGACATATCGCTCGAGGATGTCGGCCCCGGGCGGCGCCGCCGGATCGTAGGTCCGCCCAATTTCCGCCAGCACGGCCGCCGCGATCGGATTGCGATCCCACGTCCGGCCAGTCTCGATCGCCACCGAGGTCGCGCTCGTTTGCAGCTCGAGCGGAAAATCCGTTCGTGCGTGGTTCACGTTGATCCCG
>Ga0157378_10005229_pt1 | contig 11396 bp, 7 predicted proteins | sample M65metaG_FD_115309 | JGI IMG/M metagenome (GOLD analysis project Ga0157378, IMG submission 115309) | Miscanthus rhizosphere microbial communities from Kellogg Biological Station, Michigan, USA - M6-5 metaG | ecosystem: Host-associated > Plants > Roots > Rhizosphere > Soil | place: USA: Michigan...
GGTTTCAAAAACAATTGAACGCGCACAAGAACGAGTTGAAAAACATAATTTTGATAACCGTAAGCACTTAATTGAATATGATGACGTTCTCAATCAACAACGTATTGTTGTCTATAATCATCGCCTTGATGCCCTTGAAGGAGATCAACGCATCTATGAACTTATCCGTGACTTTATTATAACCATTGTACAAGACCTTATTGCTCATAATGCACCAACACGAGATCTCAAACCTGATCAGATTGCAAAGGTATATGAAGCATTAGAGTATATGACTGCGCTCACTGCTCATAATTTTAAAACATCAAAAATAAATACTGCTAATGTTGAAACATTTGAAACAGATTTAATTAATTTTTTACTTGCATACTATGAACGCTACCGAAGTCAACAGGATGCATTAGTAATTAAAGCAGCAGAAAAATGGCTTGTTCTTGAAACCATCGATTCTGCATGGCGACAACACATGCTTAACCTTGATCATCTCAAAGAAGGAATTGGATTGCGTGGCTGGGGGCAAAAAAATCCTCTTATTGAATACAAGCGTGAAGCATTTGAAATGTTTCGTGAAATGATGACTCATATCCGTTTTGATATTGTTCATCATATTTTTAATCTCAATGTTACACAATTTAATAGCCAAGAACTTGAAAAACGTCGTGATGCAGAACTTGATCAACTCAATCTTGTATCGGGCGATTCTCCTGAGAATAAAAAGTAAAAGATTTTTAATTTATTTTTTGATCATTGGTAACTCCCGTACCATCGAGGTATGGGGGTTTTCATTTTTTGTAATAGTAAACAATTGAGCAGCCCCTTGATTACCTTCCAAGTCTGAATATTTTAGCTGAGGATTACCATTTTTACCACAGCTATCTTGTTGACACGTATACAAAGGCCTAAATGAATCTGGTTGAGATTGTTTAATATATACATCAAAATACGCATGCTTGTCAGGACTACCAAATCGCCGCCTACCATATTTTTTAATAATAAAAATAATTTTATTATTTCTATTACGAATCATTATTGGATTGTTAGAATCATTAATAAACGTTATCATACACGCATCTAATCGAGGAAAAATAGCTCCAATACAGAGAACCATCGTCATTGTTACCATATACCATTTTTTTAACATATTCTTTCCTTTTTAAATAAAATAACTCTTTCTTTATTTAATATCGTATACCTTGCAATATCCTAATAGCAATAATCATATCGATTCTTTATCAAAATAACGCAACAATTCACGCAAATTATCAACATTATCAATGTCTTATTGAAATTATTGATAACAACTGTGTATTTTTAAAAAAATGAATAAAAATAAGATACTCTAATGCATAGATAGGGTTGAGATGAATATAATAATCAAAATTACCACTCTCTTATGCTGCTTTATGATGCCCATGCACTCTTTTGGCATGAAAATATCTCAAATGAAACAAAAAAAAACCCCTGTTGTAAGCTCGCACAATCCTACAACATACCAAACACTTATTGCTGCATTACAAAACACACAAGCAGTAGCAATTACCGATTTTTTACGCTGTCTTGAAGATGCAAAAAAACAGAATTTAAGCCTCTATTTTATTTCACAAGATCTCATTAATGCCTCAAAATTAAAGGATCAAATCTTAGCTCTGTTTCAAATAAATACCTCTTATTTTAAAGCCCACAAAATTGAAGCTGGATTTATTTGTGTAGTCAACAAAGAAATATATAACAGCTCTTCTTCAGCTGTCCTTACTATCCAAACAAAAAAACCTAACTTAGATGAAAAACTCGCCATATTAGCCACATTTAATATAAAACAAAGCACAACAGATAAACAAATACAACAAATAGATAGCCAAAATATTCTATCATTCCCCCTTGCAGCAAAAAGTGAACTTGAAGACCTTTATGATGCAATAGTCGCAGAAGGCGAACGCATAAAAAAACTCGCCCAAGAAAAAAAAGAAGCTGAAAAAGAAACCCCCTCTGAACCAGAAAAAGAAATTATACCAGAACCGATAGTTGAAATAGTGCAACCAGAAAAACAACAAGAACAAATTGCCCTAGCAGAAAAATATTCACCCCTTGCGCAACAAATACAATCAATGGGTGGTGCAATACCAGGAGAATTAAAAAATCAAGCTAATGAATGGATAAAAAAGCTTAACACAGGCTCTCTTGAGCCATCAGAAATTGATCAAGCACAAAAGTTTTTTACAGACCTTGCTGCCAGAAGAAAAAAAATAGAAGAAGAAGCTGCTGCGCCCACAACCCAAAAAATTATTGAACCACCAAAAAAAATCTCATATATGGATCTCATCACACGATTACAAAATAATGAAACAATAACCATTTCAGATTTTCTACAGTATCTTAATGATGCAAAAAAAGAAAAGAAAGCATTCTATTTTATACCAACCAATTTTATCAATTCTACTCGCTTGAAAAAATTAAAAGACAACATTGAAACTTTATTTGAAATTACCACCTCAAATGCTGATATATTTAAAGACGAAACTGGCAATGTACTCTTTAAGGCTTATACAGCTCCCGGGGGATTTATTTGCTTGGTAAGTACAAATTTATACGGAAATATTTATCCCTCTTCAGTCGTACTTAACAACAATCCAACACAACCTGACCTAGATACAAAACTCATGATATTAAATACATTTAATATAAAAAAAAGCGATACAGATACACAGATAAACAATATAAATAATAAAGAAATTTTATCTTTTCCCCTTGAAGCAAATATTGAAATTGAAGGACTTTACGATACAGTGATAGCTGAAATTGAAGGAGTTAAAGAACTTATCGAAAAAAAACTAGCCCTAAAAAAAGCTTCATTAAAACCAGAGCCAATGATTGAAGAAGAAAAAACAAAATCAATAACTACTCAACCACAAAGTTTAACTCCTACAACAAATGGTATGGATATATATATAATACCATTGGGCTAAATAACAGTTAGGTAATAAAAAAATTATGAATAAAATCATGGTATATATAGTAACCAAATTTATCATACTCATATTCTATCTTCTATTACCAACTAATAATGCATACGCAATGAAAAAATTAGGGACAGCAGTCGCAACAAAAATCATCCCAAAAGTTAGTGGACCTGTGTCAACAGGATACGGAAGAACTCAATCAGGAACAACAGCACAACAACCCACCACTGTTCAATTTCCTAGCACAACTAGACCATATCCTTCTGCTAGCATTGGTCAAACTCGCCAATATCCATCATCATACATTCCATCGTTCGAAACTACATCAATCCCTCAAGAACCATATTCTGAATCGGTAGTTCATATAACTCCACAAACTGCTCTCAATAGGCTTACTGAAGAGTTAAGCTCTCAATCCACTAAACCAATACCCAAAAAACATTGGACTTCTGCTGTAAAGCATGTGCAAAAACTAGGATATCGATTGGGATTTGTTACTCAACGTGCAGCAAATAACCAAACAGCTTTAGAGCCACTAGAGATACAATATAATTGGCCAATCAATGCAGGCTTTCAAGTTTTAATACCGTATAGAAAAGGCGCCACTGATCCTCTTGTTTTTATGGAACCAGGAGAAAATCCTCAAACAGTTGGACTACTCTTGCGTACTCCCGAGCCACTTAAACCACAATTAACCCAAGCACAAAAAGAATTAGAAGCAGCACAACAGAAGGCACAAGAAAAAGCAAATCAAGAACGTGCTGCTAAAGCAGCACAAGAAGCTGCCAATGCTTTAAAAGCCAAGGAAATCGAAGAAAAAAACCAACGAGAAATAGAGGCTGCCAAAAAAGCTGCTGACGAAGAACTCGCTGCCAAAAAATTAGCAGACAAACAAGCAAAAGATGAAGCTGACATGGAAATTTTACTACAAGAATTACAAAAGCTAGAAGAAGAAACTGAAAAAGCCATAATTGAAAGCGCAACCAAAGAAGTAGAAAAAGAATTAACCATGAAAGCTACTCAAATACAGCAAAAACATAACCAAAAACTCAAAGAATATGAAGAACGCAAAGCTGAATTATTACAAGAAGAAAAGCTAAGCCAAATTGAAGCAGACACAAAATTAAATGAAATAATAAAAGCAAAGGAAGACACTAAACTGAAAATACAAGAAGAAAAAAAACAAATTATTGCCGAAAGCGATCTAGAACAAAAAATAGAATACCAAAAAATTCAAGAAAATCTCGCTACTGCAAAAGAAAAACTACACCAAGCAAAAAATAAAAATGAACTAAACAATCAACAAGAAGCTGACTTAATTGCACAAGAAGAACAAAAAGCTCAAGATGAAACACAAGCTCTTGAACAATCTATTAAAACTAAACAACAAATTGCTCTAGACAATATTAAACAAAAAGAAACTAAATTAATTGTGCTGGAAAAAGAAAATAAAGAACTACTTAACCAAAATGAAATTAAAAAAGCCCAATATAAACAAGAACTTGAATCTATTAAAACAGCAAAAGATATTGCTCAACAAGAACTAAACGAAGAACAACAAAAAGAAGTTGAAGCAGAAACAACACTGAATAAAATACAACAAACAAAAAAAGATATTAAACTAAAAATACAAGATGAAAAGCAAAGAGCTCTTGCAGATATTGATTGGCAACTATCGCAAGCTCAACAAAAAGCTACTCAAGCCGCAAAAGATTTCCAACAAGCACAGAATAACGCCTCTCTTACGCAACAAGAAATTAAACTGCTACAAAAAAAAGCAGAAGAAGCTTTACAAGAAGCAAAAACCAAATCAAATGAAATACAAAAAGCAAAAGAGCAAGTTAAATTCAAAGCACAAGAAGCAGAAGAAACTGCTCTAGCGGAATTTATACAACAAGAAAAGGAAATTGAATGGCAAAGACAAGAACAATTAACACAACAAAAACTTGAATCACAAAAAGAAAACGAAAAAAAAGCTTTAGATTTCCAAAAAGAATATGATCTTCTGAATCAAAAAGAAATCGATGCCCTAAAAAGAGCTGCTGACCTTGAGCAGTCTATTAATAATAAAAAACAACATGCTTCAAGCATGCAACAAGCAGAAGATATTGAAGCAACTAAAATAGAACAAAAAGAACAAGCATTACTTACCGAACAACGACAAGCACTTGAAATTATTAAAACAAAAAAAGCTGCTACTGAACAACAACTTACGCAAACAAAAAAAGAACTTGCTCGGGCGCAACAAGAAGAAGCAAAACTAATCAAAATAAAGCTTATTAAACAAAAAGTAGAAGATGCTAAAGAAAAAAGAAAAGCTGAACTAAGAACCTTACTGCAAGAATTTATGCAAGGAAAAAATGAACTAGCGGCCCTAGAGCTAGAAGCCAAAATACAACAACAAGATAGAGACGTAAAACTTGCTGAAGCCAAACAAAAAGCAGTTAAACTGCAACAAGAGCTACGAGACCTTACTGAAATCCATGCTGCTGAAATACAAGCTATTGATACAGCGGCCCAAAAAACTAGAGCTATTAAACTTGCAGAATTTGAACAGAAAAAAGTCGACCAACTCAATTTATTACAACAACTTATGGAAAAACAACAAGCTGAAGAACAACTAATTGCTCAAGTAAAAGATGAACAAATTAAAGAAAAACATACTAAAACGCTTAAACAAATAACAACAGAAATAGAGTTATCAGAAAAAGAACTTATAAAATTAAATGAAGATGAGCGTATTGCTGAAGAACAACATCAACAAGAAAAAACAACAAAAACCCTACAAGTACAACAAGACAAAGCAAAAAAAGAACAAATATTACAACAAACACTTATTCGCATTGAAGGCGAACTAGAAATAGCTAAAAAAGAGACTCAATTAGCAAAAGAAAAACGAGAGATTTTTGAACAAACAATAAAAACTATACAAGCAAAAAAAGATGCAGAAATTGTTGCTGATCGACTAAAAACTACAGAAGAAAATAAACTAAAATCTATTGTAACAATTCAATTACCCGCCCCTGCACCTCTTAAAGCTGAAACAATATCTGAAATACAAGAAATAAATGAACCACAAGAAATAAATCAGCCACCAATAAAAGAACCAATACTAGAAGAGGTTAAAGAAATCAAACCTGGGCAAAAATTTGAAATGTTTAAAATTAAACCAAAAAGAATTTTAATAAAGGAGAAAGATCAAAAACCTAAAAAAAGACTACGCACCGATGGAACTGGTGATATTCCCGATCCATATCCACCAGATCCATCAGAGTCGTATAAACCAAAACCAATAATATCAGTGCCACCAATAAAAACAATAAACCCAATAAAAATTGAACCTTTTCCTGTTATAGCTCCAATTCCACCAGTCGACATAGAACCTGTCGACATAGAGCCAATAATAATACCAGATATAACAATAACCCCACAAACAACGCCTGTCAGTACAACGCCATATAGACAACCAGCAACTGCCGTCACCCCTACGTTAAAAATACCGCTAAATTATTATTCTAAACCTGCCGTAACAGCACAACCCCATTATTGGCCAACAGGACGAAATCTAACCTCATCATATACAGAACACAAGCTTACTCCCGCCACAAGCCGAAAACCACTATCAACGGCCCCTTCTTTATTCTCCCCATCATCATATTCACCTACCGTTGGACAAAGTGATGAACCTCTTTTATCTGGTGATCAACGAGCAGGAAATTTATCTTCTGACTATAAAACTTTTACTTATGAAGCACCAGAAAAAGAAAAACCTATAATACCAACAAAACCAATAAAGCTGATTAACAAACAGCCAATCGCAGAAGAAGTACAAAACATAGAAGAAGAGCCCGTTGCATTAAAGGTCCCACAAATAGATCTTCCACAAAAAAAAGAGGCTGAAAAACCAATAAAAACAGAAGAAATTCATTGGTTTTGGAGAATGATCATGGCAATTAAAGCATATATTCACCAACTATTTAGTTCATAAAAAACAATTTTTATAAAAATTACAATTAAAATATTGCATTTTTGAAATGTTTTATGCAACAATGAAGATAGTAATAATTGAGTAAGTATAAAAATAGGAGATTTTTTAATGAAGAATTTTAAAGTGATAATATCGCTCGTTGCACTTATTGCTGTTGGCACTGCAAGTGCTGCGCAAAAGGGAAAAAAATTAAGTCCTACTGAAATAAGATTGCTAAAAATGGCTTTAGAAGAACAAGGACGAATACTCCAAGAGGCAAGTAAAGGAAAAGCAGTAACTCCTGCAATAGCAAAAAATTATGCAAACCAAGAAAATACAATAAAAAAATATCAAAAAGAAGAATATCCAGAATTCATGAAGTTTGTCCAAGAAAAAAGAAATGAACTTCAAAAATCAGTAAAAAATCTTGATTCGTCTCTAGAAAAAATTAAATTAGCTATGGTTCCTAAGGTGGGAATTAAAGGAGCTCCGTTAGTAGTTGCTGCACCGCAGTTAATATTAGAAACCGCTGCAGATAAAGCAACTGCGATATTAATATATGACGAAAAAACAGGATCATTAAAAGAAAATGGGATAAAAATATACGTAGAAAATACAAAAAAGAAATATCCTGCCATTGCAACAAATAATTTAAAATTAGTCATTGCTGCATACGATGATGCAGCCGCAATATTAAAAACAGTAAGAACTGAAACAGCATTAGACCAAGAATTTTCTAATAAATTACTACGTATGATTAATGACGCTGTTAGCAACACTAAAACAACACCTGAAAAATTTGCAGAAATTCTTGAAAGCATAAAAAAGCCAATTGCACTAGAGCCAATTAGTTTAGGAGAAACAACTTCAACGGATCTTACTCAAGAAGAGCTATCTAAAATTCTTAAAGAATCACCTAAACTTAGCAAAACTGAAAGCCCAATAGAGCTTGATATGAAATCCATAATAGACCAATTAAACAAATCAAAAAATTGGAATGAATTTATAGACTTATCTGTTAAAAACAGTCAAGCATTTTATAAAAATAATCAAATAACACAGCGATGGTTTAATCTTGCAGTAGAAATGGCACAAAAATTTGGACCAACAATAACAAACCCAGAGATGCGAAAAACATTAACAGATGGGGCAAAAAAAATGTTACAAGCATCTAATAAACTATTGTTAACACAAGGAGACATTGATAATATTAATACATCTTTGGATCTTGCGATAACAGAAGATAATCCTTTATCTACAACTCAAGAATCAACACCAATAAAAAGCATAGATCAACCAAAAATAGAGCAAAAAATTAGTCCAAGTCTTCTGGGTAGTAAAAGCCTTATTGGACAATCTATAAATCCAACAACTCAGAGCAAATTAGAGAGTCCACAAGCATTACCGATTGTATCGGAAAAGCTAGCTGAAATAACTTCAGAAACTGCTATGTTACCACAACTTATGAACGAGAACACAATGGAGCTGTTACACCAATCAAAAAGCATTAATGAGTTCTTTGCTATAACTAACAAAAATCTTAACGTTTTCTATAATGTTAAAAATATGCAATTACAACAAAACTGGTTTAATTTAGCGGTAAATAAAATATATGAATTTGAAGCAAAAAAGAATCCTACATCCACTACAGTATATGATTATTTAAAATATAAAGTATATGAATTATATACTACAGCACTTGGTAGAAAAGGCGCAGATAAATTAAATAATCCTGAAAAAGGAGACGTTGAAATTTGTCTTAGAAGGGCCTTTAAAAATAATGGAAAAGAATTGTCTTAAAAACATGATCATTGAGTAAATCTTAGAACAGCACCCGAAGGTATAATTAATTACCTACCGGGTGCTTTCTTATTAATGACAACATAAAAGCACATATGATAGTCTACTAAAAAAGCTTTTTGGTCAATGATGCAAAACAGGAGACTTTTTATCACATGAAAAATTTTAAAAATATACTATCATTAACGCTATTTGTTGCTGCAATTAATACATACTCAGCACAACAACAACAAAAAACAACACCTACCGAGCGTATAATGGTAAAAACAGCATTAGAAAAAAAACAACGCATACTTCAAGCTGTTAACCTCCTTGCATCAGATCAAATCCCAGCAAAAACCCTTGTAGACGACTATCACCATCAAGAAAGTCTTATTAAAAAATATGAAGCAACTAATAATCCAGAAATTATTAAAATTATCAATGAAAAAAATACAAAAATGTATAATTCAATTCCAAATATTGATAAGGCTATTCAAAAAATTAGCTTGATGCAAACAGCCCCTAAAACAAATATAACAACACATAAGCCGCTACAAGTCTTACAAAAAATAAAAAAGAAGACGTTGTACAAAAATTATTTGCAATGATTGATATTCTTATTGCCGCTCCATTGCGTGATGATACCAGTATAACTGATGCTGAATACGCAAAAATTATTGCTAAACTAGAAGATCAAATAAAAAAATTTGTCGATACTCTTGTTGTTGATAAGATATATCGACCACGCAACTAAATATAACTTATAATTAGCTCTGTTCTAATCCCGTTCGTGGTGAGCCTGTCGAATCCATACGAACTTCTTTAAAAAAAAATTTAAATATCAAAAATTTTATGAAAAAAATATAAAAAAGACAGTTCGTATGGATTCGACAGGCTCACCACGAACGGGATTAAATAAATCCTGCAAAGCAGTGAAAAAAACAAATCCCCTGGTAAACAATAATGCTTATCAGAGGAACCTGTTTTTCAACATACTTCAGAATTAAAACGACACGCCCATTTTTGCCCATATAACCCATCGACGAGGGACTGCGTCATTATTTTTGGAGAATGTATATGAACCACCAAAGTTACCAAATAATGGATACTCCCTATCTTGGCAATGGAACCCAAGCGTTGCGTATAATGTATTAGCAAATAATGCTGGAGTTGCAGCAGAATTAAGATCAAGATCTGTTTCTTTAATGATACTGTTTTGATAATCAACAACTGCTACCGGAATAAGTATAGTAGTTGATTCTGGTTGATTAGTAACAGTTTGTTCTAAATATTTATTACCATCTATTGTACGAATTGGATTGGTTTGACCAAGACCCAAGAAATGCTTAAGCGCTGGCCCTTCTTGCCAACAACAATTAAGCTCAACTTTTTCACCGCGTTTTGCCAAGAAATTATATCCAACTTCACCTTGGAATTTTCTTACAGAAAAAATAAACGCGGTATTAATATCATGAGTAAGGCCTGGAGTTACCTTCACCTCTTGAGTAAATACATTTATACCAGGAGTAGAAGAATTTGCCTTAATTGGTGTTGCCGGAGGAGTTCCTGCTGCTATTGCTTCATCTTCATTTAAGTATACTGGCAAATAGCGGCTCCATGGTTTATTTTTTAAATCAAAAGAACGCACCTGTTCACGTTTGAACAAAATTTCACTATGATTAGCAAGTTCGTACCGAATATTTTTATCACCCGCTTCATTATTCCAAATTTCTAAACCAAGACAACTGCCAAACATTACGCCAAAGTATTTACCACGACCGATAATTGGTTCAAAAACATATACCCCTTCATTCTTGTTTCCTGTTGGAACCACAATGCCCAAATATGATTCCATATGCGCTGGTTCATGTTGTAACCACTCATAGCCAACTTTAAATTCAATATCACCAAGCCCAGTTTTTTTCATAGAACAATCAGCAACTATTTTACCAAAATTCCATGCTTCTTGCTGAAAGGCTTCTGTCATGTTTGCAACAACAACAGTATTAGCAGCTTCATCTACACCACCACCAGTACTGATTACATTTTCACAAAAGTTCATACTGTTTTTAACATGCATAATTGGCGCTGAAACGCTCAACCAAAAACCTCGTCCTCTATCGTGGTTTTTCCAGAATGATTGACGATAATGAAGACCAAGACCAATGACGCTTTGTTGTGGCGCAATTTTAATAGTACTTTCAAATGTTCCATCAACAGTAAATATATTGAAATTTTGCGCTAAAAGATTTTTTGTTTTTGTAAACCCTGGAGCAGGACTTATATCATCCTCAGCAGCAATTAATGACTCTTGTCCATCAGGGAAAAAGTACCGCGCTAGATCGCAACTATTATTTGTGCGACTACCAAATAGAACTGCTTGGAATGCGCCACCACGGCCATTTTCACGCGTTTGATTGCGGTCGTTACGAAAACCTGAAACCATTTCAGGAGATTGTGATACAAATAATGGATGAATCGACAGAGTTGTTTTACTTGTTGCTTCGAGCCGCGTGCTATCGCTGAGCGAATCGGCTAATAGTGATGTGGTTATGGCGCTTAATGACAAAAGCACCAACAGATTATTATGTTTCATTCTTCTCCTTTTTTGTTTCCCGTCTACTTTTTTAATACTCTTCTTGTATTTTGTACCATGAATGCATGCATCAAGTCAATTTTTTTACATGCTA
>Ga0157378_10005237_pt1 | contig 11388 bp, 8 predicted proteins | sample M65metaG_FD_115309 | JGI IMG/M metagenome (GOLD analysis project Ga0157378, IMG submission 115309) | Miscanthus rhizosphere microbial communities from Kellogg Biological Station, Michigan, USA - M6-5 metaG | ecosystem: Host-associated > Plants > Roots > Rhizosphere > Soil | place: USA: Michigan...
TCCCGCGGGCAACGGTATTATCGTCCAGGCGACAACCTGCCTGATGTTGGTCCAATACTGATTGAAGGCAACACAATAATCGGAGGATTCATTGAGGGTACCATTACTAATCTTTTGAGCAATGGTGTCTACGTTTTTGGTGGAACTATGCGAGACGTCACAATACGAAACAATGCAATTACTCGCACAGGACAGTCAGGTATCAACGTACAGGGTTCACATTTTGTTGTAACGAATAACAGTCTGAAGGATGTCGGTGGAGGTGGGACACCGGGATTTGTTGTTGAGTTGACTGATAGCCATATTACTGACAATACGTTTAGCTATACTGGTCGCGGGCCTGTGGATGCACAGATTGTCGTACAACCGGCTTCGCAGCGTAATCTTTTTAAAAACAATCGCGGATTTACCATGACTGGAAACGTTCGTTAATCCACGTGCAGTCACATCTTTCGCTCGTCCTGAGTCGAAGAAAGCTACCCATGAAAAGAGATTTGGCGAATACTGCCCCAATACGTTGGTCCGTTTTATTGTACGCATCGTCGGCGGCTATCAAGCGATAACTGGCACATGAAAATCAGTGTTGTCATTCCTGTACGCGATGAAGAGAGGTCTATTCGCCCTTTACTGGATAATCTGCTCGCTCAAACGCAAAGGCCGGATGAGATCGTTATCACTGACGGCGGGTCGACGGATGCTACTCGAGACATTATTTTTGAATACATCCAAACAGGCGCACCTATTAAGTTGATTGAAGTTGACCATGCACTTCCAGGACGTGGCCGAAACCTCGCTGTCCAGGCTTCGCAGTTTGATTGGATCGCACTCATTGATGCAGGTATCCGACCCGACCAAACCTGGCTGCTTCGTCTCGCTGAGAAAGCTGAGGGAGACAACTCCGTAGACGTGGTCTATGGCTCATGGGCTCCGATTACTGATTCATTCTTTAAAGAGTGCGCTGCAATTGCTTACGTTCCTCCGGCGATTCCTACCGATGGCGGATATTTACGTCCTCGATCGATTGCTTCAGCGCTAATGAGGAAAACTGTGTGGCAGGCAGTAGGAGGCTTTCCTGAACATTTGAGATCAGGTGAAGATCTCGTGTTCATGAATAATATCGAATCAGCGGGTCATAGGTGTGTCTCTGAGCCTCTTGCGTTGGTTCATTGGGAACTTAAGCCTTCTTTGAGCACGACCTTCAGCCGGTTTGTTTCTTACTCGCGCAACAATATTCGCGCTGGATTATGGCGACAGTGGCAGTTCGTCATTCTTAGCAGGTATGCTGTTTTATTGATCTTAACGTTACCTGTGTTCCTCGTTGGTCCATGGTGGCTCCTTTTGCCGTTTACTGCATGCGTGGCGATGTGGTTTGCGCGAGCGCTTGTCGCTATCAGACGCAATCGACTTTGTTATCCTGCGACACTAACGCGTAATCTCAGCCGACTATTTGGCATAACGTCTGTAATAGTGGTACTCGATGCTGCGGCGATCATTGGTACATTCGAATGGCTACTAAAAGATAGCTTTCGCGGAAACGCTCAGGCGACGGTGGAGGCTGACGATGGGGCTTGAAGGTCGGCGTGCACTGTTTATTTCTTACAATGGCATGCTCGATCCCCTGGGACAGACCCAGGTCATTCCATATCTGAGCGAGTTAGCCAAACACGGACTGAGGTTTACGTTACTCAGCTTCGAACGTCCGTCGGCTTTTGAAAAGGACGGCCTGGCGAAAAGCGAGGAACTGCAGTTGAATTTGGCGTCGCAGAATATCGAGTGGCATTCACTCCGATATCACCAGACGCCTTCGCTACCTGCCACAATGTTTGACGTCGCCAATGGCGTGCGCTATGCGCGACAACTTATTAAGCGAAATAACATAGAACTCCTTCACGCTCGCAGTCATATACCGGCGACCATCGCGTTGGCGTTGAAGAATCATTTCAATCTGAAGATGATCTTTGACGTGCGAGGTCTAATGGCAGACGAATATGTAGATGCTGATCACTGGACACGAGGAAGTGTGCCTTATCGGCTGACTAAAGGTATCGAGCAGCGTGCACTGGGTAAATCTGAAGGTTTGGTTACGCTCACACAAGCGATCTGGGCCATCATGAAGGAATGGAAAGTCCTGGCGGGTCGTGCCGATGTCGTGCATGAAGTCATTCCTTGCTGCGCGGATCTTCAGGCATTCAAGTTCAGTCAGGAAGATCGCGACAGTCGACGTCGTGAGTTAGGATTGATGGACCGTTTTGTCATCGTATATTCGGGCTCTATTGATGGCTGGTACCTGACTGAACAAATGGCTGATTTTTTTGCTTTTGAACGCAAGCACCGATCTGATGCTCATGCGCTTTGGTTGACTCCAACCAAACACGAGAGAATCAGAAGCCTAATGCAACAGCGCGGTGTTCCCGAAACAGACTACACTGTATTGTCGGTAGCACCCCGCGATGTCTCAGCATACTTATCGGCAAGCGACGCAGGCTTAGCGTTTATCAAACCGTGCTTTTCAAAAATCGCATCTTCCCCCACAAAGTATGCTGAATATCTTGCTTGTGGCCTTCCCCTAATAATTAATGCGGGAATTGGAGACTCTGAGTCGTTATTAGAGGACAACGTCGGTACATTTGTTTCCGATTTTAGCGAATCGCAACTGGAGAATGCGGCTGTGAAAATTGATCACCTCGTTCTCGATCGAGATAATACACGGCAACGAACACGGCAAATCGCTGAGCGAAAGTTTGATGTCAGCAGTGTAGGAGTCGAGCGTTACCTGCGATTGTATGAAAGGGTTTTCGATCTAGGTAAGTAGATGGGTAGTGGGGTCTTTAGGAATGTAATACCTTATGCGTTCTCTAAATGATTTCGGAGCATAATCGTGATTGTGATCTAGTATGGTTTCTTAAAATCGAGTTTCACTTGTTGAGTCAGTTGGTTTAGATATGAACGGTTTTCTTACTCTACTGTATTTGCTTATATGCATCGGGATTGTCGTCTTCGTGCCTACGCTCGTTGTGCCTTATACGGCCGACTACGGAACTGTTACTGCTTTCGATACGGCCAAAGCAGTCTTGTTGTGTACTGCCCTGGCGTCTGTCGCCGGGTTTTATGCATATAAGAATGGCGTGGAAGGGCAATTCCTCTTGCGCTTATTCATTGCCGCGCTTCTTGTGCGAATGGTTCTTGCCACTGCGATCTTTGTATTTCGTGGTCAGGATTTTTTCGGCGGCGACGCCATAACTTACGACTACTTTGGGCAGGCGCAACTCTACGGTTGGTGGGGCGACAAATACTATCAATCGATTGCGAACCGGTTTGTCGTCGGTGGTGAGGGTTCAGGGTGGGGAATGGTTTATCTGGTTGCGTCCGTCTACGCGCTTGTCGGACGTAACATGCTAGCCGTGCAATTAATGAATGCAGTCTTAGGAGCAGCGACAGCAGTAATAATCTACCTATGTGCGCATCAGGTCTTCAAGAACGTAAAGGTAGCACGCGTAGCAGGTTTCGCGGTGGCCTTCTACCCGTCCCTCGTACTGTGGTCGTCGCAAGGGCTTAAGGATGGTCCGATCGTATTTTTGCTTGCGTTGGCAATCCTCTGTACGCTGAAACTCGGCGAAAAGCTGAGTCTGAAATACGTCGCCGTGTTGGCATTTGCGCTGCTCGGATTAGTTGCTCTGAGGTTTTACGTGTTCTACATGATCTGTGTCGCAATTGGTGGCGCATTTGCACTCGGAATGCAGCAGGTTAGCGCAACAAGTTTTGCGCGACAGTTTACGGTTATTGTTCTATTGGGACTTGCTCTAACCTACATTGGTGTGATCCGTTCCGCTAGTGTTCAATTTGGGCGATATGGGAGCATGGAGCAGTTGCAACGAAGTCGCTCTGACCTCGCGGCGAATGCTGCATCCGGTTTCGGAAAAGACGTAGACGTCTCGACAACCGAAGGCGCGATCTCAACCATTCCAGTAGGTGTGTTGTACCTATTATTTGCCCCTTTCCCATGGCAGGTTACTTCACTTCGACAAAGCATAACTGTGCCGGAAATGGTGATTTGGTGGGCATCCTTTCCCTTGTTGATTGTTGGGCTCTGGTACGCCATTAAATATCGCTTAAGAATGATCTCTCCTATATTGATCTTTACGGTAATGCTGACGCTGGCTTACTCAGTGTTCCAGGGTAACGTCGGAACCGCGTATCGCCAGCGGGCACAAGTCCTGGTCTTTTATTTCATCTTCGTCGCAGTGGGTTTAGTACTGTTACTTGAAAAGCGAGCGGAGAGAAAGCAACGAATTCTGCAAGAGCGACTAGCTTTGGCTCAAGCCGCTCGAAGCGGTGTTCGACGACAGACGACAGGAAGAGAATTGGTGCCCTGAATCGTATCCGCGATCGCAAACTCACAACTTACGCTTCGGGTTGAACAAACCCTCGGTCGATCAGGTACGCGATGATCGATCGTGCATTTTGTTCCGCAGACTTATCAACAGTTTCCAGCTTCATTTCCGGTTCGATCGGAGGTTCATACGGATCACTGATGCCGGTGAAGTTTTCTATCTCGCCACGCCTGGCTTTTGCATACAAACCTTTATCGTCGCGTTTCTCACACTCCTCAATCGGTGTGTTGACATAAACCTCAATGAAACGTTCGGCGCCCACCAGCCCTCGAACATCGTTGCGCGTTGCGCGGTAAGGGCTCACGGCTGCACAGATTACTGCTCCATGATGCTTGACGATCTCAGCTGCAACGAAACCGATTCGTCGGATGTTCATGTCGCGATCTTGTTTGCTGAATCCGAGTCCCTGTGACAGGTTGTGCCTCACCACGTCACCATCGAGCACAGTTACTTGACGACCAAGTTCCTGCAACAACACGGTAAGAATCTCAGCGGTTGTGGACTTACCTGCGGCGCTCAACCCCGTAAACCAGATGCAGAAACCTTGTTTGTGTCGAGCTGGATATGTTTCTGCGATTGCTGCGGCAACCTCAGGTCTCGCAAACCAGTCCGGAAGATCTATGCCGCCATCTCGATACCACTCTCGTGCCTGCGTCCCTGAGAGTCGAGCAGTCACAGCGTTCGGTTGAAGAGTACGAACGTCTTCATAACGTCCTTCTTCAGTTAAGTAAACAAACTCGCCAAACGACAACACCTTCACTCCCGTTTCATTTTCCAAGCTGCGTACTAAATCCTGTGCGGCGTAAGGTTCGTAAAATGGTTTTCCGTTGGAATCATTTCCGGGACTCGCATGGTCGCGTCCGATGATCATGTGATTTGCCCCGTAGTTGCGACGAATCAAAGCGTGCCACAGAGCTTCGCGAGGTCCGGCCATTCGCATCGCCAAAGGTAAAAGTCCCAGCAGCATTCGCTTTAGATCGTAATAGTTGGCTGCGAGTGCTTTGTAGGTTCGAACTCTTGTGAAGTAATCAATATCGCCGGGTTTGGTTAATCCAACCACAGGATGCAAGAGCAACACGCCGTTAACTTCTTCCGCCGCGCGCCTCGTCAACTCTTCGTGTGCGCGGTGAAGTGGGTTTCGCGTTTGAAACGCAACGACATTCTCGGTCCCCATTTGTTCCAGAGCGAACCGCGTTTGCGCAGGTGTCATGCGCAGCTCGCTAAAGTCGTATCGCTTGGGAAGCTGTAGGAGTCGCAACCGACCCGCTACATTTCGCCGGCCCCAACGATGCATTTCGGCGACCAGTGGATGGCGCACATCAACGGTACCGAATACTTTTTGCGCAGCTTCCTCCAGGTTCCACTCATATATTTCCTCAACCATCATGAGAGCGACGATTTCGTTTCTTGAGTTCACGAGCGATACTTCGCTGTCCAATGTCAGTTTCACTTCGTCGCTAACAGGGAGTGTCACTGGAATCGGAAAAAGTTGCCCGTTGTTCAAACGCATTTCCGAAACGACTCTACTGTAGTCCTCGCTTCCCATGAATCGATCCAGGGGACTGAATGCTCCAGTCGCCAACATTTCGAGATCACACAAAGCGCGGTCTGACAATTGAATGGCCGCGAGTTCTTTGGCGTAGGCCACCAAGCTATCTAGTTGTTCGTCAGGGGTAGTGAGATCAACCAAAGATCCGCCGTACGGAGTTATGAGTCTGGGGGTTGTTAGGATTTCAGACACTTAAATGGACTCGGAAATAAAAATGTTTGACTGACAAAAATCTTAACATAGTCACTCTGAGCAAGGCTGCGACTGGTCTCTGGACCTTCTTAGAAACTCGATTAGGTTGTTCTGAGATTGGCAGCATTCAGTGCCCCGGAAGGGCAACATGTTTATAGAACACAAGCATTCAGTGATCCGGCTTCGTTCGGAGGATCGGACACTCCGACGTACTCAAATGGAGAGGTCCGTCCGCTCCTCCGAACGAAGAAAAGCACGAGGGAAACTTAGTGCTATAAACATCTCACTCCTCCGGAGCGAAGACCTTTTGGACAGTCCAACACGAGGTTGGCTAATATACCTTCGTCGCAAATTGACCTTCGGAGAACCAGCACTCACTCAATTATGTGTGGAATCGTAGGACTTGTTCGAAACGACGGAAAAGCTGTTGACGAAGCTTTGCTGGCCCGTATGAACGACGCCATTCGTCATCGCGGTCCGGATGAGGATGGATTTTACGTTGATGGTTCCGTCGGTTTGGCCATGCGCCGGCTCGCAATTATTGATCTCAAGAGCGGCCAACAGCCAATTCATAACAGAGACAAGACCGCCTGGATCGTTTTCAATGGCGAGATCTACAACTATCTCGAACTCCGCGCGAAGTTGGAAAAGTTGGGCCACACGTTCTACACCAACAGTGACACCGAAGCGATTGTGCATGCTTACGATCAATACGGCTCAGATTGTCCAAAGCATCTGCGTGGCATGTTTGCGTTTGCTATCTGGGATAGCCGAACGCAGGAGTTGTTTCTGGCTCGAGATCGCGTCGGCAAAAAACCCCTACTGTATGCGAAAGTGAATGGCCAGCTCGTTTTCGGTTCTGAATTTACTTCGCTATTACTTCATCCCGAAGTCAGCAGAGAGATTCAACCCGAAGCGATTGATTGCTATCTCTCCTTCATGTGTGTTCCGGCTCCTTTGACCGCTTACAAATCGATTCGCAAGTTAGAGCCGGGTCATTGGCTGCGTTGGCGAAAAGGCGAGGTGACTATTGAGCGTTACTGGCAGCCTGATTTTTCAACCAAACTCGATATCAGTGAAGAGGAGGCGGGTGAGAGAGCCGTTGAAATCCTGCGCGATGCTGTAAAAGTCCGGTTGATGTCAGAAGTTCCGCTCGGCGCGTTTTTGTCTGGTGGCATTGACTCAAGTGCCGTCGTGGCCCTCATGGCCCAGGAATCAAGTGAAAAGGTAAAGACGTTCTCGATAGGTTTTGACGAGCAGGACTTCAGTGAGCTTCACCACGCGAAGAGAGTTGCTGAACACATCGGCGCTGAACATCACGAGTTTATCGTTCGGCCTGATGCGATGGAGATACTTCCTCTTTTGGTCGAGCACTACGGCGAACCCTACGCGGATTCTTCAGCGCTGCCTACTTACTACGTCGCGCGAGAAACTCGTAAGTATGTGACCGTTGCTTTGAATGGAGACGGCGGTGATGAATCGTTTGCCGGTTACGAGCGTTACGCTGCGATGCATTTAGCGGACAGCTACCGGAAAGTGCCGGAGTTCGTGCGCGAATCTATAATCAAACAAGCTGTTGGACTCATCCCAACGTCAGAAACGCGAAAGAGTCGAGTTAGATCCGCAAAGCGATTTCTGCATGCGGCTTCACTATCGAAAGTCGATCGGTACATGCGTTGGATCAGTACCTTCGATACTCCAGCAAAGACACTGCTCTATTCTGACGAATTCAAACACGCGACTACAGCAGGCTATGCTAAGAGTTTCATTGAGCCCTGGTTCGTTACTGCAAACGGATCCGGAATCGTTGATGCCTCGTTGTTAACCGACATCATGACTTACTTGCCAAACGATCTTCTGGCTAAAGTTGACATCGCGTCGATGGCAGTGTCGCTCGAAGCTCGCTCTCCTTTTCTCGATCATCATGTGATCGAATTTGCGGCCAGCCTTCCGGAACGTTATAAGCTGCGTGGGTTGACGACGAAGTATCTGTTGAAAAAAGTTTTGCGTAAGTTACTACCGAGTGAAAACCTTAACAGGCGCAAAATGGGATTTGGAGTGCCGATAGGTCATTGGTTCCGGGGAAAGATGCAGCCATTCCTGCGTGACGTTGTGTTATCCGAAAAGGCGCTGCAGCGTGGTCTCTTCAAACCAGGGGAAGTCAAGCAGTTGATTGAACTGCATACACGCGGCGGGCGTGACTATTCGCATCAACTGTGGACTCTGTTAATGCTCGAACTCTGGTTCAACCGATTCATAGATTGATTATCACTCTTTGACCCGAAGGAGGTCGAAACTTGAAAGGTATAGTTCTCGCCGGAGGCTTGGGAACAAGATTGCGGCCGTTGACGGCAGTTACTAACAAGCACCTGCTGCCGGTGTACAACCAGCCTATGATCTACTACCCAATTCAGACACTTGTGAATGCTGGTATCAACGACATCATGGTTGTCACCGGCGGTAACTCCGCAGGTGATTTCTTACGTCTTCTTGGCAATGGAAAAGCATTTGGTTTGAAGCATCTCAATTATGCTTACCAGGAAGGCGAGGGAGGAATCGCCGAGGCACTCTCCCTCGTGGAACACTTTGCTTCTGGCGATCCGGTATGCGTGGTGTTAGGCGATAACATCATCGAGGGAAATATCGCTGAAGCTGTTCGCGCTTACCGACATCAAGGCCGAGGCGCCAAGATCCTTTTAAAGAAGGTATCCGATCCGCAAAGATTTGGAGTACCCAAACTCGACGGTCATCATGTAGTTTGCATCGAGGAGAAACCAGCTGTTCCTCAATCAGACTATGCGGTAATTGGCATCTACATGTTCGACGGAGAGGTTTACGACATCATTCGAACCTTGAAGCCTTCCGGTCGTGGAGAACTCGAAATCACTGATGTAAACAACGCCTACATTGCAAGAGGAGAAATGACCTGGGAGCAACTAGAAGGCTGGTGGACTGATGCTGGAACTTTCGAGAGTTTATTGCATGCGTCTGAACTGGTCGCCCGCACTGGCGCAAACAAGTTGCAGCTAACGTCTGAAGAGGTGGCCGCGAATGCCTGAAAAGTTTCAGGGCGGCGACATCCGTGGAGTAATAGTCAAACCCTTATCCAAGTTTAATGACTCGCGTGGATGGTTAACCGAACTCTTTCGAAATGACGAATGGCCGGACGAGTTTCGGCCGCTGATGGCTTACATCTCTTCCACAATTCCTGGCGTGACTCGTGGACCTCACGAACATGTCGACCAGGCTGACCTTTTCTGTTTTCTTGGGCCATCCAATTTCAAATTGCGAATGTGGGACAACCGCGCTGACTCGGAAACGTTTGGCAACGTGATTACGCTAGTTGTGGGTCAGGACAACCCTAATGCCGTTCTGATTCCAAAAGGCGTGGTGCATGCTTATCAAAACGTGGGCGGCGTCGATGGCATCGTTATCAACTGCCCCAATCGCCTGTATATGGGAGAAGGAAAAGGGGAGCCGGTTGATGAGATCCGCCACGAAGACGACAGCGAAACAAGTTTCGTAATGTCGGATTAGCGTTGTGAAAAAGCGGGACGCGTCATCAGGAACCGGGGATGTTAGCTAGAAAGAACTCGTCGTCATGTCAGAGTCGAACCGACCAAAGATCGTAAGAATCATCGCACGATTGAATGTCGGTGGACCGGCGAAACATGTAGTGTGGTTGACCTCCGGACTTGCGGATTACCAAACGGTATTGGTTGCGGGGTCGGTGCCCCCTGGTGAAGGCGACATGGAGTACTTCGCTGAGCAAGCAGGGGTGGTTCCCCATTTCATCCCGCAGATGAGCCGTGAGATTTCCCTGAACGATGCGACGACTATCTGGAAGCTCTACCGGTTGTTTGTTCGGGAAAAGCCGGAGTTGGTTCACACACACACCGCGAAGGCCGGAACTGTCGGCAGAGTTGCCGGTCTCTTTTATCGTTGGTTCACGCTGGGGTTGTTGGTGGGTCGTCCCCGACGTTGCAAGTTTGTTCACACTTACCACGGCCACATCTTTCACAGTTACTACGGCCGCTTGAAAACGCGTGCATTCATCATTATCGAAAAGGTGCTTGCAACCTTAGTGACAGATCGATTGATCGTTGTTAGTGACCAGCAGGGAACGGAGATCTGCAAAGAGTTTGGCGTGGGTAAGCCACAGCAAATTACAGTAATTCCTCTCGGGCTCGACCTCGACGTATTCAATGGCAGCTCTCAACGAAGATCGAAGTTCAGACAAGAGCTCGGCATCGATGAAAAAACAGTTCTGATTGGAATTGTTGGACGGCTCACGGAGATCAAGAACCACCAGATGTTTCTTGAGACCGTCAAACGTTTCCGGGAGAACCACACTGATTCAACAGTTCGTTACGTAATCATCGGAGATGGCTCCCTGCGTGACGGCCTTGAGAATGCAAGTCGTTCACTGGGTCTCTCAGACGCACTAATTTTTGCGGGCGAGAGAAAAGATCCTGAATACTTTTATCCTGCGCTCGACATTGTTGTCCTGACGTCGCGTAACGAGGGCACGCCGTTGACACTGATCGAAGCAATGGCGAATGAGCGACCCGTTATTGCGACAAGTGTAGGAGGCGTTGTTGACTTGCTTGGCGACGTCGTTGAAGACGGATCTTTCAGAATTTGTAACCGTGGTATTAGTGTTCCGCCTGGTGACGTTAATGCTTTTGCGGCAGGCTTGACTCTATTGGTCAACGATGAAGAGTTGCGGAAAAGAATCGCCCGGCGAGGATTTGAGTTTGTGAAGCAGAAGTATCCAAAAGAACGACTGTTAACAGATATCAGGAATCTTTACGAAGAACTGTTACATCAGGAGCCCAGCAAGTATCCGCAGGTTTCCGAGATTACCCAGAAGACGTAGCCGGTTAGTTGCAATTACAAAATAGAACAGGAGCAACAGTTGAAAATACTGATCACAGGCGGGGCAGGCTTTATTGGATCACATCTATCCGACGCGTATCTCAAACGCGGCGATGAAGTTTACGTCATTGATGATTTGTCGACAGGTAGAATTGAAAACATTCAACATCTCAAAGGCCAGCCGCGGTTTCATTACACGATCGATACTGTTCACAACCATCCACTAACGGCCGAGCTTGTCGATCAGGCTGACGTCGTCTTCCATCTGGCTGCTGCCGTCGGCGTGAAGTTGATTGTCGAGAGTCCCGTGCGCACGATCGAAACGAACGTCCGTGGCACTGAAGTCGTGCTTTCAATAGCAAACAAGAAAAAGAAAAA
>Ga0157378_10005238_pt1 | contig 11387 bp, 6 predicted proteins | sample M65metaG_FD_115309 | JGI IMG/M metagenome (GOLD analysis project Ga0157378, IMG submission 115309) | Miscanthus rhizosphere microbial communities from Kellogg Biological Station, Michigan, USA - M6-5 metaG | ecosystem: Host-associated > Plants > Roots > Rhizosphere > Soil | place: USA: Michigan...
AACAACGCGCCGCGGCAAACCTACGTTCACCTGGTCGAGAGCGAAGCGCCTCCCGCCGGCATCGGCGAACCCGGCGTTCCGCCTTTCACTCCCGCGCTCTGCAACGCAATTTTTGCGGCGACCGGCAAGCGCGTTCGCGAACTGCCGCTCAGCAAACTCGGCCTAGCCTGAGACCCAGTCCTAGATCTTCTGAACCGAATCCCGGGCGTTGGCCGCTGTCGGCGGATTCGCACGCCACTACGTTACCAATTGAAAGAACGCGATAACGTAAAGCGCCTTTCGCAATTCTCCCTGCCATACAATCAGAACAACTAGTCTCTTCAGGGCACAAATGACGTCGCGTCGTTATTTTCTCCTGGTTGCCTTTGCCCTTTTGGCTGCTCACGCCGCTGTTCTGAAGTGGCTCGGCGAAGCTCGGTCCGGTCCCATTCTTTCTGATGCCATCCAGTTGCTGCTCGGCCTGGTGGCCGCCTCCGCGTCCATCCGCGCCATGCGGCGTTCCGAGACATTCGGCCGCCTCTTCTGGAAACTCTCCGCGGTGGCGTTTCTTCTCTGGTGCGTCGGGCAAGCGCTCGGCGTTTACTACGGAAGCTATCTGAACCTGACCACGCGCAGCCTCTGGTTTGTGGACATTTTCTACGTGGCGTGGCCGGCCCCGCTGGTCATGTGTCTGTTCCTGGACAGTGAAGAAGAGCCGGAAGGCGCGGGATGGCGCAGACTGCTTGACTTCGGCCAGGTCGCTCTCGTTTTCGTGCTGCTTTTCTTTTACTTTTCCGCACTCTCCGCGCAGAACACGACGTGGTCGACTTACGGACTTTCTGCCGCCACCGATGGTTTGATGATGGCGGCATTTTTCTCGCGCGCTTACGCCATGCGCGGCGAGCCAGCGAGCAAGCTGTTCCTGGGAATCGGATTGTTTCGCGCGGTGGCATTCCTGACCGATCTGTATTTTGTCGCTGGCCTGCCTGAATACGTAAACGGCGCGTGGTTCGATCTGATCTGGAGCGCGCCGTGGCTTGTTCCAATAGTCACTGCAGTATCGTGGACCGACGGCTCCGCGACGGAGCCATCGTCCGCAGTCAGGCTGCGCCGCTCCAGAATGCTCCTAACCCACGTGCTGCCGCTGGTGTTTCCGGTGCTGGTGGTCGTGACGGCGGCGAGCGTGGCACCAACGCAGCTCAAAATTGCGGCGCTCGCCGTCCTGCTTTCCCTGGGCATTTCCTACGCACGGTTGCTGCTGACACACGACGCGCTGCACCGCAGCATGGAGGCGGTACGCAATCAGCATGAAATGCTCAACGCCATCGTCGAGGGCACGACTGCGGCAATCTACGTGAAGGATTTGCAGGGCCGCTACCAGCTAATGAATTCGGCTGGCGTAGCGCTGGTTGGAAAGAAACTCGACGAAATTGTCGGCAAGAAAGACTCTGAGTTGTTCTCGCCCGAATCTGCCGGCGAGATCATGGCCCGCGACCAGGAAATGCTGCAATCGGGCGCCGTAAGCACCTACGAAGAAGAGATTGCACGCGGCAGTTTGACGCGAACGTTGCTGACCACAAAAGGCCCCCTGCGCGATGCGCAAGGACGCATCTCCGGAATAGTCGGGAGTTCGCTCGATATCACGGAGCGCTACCGCGCGATCGAAGCCTTGGCCGAAAGCGAGGAACGCTTTCGCACCATTTTCGACGGCTCGCCCATCGGAATGGCCGTGATCAGCACCGACGGCAATATCGTGGCGTCGAATTCGGCTTGCCGCGAAATGCTCAACCTCACCGAGGAGGACCTGATCGGAGTCGCCATTTTCGACGAGCTTACGCATCCCGACGACCGCGCAGGCGACGCCGAAAGATTCGAACGACTCATTCGCGGCGAAATCGAATATGACCGCCGCGAGAAGCGCTACATTCTTAGCGACGGCCGCCGTGTCTTCGCCGATCTCCATCTTTACCTCGTTCGCGACAAAAAAGGCGCCGCGCGCTACGTAATCGGCATTTCCGTTGACATCACCGAGCGGAAATCGCTGGAGACGCAATTGCGGCAAGCGCAGCGCATGGAAACGATTGGGCGGCTGGCCGGCGGCGTGGCACACGACTTCAACAACCTGCTCATGGTGATCAAGGGCTATTGCGAATTACTGCTGGATCAAGGAGCCATTGGCGACGGATTGCTCCAGCTGGAGCGCATCAGCAGAGCGGCGGACCAGGCGGCTTCCCTTACCCAGCAATTGCTGGCCTTCAGCCGAAAACAAGTGATGCAGCCAAAGGTGTTCAACCTGAACACGCTGGTGTGGAGCGCGGAAAAAATGCTCAGCCGCCTGATCAGCGAGAACGTCGAAATGGTCACCGTCACCGCGAAAAATCTCGGCACGATCAAAGCCGATCCAGGGCAGATCGAACAGGTAATCTTGAATCTGGTGATCAACGCGCGCGATGCGATGCCGAATGGCGGGACGATCACGCTGGAAACAGCGAACATTGAATTGGACGATTCCTACGCGCAAGGCCACCTGGGCGCTGTGCCGGGGAGCTACGTGATGCTCTCGGTCACCGACAACGGCTTGGGCATGGACGAAGAAACGCAAGCCCATATTTTCGAGCCCTTCTTCACCACTAAGGAACTCGGCAAAGGAACCGGTCTCGGGCTCTCCATGGTCTATGGAATCGTGAAGCAGAGTGGCGGATATATCTGGGTGCACACCGCGATCGGCAAAGGCAGCAGTTTCCGCGTTTATCTGCCGCGTGTGTTCGAGCACGAACAAGAGCTGGCATCGCCTTTCCCGGCGTCGCAAAAAACTGCGGGGAAAGAGACGATCTTGCTCGTCGAGGATGATCCCCTGGTGCGCGGCTTGGCGTTGGAGATCTTGAAGTCCCGCGGCTACTCCGTTTTGGTGGCGGAACGCCCGGAGGCCGCGCTGGAAATTTGCCGACAACATGCGGGCAAGATCGACCTGGTGTTGACGGACGTCATCATGCCCGGAATGAATGGCAGGGAAATGGCCGACGAAATCACTACAATGCGTCCCGAAGTCGGCGTGCTCTTCATGTCCGGCTATACAGACACCGTCGTCATGCGCAACGGAAATGCGGGAAGAGTCACATCGTTTTTGCAAAAACCGTTCAGTCCCACAGTGCTCGGGCGAAAAGTGCGCGAGATGCTCGACCAACTCGAAGGCACCGCTCGCAGGCCGGTCGCAGGCTAAGCCGGCTTTCGAACCTCCTGACCGAGCGCTTGCAGCTTGCGTCGCGCTTGAGAAGCCACGATACTTGGCCCGTGAAAAACGGCTTTCTCTTTCTGCTGGCGTCAGTTTCCCTCCTTGGTTCGCCGCTTTTTGCGCAACGCCGTCCCGTCCTGCCGCAAATCGATCTTCCGCATCCTTATTACTACCGCGAGCTCTACCTCCCGCAGCTGACCAGCGGTCCCGCCAGCGTCGCCTGGTCGCCCGATTCCAAAGAAGTCGTCTATTCGATGGCGGGATCGCTCTGGCGGCAGAAGCTGGATTCCAAGGACGCCGTCCAGCTCACCGATGGGGATGGATATGACTATCAGCCGGACTGGTCGCCCGACGGCAAAAGCATCATCTACGTCTCGTACCAGACCGACGCCATGGAGTTGTGGCTGCTCGACGTCGCCAGCGGCAAGACCACGCAACTCACCAGTGGCGGCGCCGTGAACGTCGAACCGCGCTGGTCGCCCGACGGCAAGCGCGTCGCCTTCGTCTCCACTTCCTTTAACAAAAGGTTCCACATTTTCCGCGCCGACGTGCGCGCTGGAAAGCTCGAAAACGCCGTCCGGCTGAGCGGCGAAACCAGGAGCGATCTCCCGCGCTACTACTACAGCCAGTACGACATGGAAATCAATCCCGTCTGGACGCGCGACGGCCGGGAAATTCTCTTCGTCTCCAACCAGGGCCACATCCACGGCACCGGCGGCTTCTGGCGCATGACAGCCGAACCCGGCGCGTCGGCGCGCGAAATCCACTACGAAGAAACCAGCTGGAAGGCGCGCCCCGATTTTTCTCCCGACGGCTCGCGTATGGTCTACAGCTCTTATCTCGGACGCCAGGGGCACAACTTGTGGGTCATGCCCGCCAACGGCGGCGACGCCTTCCCCATCTCCTACGGCGACTGGGACGAAACCAATGTCCGCTGGTCCGCGGACGGCAAGCAACTCGCCTTCATCTCCAATCAACATGGCGCAACGCATATCGAAATTCAGAATGCGACCAGCGCCCAGCGCCAGGTGCTGCTGATCGAATCTCGGCACTACCGGAGGCCGCACGCCACACTTGAAATCTCCTTGGGAGACGACAAGACCGGCCATGCAACAGGTCGTGTCTTCGTTACCGACGCCGCCGGGCGATCTCTTGCGCCAGCCGAGAACTGGATCTACGCCGACGACGGCTTCGACCGTAAGGAGCGGTCCATGGAAGCGCACTATTTCTACATTGAGAATGGCCGCGCAACCTTAGATGTTCCAGTCGGGTCCATCACCATCACGATTGTGCGTGGCTACGCGAACCATGTAGCAACACGCGTCGCGAGCGTGTCAGCCAAGGGAGCCAGAGAACACTTCGACACGCGCGCACTGGAGGGCTTGGATGATCGTGGCGGCAAATGGGTGAGCGCAGACCTTCATGTGCACAGAAACTACGCCGGAACATACAAGAATGACGGGAATACCCTCGAGAATCAGGCAGCCGCCGAAGCGCTCGACGTAGCGAACAATCTAGTGGTGAATAAGGAGCAGCGGTTTCCCGACATGGAGCGCGGCGAAACACCCGCTAACACCGGAAGCTACGAAGCCCAGATAGTCGGCGGCCAGGAATTCCACACCAGCTACTGGGGCCATCGCGGCATTTTGAATCTGAAAGACCATTTGATCCTGCCCGGCTATGCGGGCTATCCCAACACCGCGGCGGCCAGCTTGTTCCCGATGAACGCCGACGTATACGACATGGCCCACGAGCAAGGCGCGCTGGTCGGGGCTGTCCATCCTTTCGACGAAGTTCCCGATCCGTTTGCAAAACCCGCGAGGAGAATCACCGACGAACTGCCGGTGGATGTCGCGCTCGGCAAACTCGACTACATGGAAATCGTCGGCTTCAGCGACCACAAATCCACCGCGGCGGTCTGGTACAAGCTGCTGAATCTGGGCTACCGCATCCCCGCGGGTGCCGGGACCGACGCGACAGCGAATTACGCGGCGCCGATCCGCGGCATGGTCGGATTCGATCGCGTGTACACCTGGGTCCCGGCCTGGCCGTTGCATCTCGAATTGTGGACCGACGGGTTCAAGCGCGGGCGTACGTTTGCGACGAATGGACCGCTCATCAATTTCACGCTGAACGGAGAAATGGTCGGCAGCGAGGTGAAGCTGGACAAACCACACGAGGAAGTCTCGTTTAGGGCGCGGTTGCGCTCGATCGTTCCCGTGGATCATCTGGAAGTAGTGTGCAACGCAAAAGTCGTAAAGGATTTGAAGCTGGAAGGCGCGCGCGACTCCGCTGAAGTGAACGGTACGATTCCAATCGCGCAAAGCGGCTGGTGTCTGCTGCGAACCTATAGCGATAAGGCCGTCTATCCGGTACTCGACAACTACGCCTACGCAACGACGAGCCCAGTCTACGTGACCGTCAGAAACGCCAAACCGCGCTCACCAGAAGACGCAAGATACTTCGCGACGTGGATTGCGCGGACCATGGAAATCACCAGCGCATATCCCGACTGGAATTCCCCTGAGGAAAAAGAGCTGGTGATGAAACGTTTGGGCGATGCCAAGGCCATCTATGAAGGCATGGAATAAGGCTTCATCGCGCACTGGCCGGTGTTGCAGGTTTTAGTGGACATTCGCCAAATAGAGGATAGAATGCGGAAACGGTGTACACGGGCAGAGCGTGTTGCAACCGGAATCAGACGGGTGCATTGAGTTTGACGGTGTAATCCGGCGCGCCGGGCCAGCGGTTCCTTCCAGCGGCGCGCTCTCCGGCGTATTTTTAAATAAATCGATTTATTACTGGCGATTTCTGTGTTTGTGCGGGGGCAATTCATGATTGTAGGAGTTCCCAAAGAGAGCTATCCGGGCGAGCGGCGGGTTGCGCTGGTGCCGGGCGTGCTGGCGAGCCTGGCCAAAGCCGGCCTGCAGGTGATGGTGGAGGCGAGAGCAGGCGAATCGGCGGGATACCCGGACAGCGAGTACGCGGAGAAGGGCGCGAAGGTGGTGACGAGCCGCGCGGAAATTTTTGCGGCGTCGGACATCATCGTGCAGGTTCTCTGCTACGGGTCAAACGACAAAACGGGCCACGCGGACTTGCCGCTGCTGCGCAACCGGCAAGTGCTGGTAGGATTTTTGCGGCCCTTGGGGACGGCAGAGACCTTGCAGGAAATCGCCCGAACCGGCGCGACTTCTTTTTCCGTGGAATTGATGCCGCGCACGACGCGAGCGCAGAGCATGGACGCGTTGTCGTCGATGGGGACGATTTGCGGGTACAAGGCAGTGGTGATGGCAGCGGACACGCTGCCGCGGATTTTTCCGATGCTGACAACTGCGGCGGGAACGATCACGCCGGGGCGCGTCCTGATTATCGGAGCCGGCGTTGCAGGATTACAGGCGATCGCGACGGCGCGGCGGTTGGGAGCGGTGGCTTCGGCATATGACATGCGGCCGGCGGCAAAGGAACAAGTACAAAGTCTGGGCGGACGATTCGTGGAGTTACCGATTGAAGCGAAAGATGCTCAGGACGCACGGGGCTATGCGACGGCGCAGGGGGAAGAGTTTTATCGTAAGCAGCGAGAATTGCTTGGGGAGGCCGTTGCGGCGAATGACGTGGTGATTACCGCAGCAGTGATCCCCGGAAAAGCATCGCCGATTCTGGTGACGAAAGAGATGGTGGCGCGGATGGCGCCAGGTTCGGTGATTGTGGACCTGGCAGCGGAGCGCGGCGGGAACTGCGAACTGACGCGGGGCGGCGAGATCGTGATTGAGCACCGAGTGACGATCATCGGCGCGTTTAACCTGGCGAGTTCCGTGCCATATCACGCGAGCCAGATGTACGCGAAGAACGTGACGGCATTTTTGCTAAACCTGGTGAAGGACGGCAAGCTGCAGATCAACGAAGCCGATGAAATCCACCGGGAAACGCTGTTGACGCATGGCGGAGAAATCGTGAACGCGCGGGTGCGGGAATTTCTCGGGCTACCGGCGCTGGCGGCGAAGGGAGCGTGATGTCGTGAAGCTCGACCTGTTATCCAGCTTGTATGTCTTCATGCTGGCGGCGTTCATTGGATTTGAAGTGATCCGGCGAGTTTCGCCGCTGTTGCACACTCCCCTCATGTCCCTGACAAACGCGCTCGACGCAATCGCAGTGGTTGGGGCAATCATTCTGGCCGGTGAGCACAAAACTACCCTGGCCACGATTCTCGGTACGATCGCCATCGTTTCCGCGACCAGCAACATCGTCGGCGGATTCATCATCACGGACCGCATGCTGAAAATGTTCAAGTCGAGCGGAGCCAAAAAAGCATGAGCCCGGCTGCGACCTACGTGATCATCGAGATTGCCTACATCATTGCCGCGGCTCTGTTCATCCTGTCGCTGAAATGGTTGAGTTCGCCGACCACTGCGCGGCGCGGCGTCTTTGCAGGCGAAGCGGGCATGCTGCTCGCGATTGTGGGCACACTGCTGCACCACGACATCGTGGACTACAAGTGGATCGCCATCGCCCTGGTGCTGGGAACGGTGATCGGCATCCCGCTGGGCCGTGTCCACATGACGGCCGTTCCGCAGCGAACCGCATTGAGCCACGCCTTTGGCGCACTATGCGTAACACTGGTCGGCACCGCGGAATTCTATCTGCGCGCGCCAGCTGTACCGAAATTCCTGATGGCCGTGCTCTCTTTGGAAGTGATTCTCGGCTCGCTGACGTTGACGGGCAGTTTGATGGCAGCAGGCAAGCTGCAGGAAGTTCTGCCGCAGAGGCCGATCACCTACAAGGGACAAAACTTTGTCAACCTTTCGCTGTTGGGCATCGCGATCATCATCGCCGTCATGCTGGTGCTCGATCCTTCGAAAATGTATTTGTATCCGCTGATCGTGGTCATTCCGCTGATTTTTGGCGTTATGATGATTATTCCTATCGGCGGCGCGGACATGCCCACGGTGATTTCGCTGCTGAATTCCTACGCAGGCCTGTCAGCAGCAGCGATGGGATTTGTGTTGGACAGCAAACTTTTGATTGTTGCCGGCGCGCTCGACGGCGCGTCAGGTTTCATACTTTCTGTGAACATGTCGAAAGCGATGAACCGCTCCTTCACCAACGTCTTGTTCGGCGCGTTCGGCCAGGAACAGGCAAGCGCGGGCGGAACGGAAGAAGAAGCCAGGCCAGTGCGCAGCGCCACCGCGGAAGAATCCGCAGCGATTCTGGCGGCCGCCAACAAGGTAGTCATCGTGCCGGGCTACGGCATGGCGGTTTCGCAGGCGCAGCACAAAGTCCGCGAACTCTATGACGCCTTGAACAAGCGCGGTGTGGACGTGAAGTTCGGCATTCATCCTGTCGCCGGCCGCATGCCGGGACACATGAACGTGCTGCTAGCGGAAGCGGACATTCCCTACGACAAGTTGCTGGATATGGACGAAATCAACGGAGACTTCCAGCAGACCGATGTGGCCCTGATCATCGGCGCGAACGACGTGACCAACCCGGCGGCACGCAGCGACACCAGTAGCCCAATCTACGGAATGCCCATCCTAGATGTAGACAAGGCGCGCACGGTGATGGTCATCAAGCGCGGCATGTCGGCGGGTTTCGCAGGAATCGAAAATCCGCTGTACTATCTGGACAGAACTTTGATGCTTTTTGGAGACGCGAAGGGGTTTGTTGGGAACATTGTCCGCGAGCTCACGGGCGCGGGACATGCCTAGAAAAACCGGCCATTGGTATCGGGCGACGAGCGCAAAAGCGGGCGAATTTCGAACCGATAAACGGCCAGCAAACGTGATCTAAGTACTTTACTTTTCAATAGTTTGCGTCTATTCTGACAGTTGTGAAATTCGTCCCGCCCAGAGCCGTGTCCATGAAAAATTTGCGCTATTTTTCCAGGTGCTGGATGGTCTTTATTTTGTTTTCCTTGTGCATCTTGCTGCCCGCCACAGTCGTTGCCGCATCCGACGAGGCTTCGCCCGACCCGACCAGATCTCCGGGGCTGGAGCCGATTCTCGACTACATCGCCAAGTCATGGGACACGTTGACGCGTTCGATGGATGAGTGCACGACCGTGGTGGACCCGAAGCTCGCGGAAAATTCCGTGCTGTACCTGCCGGCGGAAATGTCCGTGCCGCCGAATATCGTGGAGATGCAGAAGCGGTGCCACATTCAGGTGAAGTCGCTGCCGGAAAAAATCACGCGGCCGGGACAAGTCGATCCCGGAAAACTGGATCCGCAAGGTTTGCTCTACCTGGAGCACAACTATGTGGTGCCGGGCGGACGATTCAACGAAATGTACGGCTGGGACACCTACTTCATCGTGCGTGGGCTGGTGCGCGCGGGTCGTGTCGAACTCGCGAAAGGCATGATTGAAAACTTCTTGTTTGAGATCGAGCACTACGGAACGATCTTGAACGCCAACCGCAGCTATTACCTGAGTCGCTCGCAGCCGCCGTTCCTGACCTCGATGATCTTGAGCGTGTACGAAGCGGAAAAAGCGGCGGGACACGAAGACAAAAAGTGGTTGGAGCGCGCCTACACCTACGCCGCGAAGGATTATGAAATGTGGGCGCGAGAGCCGCACACGGCGGGGGACACCGGGCTTTCGCGCTACTACGATCACGGGGATGTGCCGGCGCCGGAAAGTTTGAAGGATGAAACCGATCACTACCGGCGCGTTGCGGCTTACTTCGTGAGGCATCCGGAACTGGACCGCGGATACCTGGAGCGCGAACCGATCACAAAGCCGAACGGCAACGGAGTGGGCAAGCACTACGCCGTCGAAGTCTGCGAAGCGCCGGTGACGACGGCAGCGAAACCGGACTGCGAAGGCGCGGCCGGCGTCACACTGAGCGAGGAGTTTTACCGCGGCGACCGTTCCATGCGGGAATCGGGCTTTGACGTATCGTTCCGGTTTGGCCCGCACGGCGCGGGGACGCACCACTACGCGCCCGTTTGTTTGAACAGCCTGCTCTATAAATACGAAAAAGACATGGAAGCAATGAGTTCGATGCTGGGCCGGCCGAAAGACGCGGCGACGTGGAAAACGCGGGCCGACGCGCGCGGACAGAACATCCAGAAATATTTGTGGGATGCCGAACAGGGAATGTTCTTCGATTGGGATCTGCACCACAAAGAACGCTCGACGTATATTTACATCACGACGCTTTATCCCCTGTGGGCGGGTGTTGCCACGAAAGAACAAGCCGCTGCGATCATCAAGCACCTGGGCAAACTGGAGCAGCCGGGCGGGCTGGTGATGAGTCCTTACGAATCGGAAGGCCAGTGGGATTTCCCCTATGCGTGGGCGCCGACGCAGCTGGTCGCGATCGAAGGACTGCGGAAGTATGGATTCAATTCTGACGCGGATCGTATTAGCTACAATTTCTTGAGCATGATCGCCGCGAATTTCCGGCACGATGGAACAATTCGCGAAAAGTACGACGCGGTGACGCGCTCTTCAGAAACCGCTGTTAAAGCCGGATACAACATCAACGTCGTGGGATTTGGCTGGACCAACGCGGTGTTCCTGGAGTTTCTGCACAACCTGCCGCCCACGATGGTGGAAAAGCTGGCGGCGGAACAATTACAGCCGCAGAAAAACTAGCAACGGCAAGTCCCAGCCGCGCTAGACCGCCGCGAGGCGCACTTCCCTGAGAACTTCGGGATCGGGCGGAGGCATGGCGCCTTCTTGCGACGCCACCCACGCACCCATGCGGTTCGCGGCGGCGTTGATTGCGGCCAGCGAAGAGCCACGCAGCGCGTGATGGACCATGGTGGCCGTAAAGGCGTCGCCGGCCCCTACCGTGTCGGCGATTTTTACGCGGAAGCCGGGATGCTCGTCTTGCGAAGAAGATGTAACGAGCAGACTGCCGCTGGCCCCGCGCGTGACGCACACCAGCTCGATTCCGAATTCCCTGCAAAGCCAGCGGCCGGCAGAAACGTCGCTGCGCTCGGAATTCTTCAGAGGGCATTGCATCAGGTCGAGGAACCGCGAAAATTCCTCGTGGTTGAGCTTTAGCACTTTGGCAAAACGCGCGGAGTCGCGGAGGACTTCTCCGCTGAAATAGGACTGGCGAAGGTTCACGTCGAAAATCCCTATCGCGACGGAAGGCATGGCGCAGAGGTACGACTTGATGGTGGCGCGGGACGCCGGACTGCGCTGCGCCAGCGAACCAAAACAGACTGC
>Ga0157378_10005241_pt1 | contig 11384 bp, 15 predicted proteins | sample M65metaG_FD_115309 | JGI IMG/M metagenome (GOLD analysis project Ga0157378, IMG submission 115309) | Miscanthus rhizosphere microbial communities from Kellogg Biological Station, Michigan, USA - M6-5 metaG | ecosystem: Host-associated > Plants > Roots > Rhizosphere > Soil | place: USA: Michigan...
CCACTGCGAGGTAGATCCGGGGGTCTTTCACTGGCTGGGTCATAGGCTACCTGGACGAGGATGTATAAGACTCGTTCAAGTATCCCACTCCCGTAGCGGACGCAATGGTTCCGATAATGAGTATTAACGGGCGCGTTCGCCTCCCGCCGGTGCCGCACTTCGGGCGTCCTGGAATCCGTCTCAAGCCAATCCTTTTTTCAGATCGTCAGCCTTCAGCCCAATCAACTCGTCGAGAGATTCTTTCAGGTACCTTGCTAGTGCTGGCGTTTCTCCATCGCCAGTAATTTGAGCCTTCGCCCAGGCGTGGCGAACCCTCGCCGTCTCAATCGCCAGAAGTCGCTGTTCATGACTCATTTGGTCTCCCCCCTCGTCGCGGCAGCCTTAGTTAGCAATCTAAGGCCCACGACCTCTGTGAAGATATTCTTGGAGTTTTGCATTGAAGCCTGCCTGTCAGTCGTCGCGAGCGACCAAGGTTGGTCAGCTAGATCGCGCTGAGAGCCACGTAACGGCCAGGAACCCGTACGTCTAGCATCTATGAAATGCGATGAAGAGCACGATTGTTAGGGCTCTTCAACAAGGCGACCTTAGCAAATTCGATCAGCATTGAGAATCTGTTGCACGGTCCTCTCTCTACTGATTCTGGTCGCGCATCGAGTGAAATCTAAAACGTGCGGAGACATCTTGCTGAGGCAACCCGGACGGGATTCGAGTTTGCCAGACTGGCTTACGATGCTCACGTCCGCGTTCATCACTGCGAACTTCTCATAGATAGCGGCTAGTTATCCGTAAGCTAGCTTTCGGCGCTGCCCAACGCCATATATAGTTTGCATTTCCCCTGCAAATATGCACATTTCGGAAGAGCAACTGAACCTATTGGTACAAGATAAACTCCCGCTAGGTGAGCTACTTGAAATACAAGAGCACCTATTAGAGTGCGAGGCTTGTGCCATCAGACTGGCGGATTCCCTGGCCTCGCGACAATCCCTTGAGCGAAGACGCCATGCGCGCTCAGCGTGCGACATCGCGGCCCACATTTACGTGTTATCCCCGGCGGCAATGGGCACTGAAGGCCGGGTAGTGCAAACCTCCGGGGCCGGGCTCGGGCTAAAGATCCGCTTGCCGAAAGCCTTGCTGGTAGGCTCTTTAGTGCAGATCCGAACCCGGCACGACATCTACATGGGCGAGGTGCGACACTGCCAAAATACCATCGTGGGTTTTGAAGTCGGGGTGCGAGTGATCGTTACCACGCATATCTCGCCCTCTACCCGCTGAACGCCCAAGAGCCAGTGGCCGCACGGCTGGTGTGTCCTCCATATTGAGGCGCGTGTCGCCGAACTGGAACGCGCAACAGAGGCGGCAGCGCGAAAGTCATGACCACCAGGAATATCACTCGGCGCCTGGAGTGCCTTGAAGCCTACCTCGCGCCGCCGAGTGAAGAACCAGCGCTGAATAATTCACCTCACGGGCGTGGGACACCCGGACAGTTCATCGAAGTGCGCGGCGATAACACTGCCGACCTCCGGCGACAGCCTTGGTCACCACGGAGAGCGTTCAAGGGTTGGAAATGAGAGCGATTGACACGCGGCTTCACCGGCTTGAGCGGAGTTGCGGCCCCAGCGGCCCAACGAGTCGAATGTCGATAACATGGGCTTCATGCTTGACAAATCCTTCTCGGCAAAGCTGGAAAAAAGCCAGAACAAGGGCGGTTGGACCTACGTTGTCTGGCCCAAGTCAGCGAAGTTCTTCGGAACCAAGGGGCTCGTCAAGATTAGCGGAAAGATCGATGGACACCCATTCCGTGCCTCGTTCATGGCCATGGGTGATGGGCGGCACATGCTGCCAGTCAAAGCCGAGACCCGGAAGGCGATTGGCAAGGACGTCGGCCAGATGGTCAAGGTGCATTTGGAAGAACGGCTCTGATTGTTTGTGCTGCCGACAATCCAGGAGCGAACCGGCTATCCACTTCAAACGCATTAAGTTACTAGGCGAAGTGAGACAGCCCTGAATCTTATGCTTCCAGTCTCTGAAAGGCTCGAATTTCTTTGCACTTTCGCGATATGGTGAAGGATCGATGGCTCGAAAATATGTCTGACTTGGCTAACGCAGTTCGGACACCCCACTTGCTCAAGCACTTGCCTGCCTTCTCGCCTGTAGCCATCAAGCTCATGGCATTGGTTGCGGATGAGAACGTGTCATTTAGGGAGGTAGCCAGGCTGTTTTCGCTAGATCCGGTTTTGGCTGGGCAGGTACTGCAGATGGCGAACTCTGGATTGTATGGGCGCAATACTCCCGTGCAATCCGTACTTCACGCTGTTGCGATTCTTGGGTTGAAAAATATCAGCCGCATTGCTATCCTGGCGGCTCTGTCGCATGGCCTCCCGCGCCACCCCTCTCCCTGGATGCGGAATTGGTGGCGACATAGCATCGCGGCCGCACTCATCGCGGATCATGTTGGGGCTGTGAAGCTGGATCTCGACTTTGGCTACACCGGGGGCCTCCTTCACGCGATCGGACAGCTTCCACTCTTTCAGTACGCTCCTGAAGAGTACGCGGAGCTAGTGGATGCCGCACACGCCGACGGTATGGACCTGATGCAGTGCGAGCGCAAGCGATTTGGCGCGGATCACGCTGAACTGGCGGGCCTAATTCTTGCGAAGTGGGGCGTACCCCGAAATCTGCAGCAAGCCGTATCGGAATGCCACATCCCCGATGCCTCCGAGCCTCTAAGTGCAACGGTCTGGGCCGGATGCTGGTATGCAGAATCTATGGGCTTTGGAAGGTGCGGCTGTGTACCGGCCATCGGGGACAGTGTCCCGCAACACGTGGAGAAACCATTAGATAAGTATCTATTGGACGTTCTGTCGGTCGAAGTCAACAGCATCGAGCACTCGTTCATCTGATCCAATCCGTCTTGCGGATGGTTGCCAGACGGCCGATAAGGAACTGAACGACGCCAAAGGCAAAGATAGACCCGCTTACACAGCCGCGCTGGGAGCATTTGGAGAAAAGCGAAAGGAATACCACCAAACCGTTGAGGCCCTTCGAGAGCACCGCGCCAAGCACGGCTGCTAGTTGCGGCGAGGCAGTTGGCTTCCGATAATGGCAATTAACGGGCGGGGTGTCGCATGCGCCCGTTAGACGCCCATCACCCGTGTAAGGCTCCCGGTGGAAGCACTTGGGCATTCTCGCATTGGTCGGAACGCTTGGAACCGGATTACGGATACGAGAGCACGCACCCGCGGGAGCCGCTATTGTCTGAGCCCTATATTTTGCCTGTGCCTCAGGCCCGTCTACCCATAAGCAAATAGATGACTAGCACGATAAGCAAGAGGCCGCCTATGCCGCCCCCAACGGCCGGGCCGCCGTAATAATATCCACCGCCGCCCCCGAATAAAAGCAGCAGAATAATGATGATCAAAACAAGATTCATGGAAGACACCTCCCGATGTCGGCGGGCTCCTTACTATACGCGGCTTTGTTGTATGACGGGGGCCTGGCCAGCCGATTCTAAGGGGCGCGGGTAACTTAGAGAGGACACTGGAGCCAGTTACTCGTCGGCGATTCCGGGATTGGGTGCGTCAACGCCAAGGGCTGTTGCCAGCGCGATTAAGTGATCTTGTTCTTGAACCAGGATGCCCCGCAAGCTTTCTGCAATCGCAAACTCATTCAATTCTTCTGCCTGTTTCACCCGGCGACGATAGTTTCGTATGGTTTCTTTCTCATTATCGAGATCGAACTTCAGCATGGCTTCCGCTTTATCCGAAGTCTTCACCGGCTTCGGTGTCACAGAAGGCATTCCCCCTAAATAGTCCACGAGGTTCGAAATCGTGAGGGCATGGTCCAGCTCCTCTTTGGCATGGATAGCAAGTTCATCCGCGATCTTCATGTAGGCTGCACCCTTCAGCACTTGGGAGTAGTTCACGTAAGAGATGATTGCCTGATATTCGCGCGAGAGATCTTCATTCAGCGCATCGATAAGTTTTTCACGGGTGATAGGAGTTGCGGTTTTGGACATCAATTTCTCCTGCAGTCTGGTTCATCAACAACGCGGGCTCTTGCCACAGCATACTACCTCCGCGCTAGCCGCTCCGCTCCAGGACTTCGCGTCGTGCCGCTATTGACGAGAATTCTGTCTCCATCGCGCTTGATCACGCGACGCGCTTTGCCATCGCGGCGGAATAGGTCGCCCGGTTGTGGATCGGTGCGCGGATCGCGGGTCATGCTCTGGTTTCCACCGCCTAAAGTATGTACCATTCCGACCGAAGGTCCATATATGAGTGCTGTCGCTTTCCCGCCGACGCTAGAATTACGCGATACTTCCGCTATCAGTGAAGGCCTCGAACACATTCTTTACGTTCCATGCCCGAACTGCGGGCGCACTGTCAAGCCTATTCCGTGCACGCTTTGCGGCGGGGCTAGATTCGCTGAAGTACTGCGGCATTAAGAAAGGAAGTTCCCGTTTCATTTTTCCGCTTTGACTTTCGCCTTCGCGCGCCGAACCTTCGTGGAAGCTGCAGCCGCTTTCCTGGCATGCGCAGCCGCGATCTTGGAAGTCGGCGGATGTCTGGAAAACGCTACCGATAATGGCTCATAACAGAACCTGTGGGCCTAGGTGGCTTTTCAACGTTGCGGTTTCGGATGCTTTGGTTGGTACAGGCCAATCTCACCTCCGCCGGGCATCCGAATTTTCATGATTGAGCCCCAGCGCTCCTCTGCCACCCTGGAGCATTCGACACCCGTCGCGCGTAGCGCTTCTATCTCTGTCTGGAGGTTGTCGCACATGAAATAGAGTTCATGTCGGTCATTTGTCTGAGCGGGATGGAAGGCGGACTCCGCATTGGGAAGAGCGAAGATTAGCCATCCATGACCAGCGTCTACGGACGAAAACCCAAATACGTCACGAAAGAACTTGCGATCGGCCTCCGCGTCTGTACTGTAGATGATTATATGCGCGCCATTGATCATCGTATTTTCTTCCTTTCCACAGAGTTTAGCGGCTCAACCCTGCGCGAGTGACTCCTAGCCGTCAGGTTGGCTAATTCTTGCCGGTCCACCGAACCGCCAGCGGGGAAAGAATCGCGCGGCCCGTTCCGTCCTTCATGCATCGAGACGAACAGCAGTGTCAAGTTTGCTAGACTTTGCGATTTCAAACAAGGGAATTTCCATGGTAATTTGAGCGCCGTGACCTGGCTTTGCTGTGATCGTTAGTTTTCCCTTTACCGAATACGCGCGTTCCTTCATGCTGATCAGGCCAATCCCACCGAGACCTTTGACCGCCTTCGGGTCGAAACCAGCGCCATTGTCCTGGATCGTCAACACGGCATCCCTCTTGTTAAAGGCCAGGCGGACCGAAACGTTCTTGGCGCCGGAATGCTTGGCCGTATTCTGTAGACCCTCCTGTGCGACACGGTAGATACAAGTTGCCACTTCACTGGGAATTGGGGCGGGCGGACCAGCGTTCTCAAAGTCCACCGCAATCTTTGGATGCTGGTCGGAAAACTGTCGGCACAAGGCTTTCAGCGAAGCCACCAGGCCCAAATCCTTGAGAATGGATGTGTGCATCTGGTATGCGATATCGTGGGTATCTTGCGATGTCTTGACCACGCGCGCCCGAATTGCCGTAAGCTCAGCTCGCAGATTCACAGGAGGCAGGGGGCTGTCCGCAAGATTGCCAATGTCGCTGGCCAGGTAACCCAGCTGATGGCAAATTTGGTCATGCAACTCGCGAGATAGTCTGCGGCGCTCGTCTTCCTGAGCCTTCATGAGACTGCCAGCCAAGGCGCGTATTTCGTCGCGGCTACGCTCCAAGTCCGATGCGAGGTCCTGTAGCCTTCCGATAATCTGTCCCACCGGGATGGCGTTGATCACGACGGCTTGTACGATAACGAACCAGATTCCCAGAGGCGTTGCCTTCTGGAGCGGAAGAGTCGCGTGCGTCATCTCCAGAACCGCAAATACCAGGCCGCTGAGCAGGCATGCACCCGCCATGCGTATTGCAGCTCTGCATCCCAGCAGCCAAGCCGCTGAGGCTGGCAAGGACACGTAAAGCAGCGCTCCGCCGCCGCGTATGCTACCAGCGGAAAAGCAGATGAGCGTCGCCCAGACCCAAGTGCCTATGAGGTACGCCAGACTGGCGCGGCGGAAGTGCCCGAGCCGGAGTAGCACGAGTGCAGTGACGTAACTCGTTTCCTGGACGAGCGGATTGAAATACCGTGGAAAGCTCTGGGGAGCGAACGGAATCGTGGCCAGGAAGCCGACGGCCAGCCACGCGGCGAGACCGGCGAGGAGAACGTGCAGCACTCTTGCCGTCTGATCGTCCGAAAGGGGACCGCGGAGCCTAATGAATGGCATGCCCCGACTTGTGATCCTTCGAGTTGTAAGCCTTAAACCTCAAGAGCCCTCCCTCAAGCGTTCGGGTAGCAATTGATGATACACAATTCCGTACATTTAAAACCGGAGCGAATCGCGGGCAGTGGCGTCCAAGTATTGTGACCACGTTCAGTCTGTACCGGGCAAACGAGTATCGAGCAAAGCAGTAATTCACTTTGACGGAAAACGCCCAAACCGTACAAGCCGCAGATTTCGTCAGAATGCGGGCTACCGATAATGATGATTATCGGGGCATGAAAGCACCCCCTTTGCGAGCGCGAACGCGAGCTTGAGGAGTCCACTCTGGACGAACCCACCGGGCCGGTTATGTCATCTGTTTTCGGGCCGGAACGGTGAACGCCGAAATAGAAGCTCCGTGATTTCTTCCAATTGCTCACCGGATAGTTTTTGGATCTCGGCAGAAAGCTTCTCGGTGCCGTCGAAAAAGCCGCTGTCCATCCGGCTAAAGAACTCCTGTGCGGATTCGTAGCTTTCGTTACAAATCAGAATTCTCCTACGCTCAAGAAATCAGCTCGATCAGTTTCTTGTCGACTCCGCGAATCTGGAAGTCGGGTCGATTAGTCCAATGATCAGTGTTTGCAATTGCGATGCGACGAAGGGTTTCGCGAGAAAGTCCCAGCCTTCATTGAGCACCAGCATCCCCTCCGAAAAGCCCGACATCATGAGTACCTTGCCTATTTGCGGCTAACAAACAAACCCTGGGGGAGCCTTGTGCCCCCGGCGGTGAACCCGGAGGGCAGCCTTAATGGCGCGATGCCTAAAGGTCTATATTCTACATGCCGATAGATCGCGTACGTTACCCTTGCGCACGGGTGACGCCAAGGAGTCGCAATTGTTAAAAGGGATTATCGCCGGAGAGACTTCAGAGCTGATCGCCTGCCTCAAATCAATGTGCGGCACTTTAGATATAGTTATTCAAAAAACGGTTGACCTTCAGGGTCCGCCGGAACCCGTCGTCCGCTTGGTGAGCTCTTACCGAGCCGATATCCTCTTCCTCGAATTGAGCGCCGCAACGCTACCTGCCTCTCTTGAGTTAGCGAGGCGATTACAGGCCAATCGCGCCGGAACGATCTTTGTCGGCTTCGCGAGCGAGCAACTCCTGGAAGAACGCGCGGCGCTGGAAGTTGGGATCTGGCAGATTCTCATATCGCCTTTTGACGAACGAGACTTCCTCCAGACGATCCGGCTCGCCCTCGATCAACAAAAGAGCGAACCATCGGTGCACGGATTCTTGCCTGCAAAAGGCGGGGCTGGGGCGACAGTGACAGCGCTAAACACGGCGACTTGCTTAGCGCAGGTTCTCAACAGAAAAGTTCTTTTAATAGAAGCCGATTTTGATTCGGGGATTCTTCCACTTCTTTTGAATTTCAAACCCCAAGCTTCGGTTATGGAAGCGCTCGAAACTTCCGCGCTGCTCGACGATCGTTCCTGGCGACGCATGGTTACTAATAGTCACGGGGTTGATATTCTTGCCGCCTGGGGGGCACGCACGGCAGGCCAGGATTCACCCTTGAATTTTGACCGATTGCTCGCATTTGCAAAGCAACGTTATGACACAGTCCTTGTCGACCTGCCGGTGGTAGTAGATCACATAACGGAGGCAGTGAGTTATCACTCCAGAAACATGTTCGTTGTATCCACGCCGGAGCCCATCTGCATGGACGTGGCGAGACGGCGTCTCCGACAACTGCAGACGCGAGGGGCGAAGGCAACCGCGCGCCAAGTGATCTTAAACCGCGTGGTAGAGCATCCGACGTTGGTAGACGTTGAGGAGTACGGACGCGCCGTTGGCGGAAGGATCGCTGCTGTCCTGCCAAATGACTATTCAGTGATACAGGAGTCGATTGCCGGGACCGGTCCCGTAAGCCTTGATTCCCTGCTCGGGAAGGCGTATCTCGCTTTGGCCGGTTCAATCGCGGGCCAGGAGAGGCCGCTAGAGCCACCCGATTCCAATAGATTCCCCTCACTGAAGAGTCTCTTTTCCTCGCTTGCACGAACGGATAGCGTAAAGGTCGTGTAGCCTCGGGTTCCACGAACTTCACAGATGCACGCTGCCGTATAATCGAGCGTTCGACACGATCACTCGCTGAAACGCACTGCGTTTATGCGTACTGGCCAACTCGATTCGTTACCGATAATCTATCAGGCGGAGTAAGATCGGTCGGACTGCTCGAAGTAAGAGTCGGTGGCGGGTAATCGGAGGAATACCCGCCACGAGTGGATCTGCAGGTATGCGAGCCATTGCTGATCCGACCTGCCCTCTAATTCCAGGGCATGGCCTTTAGTACACCCTTCGGAGGGTATTTCTCAACCCTTTAGCGGGGTAATGCAAAATGAATCCATTAGCTACATAGTCCTATGACATCGTAATAAACACTCCCTCGTGCGAGCACCGGATGACGGTGCCAGGGACCAGTTGCTCGTACCTTCAGCACACGGACTCGCCGACGTGCTTCAGCGTCACCACTGTGCAACGCGGATCGAGGGTGGTCGCGGACATGAGCGCACTCGTCTAATTACTAAGAAGTTGACCTTAGTTCAACTTGATATTCTTTTTAGATCTGGCAGTCAGACTACCTTGCAAATGAGGCAAGAGTACTATTCTTGCTTCCACGGCTGAGGCAGTACTCTTGTCCAAGATGCCTCTGTCGATCAACTGTCTGACGAAATAGCTAAGCCATTGCTCATGACCTAAACGAATCGGAATTCAAGGCGACTGCGGGACTGCAGGAGGAAGAAAACTTGTTTCGAAGCATAGTTATATCCGCAAATGAGAAGTTGCGGAACCAATTAGTTTCGGCGTTGGAGGCTAGCCACGTCACGATTGTCCGCAGTATGGACCGCTACCCGACTCAAATCGAACTGATGCGAGTACTGCGAGCACACGCGACAGAGGTGCTATTCATCGACTTCGGGTCGGTCGAGACTGCATGTGAAATCGTTAAGTTGCTCGAAAATGAGGCCAGCCAGGTGCAGATCGCTGCCTTCCATCAGCATATGGATCCGTTGGTGTTGCAGCGGACAATGCGGGCCGGGGTACGCGAGTTTCTAACTCACCCATTCGAAGGGCAGATGATGATGGATTCCCTGGCTCAGATCAAGTCTTTGCTTGATCGGCGTCCCGTCAACTATACAACCAGTAGCCAGATTTTCTCGTTTCTGCCGTCCAAAGCGGGCGTAGGCACATCCACGGTCGCATTGAATGTGAGTGCGGCGCTGGCACAAAAAGCAAGCACGCAAGTGCTGCTCGCAGACTTCGACCTAAATTCTGGGATGACGCGTTTCATGCTGAAGTTGAACAATAAAAATAGCATTCACGACGCGGTGGAAAGGTCCGGTGAAATGGACGAGCAATTGTGGACCCAAATGGTGACCCAGGTTGGGGCAATGCATGTGCTACACGCCGGTGGCATCCAGCCGAACACACACCTCGATCCTAGTCAAATCCGGAACCTGATCGCGTTCGCTCGCCGCTTCTACCAGGTGCTATGCCTCGATCTCTCGGGGAATCTTGAGAAGTACTCCATCGAACTGATGCAGGAATCTAAGCGCGTTGTGCTGGTATGTACGCCAGAAATTCCGTCCCTACATCTTGCGCGCGAGAAGCTGGCTTTTCTTCGGAATTGTGAATTGGCCGACCGAGTTTCAATCGTTGTGAACCGAATGCACAAGAATTCACCGTTCTCGAAGCAACAGGTAGAAGACTTGCTTGGTCATGCTGTGGTCGCCACATTTCCTAACGATTATCACGGAGTCAATCGGGCGACGGCCGACGGAACCGCGATTGCTCACAAATCACCAATGGGCAAAAGCATCGCCGAGTTTGCGGAAGTGATGATCCAGAATACGCTACAGAAGCGGATTAGCGACAAGCCCAACTTCCTAACGAATGTTTTTACTGCAAGGGCGCAGACGATTCAGTAACATATGGATAATGGCCGACGGGACGGCTCGCGCCATTCCTTGGAGACTAGATTAGAAGCCATACGGCCGAGCCGAACTATAGTCAGATCCGGGTAGTAGAATCCACCGTGCTCAATTTTGAATCTAGGGTAGAGATAGGCAAGCGGCCTACCCCGCCGGGACCTTATTGCCATCGACGAGCACGAACTTCCGGGCCTGTCTTGGCTAGGATGATCTGGGATTGCTTGCCGTCGCCTTGAATGTTCTCTTTGCGATCGCCGCAGCGGCTATTTGGACCAATCATTTCGCTTCATGGAAGGTTAAGTGCCAGAAGCGCGAAGGCGGCTACCTGCGCGACGAGATTCAGATAGATCCCACAAACGTGGCTCCATTCATACCAACTTGGCGAGACGCCAAATAGGCCGAACCATCTACAGCGCGCAAGGCTTTCTCCGCGTAGCGCGGGGCGGTCGGCCTACTCTGTGTTGAGAGCGCACGGGTTTAAGCGCCGTCGAGTAAGATTGCGAACGCGACTCCGAACACCCATAGCAGGCACAAGATCGCAGCCGTGATGAAAAATGTCTTGATCCCACTGACACGGGTGCCATCGTTGTTTGGTGATGATGCTGCTGCACCCGTAGCGGACGATGGGATCGGAGAAGTGCTTGCGACCTGCATCCACCGATACAATCGGCTTGAGGCGGCAGGTGCTATAGGGCCATTCGGCTTCCCCGAAAGCAACCCAGGGTCCCTCTGGGATGTTAGCCATTTTAGTAGCGACAACCTTGCTTGCAGGCGGTTGCGGAATTGGCCGAAACGACTTCCGATCATGGTGGACATCAGGCCGTAAGGCGACCACCACTTTGTCGGATTGAACCAAGCTAGCCGCGTGAGTAACGCGCTTTTGGTCTATCTAAAGAGCATTGGGATCGCGCAGCTTGCGAAACGCGCGTCGCGCGTGTCGCACGGCCTCAGGCAGAGGCACCACCTTACTGAGCGGAACATGAGCATATGTACAGTTTGCGCGTTACCCGTCAGTGAAAGGGTGGCAGCCCTTTGCCACGCCTCAGCACACAGTGACCCAGAACGCG
>Ga0157378_10005251_pt1 | contig 11378 bp, 8 predicted proteins | sample M65metaG_FD_115309 | JGI IMG/M metagenome (GOLD analysis project Ga0157378, IMG submission 115309) | Miscanthus rhizosphere microbial communities from Kellogg Biological Station, Michigan, USA - M6-5 metaG | ecosystem: Host-associated > Plants > Roots > Rhizosphere > Soil | place: USA: Michigan...
GTCGTGCTGACCTTCATCAAGATCGCCTCTGTCCTGATCGTCATTGGCGTTGCTTTTTTTCTCTCTGGCAATACGGCTCATCCTGCCGATCCGATATGGCCGGCTGCGGCAGGCGCCGGAGTGCTTGGAGCCTTCCTCGGTGCGCTCGCGGCCGCGCTTTGGGCTTACGACGGCTGGGAGGATTTGAACCTTGTGGGATCGGAAGTCGAGAACCCAGGGCGAAATTTTCCCCGGGCGCTGGTGGGCGGCGTATCCTTGGTAACCGCCGTCTATCTTCTCTTTAGCGCGGCTTGCCTCCGGGTTCTCCCCTTCGATGCCGTCGCGAATTCCTCGCACATCGCTTCTGACGTCGTGGAATTTGTCGCAGGGCGTGGAGCGGCGTTTTGGGTAACGCTGGCGATGGTCATTTCCGGAATCGGCTCGCTCAACTCCTCGGTATTGAGTGGAGCCCGCGTGCCGTATGCGATGGCTCGCGACGGAATTTTTTTCAAGATTGCCGACGGCATCCATCCGAAGTTCCTCACGCCGGCGCGCGCCTTGATCTTTCAGGGAGTACTAGCAGGCCTCATGGCGTTGACTGGCACTTTCGAGGAACTGACCAACCTTTTTGTTTTCGCCGCGTGGATTTTCTATGGGCTGGCGGTGGTGGCCTTATTTCGTTTGCGCAGAACGGAGCCCCATATGTCGAGGCCCTATCGTTGCCCAGGTTATCCCTGGGTACCGGGAATTTTCGTCGCTGGCGCGCTCGCACTAACCATTAGCTTGTGGCTCGAGCGGCCGGGACGCTCCTCCATGGGTATTCTGCTGATCCTGGCTGGTTTGCCGTTCTACCGGCACTGGGCGCGCCGGACTTCAAATGCCGGAAACCTGGCTTCTTCCTGACCACGGGCGTAGATGAAACAGGTGCCAGCCTCCCGCGACAAGAGCCATGGCCGGAAATACCACCCACGCGGAAAAAGCGACAAAAAAGAGGGGAATGCTGAAGCCACGGGCGACGTGATCGTCAAATATTAACGCTAGCGGCAAGCCAATCAGGACCAAAGCCAAAAACGGAAGTACCGGGAATGTGACTGCGGCGAATATGGACTTGGCGTGTCCGCCCGCGCGGCCGGAAAGATATGCGCCGAGCGCACCGATCAGAGGGAGAGTAACAAGCCACGCGGCAAACACGGCGTTCTGGGGAAGCATGCGTGGGTGGCTCGCCGCCGGCGAAAAGATAATCTCTGGGCCCGAACTCCTGAATGAGCATGAGAGCAACCTGTGACAGAAAAAGCGTTAGAAAGGCCGGAAACCAGAACTGAGAAACCCTTTTGTTCATCGCAGGCTCCCTCTTCCGAGAAGATTCGATTTCCGCTCGCAGATCCCGCCAACTGCTGACTTCTCGCAAGACCTCTTGGACGCATTCCTCTTCCAGAAGTCCTTTACGTAGAAAACTCCGATAGGCATCTTCCAGGTGGTCCGCCAGTTCCTCGATAACTTCGGCGGCTTCGTGCTCTTTCAGCTGAATCCCCGTCAGCCGTTGTCTGACTAACCCGCGCCAATCAGGCATTGGAGCCTCCTGCCAGTTGCCGCAGGGCCACAAACAGCTGCGACCACTCCTTGCGCAATGGAACGAGTTTTTTCTTTCCGGTCGCCGTCAGCCGATAGCAACGGCGCCGCCGGCCATTTGGGCTGCTCTCCCATGAACCCTGAACGAGCTTTAGCTTCTCCAGGCGATAAAGCATCGGATACAAGGCCGCTAGCGTAAAACGCAGCGAGCCCCTGGTCTGCTGTTCGATGTGCCGGGCGATTTCGTAGCCATGCAACGGCCCGCTTTCAAGCACGCTGAGAACAGCCAGTTCAGCAGTGCCGCGCTTAATGCCCGATGCAATCATCAGTTGCTCCATTACGTATAAGCATCTTATATATAAGAACAGCCGATGTCAACTGGACCGAAGTACAGGAAGAAAAGCAGCTGGCGCAGTCAGCGCGCCACCTGCTTTGCCGGGAGCGCTGCCGATCAGTTTCAAGCAGAGGCGGAATGGGCGAGAGGCTGAAGGGCGCGCTCCGCTTCACGGGAAACAGAGATGCCGGGATGGAAGAGCTTGGCGAGGATTTCCAGGCCTACGGTCAAACGGGGCCCCGGACGGGAGAAGTAGGCGTTGGCGTCTACGTGGTAGACCTGGTTATTGCGGACAGCGGGCATCTCCTGCCACTCGCGCGGGAAGCTAACCGAGCGATACTCCGCGCGGGCCTGATCGGCATTGTAGCCGCACGGCGCGACGACCAGGACTTCGGGCTGTGCAGCAATAACGTCGTCAAGCGAAATACGGAAAGAGGGCTTGCGTACTTTGCCGAAAAGGTCGCAGCCGCCTGCGAGTTCAACCATCTCCGGAATCCAGTGGCCGCCGACGTAGATCGGCTGCAGCCATTCGAGGAAAGCCACGCGGGGGCGGCAGACGGTCTGCGCAATTTCGCTTTCGATTGCAGCAAGCCTGGCGCCGATGGTTTCCAGGAGGTGCTCGGCTTTGTGGCCGCGCATGGTTTCGTCGCCGACCCACAGAATGTCGCGCCACACGTCGCCGAGTTCGAGCGGATCAAGGGACAGCACTTCGGGCCGATCGTCGAATGTCGCGAGAACCGCCGCCAGATCCTCAGGTGAAGCGGCGCAAACGCTGCATAGGTCTTGCGTGACGATAAGGTCGGGCGCGAGCCGGCGCAGAACCTCCCCATTCACGCCATAAATGCTCTCGCCGCGTTCGGTAAATTCGCGGACGAGCCGATCAATTTCAACCGGGGGGATGTCCTTCGGGATGCGCGAGTGGACGACGACGGTCTTCGACCGGGCCTCCTCCGGATAGTCACATTCGTGACTCACGCCGACGACTTGATCACCCAGGCCCAAGGCGAACAGGATCTCGGTCGCGGAAGGCAGCAGCGAAACGATGCGCATCTCGGGCATGTGCGGACTCTAGCATAGTCCGCGCGGCCCGGCGCTATTTGTAAAGAAAATACTTGCGGCGCGTCAGATCGAATTCGGCCAGCGAAGCTTGCCACGACGCCAGGATCTCCGCGGCGGAAGCTCCGTCTTTCAGTTTCTCGACCGTTTCTGAGTTGCCGGCCAGCGTAATGATCTTCTCCACGGCAAAGTCCTGCGGATACATTTTTTCCAGCAGCACGGCGATCTGGATTCCGAGGCTCATCGCCCGGACCGCGGCGCGGTCGCCGACGCGGATACTGACGCCTCCGCAACGCCGGCCCATATAAAGTCCGCTGACCGGAATGAAGGGCTTCGCGACAAATTTCAAGCCCGGTAATTGCGCTCGGTTGAGTGCGGCCGCCACTTTCTCGCCATCCATCCAGGGTGCGCCGAACTGCTCAAATGGTGTCTCCGTCCCGCGCCCGACCGAGACACCGGCGTTTTGCAGGATTTCCAACCCCGGATAAGTGACCGCGCCCTTCATGGTACGCAAATTGGGGGACGGCGGAACCCAGCGAATACCCGTCGATTCAAACAGATAGTTCCGCCGCCAGTTTTTCATCGATACGACATGCAACTCCGCGTTGATGTGATTTTCTGTATTGAAGAGCTGGGCCAGCTCGCCGATCGTCAACCCATAGCGGACCGGCAGCGGATAGTACGCGACGAAACTTGTCTTGTCCGGGTCGAGCATCGGCCCTTCGATGATTTCTCCGCCAATCGGATTCGGCCGGTCCAGCACATAGAACGCGATGTGCCTCTTGGCCGCTTCCTCCATGCAATAGCCCATCGTCGCGGTGTATGTGTAAAATCGAACGCCGGCATCCTGGATGTCGAACACTAGCGCGTCAATGCCCTGCAGCATTTCGTCAGTCGGACGCCGCGTCTCATCGTAAAGACTGAAAACCGGCAACCCAGTTGCGGGGTCCTTGCTCGACGAAACCTTTTCGTCCAAGCGGCCCGCCAAGCCATGTTCGGGACTGAATAACGCGACCACCCTTACGCCCGCCGCTTGAGTCAGCAAATCAATCGTCGACTTGCCTTGTGCATCCAAACCGGTATGGTTTGTGATGATTCCAATGCGTTTGCCCCGCAGGGGCGCGAACCTCTGCGCTTCCAGCACATCGAGCCCGGTCTGCACGCGGCTCGCGCGCGCAGCGGTCTTGCGATTTCGTTTCTGTGCGCCGTGCGGATGCCCTGCCGAGAACAAAGTGCCGCAAATAACAGCGCCGCCCATAAAACACAGCACACAACGAAGCACCAGCGAGGTGGTCCGCAAGATTTCCTCCTTGGTTGTTTGACTTGGAATGATATTCTGGAACGCCCTGCAGGGAATTGCGTTGTCGCACTCTGGTGTGTGTGTTATCAACAAACCTAGAAGCAGGGCGATCTCGAAAATCGTAATCCGGTTCGGGAGAACCATGTCGAAGACACGCCGTGCTGTGCTGTGCCTGTCCCTGCTTCCTTTCACGATCCTTATGGCCACCAAGACCCGCAGTCAGAGCCGCTCCGCAGCGGCGAAGCCGAAAGAGCCTGCGCCGCAGAGCAGCACAGGCGGACCGCTCAAGCCACTCTCTGCCGCGGAGCGCCAATGGGTGGACGCCACCATGCGCCGCATGACGGTGGACGAGAAAGTCGGGCAGCTGCTCTTTACTACATTTCACGGCACCTTCACTTCGACCGAATCCGCCGAATATCAAAAGCTGCTTCACGATGTAACCGACCTCCATGTGGGCGGCTTCATCGTGGTCACCCGCATCACTCCGCTGGGCATTGAAAAGAGCCAGACATATCCGACGGCAGTGCTGGCGAATCAGCTGCAAGCAAAGTCGAAGTTGCCCCTGCTCGTCGGTGCGGACTTTGAGCGTGGTTCGGCAATGCGACTGGACGAAGGCACTTCGTTTCCCACTCAAATGGCCATCGCCGCAGGCGGCGATCCGCGTGATGCCTACAAAATGGGAGAAATCACCGCGCTTGAGGCACGCCAGGCGGGTGTCCAGTGGATATACGCGCCCGTCGCGGACGTGAACAACAACCCCGGCAATCCGATCATCAACACCCGCTCGTTTGGCGAAGACCCTGCGCGCGTCTCCGCATTTGTGGCTCAATACGTCCGCGGGGTGGAAAAAAACGGCGGCCTCGCCACTGCGAAGCACTTTCCCGGCCACGGGGACACGGCGGCAGATTCGCACATCGACCTGCCGGTCATTCGCGCCGATCGGCAACGGCTTGAGTCCCTGGAGCTGGTTCCCTTCCGCTCGGCCATCAACGCCGGAGTGAGCAGCGTCATGACCGGCCACCTCAACGTGCCCGCGCTTGAGCCCGACCCGAATACTCCCGCCACTCTTTCATCGCACATCTTGACCGACCTTCTCCGCACAGATTTGCACTTCCAGGGGCTCGTCGTCACCGATGCGATGGACATGGGCGGAATCACCGTTCGTTTCGCCCCGGGCGAAGCTGCAGTGCGCGCAGTTCTCGCCGGCGCCGACTGCCTGCTGATGCCTCCCGTTCCCGATGCCGCCTTTGCGGCTCTGCAGCAGGCGGTGAAAGCCGGTCGCATCTCTCGAGAACGCCTCGATGCTTCGGTTCGCCGCATCTTGGAGGCGAAAGCGCGTGTTGGCCTCAACAAGGCCCGGCTTGTGGACCTCAACGCCATCAACTCAAAATTCGGTGAACCCTCCTGGCAGGTGCAAGCTCAGCAGATTTCCGATCGCGGCATTACCTTGCTGCGCGACACCCCGCATCGCTTGCCCCTTGACGGAACAAAGCCCTCTCGCGCTCTGCTGGTGGCCCTTTACGCCGACCCGGAACCTGTGCCCGGCGAAGACCTTGAGCGCGAACTGCGCCGCCGCTTTGATTCCGTCATCAGCGTTCGCGCGGACACACGCTTTCGTAACGCCGCTAATCTCAAATTGCCGCCGCTCGATTCCTACGACGTCGCAATCCTCGCGCTCTTTGTTCGCGTCAGCGACCGCAAAGGCAACGTTGATGTTCCGGAAGAGCAAGCTGCCTTGGCCGAGCAACTGTACAACTCCGGCAAGCCCGTGGTTACGATCGCGTTCGGAAGCCCGTATTTGATCGAACGTTTTCCCCGCGCCGAAACCTGGCTCAGCGTGTTTGGGATTAGCGACGTTGCGCAAGTATCCATGGCCCGCGCGCTGTTTGGCGAAATTCCGGTCCAGGGCCACTTGCCCGTTACGATTCCGGGCGTCCCTCTCAAAGCCGGATTTGGCGCCGAGGTTCCCGCCAATCCGATGAAGCTTCAGGCGATGGACGCGCGCGCCGAAGCACAGCTGCAACCTGCTTTCGACGTCATCGAATCAGCGATCAGAGACCAAGCGTTTCCCGGCGCCACGCTTGCTGTTGGCTATCGCGGGAAAGTTTCCTTGCACGCTTTCGGCAAGCTCACCTACGACGCAAAATCACCCGCGGTTAGCATCAACACCATGTACGACATCGCGTCGCTCACCAAGGTTGTAGCGACGACGACTTTGGTAGCAAAGCTCGCAGAGGGTGATTTCCCCGTTCCGATAGATCTCGATGCAAATGTCGAACGCTATCTTCCCGAGTGGGCGACCGGTCCGCAGCCAGAATGGCGTCATCGCGTCACGGTGCGCTATCTGCTGACCCACACCTCCGGTTTGCCGCCATTCAAGGAATACTGGCGCACTTCCAAATCAAAACAGGACACGCTCGACAGGATTTTCGCGGAACCTCTCGAATACGAACCCGGCACCAAGGAAGTCTATTCCGACCTTGGCATCATCCTGATGGCCGAAATCATCGAGCGCCTAACCGGCAAGCCGCTGGACACCCTGGCGCGCGAGAATATTTTCGGGCCGCTGGCGATGTCCAATTCCATGTATAAGCCGGCAAAGAAACTCTGGCCGGCTATCGCTCCAACCGAAATCGACAACCAGTATCGCCACCACCTGATTCAAGGAGAGGTGCACGACGAGAACGCCGCGGCCATCGGCGGCGTTTCCGGCCATGCCGGCGTCTTCAGCACCGCGCCTGATCTGGCCAATTTCTGTCAGATGCTGCTCGATGGCGGCGTTTACGCACACCAACGCATTCTTCGTCGTTCGACCATCGCTGAATTCACCACGCCGCAGCAACTTTCGAATGGAACTCGCACGCTCGGTTGGGCCGTGCCGACCGAAGGCGGCAGCAGCGGCCATTTCTTCAGCCCGCATTCCTTTGGCCACACCGGCTTCACCGGCACTTCCATCTGGATCGATCCCGACCGCCAGGTTTTCGTGGTTTTGCTTGCCAATCGCGTATATCCCACGCGGGAAAACCAGAAACACATCAAGGTACGGGTTGCGCTCCACGACGCGGTTATGCAGTCGCTCGGGCTGGCGTCGGTTGCCGCGCCGACATCGAATCGCTAGTTTTTCAGGAGGCCTTGCTTCAGATCTTGTTCGGCTTGCCTGAGATCTTCCGGCTTGCCGAGATCGCGCCAATAGTATTGGTCCGCGCGGAAAGCGCGAATTGCCTCGCCTTCACGAGCAAGCTGAAGATAAGTGCCGATGATCGAAAAGACTCCGTCTTCGGTCATCTTTTTCAGCAATCGCGGCGAAATGACGTGGATCCCCGCAAATGCAAGGGGCTCGGGATTCTCTGCCGACCTTGCGATTTCGTCGGCCGCCTCTCGCCCAGCGCGCCGGCCGCACAACCGGCCTTGCCGATCGAACAGCAGCTGCCGCGAACTGCTCCGCTCCTGGACGGCCAAGGTCGCCAATGCGGCGCTGTTCTTATGCGCCTCCGCCATTTCTTCGAGGTTGATGGCGCTGACGATGTCCACGTTGTACAGCAAGAACGTCTCGTCGCTCTGGCCTTCCAGAAAAAACCAGGCGGCCCTTTTCAGCCCACCGCCGGTATCGAGCAGCAGATCTTCCCGCGACACTTCGATCCGCAGTCCAAAGTTGGCGTTCGCCCGCAAATACTCCACGACCAAATCAGCGAAGTGATGTACGTTGACAATTACTTCCGAAACGCCAAAAGAACGCAGCCGCTCGAGCGTAATCTCCAGCAACGTGCGCCCTCCGAGTTCCACCAGAGCTTTCGGTTTGTTATCGGTAAGCGGCCGCAATCGCGTTCCCAGTCCAGCGGCCAGAATCATCGCTTTCATGAAGAGGTTTTGACTGTGGATTTCATTGCGACGAACTTCACTTCTCCACTGCCTCGGCGACCGGCGTTTCAAAGCCCGCGGCTTCCAGTCCAAGATGCCGCACTTTTACGTCGGCACCGCGACGATTGCGCAATCGCTTCGCTAGCTGCTCGGCCAGGAAAACCGAACGGTGCTGCCCTCCCGTACATCCGAACGACACCATCAGATTCTTGAAGCCGCGTTCCTGATAATTCTCCACGCTGGCATCCACCAGCGAAAAAACATTGGCCAGATACTGATGCACGCTCTCCTGCTGGTTCAGGTATTCGATCACGGGCGCGTCCTTGCCCGTCAACTGTTTGAAGCGCTCTTGTCTGCCGGGGTTCGGCAAGCTCCGCCCGTCAAAAATGAATCCTCCGCCATTTCCCGATTCATCTTTGGGCATTCCCTTGTGAAACGAAAAGCTGAAAATCCTCACGACGAGGTCATCCACTTCGGACGCCAGGCTGTTCAGCTTTTCCGACGCCAGCATGTTCCGGAACGTGTCCATCAGCGTCGGCAACGGCACCGGCAGGGTTACGTTGTGCAGCAGCCAGCGCACATTTTTGAGGGCATACGGTACGCTCTGCAGAAAGTGCGCTTTGCGCTCGTAAAACCCGCGAAAGCCATACGCCCCCATCGCCTGCATGATGCGTACATACACGTACGCGTAGTAGTGGTGCAGAAATTCTTCCTTGCTGATTTCCACGTAGTCCTGCAAAGCGCTCAAATAGTGATCCAGGAGTTGTTGCCGGACATCCGGCGGCAAGTCGGCTTTTGCGTCATACAGCAATGAAGCGATGTCGTACTGAAGGGCGCCTTTGCGTCCGCCCTGATAGTCCAGAAAATACGGATGCCCGCCCGGCAGCATCACGTTGCGCGACTGAAAGTCCCGATACAGGAAGTAGTCGCAATTCGCACTCAGCAAGAATTCCGTCAAACGCCAGAAATCGTTCTCGAGCGCCTGTTCGTTAAACGGGATACCCGCCAGCCGCAAAAAGTAATACTTGAAGTAGTTAATGTCCCATGTGATCGATTGCCGGTCGAAGCTTCCGCAGGGATAACAAACCGAGTAGTCCAAGTCGCGGCCGGCTTCTACCTGAAATCGCGGCAGCACTTCCACGACCTTGCCGTAGGCTTCCACCGCCTCCCGTCCAACACTCTCCCCGTCACGGTGAGTCGACAAAAACTCGAACAGCGTCGTGTCGCCCAGGTCCTCTTCGAGGTACGCTCCGCGTTCGAGGTCCTCGCTGTAAATTTCGGGGACCGGCAGGCCATGCCGCAAGAAATGCCGTGTAAACGCAAGAAACGCGTGGTTTTCTTCGCGCACGCCGTAGAGAATCCCGATTGCGCGATGCTTCCCGCCGGACAAACGGATGATTTTGCGCCCCGATCCGCCCAGTTCCCCCTGCAGCGGCTGCACCCGCTCGGGTGGCGTAGCGAACCGCTCTTGAAAAAGTTTCTTTAGGACTTCCATAAACCGTCTCTGTGCCGGCCTCGTCGGGCGGCTTGGTTCATCGCAACCTGGTTCTGCTCACCGTAGTTCCTAGCATAAGCCTATTCCCGGCTGCGGAGAACGCCGCCATCGGCCATGTTGCTCGCTGGCTAGTAACCCTCTGGCATCAACAGACTTTGGCGGCAATTTGGAGGCGCGTCCGCTCGCACAATATAATTCACAGGATGCCAACTCGACCTGGAACGCGCCCGCCCAAAGACCGCCGCCTTACCGAACACCGCAATCCCGTCTCCAAAAATCTCGATCGCCTTTCCTCCGCGCAAATTGTCCGGCTGATGAACCGCGAGGACCGCAAAATCGCGATCGCCGTTCAGCGCGAGCTCCCTGCCATCGCAAAAGCCGCGGACGCAATCGTCGGTGCCCTGAAAAACGGCGGCCGGCTTTTCTATGTCGGCGCGGGGTCCAGTGGACGCATGGCCGTTCTCGATGCAGCTGAAATTGCTCCAACGTTCGGCACGCCGCCTTCGCTCATACAGGCACTTATCGCGGGGGGCCAGAAAGCGGTCACCAGCGCAGTGGAAGGAGCCGAAGATGCCGTGCGTAATGGCGAACGCGATCTGCGCGCTCGCAAATTTACGTCGAGGGACATCATCGTCGGCATTGCTGCCAGCGGCACCACGCCCTACGTTCTCGGCGCTCTCACTTACGCTCGCAAGCGCAGGGCCACGATTATCGCGCTCACTTCCAACCGTCGCATGCCGATCACACGGCTCGCCGACATTGTCATCGCGCCCGAAGTCGGCCCGGAAGTCGTTACGGGTTCCACGCGCCTTAAAGCCGGTACCTCGCAAAAACTGGTACTCAACATGCTGTCTACTGCGACCATGGTGCGTCTCGGCCATGTCTATGAAAACTTGATGATTGATGCGGTGCTGACCAACAAGAAGTTAGAGGACCGGGCCCTGCGTATCCTGGCCGAAGCCAGCGGCAAAAGTGTGTCTGACGGCAGACGCGCTCTGCGTCAGGCCAAACACGACATACGTGTGGCGCTCGTGATTCTCAAGCGAGGGGCGACCGCGAATGAAGCGCGCAAACTGCTTTCGACGGCCGGCGGCAATCTGCGCCGGGCTCTTGGTGAAATGTGATGTTTTAGCGGCATCTGCCTCAAGGGGCTGGCGCGCCCAAACTTATGGATAAGTTCCTCATCACCGGCGGCAAGCCTCTTCATGGAGAGGTGGCGATCAGCGGAGCGAAAAACTCCGCGCTCCCGGCCATGGCCGCGGGGCTTCTTACCGCCGAACCGCTCCAGCTTCACAACATCCCCATGGTCCGCGACATCATTACCATGGGCAAGCTTCTCGCTTATATGGGAGCGACGGTCGCTACCGCCGAATTTCCTGCGGCCAACTACGCGATCGCCGCGCCAACGATCAACGAAGCTTTCGCGCCCTATGAACTTGTCAAAACCATGCGCGCTTCCATTCTGACGCTCGGCCCGGCGCTTGCTCGCACCGGCGTTGCCCGTGTCTCTCTTCCCGGCGGCTGTGCAATCGGCGCACGTCCTGTAGATCTCCATCTCTCGGCGTTGGAAAAAATGGGCGCGGAGATCCACACCGCTCACGGCTATATCGAAGCCCGCGCGCCCAGATCCTTCCGGCTGAAAGGCGCGCGCATCGCGTTCGAGAAGGTTACGGTCACCGGAACCGAAAACATCTTGATGGCAGCCGCGCTCGCCGATGGTGAAACCATCCTGGAAAACGCCGCCCGCGAACCCGAAGTTACCGACTTGGTCGTTTTGTTGCGCAAGA
>Ga0157378_10005252_pt1 | contig 11376 bp, 9 predicted proteins | sample M65metaG_FD_115309 | JGI IMG/M metagenome (GOLD analysis project Ga0157378, IMG submission 115309) | Miscanthus rhizosphere microbial communities from Kellogg Biological Station, Michigan, USA - M6-5 metaG | ecosystem: Host-associated > Plants > Roots > Rhizosphere > Soil | place: USA: Michigan...
CGAGGCGGCAGCGACGGCAGCGGACGATTCCAGACTTACGCGGTGCCGCGCCAGGAGGCACAGACGATCCTCGACGTCGTCACCTGGATCCAACGCAAGCTGGACCCGACGCTCGCTTACCGATTCGCCTGTCGCGTCGGCATGTGCGGCTCGTGCGCGATGACGGTCAACGGGCGTCCCCGATGGACCTGCCGTACGCATGTCGCCAAGGTTGCCAGCGGCAGGCGCCTGCAAATCGCGCCGCTTGCCAACCTGACTATCGTGCGCGACCTGGTCGTCGATATGCGCGAGTTTTTTGACAAATGGGCGAAGGCCGGCGGACAGTTCACGCCGACCGCGTCTCGCTGCGACGATTTCGCGCGCGTCGCGCCCGAGTCGCCGGCGCGCCGCGAAGTCGATGCGGCGATCGAGTGCATCGGCTGCGGCGTCTGCTACGCGTCTTGCGACGTTGTCGCGTGGAATCCGGCCTACCTGGGTCCGGCGGCGCTCAACCGGGCCTGGACACTGCAGAACGACGTGCGCGACGGCGGGCGAGCCGCGCGACTGGCCGCGGTCGCCGGCGACGCCGGTTGTCACGCCTGCCATACACAGGCCGCGTGCACCGAGCGCTGTCCAAAGCAGCTTTCGCCGACCGCGGCTATCGCCGGGCTCAAGCGCATGACGGCGCGCGCCGCGCTCAAGGGCGAGCTGTGAGCGCGCGCGGCGAAACGCGTCTGTGGCTGGCGCAGCGGGCGAGCGCGGCGGTGCTCGCGCTGTGCGTACTGGTCCATCTGGCGACGATGATCATCGCGGTGAACGGCGGCTTGACCGCCGCCGACATCCTGGGCCGCACGCGGAGTAATCCGGCTTGGGGCGTTTTTTACGCGGTATTCGTCGCAGCGGTGGCGATCCACGCGCCGATCGGATTGCGCACGATTGGTGCGGAGTGGCTGCACTGGCGCGGACGCGGCGTCGATGCCTGCTGGCTGGCCGTCGGCGTCGCGCTGTTCGTCATCGGCATTCGCGCCGTCGCGGCCGTCGTGCTGTGAGAACGGCTGGCTGGCGCAACCGCGACCACGCGTCGTATTGGGCGTTCCTGGTCCACCGCGTCTCGGGGCTTCTGCTAGCGCTGTTCCTGCCGCTGCATTTCTGGGCGTTGGGACGGGCGCTGGCCGGCGAGGCGGCGCTCGATGATTTCCTGCGCTGGACCGAGCAACCGGTGCTCAAGGCCTCCGAGGTCGCTATCGTCTTTCTGCTCGCCGCGCATCTGGCCGGAGGCTTGCGCCTGCTGCTGGTCGAGTTCGTCGGCTGGCGCCAGCAGGCGCAGCGAAGCTGGGTCGCCGTCGTCGCGGGCGTGGCGGTGTTCTGTGCGCTGACGTTCGCGCTTAACCTATACTGAGCGCATGCTTCGAATCGATCCGAGCCTCGTCGAGAACGTCGCCAAGGAACTCTACATCCGGGCGCTGAAGATCCTGCCGCCTGACATCAAGCAGGGCTTCGACGCGCTCGCCGCGCGCGAGACAGCAACCACGGCGCAAAACGTGCTCGGTACGATGATTCGCAACATCGCCGTCGCCGAGGCGACCGACAACCTGCTCTGCCAGGACACCGGTATTCCGATCTACAACGTGACGATCGGACGCGGTGTCCAGTTCGGTGACGGCGACGGCGCGGCGCTGAAAGCCGCGATTCGTAAAGGCTGCGAGCGCGCGACCCGCGAGCATCCGCTGCGGTCGTCGATCGTGCACCCGTTGACACGCAAGAACGAGCACACGTCCTGCGGCATTGGCGTGCCGGTAATCCATATCGACCACGGTGACCAGGTCGACGGACTGAAAATCGAAATGATCCCCAAGGGCAGCGGCTCGGAGAACAATTCCTGGCTCAAGATGGCGGTGCCGGCCGAAGGCGTCGACGCGGTCAAGACCTTCGTGATCGACTGCGTGCTCGATGCCGGCGGCAAGACCTGTCCCCCGACGATCGTCGGCGTCGGCGTCGGCGGCACCGCCGACCTGTGCGTGCATCTGGCCAAGATCGCCGCGACGCGGCCGCTGGGCACGCATTGCGCCGATGCCGAAGGAGCGAAACTCGAGGACGAGCTCTCGCGCGCGGTCAACATGCTCGGCGTCGGACCGCAGGGGCTGGGCGGCGACGCCACGGCGTTCGCCGTGCACGTCGAGCTTGCCGCGACGCATATCACGATGAACCCGGTAGCGGTGAACATGCAGTGCCATTCGGCGCGTCGGGCCAGCGCGGCGATTACCACTGCTGGCGTCAGTTACGGCTTCTAGAGCATGGCGCACCACGATTTGACGATGCCGATCAACGAAGCGCAGACGCGAGCGCTGCGAATAGACGATTCCGTCAGCTTGAACGGGCCACTGTTCGGCATTCGCGACGCGACGCAAATCGCGATGTTCGATCGCGGCCGGGCGACACGCTTCGATCTTGCCGGCCATGCGGTTATCCACACGGCGCCCAACGTGAAAAAGGTCGAGGCCTCGCCCGCGAATCCGGCCGGCTACGCGCCGCTTTGCATCGGCACGACAACCTCCTCCCGGATGGAGCGCTTCACCCGTCCGTTGCTCGAGCGCTGCGGTGTCCGCCTCGTCATCGGCAAAGGCGGGCTCGGCGCAGCATCACTCGCGGCGTTCGGCGAGCTCGGCGGCGCGTACCTGGCGATCGTCGGCGGCACCGCGGCACTGGAGACGACCTGGATCGAAGCGATCGAGGACGTCGATCTCGACGACCTCAATCCCGAGAGCTTGTGGCGATTTCGGGTCCGCGGCTTCGGCCCCCTGCGCGTGGCGATGGATAGCCACGGCGGCAGCCTGTACACGTCGGTCGATGCCGATGCGCGCGGCAAGCGCGCAGCGGCGCTCGCGGCGCTCGGCGTCAATCCCCGCCCGACACGCTGAATGCGCCGGTTCAAGAGCGACATCCTGATCCTCGGCTCGGGCGGTGCAGGCTTGTTCGCGGCGCTGCATGCTCACGCCGCCGACTCGTCGCTGTCGATCGCGATCGCCGTCAAGGGTCTGCTCGGCAAATGCGGCTGCACGCGCATGGTGCAAGGCGGGTACAACGTCGCCCTCGCCGCCGGCGATTCGGTCGAGCGACACTTCATGGACACGATCGAAGGCGGCAAGTGGCTTCCCGACCAGGATCTCGCCTGGGCGCTGGTCAACGGCGCGATCGAGCGCGTGCATGAGCTCGAGAACGAGCTCGGCTGCTTTTTCGATCGCAATGCCGACGGAACCGTGCACCAGAAGGCGTTTGCCGGACAGACGTTCGACCGCACGGTGCACAAAGGCGACCTGACCGGCATCGAGATCATCAACCGGCTGTCCGAGCAGGTCTGGGCGCGCGGCATCGCCCGGCTGGAAGAACATCGCGCGCTCGAGTTCATTCTCACCGCCGACGCCTCGGCGCTGGCTGCGGTGCTGCTGGTCGACATGCGCACCGGCGAGTACGTGCTCGCCGAAGCGAAGGCGGTGCTGCTCGCCACTGGCGGCGGCCCGACGATGTATCGCTACCACACGCCGTCGGGCGACAAGAGCTGCGACGGGCTGGCGATGGCGCTGGCGGCGGGACTGCCGCTGCGCGACATGGAGATGGTGCAATTCCATCCAACGGGACTGCTCGCCGGACCGCACACGCGGATGACCGGCACCGTGCTCGAGGAGGGCTTGCGCGGCGCCGGTGGCTATCTGCTCGATGGCGCCGGCGTGCGCTTTATGCAAAACGTCGATCCGCGTGCCGAGCGCGCCACCCGCGATATCGTCTCGCGCGCGATCGATGCCGAGATGCGTGCCGGGCGCACGACACCACATGGCGGCGTCTGGCTGTCGATGGCGCATCTGGGCGCCGAAAATGTGCGGCGGCAGTTCAAGGGGATGGTCGAACGCTGCGCCGATTGCGGCTTCGACCTCACCGACCGTGTCGAAGTCGTCCCGACCGCGCATTACATGATGGGTGGAGTCGAGTTCGCGGCCGATTGCACGACGGCGCTCCCCGGATTGTTCGTCGCCGGCGAGGACTCGGGCGGCGTTCACGGCGCCAACCGGCTGGGCGGCAACGGCGTGGCCAATTCGACGGTGTTCGGCGCGATCGCGGGCGATGCGATGGCGGCCTGGGTCGCGCGCGATGGCGCGTTTCGGGATGCCGATACCGCGTCGATCCAGGCGGCGCTCGACCGGGCCGAGGCGCCGTTCGGCCAGGGCCAGGACGCCGACCTGGACGCGATCCGCGAGCGATTGTTCGCGACGATGTGGGACGACGCGGGCATCGTGCGCGATTCCCCCGGCCTCGCGCGCGCCGCCACCACGCTGGAGACGCTCGCCGATGAACTCGGCGCCTATGCGCTACCCGCCGGGGCGCGCGAAAGAGCGTTCAACATGAGCTGGCACGACTGGCTCAACTTGCGGAGCCTGGTCGAGGTCAGCTATGCGATCGTCGCGGCCGCCGCCGCGCGGCGCGAATCGCGGGGCGCGCATTTTCGCGCCGATTATCCCGATACCGGGGAACTGGCCGCCTCGGCCTACACCCGCGTGCGGCGGGAAGGGAACCTGCCGGGGAAACTCGCCGTCGAGGCCGTGCCGGTGAAGTTCACACGGGTCAAGCCCGGAGAATCGCTCCTTTCGACGTCGAGCTAGCGGCGAGCGGCAGCCGCCCCCGGCGGTAGTCGCGGCCGTCACAGTTCGGGGCCGATCTCGCGCGTGGGTTCTTCGGCGAGGCACGCATCTTTCCTTCTCTCCGGTCCCCTGGCGCGAACAGGCCGGCGGATAGACCGCCTAGGTTGCTCTCAGTTTGCTGACGCGCGACGGCGCGTGAGCTCCATCAGCCATGCCTGAGTGCCGGCGGTGACCGCTCCCTTGCCATCCGCCGGGACCTGTTGCTGACGGTAGGTTCCGTCCGGCTCCATTACCCACGCCTGTCGGCTGTCTTCGAGGCACGCCTGCAGTATTTCCCAAAGGCGCTCGCGGAGCGGCCGCCCGTTGATAGGAGTGGCCGCTTCCACCCTTTGCGAAAGATTGCGCATCATCCAGTCGGCGGATCCTATGTAGAACTCGCCGGCAAGCGGATCCTCCTCGCCATTGGAGAAATAGAAGATGCGCGAGTGCTCGAGGAACCGGCCGATGATCGAACGCACCCGAACGTTGTCGGTCCAGCCCGCTACGCCGGCGCGAAGACAACAGAAACCGCGGACGATCAAATCGATCTTGACGCCAGCGCGCGATGCCGCCACCAGCGCCGAAGTGATCTCCAGATCGTCGACCTGGTTGAGCTTGGCGATGATATGGCCCGTCCGACCCGCTTCGCAGTGCGCGGCTTCGCGCTCGATCATCTCCAGGAAGCGTTGCCGCATGTTCATCGGCGCGACGAGCAGTTTCTGGAATTGCGGTCCCTGCGAATGGCCGGTCAGGTAATGAAACAGGTTGACGATGTCGGCCGTTATTGCCGGATCCGCGGTGAGGAGCCCGACATCGGTGTAGGAACGCGCCGTCTTGACGTGATAGTTGCCGGTGCCGATATGCGCGTAGCAGCGCAGTCCCATCCCGTGCTGGAGCACGACCAACGCAATTTTGGTGTGGGTCTTGAGTCCAAGTACGCCGTAGGTTACATGTGCGCCGACTTTTTCGAGCTGTTGCGCCCAGTGCAGGTTGCGCGCTTCATCGAATCGTGCGGTCAGCTCGATGACGCAGGCGACCTGCTTCCCCGCCTCGGCGGTTTGGACCAGCGAACGCACGAAGGGCGTGTCGTCACCGACGCGATAGACGGTCATCTTGATCGCGAGCGTCCGGGGGTCATCGGCTGCCTGATGGATAAAGCGTTCGACGCTCGAATCGAAGCTTTCGTACGGATGGTGGATCAGGATATCGCCGGCATCGATTGCAGTGAAAATATCGGACTCCGCCTCGGCGAGCCGGGTGACGGGTTGCGGAATCCACACAGGGTCGCGCAATGCGGGAATGTCTAGCGCGGCGATCTGAAACAGGTCGGGGTAATCGAGCATGCCCGGCAGTTCGAACACATCGACATCGGTCAGTTCGAATCTCTCCATCAAGGCGAGGCGGACGGCCGGATCGGCATTGGGGCCGAAATCCACGCGGACGACCGGCTCGAATCGCCTTTGCCGGACGGCGTCGGTGACGACGTCGCGAAGACTCTCGCCTTCGTCGTCCTCGAGGTCCATTTCCGCGTTGCGCAGGATCCGAAACAAGGTGCCGGAAATAATCGTCATCCCGGGCAGCAACTTGTTCGCGCTGCGATAAATCAGTTCCTCGAGTGCGAGAAAACGCCGCTGATCGGACGGTACGTCGGCTTTGAGCTCGAACCACGCCGGAAGCTCCGGCGGAATCTTGACCCTGACAATCCGCGCTTCGATCGATTCCTCGCTGGCGATGACGAACGCCCAGTTGGTCGACAAGTTCGACATGAACGGGAAAGGATGGGTGGGGTCGAAGCTCAGCGGGGTGAGCGCCGGTGAGACATGGCTGTCGAAATAGGCGCTTGCCTCTTCCGCCTGCGCCGGGCTGAGCTGTTCCCACGTTGCGATGACGATGCCATGCGCAGCGAGCAACGGCAGCAGCGCCTTGTAGCAGTCTGCCTGCTCATCCAGCATTTTCAGGACGATGGCTCGTATCGCCAGCAGGCGAGTACGCGCGTCCCCCTCGCGGGAAAGCGGGTCTTCGCGGTCCTCGATCAATGCCTTGCCGCGAAACATCCCCACGCGTTTCATGAAGAACTCGTCCAGATTCGACGTCACGATCGCAAGGAACTTGAGCCTTTCGAGCAATGGTGTGCGCTCATCGAACGCCTCGTGCAGGACGCGTTCGTTGAATGCCAGCCACCCGAGATCGCGATCGAGCCAGGCATGCTCGAGCAATGCCTTGCGGTCGATCGTGCCGCGGAGTGCGGACTCGGTGGTGCGGTCGTTCATCGGATCCTCGTCGGGTAACGGGCGGGACGTCCGGACTTATCGGGGGTTTGCGGCGGACGGATTACAAGCAGCGGCTCACCGGGATCGAATTCACGCATTCGTCACCATACAAGATGGGTGTCGGACAATCGGATCCCTCCACATCGTGGGATGAATCGACAGGTCGACTTTGCTTCCAACGAGCGGACGCAACAAACCATTCATGCTAACTATACTGTCTCACGCCTGTGTTTGTGCAACTGGTAGAGTTTGATGTAGCGAAGGCACTGCGGAGAGCGTCACCTTGCAGTCATGATTGAGGAGTACTGTGCCCGCGATGGGATGCCGCCAACGGGATCTACGACACGGGGAATGCAATGGAGCCTCTGAACGGTGCGAAGACTGGGGATTTGAAGGAAATATCACCGCAAGGACTTTTGAATCCTCTTGATGCCGAGGATTATTTCGAGCTCGCCTGCGAGGCCGACGAATTTGGCGTACACATCCTGAGCTATTCGGTAGCCGAGTGAGTCGACGAGGACACCTTGTAATTGATCCCGGTCGCCATCGTTGCGTTGGCTACCCCCCCGTCGACTGGATTCCAGGGCACTCCAGACGAAGGGCTTGTCCGAAGCGAGACTACGTTTCCGCTGACCGAATTGGAGCGTGCGTTGCCTTGCGAACAATTTGAGGGGGACCAAAAACGCCTAGGGCCAGGTCTGCCGAAAACTGTTCAACCCAATTCCCACGCGGCCCGCCCAAATAGACATTGGACCTTGATGTCCGAAGTTCCGTTACACAAACAAAATAGTTTGCGGTCCACTCATCGCCCAAACTGTCCGACCGTGCCCGACGAACGTTTAGCGCGAAATTTTCGTGAAGGTATCCACGCCGGCTAAGCTCGGACTCGAAGTCCTGCTTTTCGCCAAGCTGCTCCATGACCCAATAGTACCCATCTGCGCGGACAGCCATTGCGGGCCCCTAAAACGGTGGCACCATTGTTGCACACCATATATGTCACTAGCGTGACGAATCGCCGATCGCGTAAACCCTGATTCGACGTTTGTCCGATGAACGGAACGAAAGTCCGCTCGGGAATCTTAAACGTTCGAGTTGCCCTCAACCAACACAGGCATTGCGCCGAATACCCTCAAGGTGAATGCAGGGATTAGTCGTCAGCATGCGAGTGGATTGGTTAATATCGCGGTATGCGTTATCACATCATAATTCCAGCGGCAGGCAACGGCTTCCGTTACGGTGCACCTGTCCCGAAGCAATACCTTTCCCTCGTGGGCAAGCCAGTATTGCAGCATGCGATCGATCGCATGGCTTCAAACTTTCCGTCCGCGACCATTTGCGTGGCACTGGCACCGGACGACCGCTGGTTCGAGAGTTCCATCGCGAAGCATGACAATCTACAAGGACTTCGTCTCGGTGGCGAAGGCCGTGAACAGACAGTTCGCAATGCAATCGACAGTCTCGTTGGCGTCGCGAATGATGACTGGATTGTTGTACATGACGCGGTCCGTCCTTGCATCGATGCGGCCGCGTGCTTGCGACTTAAAGCGGAGGTTGGCGCCGATCAAATAGGTGGCCTGCTCGCAGTACCGGTGTCCGACACGCTTAAGGTCGTCGGCGGTGATGGACGGGTGCTACGCAGTATGCCTCGGGAGAGTGTATGGCGGGCCCAAACACCTCAGATGTTCCGTTATGGCGTGCTGCGAAAGGCATTCGCGAACGCTGGCATCGACGGTTGGACAGATGAAGCCGGTGCTATTGAGGCGTTGGGACTCCTGCCTAAGATCGTGCTGGGAAGTGGATCCAACGTAAAAATTACGTATCCCGGAGACTTGGATCTCGCGGCAGCCGTGCTATCCAGCCAGGAAGCATGCGAAGAGGCGTGCCAAGCAGGGTGAATTGACGGGCGCCTTCGATCGATCCGATATGCGCATGGGAAGTCATCGATGTACTCGCTTCTAGAACGTATCGACGCTCCTGAGGCGCTACGCGAGCTCAATGCAGCAGACCTGCCACGCCTCGCGTCCGAGCTGCGAGCTTTCATCCTCCAATCGGTTGCGGAAACCGGGGGTCACCTTTCTTCGAACCTTGGGACCGTCGAGCTGGCGATCGCCCTTCATTACGTATTTGACACTCCGCGCGACCGCTTGGTATGGGATGTCGGCCACCAATGCTACGCGCACAAGATCCTCACCGGCCGGCGACAACGCATGAGCCGACTGCGCATGGCAGGGGGGCCGTCAGGGTTTCCGCGACGCGCTGAAAGCGAATACGATACATTCGGGACCGCCCATTCGTCGACCTCGATCTCCGCGGCGCTTGGGATGGCTATTGCGGCGCGCCATATGAATGAGTCACGTCGCGCTGTCGCCATCATCGGCGATGGTGCCATGAGCGCCGGCATGGCCTTCGAGGCTCTGAATAACGCCGGTGCGACCGATGCGGATCTGCTGGTCGTTCTTAACGACAACGACATGTCGATCTCTGAACCGGTGGGCGCTCTAAACAATTATCTAGCCCGTCTGCTCTCAGGCAGGATCTATAACTACGTTCGGCGCGGGAGCAAGGAGATGTTGTCGCGGGTGCCGCAGCTCCGCAAGTTCGCCAGGCGCTGGGAAACGCACATGAAGGGCATGGTGATGCCGGGCACGTTGTTCGAAGAGCTCGGATTTAACTACATCGGCCCGATCGACGGGCATGATCTCGGCGTACTCGTTCCGACGCTTGCAAACTTGAAGAAATTGAACGGTCCGCGGCTGCTCCACGTCATGACCAGAAAGGGCAATGGATATGCGCCTGCCGAGGCCGATCCAATCCTCTATCACGGCGTTGCGAGATTCGATCCGGTCGCTGGCATCGTCAAAAAGTCGCCGGGGAAGCCCACCTATACCCAGATCTTCGGAGACTGGATATGCGACATGGCCGCCCGCGACCCGCGTCTTGTTTGCATAACGCCGGCCATGCGCGAAGGCTCGGGGTTGGTCCGCTTTGCGCGGGAATATCCTGCTCGGTATTTCGACGTCGGGATTGCCGAACAGCACGCGGTAACTTTTGCGGCGGGCCTGGCGTGCGAGGGGATGAAGCCGGTTGTCGCAATCTACTCGACGTTTCTTCAGCGCGGCTATGACCAGCTGATCCACGATGTGACGTTGCAGAACTTGCCCGTTCTCTTTGCAATTGACCGGGCCGGGATCGTAGGCGCGGACGGAGCGACCCATATGGGCGCGTTCGACCTCTGTTATCTGCGCTGCCTGCCCAACATGGTCATTATGGCTCCTTCGGACGAGAACGAGTGCCGTCAGATGCTCTACACCGGCTTTACATTAAATGGCCCGGTCGCCGTCCGTTATCCGCGTGGCAGTGGCCCGGGCGTCCCGGTTGTCGCTGCGATGAACGCATTGCCGGTCGGCCGCGCTGAGACACGCCGCCGATCAAGTCGGCCCCGGTCCGCGGTCGCAATCCTGGCCTTTGGCAGCGTCCTGAGCGATGCATTGCTCGCCGCCGAGCCCTGTGATGCCACGGTGATCAACATGCGCTATGTCAAGCCTCTCGATATCGATTTGCTGCTGCAACTCGCATCCGAGCACGCGGGTTTTGTCACCGTCGAGGAAAACGTCGTGGCGGGCGGCGCCGGCAGCGCCGTGGCGGAAGCCTTGGCTAACGCAGGAGTCGCGATCCCGATGCTGCACCTTGGCATGCCGGATCGCTTTGTCGATCATGGCGATCCCGCGATCCTGATCGGCGAATGCGGGCTCGATGCCAAGGGAATCATCAGCGCGATCCAGTCTCGATTCCCCAAACGGCGGCTCGATGACGTATCGAAATCTGTCGCATGACGCTGTCGGACGAACACACGCCGGCCGGTGTAATCGCACTGTAATACTCGGGCCCCACAATCCGGGCATGACGACAAGACGGGGAAACAAAGTGCGAAACAATAACAATAGATCAAGACTCCATGCGCTCGCGGCTCTCCTTGCCGGCGGCCTGTTGGTGGCCGTGTCGGCCCAGGCGATGGACATCACCGGCGCCGGCGCAACCTTTCCGTATCCGATCTACGCCAAATGGGCGGAGGCGTACCGGGCGAAGACCGGCGTGGGCTTGAACTATCAGTCCATCGGCTCCGGCGGTGGAATAAAGCAGATTCAGAACAAGACGGTCGACTTCGGCGCGTCGGACATGCCGATGAAGCCTGAAGAACTGGACAAGGACGGCCTGTTGCAGTTTCCGACCGTCATTGGCGGCGATGTGCCCGTGATGAACCTCGAAGGCGTGGGAGCGGGGCAACTTAAGCTGACCGGTCCCATGCTCGCCGATATCTACCTGGGCAAGATCACCAAGTGGAACGATGCTGCGATCACCAAGCTGAACCCGACCCTCAAGATGCCCGATTCGGAAATCACCGTCGTGCACCGTTCGGACGGCTCGGGTACGACCTTCATCTGGGTGAATTACCTGTC
>Ga0157378_10005256_pt1 | contig 11374 bp, 9 predicted proteins | sample M65metaG_FD_115309 | JGI IMG/M metagenome (GOLD analysis project Ga0157378, IMG submission 115309) | Miscanthus rhizosphere microbial communities from Kellogg Biological Station, Michigan, USA - M6-5 metaG | ecosystem: Host-associated > Plants > Roots > Rhizosphere > Soil | place: USA: Michigan...
CCAGATCGCGCCGAGGATCGAAATCGGGATGCCGTAGGCGCTGCTATACCGGCTGAGCAGCACTTCCGAACAGCTCACCGACGCATTGATGTCGCAGACGCTGGCGTAGCGCGGATCGAACAGCAGCCGGTGGTGGACGTACGCCGCCCAGACCATGGCCGCGAGACCCGCCAGAGCGCAAATCAACGCGACCGCTCGAGCCTTGGAAGTCATGAGGAAGACACGGTCGTTGTACCACAAAAGCCGTCCCGAAAAGAGAAACCGGCATGGCCTTGTGGCGGAGGCCATGCCGGTTGATCGTGCCCGCCGAGTGGTCTTACTGAATGGTCGCGATCGTGCCCGCCGCGGCCGTCGGAACCGCCGCGAAGAGCGCACCGGACGTGTCCTGCCAGATCGTGCCCTGCGAGTTCGTCACGAACGAGCGCGTGCCCGTCGAGCCCACGGTGAGCGGGGTTCCCGTCGCCATGAAGTCGACCGTCGGCGCGCCGCACGCCGCGGGCGGGCCGGGGACGGCCGCGCCGACACCGGCGTCAACCACCTGGTAGCCGCTCTTGGTCGTCGGGTCCGTCGCCATGTCGGGCGAGAGGAAGTTGTTCGCACCAAGCTTCGCCAGCAGCGGCGAGTAGCCGTTGCAGAGCTGCGAGTAGTTCTGCTGGGCCGTGTTGATGGCGCGCAGCGATCCGATCGCCGACGCCTCGTTGCCCGACATACGGGCGCGGAGCAGGCCGGGGACCGCGATAGCGGCGATGATGCCGATGATCGCGACGACGATCAGCAGCTCGATCAGCGTGAAACCTTTCTGGCTATTCTTGTTACGCATTCCTGTTCTCCTTGAGTGGTTTCGACGGCTTCGGCTCACTTTGAGCTTGGCCGTGCCCAGCTCTTGAGCAACGGGTATGCCATTCGGCATACTCATCGTAACGCTATGTAATTAAACGGGTTGATTCTCGACAGTACAGTTCTGGTGGCTGCCGTGATCTGGCAGGTTGACGTTATTTGTCAGCGCGAGTTGCCGATCGTTGTCAACAATCGCGCTGATCAACGCAAATTGTATTTTTTCACGTAATACCGGAACGATCTGAAGCTCATTCCCAGCAGCTCGGCGGCTTTCACCTGGACGCCGTTGGCCCGCTTCAGCGCCTCCGCCAGATACCCGCGCTCGATCTGCTGCACGTGGGCTTCGAGATCGAACCCCGAGGGCGGCAGCGTGCCGTCCATCGCGGGCGCCGCCGACGCCGGGCTCTGACGTGACGACTCTCCGAAGAGCGACCGCGGGAGGCTGTCGACGAGAATCGCGGGCGTCGCCTCGAGCGCGACGGCGCGCTCGATGGTGTTCTCGAGCTCGCGGATGTTGCCCGGCCAGTCGTGCTTCAGCAGCACTTCCATCGCTTCGTGCGCGATCCCGTTGATTGTCTTTCCCATCTGCTCGCTGTACTTGGTCAGGAAATGCCCGGCGAGCAGCGGAATGTCTTCGCGCCGATCGCGCAGCGGCGGCAGGTGAATGCCGATGACGTTGATCCGGTAGAACAGATCCTCGCGGAAGCGGCCGTCGGCGACGAGCTTCGACAGATCCTGATTCGTCGCGGCGACGACGCGGATGTCGGCCTGCATTTCCTCGAGACCGCCGACGCGCCGGAACTTGCGCTCCTGCAGCACGCGCAGGAACTTCACCTGCATGACGGCGCTCATCTCCCCGATCTCGTCGAGGAACACGGTGCCCCGCTCGGCGACTTCGAGGAGTCCCTTCTTGTTCGTCTCGGCGCCCGTGAAGGCGCCGCGCATGTGTCCGAACAGCTCCGACTCGAGCAGCGCCTCGGGCAGCGCGCCGCAGTTCACCGCCACGTGCGGCCGGTCGCGGCGGAGCGAATGGTAGTGAATCGCCTGCGCGACGAGGCCCTTCCCGGTGCCTGACTCGCCCGTCAGCAGAATCGTGCTGTTGGTCCTGGCGACGGTCTCGATCATCTTGAAGACGTCGAGCATCACCTCGCTGCGGCCGATGATGTTCGAGAACTGATGCGTCAGGCCGAGCGTGCGCTTCAGCAGGACGTTTTCCTGCCGGATCTGGCGGTTCTCGATCTTCTCGCGCACCTTCATGCGCAGCAGATCGACGTCGAACGGCTTGCTCAGGTAATCGCACGCACCCAGCCGCATCGCCTCGACCGCGGTCTCCGTGGACGCGAACGCCGTGATCATGATGCCGAGGATGTCCTGATCGATGCGCTTGGCGGCGCGCAGCACGTCCACGCCGGAGAGATCGGGCATCTTGATGTCGGAAATCAGGATGTCCACCGGCTCTTTCTCGAGCATGGCGATGGCGCTCTTGCCGTTTTCGGCGAGAAGCACTTCGTACCCCTCGCGCCGCAGCACGATCGCCAGCAGCTCCCGCATCGACCGCTCGTCGTCGACGACGAGGATCCGCGGCGGACGCTGCTCGGCGGCGGGCGCGTCGAGCTTGGCCGTGGCGGTCGTCATGTCGTCACCGCCGCGCGCGCCGGCAGGTGCACGGCGACCGTCGTGCCGCGCCCCGGCTGGGAGTTGACCTGAATCTCGCCGTTGTAGTCGGTCACGATGCGATGCACGATGGCAAGGCCAAGGCCGCTGCCTTTCACGAAATGTCCGTGGAACGGCTGGAACAGCGCGTCGAGCTCCTCGGACGGAATGCCGACGCCTTCGTCGCGGACGGTGATCACCACGCCGTCGGTGCCGCGATCGCGCGTGCCCGACAGCTGCAGATGGCCGCCGGCCGGCATGGCGCGGAGGCCGTTGCTCGCGAGGTTCCAGACGATCTGCTTGATCTGGCCCTCGTCGGCTTCGTACCAGAGCTCGGAGTCCGGCAGATCGACGTCGATGACGTGGCCGTCCTGCAGTTCGGCGGAGTTCCGCAACAGCAGCGCGGCGTCGTTCAGCGCGCGCCGCACGTCGAACCGCTCGATGGCGAACTTCTGCGGCCGCGCGTACGCGAGAAACGACGTGATCGTCGTATTCAGCCGCTCCGACTCACGCAGCACGATGTCCATCAGCTGTCCCTGCTCGCTGCTGAGCGGCAGCTCCTGCCGCAGAATCTGAATGGAGCCCGACATCGACGCGAGCGGGTTGCGGATCTCGTGCGCGATGCCCGCCGCCATCTCACCGACCGCGGCCAGCCGCTGCTGCATGCGCGCGTCGCGTTCGAGCTTCTTGAACTCGGTCACGTCCTGGAAGGTGAACAGAAACCCTCTGCGTCCGCCGGGGGCTTCGAGATTGGCCGCGCTGAGGCCGATTTCCATGTGCCGGCCGTCGCGCAGGTAGTGGCCGTCCATCCGGCGCCCGCGGCTGCCGCCGAGATCCGCCGTCAGCGCGCCGACGGTGTCCGGCGCCAGCTGCAGGACTTCGCCGATGGGCCGGCCGATGACCGAGGCCGACGGACGGCCGGTGATGAACTCGGCCGCGCGATTGAACGTCACCACGCGGCCCGAGTTGTCGGTGGTGGCCAGGCCGCTCGGCAGGCTGTCGATGACGTGCTGGTTCAACGCCTGGAGGTCGGCGATCTGGCTCGACGCCTGCACCAGGCGCGCCCCCGTGGCGCGCACGCTCTCGGCCAGCGACCCGCTGAGGAGCGCGACGGCGAAGAATCCGAACGTATTCAACAAGTATGTGTAGCCGGCGACCGAACGCGACGGCAGGACCGGCGACAGCAGCCACGGGTCGTGCAGCAGGCCCGCCGAGGTGAGATATTGCGCAAGCACGACGCCGCCGTAGAGCACGGTGCTGAGGACCGCGACGAGCATGCCGCCGCGCCGGAACTGCACGGTCGACGCCGCGACGATGCCGAGCACGTACAGCGACGAGAAGTAGCTGGTGATGCCGCCGGTGAAATAGATGAAGGCCGAGACGACCAGCGCGTCGCCGACGAACTGCAGGTCGACCAGCCAGCGGTACCGATCGACGTAGCGCAGCGTGGCCGCATAGAAGGCCGTCAGCGCGTATGCGCCGCCGATGAGAAAGAAGAAGGGGTTGACGGGAAACGAGCCGGGCTGCGTAATCTGGGCGAACGTCGCGCCCAGCAGCAGCGCGGTGCTGATCATGGCGCGGATGGCAATGAGCCACCGCAGCCTCCGCCGAAGATCCGTCGGCGGCGGCGGCCCGCCTCCCGCCGACGCTGTCACGTCCGGCATCCCGCTACGTCAGCTTGCTGATCATGTCGAAGATCGGCATGTACATCGCGATGACGATGCCGCCGACCACGACGCCGAGGAACGCGATCATGATCGGTTCGAGCAGCGTCAGCATGCCGGCCACCGCCGCGTCGACTTCTTCTTCGTAGAAGTCCGCGATCTTCGACAGCATGGCGTCGAGCGCGCCCGTCGCCTCGCCGACGCTGATCATCTGCACGACCATCGAGGGAAAGATCGCCGTCTCGCGCAGCGGCGCCGCAATCGTCTCGCCGCGCTCGATGCTCTTGCGCGTCGTCATGATGGCGTCCTCGATGATGGCGTTGCCCGAGGTCCGGGCCGTGATTTCGAGGCCGTCGAGAATGGGCACGCCCGAGGCGATGAGCGTGGAGAGCGTCCGGCAGAAGCGCGCGACCGCGATCTTGCGCATCATCATGCCGAGCACCGGCAGCTTGAGCACCGCCGCGTCCACGTTGTGCCGTCCGCCGTCGGTCTTGTAGTACTGCTTGAAGCCGTAGCCGGCGAGCGCCAGCGCCGGAATGACGAACGGCGCGTACCGCACCAGGTTGTTGCTGAGGCCGATGACGATACGCGTGGGCAGCGGCAGCTCGGCGCCGAGGCCTTCGAACATCGCCGCGAACGTCGGAATGACCTTCCACAGAATGACGCCGACGACCACGCCGGCGATCACGATGACCGCGATCGGGTAGATCATCGCGGACTTGACCTGGCCCTTCAGCTTGACGGCCTTTTCGATGTAGGTCGACAGACGCTTGAGAATCGTGTCGAGAATACCGCCCGCTTCGCCGGCGGCAATCATGTTCGTGTAGAGCGGATCGAACGAGTTCGGGAAGCGCTTCATCGCGTCGGCCAGCGCGGCGCCGCCTTCGACGGCGGTCCGCGTCTGGAGGATGACCTCCGCGAAGTTCTTGTTCTCTTCCTGGTTGCCCAGGATGTCGAGGCACTGCACGAGCGGCAGGCCCGCGTCGATCATGACCGAGAACTGCCGCGTGAAGACGGCAAGCGTCTTGGCATCGACGCCCTTGGTCGTCTTGCCGCCGCCCGCCTTCTTCGCCGCTTTCGCGGCGGCCTTCTCCTGGGCGGGAGCAATCTTGGAAACCTGAATGTTCTCGCGGCGCAGCGCGGCGACCGCGGCATCCATGGAATCGGCGATGCGCTCGCCGGTGACCGTCTCGCCGCCGCGTGTCCGTCCCGTATAGGCAAATGTGGCCATAGCGTTAATCCGTTACGATCTCCCAGGCACCGGCGGCCGCGCCACCGGCGCGCCAGGCCTTCCCCCCATGCCGGCGCCGGCGACCACGCCGACTCCGCGATTGATCATTTCCTGCAGTTCGTCCTTGTTCGACGACGAGTTCAACGCCGCGTCGAGCGTGATCGCCCGCTTGAGATACAGGCTCGCGAGCGACTGGTTGGCCGTCTGCATGCCGGCTTTTTCCTGGCCGGTCTGCATCGCGCCGTAGATCTGGTGAATCTTGTCGTCGCGGATCAGGTTCCGGATGGCCGGCGTCGGGACCAGAATCTCGAGCGAGCACACGCGGCCCTTGCCGTCCGCCTTCGGCAGCAGCGCCTGACACACGATGCCTTCGAGCACGAGCGACAGCTGCGTGCGGATCTGCGCCTGCTGGTTGGCCGGAAAGATGTCGATGATGCGGTTGATCGTCTGCGCGGCCGAGTTCGTGTGCAGCGTGCCGAACGTCAGGTGGCCCGTTTCGGCGATCTTCAGCGCCGCTTCCACCGTCTCGAGGTCGCGCATTTCGCCGATGAGCACGACGTCGGGATCTTCACGCAGCGCCGCGCGCAACGCGTTCGAGAAGCTGTTGGTGTCGGCGTGGACTTCGCGCTGGTTCACCAGGCAGCTCTTGTGCTGGTGGATGTATTCGATCGGATCCTCGATCGTGAGGATGTGATCGTGGCGTTCGTTGTTGATCTTGTCCAGAATCGCCGCCAGCGTCGTCGACTTGCCGCTGCCGGTGGGACCGGTGACCAGGACCAGGCCGCGGGGCTTGTCGGCCAGCGTGCCGAGGACCGGCGGCAGCTGCAGATCCTGCAGCGACCGGATCTTTTCAGGGATGACGCGGTAGACGGCGCCGACGGCGCCGCGCTGGCTGAAGACGTTGCACCGGAAACGCGCCAGACCGCGGATGCCGAACGAGAAATCGAGCTCGTTGCTCTCTTCGAACCGCTTCTTCTGCGAGTCGGTGAGCACGCTGTAGACCAGCTGCTTCGTGTCGGCGGGCTGCAGGTCCGGCAGCTCCAGGCGGCGCAGGTGACCGTGCACGCGGATCTGCGGAGGCGTATTGGTCGCGATATGAAGGTCGGAGCCTTCGTTCTCGACCAGCGTCTTCAGCAGCTCGGGCAGTGTTGCCATCTATTTCACCGTCTCCCGGACAACTTCTTCAATGGACGTTAACCCCGCCATGACCTTGCGGAGGCCACTCCGGCGGAGCGTAATCATGCCCTCGTCGATCGCCTTCCGGCGAAGCTCAAGGCCCGAGGCGCCGACGAGAATAAGCTCTCTCAGTTCTTCGGTCACTTCGAGCACTTCATACAGGCCCACCCGGCCTTTATGCCCGGTGTTATTACATTTTTCGCAGCCGACGCCCTTCATGGGCGTTACAGATTCGGCTTCTTCGGGCGTAAACCCGGCCTGAATGAGCGCCGGCGGGGTCTGGGGGTTCGCTTCCGCGCAATTGGTGCAGACGCGGCGCACGAGGCGCTGGGCGCAGATCAGATGGACCGAGCTCGCGACGAGGAACGGCTCGATGCCCATGTTCATCAGACGGTTGACGGTGCTGGGCGCGTCGTTGGTGTGGAGCGTCGACAGCACGAGGTGGCCCGTGAGCGCCGCCTTGACGGCGATTTCGGCCGTCTCGAAGTCGCGGATTTCGCCGACGAGGATGATGTTGGGATCCTGGCGGAGGAACGACCGTAGTGCCGCGGCGAAGTTCAACCCGATGTTCTCGCGAATCTGCACCTGGTTGACGCCGACCAGGTTGAATTCGACAGGGTCTTCCGCCGTCATGATGTTGGTCTCGGGCGTGTTGACCTTCGAGATCGACGAATAAAGCGTGTTGGTCTTGCCGCTGCCGGTCGGGCCCGTGACGAGGACCATGCCCCACGGCCGGAGAATCGCGGCCTCGAATTTCGCGAGCGACTCCTCCTCGAAGCCAAGCCGCGTCATGTCGAGCATCAGCTTGTCCTTGTCGAGGAGACGCATGACGATCTTCTCGCCGAAGAGCGTCGGCAGAATCGAGACGCGGAAGTCGATTTCCTTCTGCTGGCCGTTGTCGTTGAAGCGGATCTTGATGCGGCCGTCCTGCGGGAGGCGCTTCTCGGCAATGTCGAGCTTCGACATGATCTTGATGCGCGAGGAGATCGCGTCGCGGAACTTCATCGGCGGATTCATGATGTTGTAGAGAATGCCGTCGATGCGGTAGCGGATGCGGAGCTCTTTCTCGTACGGCTCGATGTGGATGTCGCTGGCGCCCTTCTGAATCGCCGACATCAGCACGACGTTCACGAGCCGGACGACCGGCGCGGCCTCGCCTTCCTTGGCGAGCGCCTCGGGGCTGATCTCCTGCAGGTCCTGCAGGACTTCGACGTCGTCGGCCCCGGCATCGAGCGACTGCATCTCCTCGAGGCCCTTGCTGGCCATCTCGAGGGCGCTCATGTTGCCGCCGCCCACCGTCGGCGGCGCGCCCGGCTTGCCCGCGGCGCCGCCCTTGCCGCCGGCGCCCGCCTTCGACGGGTAGTACTTCTGGACCGCCTCGATGATCGCGATTTCCGAGGCGACGACCGGCTCGACGTTGTAGCCGGTCATGAACTTGATGTCGTCCATCGCGAAGACGTTCGTCGGGTCGGTCATCGCGATCGTGAGCGACGCGCCCGAACGGCTCAGCGGAATAATCTGGTATTTCTGCGCCGTTTCCGGCGGGACGAGTTTGACGACGGCCGGGTCGATCTGGAATTGCGCGAGGTTGATGGACGGAACGCCGTACTGCTTGCTGAGGAGCGCAGTGATCTCCTCGTCCTTGACGAACCCCATCTTGACGAGGTTGAAGCCAAGCTTCCCGCCGTTGGACTTCTGCGCGGCCAACGCCTGCTGAAGCTGCTCCGGCGTGATTTTCTTCTCTTTTAAGAGAAGTTCGCCAATTCGAACTGCCATTTGGAGTGGTTAATTATCCAATACTGACAAAAACTGTCAACGAGCTAAAAGGTCACACGGAGACCCAACGTCCACCGATCACGCGCAAAATCGGACCCCTTCGTCATCGCCCCCTCGATATTCAGCCGGGGATACGGCATCACGCTGACGCCGAGTGCCCCGAACGAGCCGCCACCACTCGCGACGTTTCTCCCGGCGCCGCCGCGCAGCCCCAGGCGCTCCCCCAGCCACCACGTCTCGACGCCCGCCGTCACGTCCTGCTCCTCGTGACCGCCGGCAAGCGCCGCATTCAAGTCCGCGTCGAACGCCACGACGAGCCGATCGAGCGCACCGCGGCGCGAGGCCGCGACAGACGCGCCGGCGCGTGCCCGGCGTCCCAGTTCCAGCGCGTCGCTCCCCGATCCGTACGTCGGATTCCGGAGGTCACGCACAGCAAGCCCCAGACGCACGGGGCCGAACGAACCCATCACGCCGACGTCCAGATCCGCCTGCGTGTCGCCCCGCGCATTCACCAGCTTCACAGTCGTGGCAACGACGAGTGGCTGAGTGATCGAGTGGCCGACGGTAGCGCCAAACTGGCTCACTACCCCGCTATCTTCTCGGACGGAACCGGCTGTTCCTATAGGCCCTGATGGCTGTAACTGACTGACGGTGAGGCGGTAATAGCTCAATCCCAGCGAGGGGAAGGTCAGGGACAGCCCGCGGTCCGCGCGCTCCGCGATCTCAATCGACAGATCGACGAATTTCTGCTGCGTGGCCAGCCCGGCGGGGTTCCACCACGTCGCCGAGGAGTCGTCCGCGACGGCCACGAACGCCCCCGCCAGCCCCTGGGCGCGGACCCCGACGCTGTCGAAGCGCTGCGCAAAACTGAGCGAGGGAAAGCCGATCGTCGCGATCGCGACGAGGGGAAAGATCAGCCGACGAGCACGGCGGCCGCGACGACAGTCGTCCACAGACCCTTCTTGTCGCCGACCGCCGTCTGCGTGACGTTCTGCGTCCGGACGATCTGATTCGACAGCTGGTACACTTCCTTCTTCTCGTCCCAGCTCTTGTCGGGATCGAACTCCAGCCCCAGTGTCGTGGCGAGCATTTCCGCCGCCAGCTCCTCGGCGTAGTCACCGGCGATGTCTTCGCTCTCGCCGAAGCTGTGGTGCTCGGAGAGGTACCCGTAGAGATCGCGGTTTCTCGGAATGGCAACCCCGACCGTCGCGGCAATCAGACGATGCGGCTCACGCGTGGCGGCTTCGGACATGACGACGAACGTGACCTGGCCCGGCTCCAGACGCTTGGCGCCCTGCGCGCGCGACAGGATGCGGCAGCCCGGTGGAAAGATGCTCGACACACGCACGAGATTGCAGGCGGCGATTCCGGCGGAACGAAGAGCCAGCTCGAACGAGGTCAGCTTTTCCTTGTGTTTTCCCACACCTTTCGTGAAAAACATCTCCTTGGGCACGAATCCGACCACGTCACGCTCCTCTGGGCTGTCGTCTTGAAGGGAACCAGAATGGTAACACCAACTTAGCGGGTGTCAAGGAACACGTGAGGCATAATAAAGAAGTCCGGATCTGGGGAACAACACCGGCAACCCGAGCGTCTATAAGGTCGCAATCATGACAGAGATAGCGTCCGCTACTCCCGCGGCGGAAGCCGCGCCCAAAGGACTGGTTTCGCGCGTGTTCGGCGTGTTCTTCTCGCCGCGCGCGACCTATTCCTCCGTGGCAGCCTATCCGCGCTGGCTCGGCGCCCTTGCCGTCACCTGCATCGTCCTCTCCGGCGGTTACTACGCCCTGCTCTCCACCGAAGTCGGCAAACAGGCGGCCTTCGATCAGCAGACGCAGCTGATCGAGTCGTTCGGCGTGAAGCTGAATGATGCCGCGTACGAGCGGATGGAGGCCGGCATCGAGCGGGCGAAGTACACGACGCCGATCGGCCAGTTCATCGGGCTGCCGATCGTCCTCGCCATCGTCGCCGGAATCCTCCTCGGCATCTTCAACGCGCTGCTCGGCGGCGACGCCACCTACAAACAGGTCTTCGCCATCCTCGTGCATTCGAGCCTCATCACGGCGCTGCAGACGATCTTCGTGATTCCGATCGATTACCTGAAGGAGTCGCTGGCGAGCCCGACGACGCTGCTCGCCGTCATGCCCTTCATCGACGAGGGCACGTTCATCGGCCGGCTCTTCAGCACGATCGATATATTTCAGCTTTGGGGTACGTTGTCGCTCGCCATCGGCCTGGCCGTGTTGTACAAGCGCCGGACGGCGCCGATTGCCATCTCGCTGTACGTCGTCATGTTCGTGATTCTCATTGCCATCGCCGGTCTGCGGACCGCCTTGTCGTCGTAGTTCGAAACGGGAGTATCGATGTCGCGCAAGAACATCCTCATCACCGTCGCCGTGGTGCTCGTCGCCGCCGGAATCGTCGGCGCCAACCTGTATTTCCGCCGTGACACGGGTCTCACGGTCACCACCGAGACGATCAAAGCCCGCGATCTCGAAGCCGTCGTCTCGGCGTCGGGCAAGATTCAGCCGAAGCGGCTCGTGAACATCACGGCCGAAACGGCCGGCCGCGTCGTCAACCTCGCCGTGAACGAGGGCGACCGGATCCACGCCGGCCAGTTCCTCCTGCAGATCGATCCCAAGTCGCTGCGCTCGCGCGTCGACAACAGCGAGGCGTCGCTGCAGGTGCAGCAGGCGTCGCTCGAGCAGATGCGGCAGTCCGTCGAGACCGCGAAGGTGCAGCTCGATCAGGCGAAGCAGACGCTGTCACGCCAGCAGGGGCTCTGGAAGCAGCAGCTGACGACGCGCGCGGAGCTGGAGAAGGCGGAGAACGACGTCAAGAGCGCGGAGTCGTCGCTGCAGGAGCGCGAGAAGAGCGCCAAGGCGCAGGACAGCCGCATCATGCAGGAGCGCGCCTCGCTCGACAACGCGAAGTACGATCTGAGCAAAGTCCGCATCGAGTCGCCGATCGAAGGCATCGTCACACGACGGAACATCCAGGAGGGCGAGACGGCGATGATCGGCACGATGAACAACGC
>Ga0157378_10005257_pt1 | contig 11373 bp, 14 predicted proteins | sample M65metaG_FD_115309 | JGI IMG/M metagenome (GOLD analysis project Ga0157378, IMG submission 115309) | Miscanthus rhizosphere microbial communities from Kellogg Biological Station, Michigan, USA - M6-5 metaG | ecosystem: Host-associated > Plants > Roots > Rhizosphere > Soil | place: USA: Michigan...
ACCGTCATCTCGCCCGCTGGCGCCGCCACGGCCTGAAGATTGATCAGCGCCTGCGACAGCGCTTCATCGATCGCGCGGTTCCAGTGCTGCGGATCGAACAGCCGGTCATAGAGATAGCGCCCGCCCAAGCCATAGAAGCCGCTCTCGCGCCGGCCATTCTCCTCGGCCACGATCGAGACGTTGAGCCGCACCAGCGGCCGTACGTCCGTCGCGATGAAGCCGTCCGGCCGCACGATCTCGACCACGCTCCATGATCCCGACAGCCCGACCGAGACCTGCGCTACCCGCGGATCGCGGGCGCGCGCGGCGGCATCAATCTGCTGGCACAGCTCCACCTTGCGCGCGAACGGGATCAATCCCAGCGGATTGTCGCTGGTGTAGAGTGCTGCGTTGGTCCGGCGCGGCGGCGCCGCCTTCGCGCCCTTGGCCGGATCGAGCAGCGTCATCGTTTCAGCTGCACGCCGGATCGCGGCTTCGCTCAGCTCATTGGCATGGGCGAAGGCAGTGGTCTCGCCGGTCACGCCGCGCAGCCCGAAGCCCGCCTGGGTGCTATAATCGGCGGTCTTCAGCCGCCCATCGTCGAAGCCGAAGCTCTCCGATGCCAGATATTGCAGGTAAAGCTCGCCATCATCGCACTTCGCCAGCGTCCCGGCAGCGAGGCGCAGCGCGGCATCGGGATCGAGGCCTTCGCGATAGAGGAAGCGGCGGGGATCAGCGATCAAGGTCATGGCCCGGATATAGGCCGAGCGGGACAGGAATTAAACCGGCTCTGCGCGAACAGCCGCGATCGACCATTTGGACATTGCAGTGTCGCCGCGCCCTTCCGTAAGCTGGCATTCTGACAGGCAGGGGCCACGATGTTTTCCCAATCAGTTGCAATACGCGGCATGGTGATGTGCACGGCCTTTTTGTGTTTCTCTCAAGGGGCCTTTGCTGGTCCGCCGTTCCTGACGGATGACCCGGAGCCGACGGAAGCCGGTCATTGGGAAATTTACGCGCCACTGGTTGAATCCGAAGGTCGGGGTGGCGATTTCGAAGGCGCTGCCAGTGTCGAGTTGAACTATGGCGCGGCCCGCAATCTGCAAGTCACCCTCGGATTGCCGATAGATTACACCCATGACTCGAGCGGGTGGCGCCGGGGTGCAGGTGACGTCGAACTTTCAGTCAAATATCGTATCTTTCGCGACGAGGCCGCCGGCCTGCAGATCGCGATCTTCCCCGGCATGACGTTGCCCACTGGCAGCAACGGCATGGGTGCGAGCAAGATCAACGGGATGCTGCCCATCTGGGTCCAGAAAGACGCCGGACCTTGGTCGGTCTTCGGCGGTGGTGGCTACGCGATCAATTCAGGCCTCAACAATCACGATTACTGGACCGTGGGAATCGCTGCCACGCGGCAACTAGGCTCTCACCTTGTCGTGGGCGCGGAGGCGGATCGTCAGGGTGCGGACACCGTGGGAGGCGACGCCTCGACCAGTCTGGGCCTCGGTGCGATCTACCAGCTCAAAGCGCCGCTGCGGTTACTGGCTTCCGGCGGTCCCACGTTCGAGGACCACGACGGCGCGACCAGCTTCCACGCGTTCCTGGCTCTGGGATTTGATTTCTGAAGAAGAGGTCAGGCGCGCTCTAGTGCGCCTCGTCCGCCGGACCACCGATCAACAGAAAGCGCCGGTCGCAATAGCCGCAATCGGCATAGCCTTTCTCGTCGATCTCGATGAACACGCGCGGATGGCCGAGTGCGGCCCCGCCCGGGATTTCGCTGGCGCCGTCGCAAGCAACGCGGGCTTTATCGACGCGGATGGTTTCGGGCGGCGGGATCATGCGCTGCCGAATAGCAAGTGAAGGTGCGCCGCGCAATTCGCCTCGTCGGTACGCCTGCAGTCCCTTTTCGGCTATGCCTGTCCCGCGGGCGCTGGGCATCTGGCGAACGGAGGGAAGCATGAACAGCGCTGCAGATGCTTTGACTGGCTATGGTGCGGAATCGCGACGGCTTTTTCTGGCGGGTTCGGCGGCGAGGATTGGAATCGGCCTCGCGTCGGCGCTCGCGGCGCCTGCTCTGGCGGCGACACCCGCGACGGCAAAGCCGGGCATGCTCACGACCGAGGAGGCGCAGGCGCTGGTGTTCCATCACGGGGCCTGCCCCATGGCATGTGCACGACCCATCCGGAGATCCAACCCGGACCTGCTGGCCTTCGTGATGAGCTGAGCAGCTTCAGCCCTCCCGCCGGAGCGGTCGCGCGAGGAGCGTGGTCACGACATCTCCGGCGGGGGCGCCCTCCAGCAAGGCACAGACTGCCTCGGTGATCGGCATGTCGATACCGGCCTTGGCGGCGGCTTCTGCCAGCACGGGAGCGGTGACTGCGCCTTCCGCCACGGTCCGCCGGTCGGCGATCAGCGTGCGCGCGTCCCCGCCCTGGCCGATCGCCTTGCCGAGCGAAAAGTTGCGCGAACTGGTCGACGAGCAGGTGAGCACGAGATCGCCCAGCCCCGAAAGCCCGGCCAGCGTCTCTGCCCGCGCGCCACGCGCCAGCCCGAAACGAGACATCTCGGCAAAGCCGCGCGAGATCAGCGCCGCGCGGGCATTCTGGCCGAGCCCGCGGCCCTCGACTACGCCGCAGGCGATCGCCAGCACATTCTTGACCGCGCCACCGATCTCCGCGCCAATCACGTCGCTTGAGGCATAAGGGCGGAAAGTCGGCCGGGCGAGCCGCTGCGCCAGCATCGCGCCCACCGCCTCATCCTCGCAGGCGAGCGTGATCGCGGTCGGCAGCCCGGCGGCAACCTCATGCGCGAAGGTCGGGCCGGACAGCACTGCGATCGGCGCCTTGGGCTGCACGTCGGCGGCGACTTCGGACATCAGCGCACAGCTTCCCGCCTCGATACCCTTCGCGCATAGGACGAGCGGCGCGGTGATCGGCGGCAATCCGCCCAGCACGGCGCGCAGATGCTGCGCCGGGGCGACCACCAGCAGCGCGTCGAGCGCCGCCAGATCGGCTAGTTCGCCCGTTGCGCGGAGGGAGCGGTTGAGAGACAGGCCGGGCAGAAACAGACCGTTCTCATGCTGGCGGTTGATCGCCTCCACCACCTCCGGCTCGCGTGCCCAGAGCAGCACGGGCTCACCGCCGCCGGCGCTGATCTGCGCGAGGGCCGTCCCCCAGGCGCCACCACCGATCACGCCGATCTTCATGCCTTCACCCCTGCTCCACGTACTTTTTCCGCTGCTGGATCGAGCGGCCAGCGTGCCCGCGCCGGGATATCCAGCCCGTCGGTCAACCCGAGCGCGAGTCGCTCGGCCCCGGCCCAAGCGATCATGGCGGCATTGTCGGTGCAGAGCCATGACGGCGGCGCCACGAAGGGGAGGCCCCGTTCGGCAGCAAGCGTTTCCAGTGCGCCGCGAATGCCTTGATTGGCCGCCACGCCGCCCGCCACCACCAGCGCCGTCACAGTGTCGCTTGCGTCCAGTGCGCGACGCGTCCGGTCGAGCAGGCAATCGATTACCGCCTGCTGGAACGATGCGGCGATGTCCTCCGCGCGATACCGGCCTACATCGCGTGCGCGCAGTACGGCGCTCTTGAGGCCCGCGAAGGAGAAATGCGGTTCGGCCGATCCCAGCAACGGGCGCGGCAGCGGTACCGCCTTGGGATCGCCTGCGCGCGCCGCGCGCTCCACGGCCGGTCCTCCTGGAAAGCCGAGACCGAGCAGCTTGGCGGTCTTGTCGAATGCCTCACCCGCAGCATCGTCGATCGTGGTGGCAAGGCGCCGGTAACGCCCCACGCCCTCGACCAGCAACAATTGGCAATGCCCACCGGAGACGAGCAGCAGCAGATAGGGGAACTGTAGCGCCGGGTCGGCCAGCCGGGGAGACAGCGCATGCCCCTCCAGATGATTGACGGCGATCAAGTGCTTTCCCGTCGCCATCGCGAGCGCCTTGCCCGTGACGAGGCCGACCATCACCCCGCCGATCAGCCCCGGCCCCGCCGTGGCCGCGATGGCATCGACCGCGTCGAGTGTCACGCCCGCCTCGGCCAGCGCTGCCTCGATCAGCGGGCTCAGCACCTCGACATGCGCGCGCGCCGCAATCTCCGGAACGACCCCGCCGAACGGGGCATGCTCCGCTTCCTGACCGGCGAGCTTGTGCGCCAATATGATGCGTTCGCTTGTCACCAGCGCCGCTGCCGTTTCGTCGCAGCTCGATTCAAGGCCGAGGATCAATGCCATCTCCGGACTTCCCTGCCACCGCACAGGCGATTAGGGCAACTGTCGTGAACAGACCCTATCGTCTCGGCACCCGATCCTCGCCGCTTGCGCTCGCGCAGGCCGGCCAGGTCGCGGCCGCACTCAGGCAGGCGCATGGCTGGTCCGATGGGGCGATCGAGATCGTTGCTATGAAGGCCAGCGGCGATCTCATTCAGGATCGTCCTCTCGCCGAAGTCGGCGGCAAGGCGCTGTGGACCAAGGAGCTCGATCGCGCGCTGATCGCGGGCGACATCGATTTCGCGGTCCATTCGATGAAGGATGTCGAGACGATCCGCCCGACCGAGATTATGATCGCGGCAATGATGCCCCGCGCTGATGTGCGCGACCGGTTGATCGGGGTCGCCTCGATCGATGCCATTCCCCGTGGCGGGCGCCTTGGCACCTCCTCACCGCGGCGGAGCGCGCAGATCCGGGGGCTGCGGCCCGATCTGGAGGTGGTGCTGTTTCGCGGCAATGTCGCGACCCGGTTGCGCAAGCTGAGCGAGGGCGAGGCGGATGCGACCTTGCTCGCGGCGGCTGGCCTTGATCGGTTGGGGCAGGGCGATGTGGGCGTTGCCATTTCCGTTGACGTCATGCTGCCGGCCCCGGCGCAAGGCGCGATCGGCATCGAAACATTGGCAGCCAATGCCGATGTCCAGGCGCTACTGTCTGCGATCGACCATACGCCCACTTCGCTCTGTGTGCGCGCCGAACGCGCGCTGCTTGAGGGGCTGCGGGCAGACTGCCGCTCGCCGGTCGCGGCGCTGGCCGAGCTTCAGGGCAGGACTGTCCAGCTTCGGGCCGAGATCATCGGTCCCGATGGATCGGAACATGTCACAGGGACTGTCAGCTTCGACGGCGCTGACCTGCAAGCCGCCCGCGCCCTGGCGGTCGATCTGCTGGGCCGGGCCAGCCCCGCGCTGCGGGCGCTGTTCGGAGCATGACGCCGCTACTCGTGCTGCGCCCCCAGCCGGGCGCGACCGCGACCGCCCGTCGCGCCACGGCGCTTGGACTTGAAACCGTCATCGCGCCGCTGTTCGAAATCCATCCGCTCGTCTGGGACGCTCCCGATCCCGCCTCGTTCGATGCGCTACTGGTCACGAGCGCCAACGCAGTCCATCATGGCGGGGAGGCAATGACACGCTATCGCCACCTTCCGCTTTTCGCGGTCGGCGCCGCGACCGCCGAGGCCGCCCATGCGGCGGGGTTCGCCGATATCATTGCGGGGCAGGGCGACGGTATGGCGGCGACCGATCTGGCGGTCGCGCGCGACAAGGTCCGGCTGCTTCATCTCGCCGGGCGCGAGCATGTCGATCTCCGGCATCCGGCCGCCACGATCAAGCGGCGTCTCGTCTATGGTGCCGAAGCGGTCGAAACCTTGCCCGATGCTGCCCGCGCGGCCCTGGTGGCCGGTGCCATGGCGCTGCTCCATTCGGGGCGCGCAGCCGCGCTGTTCGCTAGGCTGGTGGATGCAGCCGTCCTCCCCCGGGACCGTACGACCGTGATCGCCCTCAGCGATGCGGTGCGGGACGCGGCCGGAAGCGGCTGGGCGGGGGCGTTCGCTGCGCCGGTCCCGAATGATGAGGCTTTGCTGGCGATTGCCGCGCGACTGTGCGATCAGGGCGCCAATGGATCCGGTGGGACGGGAAGTGGAGAGGCTCGGGCATGAGCGATTATGATCGTGCCGATTACGCACAGGGCGGCGGGCGATCCTGGCTGCGCTCGCTCATCATTTTCGGGATGGTGTTCGTGGCGGGGCTGCTTACGATGGGCTGGATCCTCACCCGCTGGGACGCCGCCGCACCCTATCTTACGTGGATGAAGCCGCAGCCTCCGGCTGTGTCGACCGCGCTCGCAAGTCCCGCGCCGTTCGTCGTTGCGCCGATGGCGGACACTGCGCCGCTGGAGCGTCGCGTCGCGCAGCTCGACACGCATGTGAAGGATATTGCTGAGCGGGCCGAGGCGGCGTCCGGCAATGCCAACCGCGCCGAGGCGTTGCTCGTGGCGTTCGCCGCCCGCCGTGCGATCGATCGCGGTTTGCAGCTGGGCTATCTCGAAGGAATGCTCCGGGATCGCTTTGGGCGCGCGCAGCCCCCGGCGGTCGCAACGATCATCAGCGCTTCGCGCACTCCCGTCACGCTGGAGGATCTGCGCGGCGAATTCGATCTGATTGCGCCGGAGCTCATCGGAGTCGGCCCCAAGGCGGACTGGTGGGCCGCCTTCAAGCGCGAACTTGCCGGGTTGATCGTAATCCGCCGCGACGACACGCCGATGATGACGCCGGATGCCCGGGTCGATCGGGCGCGGGTCAGCCTCAACGCGGGACATGTTGATCGCGCGCTGGCCGAGGTCGCTCGGCTGCCAGCTCGCGAGCGGGCGGATCCATGGATGCAGCACGCGCGACGTTATGTGGCGGCGCATAATGCGCTCGACTTGATCGAGACCTCGGCTCTGCTGTCACCCGGCCCCCGGCTCAGCGCGGCGGAGGAATAGGCCGCTCGCTAGGCACGCTTGCCGCCGGGATGCGCGGTCAGCAGATCGTCGGTGATTTCCATCGTGAACACGGGTTCCAGCGGTGCCTCGGCCACCGCATCGACGAACATCGCACGCGCCTCGGGGTCGTCATAGACCATCTTGGCGTCGAACGCCTTCTGCCAAGTCGCCGCGTCGGGCCACTCGGCATAGCCGACGAATCGGCCATCACGGTCCTGATGCAGGCGCGATCCATAGCTGCCGTAGATTGCCGTGATCCGCTCCGTGCCGCGCCGCCACGCCTCGCGGAACTGCTCTTCCTTGCCGGGATGGACGCGCCACCAATAGACCGCGACGAACATGTATTTAGCCCTCCAGCCGGGAGATCAGCGCCTGCGCGGCCGCCGGCGCGCGGACCTTCGCGCCGTTGATCATGAACAGGAACACGTCGCGCGCCGAACCGCCGGATTTCGCTCCCGCCACGTAGGGCAGGCCTTTTGGCGCCTCTCCTCCCTGCCATGACTGCGCCACCGCCGCCCAATGATCGAGTGCGTCGGCGGAATAGCCGGTCGCGATCGGCTCCTGCGCATTCTGCAAGCGCGCATAGACGAAGTCCGCGGTCAGGTCGGCGATGACCGGATGCGTGGTGGAATCGGCAAAGACGATGGCGACTTCATGCTTGCGCGCGAGATCGATGAAGCGCGGATCCTTGAAACTCTCATGTCGCACCTCAACCGCGTGACGCAGCCGCAGCCCATCCTGTTCAGGCGGCAAGAAACCCAGAAACGCGCCGAAATCGTCCGCATCGAACGCCTTGGTCGGCATGAACTGCCACAGGATCGGTCCCAGCGCATCGCCCAGCGCCGTCAGCCCTTGCCCAAGGAACTTTTGGATGGAGTCCCCAGCTTCGGCCAGCACGCGCCGATTGGTGCAGAAACGCGAAGCTTTCACCGAGAACACGAAGTTGTTCGGCACGGTCTCGCGCCATTTCTCGAAACTGGCCCGCGACTGCGTGCGGTAATAGGTGCCGTTGATCTCGATGCCCGTCACATGGCGAGAGGCATAGTGCAGTTCGTCGGCCTGCTTCAGGCCTTCGGGATAGAAAGTGCCGCGCCACGGCTCGTAGGTCCATCCGCCGATGCCGACGTGGATCGCTGCCTTGCCCATGGCCCGCTTCTCTCCTCTAGTGGCTCGCTCCATCATAATGCTGGATGTCGAGCTTATCGAGGTCGAGATTCTCTACGCACCGCAGATTGACGGCCTTCATCGCCTTGCCGTCGGGACCGACGCCGTCCGCAAAAGCCTGGCAGCCGCAGGTGGTACAGAACCGGTGTTCGATCCTGTGCTTGTTGAAAAAATAGCTCTTGAGCGCGTCCTTGCCGCTCTTGAGCGTGAACTGTTCGGGCGCGAAGAAGCTGAGCAGGAAGCCCTTGCGCTTGCAATGCGAGCAGTTGCACGAAATCGCGGACGTCGGCGCTTCCGCATCGACACTGAACGCGACAGCGCCGCAATGACAGCTTCCTTCCAACATCGCCTTCTCCCTCTTGCGGGGACGGCGAAACTCAGCCGATGCAGCCGACCGCGCGACCTGCGGTTGCGAACATGCCGAGGATCTCGTCCACCTGATCGTCGCTATGGTCTGCGCATAGCGAGCAACGCAGCAGGAAGGTTCCCGCGGGTGTCGCGGGGGGCCGCGCCGTGTTGACGTAGAGGCCCAGCTCCAGCAGCGTCTGCCACATCCGGACGGTCGTTTCCATGTCGGGCAGCATCACCGCGATGATCGCCGACTGAGCCGTTTCGGTGCCGAGCGTGAAGCCGAGGTCGCGCAAACCCTGGTGCAGCCGCCGCGAATTCTTCCAGAGGTGCGCGCGCTTGTCCTGCGCGTGCATCAGCTTGCGGATCGAGGCGGCGGCGGTCGCGACTACGCTCGGCGGTAGCGATGCCGTGAACACATAGGGGCGGCACATCAGCCGCAGCACTTCGAACTTGGGATGGTTCGAAACGCAGAAGCCCCCGACCGTGCCCACCGACTTGGAGAAAGTGCCGACGACGAAGTCGATGTCCTTCTCGCAGCCGAGCTCCTCATATACGCCGCGGCCGTTCGGGCCGAAAAAGCCCATGCCGTGGGCTTCGTCGCACAGGATCATGGCGCCATGCTTCTTGGCGACGGCGACCATCTCGGGCAGCGGCGCGATGTCGCCGAACATCGAATAGACGCCTTCGAGCACAACGAGCTTGCCGGCTTCGGGGGGCAGGCGGCCAAGCCTTTTGTCGAGATCCTCGACATTGTTGTGGCGGAAACGGACGACTTCGGCATTGCCAAGCGCGCAGCCGTCATAGATCGAGGCATGGCTGTCGGCATCGAGGATGATATAATCGCCCTTGCCCGCCAGCGTGGAGATCATGCCGAGATTGGCCTGATAGCCCGTCGAAAAAACGATGGCGTGATCGACGCCGTAAAATTCCTTGAGCGCGTCCTCGCACTCCTTGTGGCCCTGATAGGTGCCGTTGAGGACGCGGCTGCCGGTCGTGCCCGATCCAAACTCATCGAGCGCCTCCTTGCCCGCCGCGATGACGTCGGGATCGAAGGTCATGCCCATATAGTTGTAGGTGCCGAGCAGGATCGTCTTCTTGTCCTGGATGATCGCCTCGGTCGGCGAGAGCACCTGTTCCATCACAATCGCGAACGGATCGCGCACGCCGGTGTCAAGCAGCGCCTGCCGCTCCGCGATGACGGCGTCGAACTTGGAAAGAAGGTCGGTCATCCCTGAAGCTTGGCCACCGCGTCGACAAGCTGGCCGACCGTTTCGATCTCGGCCTGCATGTTCATCGTGATGATGATGTCGAACTCATCCTCGATCGCCGCGACGAAATCCATCACGGTCAGACTGTCCCATTCAAGGTCCTTGGCGAAGCTGGTCGCGTCGGAAAGCGTAGCCTTCTTCTTGTTGAACGGCTCGATCTGGGCGGTGATCCGGTCGTAAATTTCTTCGCGTGTGCTCATGGGCGGTCCCTTAATCGGCTCCGCCGGGAAATGCCAATTGATTGCGGCATGATCGGGGCGACAGTGCGACGTTGTGCTTGCTTATTCCAGGACCAGTCCGACCTCGCCAAACGGTTTCGGCTCATCCGGCACCGGCTCCGACAGCGCAAGCGGGCGCTGCCACAGCCCCACGTCGCGCCATTCGCCCTGCTTGAAGCCGACGCCGCGCCATACGCCCGCCCGCTTGAAGCCGACCGCCTCATGCATTTCGATGCTGTTGTCATTGGGCAGCGCGATGGTCGCAAGCGCCTGGGTGTAGCCCTGCGCGCTTAGCGTGCGGATCAGCGCCATGTAGAGCCGCCGCCCGATCCCTTCGCGCTGGCGGTGCGCGGCGATATAGATCGCGGTCTCGACAGCGAAGCGATAGGCCCAACGCTCGCGGAAGCGGAAGCCATAGGCATAGCCGACAATCTCCGCGTCCGATTCCGCGATCAGCCAGGGATAGGTTTCGGTGATCGTCTCGATCCGGCGCGCCATTTCCTTGGGAGACGGCGCACGCTGTTCGAAAGAGACGCTCAACGATTCCACATAGGGCGCATAGATTTCGGCGATAGCGGCTGCGTCAGCAATCGTGGCTGTGCGGATCAGGAAGCTCATAGCCCGAGCATTAACTTCACAGCGTCGATTGCGCCACCGTCGCGCGCAGTAACCCGGAGCGGTGTGGCCATGGCGCCGCATTCAATACAGCGAACCTGGATCGCGGGACCGGCCAGCATGCCGCCCGCGTCGCGCATCGCCTGCACCATGATCTCCTGCGGCCGATGTGCGGCCAGCGTCCAGGGATCGTGCGCCATTGCGTCCCCTTGTTCCGACAAGGCGGCATCGCGCAGGAATTTCTCGAATGGATTGAGCTCTTGCTCGATGAACAGCGGCTTGGCGGTCTTGGGATCGAGCTTTGCGCGTCGGGCGGCTTCGGCAATCGCGGCATCGAGCGAGCCGAACTGGTCGACCAGGCCGATCTGGCGCGCGGTGCCGCCCGCCCAGACGCGACCTTGCCCAATCTCGTCGACGCGCTTCGAATCGAGCCGGCGCGATTGCGCGACGATGCCGACAAACCGCCGGTAGATGTCCTCCACGCCCAGCTGCACGAGCTGGTTAAACTGGTCGGACGTGCCTCTGAGAACATCCGGCTCGCCCGACAGCGGCGTGGTCTTGACGCCATCGGCAGCTAGGCCGAGCTTTTGCAGTGTGCCTTGAAAAGTGGGAATGATCCCGAATACGCCAATCGATCCGGTGATGGTCGAAGGCTCGGCGAAGATCCGGTCGGCGGGCGTGGAGATCCAGTAGCCGCCGCTTGCGGCGACCGATCCCATCGAAACCACGACCGGCAGGCCCCTCGACTTCGCGGCGAGTATTGCGCCGCGGATGCGTTCCGCCGCCGTCACCGATCCGCCGGGGGAATCGACCCGCACGACCAGCGCCTTGATCCGGTCGCGGGCCAGTTCGTCCGACAGCAGGTTGGCGATGGTGTCGCCGCCGGCAGTACCCGGCCCGGCCTCTCCGTCGACGATCTCGCCTGCGACGGTCAGCACCCCAACGCGCCCGCCGGACGGCCCCGCATTGGCGGCGGCGTAGCGGGTGAAGGACACCGTCTTGAAGCTGCCGGGCGCATCGTCGCTTCC
>Ga0157378_10005258_pt1 | contig 11373 bp, 10 predicted proteins | sample M65metaG_FD_115309 | JGI IMG/M metagenome (GOLD analysis project Ga0157378, IMG submission 115309) | Miscanthus rhizosphere microbial communities from Kellogg Biological Station, Michigan, USA - M6-5 metaG | ecosystem: Host-associated > Plants > Roots > Rhizosphere > Soil | place: USA: Michigan...
CAGAGGTGAACCAGCTCCGCGAGCAGGCGCTACAGGGGCGTTCGGCACTCGAACAGAACCGCGAGCTTCGCGCGCAGCTGCGGTTCATCGACAGCCCGCTCTTCCCGAGCGACTACAGACCGGTGAACACGCGGATCATTTCCTGGGCGACCGAGTTTGAGCAACGGGTCGGGATCGCGGCCGGCTCCGACGCCGGCATCAGGCAGGACACGCCGATCGTCACGCGCGACGGCCTCGTCGGACGTGTGACCTACGTGACCGGCAACAGTGCGCAGGTCACGCTGCTGACGGACGAGAACAGCGCCGTGCCTGCGCGCGATCCGAAGACCGGCGCGAAAGGGCTCGTTCGTCACGGCCAGGGGGAAGACTCGCTTCTGCTCGACTTCGTCCGCAAGGAGGCGAACGTGCAGGAGGGCGACGTGATCGTCACCGCGGGGACGCAGTCGAAGCAGTATCCATCCCTCTTCCCTGGAGGCATTCCGATCGGGGTCGTGACGAGCGTCGGCCAGAGCGACACGGCGCTCTACAAACAGATCCAGATCGCCCCGTACGTGGACTTCGCCTCGCTCGACGCCGTTACCGCCCTGATCACGCACAAGCGGACTCCGAAGGCACCCTGATGCCGGCCGACGCAGCGAAGGCCGCGGGCCTCCTCTTCCTGGTCGTCGTCGTGCAGCTGTCGGTGATGGCGAACGTCGACATCCTCGGCGGCCACCCCAACCTCTTGCTCGTGACCGTGGTGTGCGTGTCACTTCTGCGCGGCGCCGTCTTCGGTGCGGTCGCCGGCTTTTCCGCCGGGTTGCTGGCCGACACGGGCGTCTTCGGCACGCTCGGCTTCACAGCGCTTCTGCTCACGCTTGCGGGCTACTGGACAGGACGCTACGGAGAGACGACGGGCCGCGATCGCGCACACGCGCCGTTGTTGTCGATCGCCGTCATCACGATCCTCTATCAGGTCGCCGCGCTCGTCCTTCGCTACATGCTCGGCGAGCCCGCCCCGGCAAGCGACATCTTCGCTGCGCTCCTGCCGACGGTATTCCTCAATCTGATCCTGACGGTTCCGGTCTACGCGCTCACGCGCCGCCTGTTGCGGCCGCCCGAGCGGCTGACACGGGAGGTACGCCTCCTTGGCTAACCGCGTTCGATCACGACGCTTCCTCCCACCTGACCCGCGAGTCGAAGAGCCCTACCGCTTCACGCCCAAACTGGCGCTGCGGGTCGGTCTGCTCGGGATGGTGGCGCTCGCCGTCTTTGCCACGCTCTTCCTGCGACTCTGGTCACTCCAGGTCCTGAACGGCCAGCAGTTGCTCCGCGCCGCTCAGAACAACCAGCGCCGCGACATCCGCGTGCAGGCTCCGCGCGGTCCGATCCTCGATCGGAACGGCCAGGTTCTCGTCACGAACGTCCCGGGGACCGCCGTCCAGATCTGGAGCTCGGACCTTCCGAAGCGCCGCGGCGTTCGGCTGCGCGAGATCCGGAAGCTCGCACGGGTGCTGGATGTTCCCGCGTATCAAATCGGCGCCGCCGTCCGCAAGCACCGCAGCGATCCGCTCACGCCGGTCAAGGTGAAGGACGGTGCGACCCAGGCGCAGGTCTTCTATTTGAAGGAGCGCGCGGAGGACTTTCCAGGCGTGCAGATCGCGCCGACGTACCTCCGCTACTACCCCCACAAGGAGCTTGCCGCGCACGTGCTCGGCTACGTGAGCGAGATCTCGCCCGGGCAGCTCAAGGCGCTGCACGATCAGGGCTACCGGGGCGGCGACACGATTGGCCAGACCGGCATCGAGTCGTACTACGACAAGTATCTGCGCGGGACTGCGGGACTTTCACAGCTGCGCGTCGATTCGCTCGGCAGGCCGATCAGCCTTGTCCTTCCGAAGGTTCCAGCCCATCCGGGCGACGCGGTGCGGCTGACGCTCGACGTCAAGCTCCAGAAGGCCGCAGAGGAGGCTCTGCGCTACGGGATCGACCGCGCCCGGAACTCCGGTTGCTACGGCTGCTGGAACGCAAACGGGGGCGCCATCGTCGCCATCGACCCACACGACGGCGCGGTCCGAGCGCTTGCCTCGTACCCGACTTATCGGCCCTCGCTCTTCGTCGGCCGTGTCCGCCAGCGGGCACTCGACGTCGCAGGGCTGACGCCGCGCACGGCGGAGGGGGCGAACTTCCCGGCACTCGACCGCGCGATCGACGGCGCGTATCCGCCGGGCTCGACCTTCAAGCCGGTGACCGCGATCGCGGCGATGCAGGAGCACATCCTGCAGCCGTTCGAGTCTCTCCCCTGCACGGGCTCGTACAAGAAGAACGGCCAGGTCTTCAAGAACTGGGATCCGTTCGTAAACGAGGCGATGACATTGCCGACGGCTCTCGCCAAGTCGTGCGACACGTACTTCTACCAAGTCGGTTACCGCTTCTACGGGATGCCGTCCGACCGCGGGCCGCGACTGCAGGCATGGGCCAGCCGGTTCGGCTTCGGCCAGAAGACCGGAATCGATCTGGGCTCCGAGCGCAGCGGCCTACTGCCGACACCGGACTGGCGGAAGAAGACCTATACGAAGAAGACCGACCCGGGTCACTGGGCGATCGACAGCCTCTGGAAGCCGGGCGACTCGATCCAGCTCGCGATCGGTCAGAAGGACCTGCTCGTGACGCCGATGCAGATGGCGCGCTTCTACGCGATGATCGCGAACGGCGGCAAGCTCGTCACGCCGCACCTGCTCCAGGACGTCGAACAGCCGTCTTCCAACGGGACTCCCGGGCGCGCGGTCCCCAGCACGCTGCCGCCTGCGCCCGAGCCGACGAACGTCGACGCGCAGGCGCTCGCCGTCGTGCGTGAAGGCCTCTACCAAGCGACGCACTATTCGTTCGGAACGTCCGCATCGATCTTCGGCAGCTTCCCGATCTCAATCTCCGGCAAGACCGGAACTGCGGAGAAGAGCATCGACCCTGGCGACGGGTACCCCCGACTGTTCAACCAGTCCTGGTGGTGCGGGTACGGCCCGTCCGACTCGCCCGATCTCGTTGTCTGCGCGCTGATCGAAAACGGCGGCCACGGCGGCGACGCCGCTGCGCCGGCCGCACTCAAGGTCTTCGAATCCTTCTTCGGCAAGCAAGCGACCGTCACCGGCCCCATCCACAGCGACTGATGGTCGACCACTACGTCTCAAACGCTCGAGCCGCCGCAAGGGCACGCCGCCGTGAGGCCGTCGAGGTCGCGTCCTTCGTCCGTCGTCTCGACTGGCTGCTGCTCGGGAGCGTCGCGGCGGTCGTCGGCTACGGGCTCTGGGCGATCGCGGGGATCACGCACCACGACGTCACAGGCAACCCCGGCTACTACCTCACCCGCCAGGCCGTCTACGTCTTCATCGGAGTGGTCTGCCTGGTGGTTGCGGTCCTTGTGGATCCCGAGCTGTATCGCACGCGGTGGCGCTGGATCTTCGGCACGACGGCTTTTCTGATCGCGATCGTCCTCCTGACGGGACCGATCCGCGGCTCGAAGCGCTGGCTCGACCTCGGCTTCTTCCGCTTCCAGCCGTCGGAGTTCGGCAAGGTGCTGTTCGTGCTCGCGCTCGCCGGCTTCCTGGCCGAGCGGTCGAGACGCCTCAACGACATCCGCACGACGCTCACGGCTCTCGGGCTCGCTTCGATTCCGGTCTTCCTCGTCTTCCTCCAGCCAGACTTCGGCTCGGCGCTCGTGTACTGCGCGGCGGTGTTCGCCGTCTTGTTCGTCGCCGGGACGCCGTGGACGCACATCGCCGCCCTCGCGGGCGGGGTGGCTGTCCTGGCCGTGCTGGTCCTCGGCGTGCTTCCCGCCGCCGGGCTGCCGATTCTCAAGGACTACCAGCAGCAGCGTCTCACCAGCTTCCTGAATCCCGACCAGGACCCCGGTGGCACGACCTACAACATCACGCAGTCGAAGAACGCGATCGGTGCAGGCGAGCTACGAGGGCGCGGCGTCGACAATGCGACGCAGACCACGCTCAACTTCCTGCCCGAGCATCACACGGACTTCGTCTTCGCCTCGCTCGCCGAGGAGCGTGGCTTCTTCGGCGCGTCGATCTTGCTCATGCTCTACCTGCTCGTGGTCTGGCGAGGCCTGCGAATCGTCACGATCGCGCGCGACCCGTTCTCGGCGATCGTTGCGGGCGGGCTTGTGTTTGCGTTGCTGTTCCAGATCTTCGTCAACGTCGGCATGACGATGGGGATCGCTCCGATCACGGGCATCCCGCTCCCGTTCGTCAGCGTTGGCGGATCGTCGATGATCGCGAATCTGATCGCGGTCGGGATCCTGCTGTCGATTCACGTCCGCGCGCGCGGTCAGCGCCGCTAGCGCCAGGTCGGTTACGCCGCTTCGGCCGCCGGCTTCAGCTTGGCCCGGCGCGTCCTGATCGCCCGCAGGCGCTGGGAGAGCCGCGCCCAGGCCCAGGGCTCGACCTCCTTGTAGCGGACGGCGGACTGGCCTCGAGTCGCCTCCAGATACTCGAACCACGCGTCCGCCTCCTCGATCAACAGCAGTTCGTACGCCTCGCGTTGTCCAGTCATCTGATGTCCACCTCCCGACTCGCCGATGAGCGGAAAGGCTAGGACCCAGGCCGGACGGAGGGGCCGACTGGCTCGGTTGGTACCCTGTCCGGAGATGTTTTCCATCGCCCATCACGACCTGCCGCGCACGCTCCGCGCCGCCGCCCTGGCCGGCGTTGCTGCAGCGCGCGCGCATGAAGGAGATTTTTCTTGCGCTGGTTCCGATCCAGACGAAAGTCCGACGAGCAGGCGCCTGTCGAGGCTGCCGCTCCATCACAAGCACCTAAACCTGTAAGCACTCAGCCCGCCGACGAAGCGGGACAATCGAGCACCACCAGGCCGAGACGTCGTCGCGGTAGCCGTGGAGGCCGCGGTCGATCGAAGAAGACTACGGCCGCCGAGGCCAAGACCGAGACAGCCCAGCCGAAGGCGACGACCGCTCCGAGGCCGAGGACCGACCGCAAGCCCGCGGCGCCCCGTCGCGAGCGCGAGCGTCCTGCTTCTCAGCGCCGACGGCGCGAGCCCGCGAGGCGTGCGCCTTTGCCCGAGGCGAAGCGTGAGCTCCTCGTCTCGGTCGACGTCGGGGAACAGCGTGTGGCAGTCCTCGAGGACGATCAGGTCGCCGAGGTCTACCTCGAGCGCCCCGAGCGGCGCTCCATCGCGGGCAACATCTATCTCGGCACCGTCGACAACGTCCTGCCCGGAATGGAGGCCGCGTTCATCGAGATCGGCCTCGAGAAGAACGGCTTCCTGTACGTCGACGAGATCGTGACGCCCGAGCTAGAAGGCAAGGCGCGCCACGGCAAGAAGATCCAGGACCTGATCAGCCGCGGCCAGACGATCATGGTGCAGGCCGTCAAGGATCCGATGAAGACGAAAGGCGCGCGGCTGACGACCGAGATTTCGCTGCCCGGGCGCTTCGTCGTCTACCAGCCGAACGGAGACGGTTTCGGCGTGTCCCGTCGGCTCGACGACGAGGAGCGCGCGCGTCTCAAGGACATCCTCAAGGGTCTCGACCTGAAGGGCGGAGGCGTGATCGTCCGCACGGCCGCGGAAGGCGCGTCGGCCGAGGACATCGAACGCGACCTCCTCTTCCTCCAGAAGGTCTGGAAGGCGATCGATGCGAGCGCGAAGAAGGCGAATCCGCCGAGCCTGCTCTACCAGGAGGCGGAGCTACCGCTCCGTGTCACGCGCGATCTGTTCACCGAAAACTTCGAGCGCGCGCTCGTCGATCAGGACCAGGCGTACAAGCGAATCGTCGGCTATCTGAAGAAGACGTCGCCGCACATGGTCGAGCGAGTCGTGCGCTACAAGGAGAAGCAGCCGTTGATGGAGGCCTACGGTGTCGACGCGCAGATCAAGTCGACTCTGAGCCGTCGTGTCGACCTGCCGTCCGGCGGCTATCTGATCTTCGACTACGCGGAGGCGTTCACGGTCATCGACGTCAACACCGGCCGCTTCGTCGGCTCGCGCTCGCGCTCGTCCGGCGCACGCCTCGAGGACACGATCACGAAGAACAACCTCGAGGCAGTGAAGGAGGTCGTGCGCCAGCTTCGACTGCGCGACATCGGCGGAATCATCGTCATCGACTTCATCGACATGGCGAATCCGAAGAACCGCGCGGCCGTCGAATCGGCGCTGCGGACGGAGCTCGAGCGGGACCGGACGAAGACCTACGTCGTCGAGATCTCGCCGCTCGGGCTCGTCGAGATGACGCGCCAGAACGTCACCGACGGGCCGCGGGAGATCATGACCAAGAAGTGCCCGACCTGCGGTGGCGACGGGATCGTTCTCTCGGAGACGTCTGCAGCCGTCGAGATCGAGCGGCGCCTGCGCGCGCTGGCGGCGGGCTCGCGCAGCCAGGCGTATCGCGTCGAGGTCGCAGCAAAGATCGCGTCGATCCTCACCGGGCCCGGCGCGGAGAGGCTGATCGAGCTCGAGAAGCAGACCAGACGCCGCTTCTACCTCCAGGGCAAGAACGGGGACACGCACCTCGATCACTTCATCGTCGTCGCCGAGGGCAAGCGTGGAGAGCTCGCACCGCAGGCTCCGGTCGAGGAGGGAGCCAAGCTGGAGCTGAAGCTCGTCGAGGTCGGTTTGCACGATTCCAGCGCGGGCGTCGGCAAGGTCGACGGGCTCGACATCTGCGTCGCCGATGCGGCGAAGCTCGTCGGCAAGAAGGTCGAGGTCCAGGTCGAACGCGTGCTCGACGACTCGGCCTACGCGACGCTCGTCGGTCGCCCGGCCGACGGCGACGGGCCGATCACGGCCGAGAGCGAGGCCGAGAAGCCGACCCGGCGCGCAGCCGGCAGCCCGACGGCGAAGGCGGTAGAGGCCGAAGCCGGCGCGGCCGACGTGGACGTCGACGAGGACACGGCAGACGACGACGCCGAGCCTGAAGAAGAAACCGAGGCAGTGGCTGAAGTTTCGGACGCGGACGGTGCTCCGACGACCGCGACACCGAAGAAGAAGACGCGCCGAGGCTCGCGTGGCGGGCGTGGTCGCAAGAAGAAGACGGCTGCGGCGCCGGCAGCGGCAGCAGGGGGCGACAACGGAACGGGCGAGCCCGAGGACGTCGAGCTACCCACGCCCGCGGAAATGTCGGCGGAGGCGCCGGCGCCGAAGATCCACATTCCTGCGCCCGACCTCGGCGAGGCGGAGGAAGACAGCCAGGCCGAGCCGGCCGAGGACGGCGCCGAATCGGCGGCCTCCCCACCGAAGAAGAAGACCCGCCGCGGCAGCAGGGGCGGGCGTGGCCGAAAGAAGAAGACCACAGCCGCCGCTACGGCGACGGTCTCCACGGGCGAAGGAGCAAGCCAACCGGCGAGCGCGCAGGAGGAGGAAAAAGCTTCGGATTGGGAGTACGTCCCGATGTCCCAATGGGACGACGTCGAGTCCTAGCTCGGAGCGCGGCCTCCGCTACACTTCACGCGCTCGCGGGCTGAAGGCCCGCATTTTCACGCCATGGCTGCCACAAAAGACTCATACGCGATCATCGCGCTCGGGGGGAAGCAGTACCGCGTCCGCGAGGGGGAGCGCCTGCTCGTCGACCGCCTCAAGACGGACGAGGGGAAGACGTTCAACCCGGATGTGCTCTTCCTCGGGGGCGACGGAGACGGCACGTTGTCGCCGCAGACGCAGGTGACCGTGAAGGTGGTCGGCCACGTGCTCGGCGACAAGATCCGGATCGGCAAGCGCCGCCCGAAGAGCGGCTATCGCAAGCAGACGGGCTTTCGCGCGTCTCTGTCCCAGATCGAGATCCAGTCGATCGGGGGCACCGCCAAGCGCACGACTGCCCCCGCGACTCCGGCCGCGGAGAAGGAAAGTCCCGCGCCGAAGCCGAAAGCAGAGACGCCCGCACCTCGACCTGCAGCGGCAGCTACCGAAGCGCCCGCTCCGGCGTCGCCGCCGCGTGGCTACGAGGACTTCACGGTCACCGACATCTCCGAGAAGTCCAAGCGCTGGAAGGTCGAGCAGCTGGAGGCGGCACTGAAGTTCGAGAAGAAGAACGCAAACCGGAAGGGCGCGATCGCAGCACTGGAGTCCGCGCTCGCAGCGAAGCAGGAGAAGGACTAATGGCTCACAAGAAAGGTCTCGGCTCGTCGCGCAACGGGCGCGACTCGAACCCGAAGATGCTCGGCGTGAAGGTCTTCTCCGGCCAGCAAGTCAAGGCCGGAATGATCATCTTGCGCCAGCGCGGCACGAAGTTCCGCCCCGGCGACGGCACGGGCATCGGCCGTGACGACACGATCTTCGCCAAGCGCCCCGGCACGGTCGCTTTCCGCCAGAGCGGAGAGCGCCGCTTCGTCGAGGTCAGCGACTCTCAGAAGTCTTAGCCGTCGCGCCGCTCCCAGTCGAACGGGATCACGTCCCCCGACGACGCGTGCGCTCGGGCCGTTCTTCACCGCAGCAGTCTTCGGGCGCTAGCGTTCCCGCATGTTCCAGGACCGAGCGCAGATTCACGTGCAGGCCGGCCGCGGTGGTGACGGCAGTCTGCACTTCCGTCGTGAAAAGCATGTGCCGAGGGGCGGACCGGACGGCGGTGACGGTGGGCCGGGCGGCGACGTCGTCCTCGTGGCGGACCCGGACCTGCGCGATCTGTCCGCGTTTCGCGCGAAGCAGCGGTTCAAGGCGGGTAGGGGCGAGCCGGGCCGGGGTGCGCTGAAGCACGGCGCAACGGGAGAGACGATCGAGCTACGGGTCCCCGTCGGAACGCAGGTGCTAGACGAGGACGAGCAGGTGGTGGCAGATCTGGCGACGCCGGGTGAGAAGGTAGTCGCCGCGCGCGGTGGGAGACCGGGCCGCGGCAACAAACGCTTCGCATCGCCGACACGCCGGGCACCGCGGTTTGCGGAGACGGGCCTCCCGGGTGAAGAAACGACGCTCGATCTCCGGCTCAAGCTGGTTGCCGATGCAGCACTCGCCGGGCTCCCCAACGCCGGCAAGTCGTCGTTGCTCGCGCGCATCTCGAATGCGAAGCCGAAAGTCGCCGACTATCCGTTCACGACGCTCGCGCCGATCCTCGGCACGGTCGATGCCCCGGACGGAACCCGCCAGCTGACCGTTGCCGACGTGCCGGGCTTGATCGAGGGTGCGAGCGAGGGAGTCGGGCTCGGTCACGAATTCCTCGCGCACCTCGAGCGCGCGAATCTTCTGCTGCACGTGATCGACTCTTCGGAAGACGATGCCGTCGAGCGTTTCGCGATCATCGATCACGAGCTCGCCGCATACGGCGCCGAGCTCGAGAAGCGGCCACAAGCAGTCGTCCTGAACAAGATCGACCTCCGTGCAGAGCCTCCGTCCTTCGAGCTCGAGGACGACCGGATCGCGCGTGTGTTCCGCGTCTCGTGCGCGACGGGCGAAGGAATCGACGAGTTGAAGCGTGCCCTCTTCGAGCTCTGTCCGCCACAACAATCTCAGGAACCCTCGCAGGATGGGCTCGTCGACTTCCTCGTCTACCGGCCGCGTTCGAGTGGTCGCCGCTTCAGGATCTTGCGCACCGACAGGGGTTTCCGGATCTCGGGCGAGGTGCCGGAGGACGAGGAAGAGCTCGCAGCTGCGCTGAAGGCGGCGGGAGCGCGCAAAGGCGACGAGGTCGAAGTCGACGGTGAGATCCTGGAGGTGCAGTGACTGGATTGCTCGGCGGCACGTTCAACCCGCCGCACAACGGGCACATCGCACTCGCCGATGCAGCCCGGCGGCACTTCGATCTCGACGAGCTCGCGATTCTGGTCGCAGTGAATCCGGGGCACAAGGAGGTCCAGCTCGGCGCCGAGTCGCGCGTGAAGCTCGCGCGCGCCGCGTTCCCCGATTACGAGGTCGAGCTCGATCCCCACGAACGCACCGTCGACCTGCTGAAGGAAGGACGCTGGAACGATCCGCTCTTCCTCATCGGCGCCGACCAGTTCGCAGAGTTCCTCACGTGGAAGGATCCGGAAGAGGTGATCGAGCGCGCCCGCATCGGTGTCGCCACGCGTCCCGGCTACCCGCGCGAGCGGCTCGACGACGTTCTCGGCCGGCTCTCTCGCCCGGAGCGGGTGGAGCTCTTCGACATCGAGCCCGTGCCCGTCTCGTCGAGGGACATCCGCGACCGCGTCGCCCGCGGAGAGCCGATCGACGGGCTCGTGCCGCCGGATGTGGCGGCGCTGATCCATTCACTCGGGCTCTACCGGCGCGACGGCTACACTTCGACTGTCAACGGCACGGACTGAAATCGCACTGAACTCACTCGAGCAAGCCCAACGCATCGCCGGCCTCGCGCAGGACAAGCTGGCGCAAGACGTCGTCATCCTCGACATGCGACCGGCCTGCTCGTACACCGACTTCTTCGTTGTCTGCACGGGACAGAACCCGCGCCAGACGGCCTCGATCTACGACGAGGTGCACAGCCGGATGAAGCAGGACGTGCGCCTTCTGCCCTCCTCGGTCGACGGACAGCGAGAGGCCTCGTGGATCGTCGCGGACTATCTCGACGTCGTGCTGCACATCTTCACTCCCGAGGCTCGGAGCTATTACCGGCTCGAAGAGCTGTGGGGTGACGCACCACCCGTCGAAGTCGCAGCGGGCTAGCAGCCTGAGCCGAGGCGAACGAGCGCGGCGCAAGCCGCACCGCTGAGCTGCTCGAGGTACGCGTGCGCGTTCGGCTCGCTGACGAGCGGCGTGGTTGTGCGCAGGACTGCGGCGGCTGACCCGAGCGCAGCTCTACCGTCGACAAAGGGGCCCCGTGATTCGAGGATCAGCCATGACGTGAACGCGCGGAACCTCACACCAGCAGTGCGTAACGCCTTGGCATCGACCGGTTCGCGCAAGGGAATCGACATGAAGACCGCCGGGGTCATGTGGGTTCGCGCCGCGATCCGCGCGAGGGCAACCGGGTCGCGCGAGTAGGTTTGGGCTTCTTTCGCCGTAGGCAAGGCCGCGAGGAACACGGGCGAGTAGGGATACAGGACCGCACTCGGCGCGAGCTGAGTCCGGAGCCAGTCCGCGGGCGCCGTCACCGCACGTTTCGTTCCGGTCGGAATCGTTCGAGGCTCGGATACGGCGGCGGGCGCAACTGCCGCAGCCACGACAACCGCGGCGAGAACCGCGACGCATGCAGTCCGTGGAAAGAGCGCCCCCACACGACTCGCCCCGGTCGCAACGAGCGCGATCCAGAGCGGAAGCATGAAGATGAGATGTCGTGGCCCGAGCCGGTCCGTAGTCAGTCCCGCAGCGCTCGCGATCGCGAGGACGAGCGGCGGAACGATGATGGTGACGGCCGCCCACGCGGCGACCGCAGGCTTGCGCCGTGCGAGCATCGACAGGCCTACCGCGGCGAGCAGCACGAAGACGGCCAGTGTGACACCGTGGCCG
>Ga0157378_10005259_pt1 | contig 11372 bp, 9 predicted proteins | sample M65metaG_FD_115309 | JGI IMG/M metagenome (GOLD analysis project Ga0157378, IMG submission 115309) | Miscanthus rhizosphere microbial communities from Kellogg Biological Station, Michigan, USA - M6-5 metaG | ecosystem: Host-associated > Plants > Roots > Rhizosphere > Soil | place: USA: Michigan...
AGCGAGCTCGGCCAGAGGTGCGCATCAGCTTCGGCCAATATTTGCGCGCAGGTATTCCAATTACGCTCGCAACTCTGGCGTTCGGTTGGCTATGGCTAAGCTGGTTTAAATAGCGCGGGCTTCAGCAGGTGGATTTTAGTGCTTGCAAGGACCCGCAGGCTGAAGCCCGCGCCACCTAAACCCTATTCGCTGGCTCGATTTAGTAATTCGATCGATTCACGGTCGAGCGCGAGATTGACCGAAGCGACTAAGTCTTTTAACTGGGCAAGACTCGTCGCGCTCACAATAGGCGCGGTGATGCTGGGACGCGCCAACAGCCATGCCAAAGAAACTCTGGCGGGAGTCGCATTGAATTTCTTTGCAACTTGATCCAATGCATCGAGAATCTTGAATCCGCGCTCATTTAGATATTTGGTTACATTTCGCGCGCGTGCTTTACCCGTCGCATCGCTTTCCGAACGGTATTTGCCGGTCAGGAATCCGGCCGCCAGGGGGAAATAATTGATGACGCCGAGGCCTTCCTTCGCGCATAGCGATTCGAGGTCAGTTTCGTACTCGGCGCGCTCGATCAGACTGTAATTCGGCTGAAGTGTTTGGTAGGCGGGAAGACCGGATTTCCTGCTCGCCTCGAGCGCAGCGACCAGCCGGTCCGCTTTGTAGTTGGACGCCCCGATGGCCCGGACCTTGCCTTGTTTAATGAGCTCCGCGTAGGCACCCAACGTTTCCTCGAACGGCGTTTCCGGGTCGTCGGTATGCGACTGGTACAAATCGATGTAATCGGTTTGCAAGCGCTTCAGGGATTCTTCCGCGGATCGCAGAATGTGCGTTTTCGACAAACCTTTTCTGCCCTCGCCCATATCCAGGCCGACTTTGGTGGCAACAATGATCTTGTCTCGATTCCGGCTTCGCTTCATCCACTCGCCGATAATAATTTCTGATTCTCCTCCGGTGTGACCGGACACCCACCGGGAGTACATATCCGCCGTGTCGATAGAATTGAATCCGGCAGCGACGAAGGCGTCGAGCAATTCAAACGAGGTGGTTTGATCCACAGTCCAGCCGAAGATGTTGCCTCCAAAGACAAGAGGAGCTATCTCCAGACCTGTATTGCCGAGCTTGCGCTTCTTCATCTTGATCCTCTCTCTTGCGTTGCGTTTCTTCAGTCGGACAGGCTTTACAGGCTGCGGAAAAAATTCCTTGTTCCGTCATTCTGAGCGAAGCGAAGAATCTCTCTTCGATTTAAGCATAAGAGAAGAAACAAAGAGAGATTCTTCGCTTCGCTCAGAATGACAACGTTTTTAGTTTTTCCGCAGCCTATTAAGTCTGGTTTACATTTGCGACGGACTGAAATTTAAACCAGACAGGCTGAAGCCTGTCCTACTAAAATCTACCCCATGTTCAGCGCTGCGCGAATTTCGGAGATGGCACGCGCAATGGGATTCGATCTTTGCGGTGTTACTCCCGCGGCGGAATTTCCCGAGCTTGCGAATCTGAATGAGTGGCTGGAGCGCGGCCACGCCGGTGAAATGCGCTACCTGCATGATGAGCGGCGGCGTTCGCCGGCCGATGCAACGCCGGGCGCTCGCTCGGTGATTGTATGCGCGCTGAACTATCATTCATCGCTTCCCCTTTCAACGGAAGCGCAAGTTCCCTCGAACACCGGTAAAGGTCCGCGAGGCTGGATCTCCCGCTATGCCTGGGGCGACGATTACCATGACGTGGTCGGTGACAAGCTCAACATGCTTATCGAGCAGATGCGCAGCGAATTCGGCGATCCGTTCGAGGCCCGAGCATACGTCGACACCGGCCCGATCGTCGAGCGGGTAGCCGCAAAATATGCGGGACTCGGCTGGCTGGCAAAAAATACCTGCCTCATCAACGATCAGGTAGGCTCGTGGTTTTTTCTCGGCATCATTGTCACGACGCTTGAGCTTGCGCCGTCGCTGAAGCCGACCGAAACGCCGGCGCCGGACTTGTGCGGGAACTGCAGCCTGTGCATCGACGCTTGCCCGACGGGCGCGATCGTCGAGCCCTACGTTCTGGATGCGCGACGTTGCATCTCCTACCTGACGATCGAGTTGCGCGGCGCGATTCCGCGAGAACTGCGCGAGCCCATGGGGCGACACGTGTTGGGGTGCGACATTTGCCAGGATGTTTGCCCGTGGAACCGCCGCGCGCCGGTGACGGCGCTCGCGAATTTTCAACCGCGGCGCGGCGAGGGTTACTCGCTTTTTTCGCCTGAGCTGGAATGGCTGATCTCCCTCAGCGAGGACGAATTTCGCAAGGTGTTTCGCAGGAGTCCCGTGAAGCGCGCCAAGCGGCGCGGGCTTTTGCGCAATGCCTGTGTCGCGATCGGAAATTCCGGACTTCGCCGGGGCGAGCCACGTTACCAGGAAATTTGCGCGCGGCTTTCGCAGTTAGCCGCTAGCGAGGATGCCATTCTGGCCGAACACGCGCAATGGGCTCTCGAACGGATCGGTTTCACCCCTTAGATTCCTCACGCGACGGCGAAAATCGATTAGCGTGGCTCTTTCAAAAGAGTTCGTGAGCTAGGGTAACCGCCCGAGTTGTGCCGCCGGATGCTCGGCGTTAGAATGCATCTGCCCAGTGACACTGAGTTATCATCCAACACAAGTAAGGAGGTATCCATGTCACAGCAGGCTGCAACGTCACAAAAGGAGGGTCCTTTGGCCCACGTTCTTCCGCCACTCCCGTACCCCAGCGATGCGCTGGAGCCCTACATCGACAAGATGACCATGGAAATTCATCACGGCAAGCATCACAACGCCTACGTCACGAACTTGAACAAGGCCCTCGAGGGAAACGCCGAATTGCAAGCGCTCTCGATCGACCAGCTGCTCAAGAGCCTCGACAAAGTACCCGAAAATATCCGCACGGCTGTCCGTAACAACGGAGGCGGCCACTGGAATCACTCGATGTTCTGGAAGCTGATGAAAAAAGGCGGCGGCGGTGAACCGTCAGGCGCGCTGGCGGATGCCATCAAGTCTTCCTTCGGTTCGTTTGCCGATTTCAAGACGAAATTCGCGGCGGCTGGAGTGGGCCGGTTCGGCTCCGGTTGGGCCTGGATCGTGGTAAAAGACGGCAAGCTGGCGATTGAATCCACGCCCAATCAGGACAATCCGCTGATGGCCGGCGGAAAAGCGATCCTTGGACTGGATGTCTGGGAACACGCTTACTATCTGAAATATCAAAATCGGCGCCCCGACTACATTGAGGCCTGGTGGAATGTTGTGAACTGGGACGAAGTCGCGGGGCATTACTCGGCAGCGAAATAGTACGCCTCACCGGAAATTTCTGAGCGAATGTCACGACATTCGCGCAGTCGTGATCCAACAGACTCTTCCAATAAAGCAAGCGGCCCATCCGGCTGAAACATCGGATGGGCCGTTTGGTTCCTGGAGAGGTAGCGCCCAGATTACGTTGCAAACCGCTCGCGCAAAATCGGCAACAGACGATGGCGACTGCGCGGAGCATCTCGCTGTGGCGTGACATTTTTTGCCGGCACACTGGCTGCGGGAAGTTCTTCCTGCACGGATTGCTGTCCACGAAGCGGAAAACCGAACAAATTTTGCGGCTCCGCCGGTGCGGAAGAAACGCTAGACGGCATCCGGCCGAGGGAGGCCTCACGAGTGAGTGACACGCGATCGGTCACTCCAAACTTTGCCAGCAACGAAGATACGTGGAACTTTACAGTACGTTCCGCGACGTTCAGCTTCGAGGCAATCTCTTTATTTGCACAGCCCTGCACGATGCAGTCCAGGACTTCCTGTTCTCGCCGGCTCACTTTCACGCCGGCGCCCAGTGCGCGCCCGGCGGCTAGAAGTTCCTGGGCCCGCTCCGCGGCGGCCTCCAGGAGCGACACCCGGGGAACAACCATCATTTCGTAATCTTCGGGCGCCTGGCCTCGTACGAGACAATGCACCGCTAGTAAACCTGCAATCTTTTCCACAGGGATGCTTCCGTCCGGTTCCGCATCGACACGAAAGCGGGCTGCACCCGAGGATCGCTCACATAGAACGTAGCTTTGGGGGAGAAATGGAGGTCGTTGATTTTGCGTTTCAATAGACTGCTTGCGTCGACTTATCAGGGTTAGCCTCACAGTTTTAAGTCCAAGCCGGGGAGAAGGACCTATTTTATTTTTGGTTTAAAAACGAGCTCGGGCAATTCCAAACAACTTCACCATAACAATCCGAGCGTAACTACCAGCAGACCGGCATCGGGACCGACTACGAGGATGAGGAGCGCCCCTGGCATCTTCTCGGAATAATTGCAATCCACGCTTCTAGGCATGAAATGCAACTGCACATGATTCAAAAAAGACACAAATACCCTGCAAACCGCCTACCATCCCCCACGCAAATCTCTTCTTACTCAATCAGAAGGACTTGACTGTCCCTTCGGTACAGGGTTCCCCTGACCCTCGGTAGAATTTCCCAGTACCTGCAAATTTTTCACCGTGTTCCGGACAAAAATTCCTAGTGCCCGACCGCAATCCCACCGTCCCATTTCTCTTGATCTTGATCGACCACGCGCTGATGTGAGAAGTCCCGTAAGGGACGAAAGATCGTAGCCCACCGTTTAATCGGTGGGGACTCGAATCGAATAGGTCACAAGCCCCGGAGGGGCGACACTTCCAGCCTATCAATCCTCTCAACCGAAAACATATTTGGGATCGTAATGCACGCGATGTTTCTTCAGGAGGGCGCGAAATGCTATCGCGGGCTTTGAGTTGGCTTGCCAGTTATTTTCGGCTTGTCTCCGTGAAACATTTCAATGCCTCTGTCGGTTACGGCACGGAAAAGATAACGATGAAATGCTTAGAAAAACGTCGTGAATGGATCAACGTACCAGAATGCGTGTTTGCCCCGGCGAGAGGAGTTGGTAGCAGATGCCGCGCCAGCGGATTCGCCGTGTAAATAACGCCACGAGCGTATTCCAGAGAGCTAAAAACGGGGCGACCCCGGCGAGAAACGTCCACACCCAGGCATCGGACAATAATTTCGTCTTCCACCCCGGCAGAACTTCCATGATCGCCGCGAGCCGCAGCACGCCGCGCCCCATGCTGAGCACGGGTGGCATAATCGCCAGCAACAGCAAGTGAAGGCCAGGAGCGCCGGTAAAAAGATTGTCGAAAAACAAACCGACGCCCAAAAGAACCGCGCCGCAATACAACGCGTGAGCCAGGCCGCCAAGACGCCACAATCTTGATTCGTAAACGCGGGTGATAATGATCTGCCGGTTAGTGAATTCGAGCAATCCCGCCGCATCGCAATCAAAAATCGTGGGGACCATGCATTCCGGTGCGAACAGGATCGGCAACCCGGCTTGGCGCAGGGCGTGCGTGAGCGAGAAATCGTCGCTCACCGAGCCGTTCCAGAATTCAATCACGTTGCATTGCTCGAAGCGTTCCCGACGGATCGCGGTTCCACCTCCCCAACAAAAATTTCTGCCGTGGTCACCGAGATAAGTGGCCACGGGCGCATTCCAGGCCGAAGCCATAGCACTCCAGAACCCGCCGGTCTGGTTAAAAAACCAGCGGAAGGTCGTCACCGCTCCCAGACTGGCATCCTCCAGCGGCGCCACGAGCCGCCGAAGCCAGCCTCTTCCCGGACGCCCGTCGGAATCCGCAAATACATAAACATCAAAGCCTTCCGTGGCCTGGGGGATAGCCGCGCGCAAATTATTTACTTTTTCTCCGCACTCGTTGGGCTTGCCGGCAATCACGAAATGAACTTTGCGCTCGCTTGTCGCCGTAGCATGTTCGATAATTTTTCGCGCAGGATCGTTGGCACTGGCCATGGTGAAGAATATTTCATAATCGGGATAATCAAAGGAAATCAGGGCGGAAATATTTTGATCCAGCCCTGGCTCAGCGCCCTTGACGGGACAGAATAACGCCACGCGCGGCGTGTAAAATCCCGAATGCCCGCCGGAACGCCGCTGAACAAGTCGCAGCCATCCCAGCCCTTCCCACAGGTTGTAGAGGCCCTGCAAAATCTGTTCAACCACCAGCACGTAGAACAGTGTGAGCATCGCCCGTCCCGCGAACCGCCTCATCCAAAGGTGCAGGCCGGAGCATATCAGATAAATTTCGCGGCACATCCGTTGGATGCGTTCGTTACTATCACTATGAATCCAAACCGTACACAAGGAGAACCAACCATGCCCATACGCGTCGAGTCCATGATGGTGACCACTTCGCAGGAATTGCCCGGCTATCGCATCGTGCGGAATTACGGAATCGTGCGCGGCATCATTGTGCGCTCGCGCAGCCTGCTTGGCTCGATTGGAGCGGGATTGCAGACGATTATTGGCGGAAATATCACGATCCTCACGGAACTTTGCGAGAAGACTCGCGAGGAGGCCTTTGAACTAATGATGCGGCACGCCGCCGAGCATGGGGCCAATGCGGTGGTGGCCATGCGCTATGACGCTACGGAAATCATGCAGGGCGTTACGGAAGTGCTGGCTTACGGCACCGCCGTGCAAGTAGAACGAATTTCGTAGGATTTCGTGGCGCGGGCTTCAGCCGGCGGGGGGTTCGTCCTTGCAAGGACCAAACCAGCCGGCTGAAGCCCGCACTACCCAAGCGTCTTCCGCAGGAGTTTGTGTGCGAGTTTCGCGACTTCACCGTAGAATTTTCGCGCTGCCATCCGCGCCTGTTCCAGCATGGAGGGATCGAGCAGCAACGCTACCCGCGCGACGAACGGAGCTTCCTCTTCGCGCAGCTTTTTGCCCTTCCTGGTTTTCGCCACCAATTCACGCCGGGCGCTGAAAGCCGCGTACAAGCTCAGGTCGCGCCGGAATTCCTTGCGGTCCTCGGCATTCCAGTTTTTTGCCCGCTCCAATCCGCCCAGCAACTCGGCAAAAAAGGCATCAACGGCTGCTTTCTCTTCGCTTTTCAGCTTGCTCTTCTGCTTCCTGCCGAAAAATGCGGGCAAGGAGTCGCCTACGGCAACGATCATAGCCAGCAGAATTTCGCGCCCCACGGTTTCCGCCAATTCGCGGTCGCGCGCCGGCCCGCCCAGAATGCCCTGGCGATCGTACCGCGTGATGTAAGCAGCGACGAAGCCGGCAACGACTCGATCGTGCACAAGTGTGACGAGCATGCTGTTTGCCAGCGTACTGCCGTAGATGGGAAACAATTTGCGCGCGCGCGCCATTGCCGAATCTTAGCAGCAACCACGCGTATCCGTGGCGCAGGCTTCAGCCTGTGGGGTTTGAATCTTGCAAGGACGAACCCCACAGGCTGGAGCCTGTGCCACAAAAACAAAAAGCCCGGCTCTCGAATTGAGAGCCGGGCTTATCTTGCATTTGGCTGATCAGATTTAGTGGATCGGAGGCACCAATGGAGCCGGTCCCACCGGAGGAATCTGGCCCTTCTTCAGAGGCGCTGCAACCGGCACGGGTGTCGAGAGCGCGATTTCCAGCGCCTCGTCCACCGTGTGCACGAAGTGAATCTGCATTCCTTCGAGCATGTGCGGTTGGAGATCCTCTTTCACGTTGGGCTCGTTCTCCGCGGGCAAGATCACCTCGCGGATTCCGGCGCGTTTTGCTCCCAGCACCTTTTCCTTGATTCCGCCAACCGGCAGAACGATGCCGGAGAGCGAAATCTCGCCCGTCATAGCCACTCGCGGGCGAATGGGCCGGTTGGAGAGCAAACTCACCAGCGCGTTAACCATCGCCACGCCAGCCGACGGGCCATCCTTTGGCACCGCGCCTGATGGCACGTGGATGTGAATGTCCTGCTTCCGGAAGAAGTCAGGGTCGATTCCGTAGCGTTCGGCGTTGGCGCGGACCCACGTCAACGCTGCGGTCATCGATTCCTGCATCACTTCGCCCAGATGCCCGGTCATGGTGAACTGCTTTCCACCTCGCATGCGGCTCGCTTCGATGAAGACTATGTCGCCGCCGGAAGGCGTCCAGACCAGTCCGACCGAAACGCCGGGAGTCTTGACGCGCTCCTCGACTTCTCGTTCGGCGCGGAACTTCGGTACGCCAAGCGCTTCATGCACCACGTCGGGCGTGACCACCAGCTTTTCGGTCTTGCCTTCGGCGATGCGCCGCGCCTGCTTGCGGATCAAAGTCGCGATTTCGCGTTCGAGGTTCCGCACGCCGGCTTCACGCGTGTAGCTGTGAATAATCTCGCGCAAACCGTCGTCCGTGAATTCGATCTGTTCGCCCACCTTGAGCCCGTGCTCCTCCGCCTGCTTGGGAATCAGGTACTTGTTGGCAATCTGGATCTTCTCGATTTCGATGTAGCCCGCGAGCTCGATGATTTCCATACGATCTCGCAGCGGCTCCGGAACCGGATCGATCATGTTCGCCGTCGCGATGAATAGCACCTTGGACAAATCAAACGGCACGTCCAGATAGTGATCGCGGAACGAACCGTTCTGCTCCGGATCGAGCACTTCCATCAGCGCCGCCGAAGGATCCCCCCGGAAATCGCGTCCGAGCTTATCCACTTCGTCCAGCATAAACACTGGATCGTTGGTTTCCGCGCGGCGAATTCCCTGAATGATTTGTCCGGGCAGGGCGCCGATGTATGTCCGGCGATGGCCGCGGATTTCCGCTTCATCGTGCATGCCTCCCATGGAGATACGCACGAATTTGCGTCCCAGCGCTCGTGCAATCGATTTCCCGAGCGAGGTTTTTCCCACTCCTGGAGGCCCGAGGAAGCACAGGATTGGCCCCTTCATCCCCGGCTTGAGTTTCTTCACCGCGAGATAATCGAGAATCCTCTCCTTGACCTTCTCGAGGTCGTAGTGATCCTCATCCAGAATGGCCTGGCCCTTGGCGATGTCGATCTCTTCCAGCCCCGACGATTTTGTCCAGGGTAGAGAGATCATCCATTCCAGATAAGTGCGCGCGACCATGTACTCGGCCGATGCAGGAGTCATTTTGGCGAGCCGCTTCAATTCGCGGTCGCACTCCTTGCGAGCCTCCGCCGGCATGCCGGATTTTTCAAGCTTTTCGCGCAGCTCGTCGATCTCGGCCTGACCGTCGTCGGATTCGCCCAGTTCCTTGTGAATCGCCTTGAGCTGCTCGCGCAGCAGGTATTCACGCTGGCTCTGACTGACTTGTTCCTGCACCTGCTCCTGAATCTTGTTGCGAAGCTCCAGAACTTCCAGTTCCTTGGAGAGTTCGCGAATCAGGGTTTCCAGTCGACGCCGTACGTCCGCCGTTTCCAGCAATTCTTGGCGCAGCAACGTAGGAAGCGAAGGCAGGTTAGCGGCAATAAAGTCCGCCAGGCGAACCGGGTCTTCGATGTTCAATGCGGCGGTTTGCAGGTCATCCGAAAGCTGAGGAGAACGCGCTACCACGTCGCGAAACAGTTCGCGAGCGTTGCGTTCGAGCGCCATCAATTCGGCGTCCTGATCGCCAACTAGATCCGGTTGGATTTCTACCTTGGCGGTTAAAAACGGACGGAAGCTGATCAGTTCCACCACGCGTATTCGCTGTAGACCTTCCAGGAAAACGACGACGTTCCCATTGGGCATTCTGACCAATTTGTGGATTTTGGCGGCGGTACCGACCAGGTGCAGATCGGCGGCAGCCGGCTCTTCCACGCGGGGATCATGTTGGGCCACAATTCCAAGCAGCTTTTCATCTCCGTGCAGGGAGTTCAGCAGGGCCAACGAGCCCTCTCGCCCAACGGTTAAAGGCTGGACGCCTCCAGGAAAAAGGACCGTATCCCGCACAGGCAAGATAGGCAGCTCTTTCGGGATAGGAATCGACTTTTCGCTCATTGTGTCCCCCTTAATATTCCAAAGGCAAAACAGTGTCAAGTAAGCTCGACATTCAGGTTAGATGCAGGACAGGCCCAAAAGATACCACAAAGAAACAAAGGGATAAGCAACAAACTTTAGTGCGATTGACTAAAGAACCAGCAGATGGCGCATAAAAGCAACGATTCTAGGTAAACCGATAAAAAGGAAACCCTTTACAGCATCTCGATTCACGATCCACATTTTATGCCGCTCCTGTGCCTTGCGTATTGCTCACATCGGCAAGAATACGAACCTCGTGAGCATGCCGCAATCAGGTACGGTCTCTATGTAGGACCGCATAATCGGGTACTTAGCTGTCCTGCGCGCCTGAGCTACTCGCTAGGTCTCTCGATCTCAGCCATTCAAGACTGGGAGATTGACTTGGCAAACTGCAGGGCGCTTTCCCGGTCCTGGAGCCGTCCTTCGAGTTGCGCCTCCTCCACGGCCAGCAGAATTTCCTTGAACCGGGGTCCTGGCACCAGTCCCATGCCTTTGAGATCATCCCCTGTGACCAGCTTTGGGGGATACACTTTTTCAGCGGGAGTTTCCATCAGAAACTTCTGGACGTACTCGTAGTTTTCCAGGCTTCCATGACTGGCCAGGCAATCTAACCGGTGAAGCTCCAGATGCTCCTCAAAATGAGGCAGGCGCACAAAGCGTTTGAGCGTCGCGGCCCGCATCTGCGGGGCGTCTTTGAAGCGCATGTGATTCGCTACCAGTTTCTCAACTTGTTCCGTGTCTTCGTTCGAAAAACGCAGCTCATGGCAGACGTTTTCAGCCATGCGTGCGCCGAGCTCCTCATGACCGTTAAAGCGGATGCGAGAACCAGGTCCGGAAGCCGGAGTAAACGTGGGCGGCTTTCCAACATCATGCAGAAGGACGCCCCAAGCCAGCGTCGGAGAGCAACGCGGCGGAAGCTTTTCGAGCAGCATGAGCGTATGGATCCACACGTCGCCTTCGGGATGAAACTGCGGCGGTTGCTGCACGCCCTTCATCCGAGCAATGTCCGGAAGCACCGCCGGCAGCAATCCCGTTTCATCCAGCAACTCGAAACCGCGCCGAGCGGCGCCTTCGGTTAGCAGCTTGGTCAGTTCATCGCGAATACGCTCGGCGGAAACCTGCTTGATTTTCGCGGCGAGGCTCTGAGCCGCAGCCATGGTGTCGCGCTGAATCTGGAAACCGAATCGCGCGGCGAATCGCACGGCCCGCATCATGCGCAATTTGTCTTCCGTAAAGCGCAGGATTGGATCGCCGATCGCGCGCACGATTCCCGCCTGTAAATCGGCGAGCCCGCCGACGAGGTCGAGAGTTTCGCCCGTCGCCGGATCCAGCAGCAATCCATTGATGGTGAAATCACGCCGCTGGACGTCTTCCTGAGGAGTTTCCGAGTAAACCACTTTATCCGGGTGGCGTCCGTCGGAATACCCGACGTCGGAGCGAAACGTGGCTACCTCGACTTGCACCTCGTCCTCCACCACCAAAATGACACCAAACTTTGCGCCGACCGCGATGCTTTGCGGAAAAAGCTGCTGGACGCGATCGGGGCGCGCGTCGGTGCAAACGTCGTAGTCCGCGGGC
>Ga0157378_10005261_pt1 | contig 11370 bp, 8 predicted proteins | sample M65metaG_FD_115309 | JGI IMG/M metagenome (GOLD analysis project Ga0157378, IMG submission 115309) | Miscanthus rhizosphere microbial communities from Kellogg Biological Station, Michigan, USA - M6-5 metaG | ecosystem: Host-associated > Plants > Roots > Rhizosphere > Soil | place: USA: Michigan...
CGCGAGCGGTGGTCGATCACCGAATCGGTGGTGCGCATGGAAGCGCCCAACCGGAGTCGCGACAACCGGAGCTTCAGGGCAGTGACCGGCGCGCCCGCCCACCCCAGCACAACGCTCAAGCCGACCGCGCGCAACAGAGTACTCTTGCCTGACATATTCGATCCGCTAATGATCCACAGCCGTGTAGCGCCCCCCAGCGTCACATCGTTCGGAATGGCCTCGCTTTTCGGAATCAGAGGATGGGTTAGTCCCGATGCCTCGTAGAACAGCTCGGACGACTCCGCCAGTTCCGGAAACACTGCGTCCGGACGCTCATAGGCGAAACACGCCAGCGAACTCATGGCCTCGAATTCTCCGATTGCGCTGACCCACCCGGCCACATGCGGCCCGTAGTGAACGCGCCATTTCTCAATGGCCATCGCAAACAGTGGCATCCACATCAACACGGCGGCGATGGGACGAAAGAACAGGTTGCGCGCCCAATCCAGGCGGTCCACCAGACCGATCAGGCGACGGATCTGTTTGGTAGACGGCGTTCCATCCACCATGAGACTTTCGTGTAGTCCCTTCAATCTCTGTGACGAAAACTGCTCATGCTCCAGGCGTTCCAGGTGTAAAGCGATCAGCCGCAATTCTTTCGCAGGATTTTCGACATCGTGGACCACGCGGCGCGTAGCGTTACGCGTGGCCATGCCGAACCCCAGCTCCGCCAGAACTACGAACTGAAACGGACGCAGCGTGGTCAGCTCCAGCAGGGTGGTGACGGCAGTCGTTACGGCAGCAATCGCCAGAATCAATGCAATCAAGCCGGCACCCGGGAAGAACATCACCGCGGGCTCGGTTCCCCACACGCCCAGCCTGCGGTCGTCCAGAGCGGCTCGAACTTCGTCGCCCATCAAGGCCAGCTCTTCGCGCAGATTCACGCTGGGGCGAAGTTCCTGCACCGCTTCCTGACGCGCGGCGACATCCCGAGGCTCTCCAGGGGAAAGCAGCCATCCTGCGAGCACCCGCTCGCCCATGGAGGTGCGTGCGGTCGAGAGCAGCTCGAATAACGATCCGCGTCCGAACAAATCCAGATCGTCTGAAAATACGTGATGGGGATCGCGGAACCGCTCGCCCTGGCTGCCTGTGCCGATCCAACGATTCTCCAGGCGGGCCGCCGCCCGCTCGTAGTAGGCGATCCCGCGCGCCGAAGTCCGCAACATTCGGTCCACGCGATCGTGAATCACCACCAGTACGGCCAGGGCGATCACGGGCGCCAGCAGCCACCATGGCGAGATCCGTTCCGCGCCCAGCGCGAGCGCACCTACCGCGATCAGCAATACTCCGCTGGCCAGCCTTGCGTTGCCCAGCCTGCGATGCAGCAATTCTTCTCGAGCATGCTCGGCGCGCCAATGCTCCAGTCGGGTTTGATATTCAGCACGGGGATTTCTGACGTCGGGCTCCAAGTCTCTAAGGTACCAGTGGCGGCCGCGCTATCCTTGGGATCGGGACGTTCCCATGCTGGCTCGCCTGCGCCCTACGTTGGATTTTCTACCCTCGCCAATTCCCGATAGGCCCGGCCTGATGATTCGCGATCCGTTCCAGTTTTCCGATGCGACGCTGGTCATTCCGCCCATCCTGGTCGAGAGCCTTACGTATTTCGACGGAACCCGCAGTTCTCTCGATCTGCGCGAGCACTTGGTTCGGCTGACTGGCGAACTGGACGTCGGCGGTCTGGAGCAGCACCTGATCGAGACGCTGAGCGGCGCTGGATTCCTCGAAGACGACAACTTCTTCCGCAAGAAAGACGAGGTCGAGCGCGCCTTTGCCAGCGCGACCGTGCGAGAAGCTGTGCACGCTGGTTCAGGGTACCCCGACGATCGTGCGGAGCTGACTTCGACATTGCGAGAGTATCTGGGCAGTGCGACGGGGACAACTGAACGTGTCAGAGCTATTGCGGCTCCGCACGTCAGCCCATACGGCGGCGTGGATTCCTATCGCGCTGCATATTCCGCGCTGGCGCCGGCCGACGCGGACCGGACCTTCGTGATTCTTGGAACCTCGCATTACGGCGAACCCGACCGCTTCGGCCTTACGCGCAAGCCCTTCGTAACGCCCTTCGGCACGGCCGAAACGAATCTCACGCTGGTGAATGAGATCGCGCGCGCGGCTGGCGGCGCGGCTCTCATGGAAGATTACTGCCATGCCGTGGAGCATTCCATCGAGTTTCAGGTCGTCTTTCTGCAGCACCTGTTCGGACCGGACATTCGCATCGTGCCGGTATTGTGCGGAGCCTTCCTGCGCGCAGACAAAGACGAGGGCGTCAAGCGAACCATGGGAGCTCTGGGCGAGATCGCCGCGCGCGAGGGCGATCGTCTCCTGTGGGTGTTGGGCGTGGACATGGCTCATATGGGCGTCCGCTATGGCGACGATTTTGAGGCGCTTGCGGATCAAGGCGAAATGGAAATCGTCGCCCGGCGCGACCGCAGCCGCATCGAACGCATGGAGCAGGGCGACGCCGCGGGGTTCTGGGAACAAGTGCAGGAGAATCGCGACGACCTCAAGTGGTGCGGAGCATCGCCGATTTATACGTTCCTGCGTGCGATGCCAGACGTTCGCGGCAGCCTGCTGCACTACCAGCAGTGGAATATCGACCCCAAGAGCGTCGTCAGCTTCGCCGGAATGAAATTCACCAGCTAGTTCGTGGCCCCGCCTGCTCGGCCGCCCTGCGCCGGCTGCGGCTTCGGCAGCGGCTTGCGCGGCAGCATCTCATCGCGCGTGGCCGCGTTATACACAAACGCTGCGACGATGGCCGCCATTTGCGACATGTCCGCGCGCTGCACCCGATCGTACACGTCCATATTCGAATGATGCGTCCGTGAGTTATATTCCAGGCCGTCCTGAATGAACTGGAATCCCGATAATCCCACCGCGTCGAAGCTCAGATGATCCGTCCCCGTGGTGTTGCGGATGCTGATGGTCCCTGCCCCCAGATCCTGGAAAGGCTTAAACCAGGCTTCGAAAATCGGGCGCATGGCGTCATTGCCCTGCAGGTACACTCCGCGGATTTTGCCGCTCCCGTTGTCCACGTTGAAATACCCTGCCAATTTGGCGTGCTCTGGCTTCAGCTTCATGTCCACGCGATCCGCAAAATGCTCGGTCACGTACGCGCGCGATCCCAAAATGCCCTGCTCTTCCCCGCTCCACAACGCCATGCGGACCGTACGATCCATGGGCAGGTTCAACGTCTTGAGAATGCGCATGGCCTCGATCATTACGGCGCAGCCCGCCGCGTTATCGGTGGCTCCGGTGCCCCCTTGCCAGCTGTCCAGATGCGCGCCCATCATCACCACCTCATCGCGCTTGCGCCCGCCCGGAATTTCGCCCACGACGTTTACCGAATCCAGGCGGTCATCCAGAAACTTGGCCTGGATTTCGAACTCCAGTTTCACCGGGATCTTGGCGTCCAGAAGACGCATCACGCGGTTGTAATGCTCCGGCGTAATCGCGATCGTGGGGGGCGGAATCGGATCCTTGGGGTCGCGCGAGCCCGCGGCTTGCCCGAACACCGTGCCGCCGGTGCTCTGGCCGCCGCCCAGGCGCACCACTACAGCCACGCCTTCATCTTTTAGAAATTGATTCAGCTGATTCTGAAACCGCTGCTGCGGCGTCAGGCCGCCTGGCTGACCGGCGGGCTGACCATCGCCCTGGCCTCCGCGTCCTCCCCGTCCTCCCCGGCCTCCGCGACCCGTCTCCGCCGCCAGAGCAGTCGTCCCGGGCGCACCGCCGCGTCCGCCGCCGTCCGCGGCAACACTCAGCTTGGCGAGCTCCTCATCGGTATAGCGCTGGCCCAGCGACGTCGTGATCATCGTCAGCTCGCGGCCCACGCCCATGAACAGGATCTTGCCCTTGATCTTGCCCTTGTATCGATCGAAGTCTGTTTCGGCGGCAATGTTGGCTACCATCGCCTCGCCGGTCACTTTCCCATTGGTCCCGGGCGAATACGCCAGCGGAAAGCCGATCAGCGGCGCGTACTGCGGCTCAATCAGGTTCGCCGAAAAGTGCGTGTACGTCCAGCCCTGCCCGAAGGGTCCCCACTTTTCCTGGCGCCCTTCGATGCCCCACTCTTTCAGCTGTTTCACCACCCAGTCCGCCGCTCCGAAGAATCCGGGCGAATTGGTTAAACGCGGGCCATGAACATCGGTGAGCTGGAAGACGTGATCCATCACCTTGGAATTCTGCAAAGCTTCTTCACGGATCTTGTGGATTACCCCCAGATCCACGCGCTCTTCCGCGTAAGTCGGCAGCAAGCCGAGAACCAGCAGGCAGGCCAGCATCTTGGCGCAACGGGTATGAGTCATGATTACCTTCTTGCAGTCCATATTACAATTTCGGGTAGCGTGAACATCACTATATCCAAGGAGAACTACCTCAAGGCGATCGCTGAAGCCGAAAGCGAGGGTGAAACCGTCATCGCCGCGACTCTGGCGCGCTGGCTGGGTGTTTCTGCTCCGGCTGTGACCATGGCCATCCGCCGTCTGAAGCGCGACGGGCTGATTAAGGTTGCCGCATCGGGAGAACTTAGCCTGACTCGCGAGGGACGCGAGATCGCCAGCCGCGTGCTCAATCGCCATCATCTGATCGAGAGGATGCTCACCGAAATCTTCGGCATGGAGTGGTTCAAAGTGCACGATGAAGCCGAGCAGCTGGAACACGCGGTCTCGGCCGATTTCGAACGCAAGCTGGTGGACAAGCTAGGCACTGGCGGCGCGTGCCCGCATGGGAACCTGGTGGGCCTGGATCACCCGCGCGATCGCCGCGAACGAGGCTGGATCCCGTTGGACGAAGCATCCGGCGGCGCCGCCGTGCGCGTCATGAGCGTGTTCGAGCGGGATCGAAAGCTGCTGGAATATCTCCACGGTCTGGGAATTCGGCCAGGCGCCCAGCTGAAAGTTGTGACGAAGAATTACGACCAGACCATGACGCTTCGCGTGGAGCGCAAACCTGTGCAGCTCGGCGGCGCCGCAGCCGCGAAGGTCTGGGTGAAGGCAGCGTAACGCAATGAACTGGACCGCGACCGCCGCCATCATGCTCGCGCTCGCCGTCGCCATCGGCGCATTCGGAGCCCACGGATTACAAGGCCGCCTGGACGCCTACTCGATGGGCGTCTACGAAAAGGCTGTCTTCTACCACTTCATACACGCGCTGGGGATGCTGGCAGTCCCGCTGCTGGTTCGCGCCGGCCTGATTTCATCCAACGCGGGAAAGTGGACCGGATGGCTGCTGCTGGCAGGGATCGTGCTGTTCTCTGGAAGCCTGTACCTGCTGGCGATCACCGGCGTGCGAACACTCGGCGCGGTAACTCCGTTCGGCGGCGCGTCATTTATCGCTGCCTGGGTGACGCTAGCCGTGTGCGCGCTCTTATCGCGCCGCAGTTAGAGCCCGCAAAGGGCCGGTCGCGGCCCCGATTCACGAAGGCAGCGACTACGTTCCCAACCGCGACCCAGGCTCCGTTTTGCGGGCCTCCAACTTCGCCCTGAAGTACTCGACGGTTTCGCGAAGCCCTTCTTCCAATCCCACCTTAGGTTCCCATCCGAGCAGTTTCTTCGCCTTGGCGATATTGGGCTGCCGGCGCTTGGGATCGTCCGATGGAAGCGGCTGGTGCACGATCGGTGTTTTGATTCCCATCAGCGCCTGAATACGCTCTCCAAATTCCAGGATGGTAAGCTCCACCGGATTACCAAGATTCACCGGAAGACGCTCATCCGAGTTGGCCAGGCGCACCAGTCCTTCCACCATGTCGGTGACGTAACAAAAACTGCGGGTCTGCAAGCCGTCGCCGAACACCGTGAGCGGCTGACCGCGAAGGGCCTGGTCCAGGAAGGCCGGGACCACGCGCCCGTCGTCCAGCGCCATCCGCGGGCCGTACGTGTTGAAGATCCGTGCGATGTTGGTGCGCAGGCTATGCGTCCGGTGGTACGCCATCGTCAGGGCTTCCGCATAACGCTTGCTCTCGTCATAACAGGAGCGCAATCCCACTGGATTCACATTCCCCCAGTAGGTCTCAACCTGCGGATGCTCCAGCGGGTCGCCATACGATTCCGACGTCGATGTCACCAGGAACCGAGCTCCGTCGCGGCGGGCGATCTCCAGCATATTCCTCGTCGCCGTAGAGCCCGATTCCAGCGTCTCAATGGGATATTTCAGATAGAACTTGGGACTCGCCAGCGACGCCAGGTGCCAGACCTGGTCGAACTTACCATCCACTTGAACCGGCTGTGTGACGTCGAATTCCTGGAAGCGGAAGCCGCGGTTTTTCGCCAGGTGCTTGATATTGTGCCGCGAGCCCGTGATCAGATTGTCCAGGGCCATCACTTCACCGCCGTCCGCCAACAGCCGCTCGCATAAGTGGGAGCCAATGAAGCCGGCAGCCCCGGAAACAAGATGACGCATTCCTAACATTCTAGCGGTTTGATCTCACATGCTACATTTTTGAGTGACATGTTTGAGAAACTGCTGCTCGCCGCATTACTGGCGGCGTCCGTGGCCGGCTTCTCCATACGATTCGTTCCCACCCTTCGCAAGATCCGTGCGGCCAAGCCAGATGCCGATTTCTCACTTCACCCCATCGGGAAACGCATCCGCGATTTCGTGTGGGAAGTGGTGCTCCAGGCCAAAGTCATCCGCGAGCGCCCTCTGCCAGGCCTCGCGCACGCTTTCGTGTTCTGGGGATTCTGCGCGTTCGCACTCATCACCCTGAATCACCTCGCGGCCGGATTCGACGCGGGCTTTCTCCCGCCGCGGAGTTTTTACTTCGCTTTCGCCGCTGTCTTCGCTCTCGCCGTGGCCATCTCCATCGCGGGATTATTCGTCCGCAGGTTTCTGATTCGTCCCCGGTGGTTAGGCGCTCTCTCGCCGGAATCCGGCGTCATCGCACTGCTGATCTTTATTCTGATGACCACCTACCTGGCCAGCCTGGCCGCCGACAGCAAAGCGCTGTGGTGGACCCACACCCTGGCCCTGCTGATTTTTCTGCCCCTGATTCCCCACACCAAACACCTGCATCTGGTGCTGAGTCCCTTCTCGGTGTTTCTTACTCGCGGCAGTTTCGCGAAAATCCCTCCCCTGGTAGGCGATGACGATTTCGGACTGGATACCGGCAAGGATCTGACGCAGATCATCGCGCTACAGGCCTACTCCTGCGTCGAGTGCGGCCGCTGCACCGAGCACTGCCCCGCCAACGCCACCGGCAAGATTCTGGACCCCAAACAAATCGCATTGGGAGTACGCGGATATCTGAACGACTTCGGCCCGGCTTCCGTCGAGTCGCTCTTCGGCAAACATCTGTCCCAGGAAGCAGCGTTCCAATGCACCACCTGCGGCGCCTGCGAATTTCAATGCCCCGTCGGGGTGGAGCACCTGCCCATCATCGTCGGACTCCGGCGCGGCGCGGTGAATACCGGAAAGTGGGACGATGCCTACGGCACCAAGCTCTTCCTGGCGCTGGAACGCAATGGAAATGCCCTGGGCTTCTCCTCCGCCGAACGCGACAAATTCATCGCCAAGGAACAATTCGCCATCTTCGACGGATCGCAGGAATACTGCCTGTGGCTTGGGTGCATGGGGGCCTACGATCCGCAAGGACGCGAGATCATCGCCGATTTCGCCCGCGTCATGCGCCACCTGGGAACCAGCTTCGGCGTCCTCAGCAAGGAAAAGTGCACCGGCGATCCGGCGCGCCGCCTGGGCAACGATCTGGTGTTCCAACAGCTGGCCGAAGCGAATCTGGAAACACTGGCGCGGCACAAAGTCGCCAGGATCGTTTCCATCTGCCCGCATTGCGTCCGTACGATCTCTACCGACTATCTGGAGCACGGCGAAGCTCCCCCCATCGAACACCACAGCGAATTCATGGCGCGCCACATCCAGCAGCTTCCGCAATCGCCCGACGGGCAGATCGTCTATCACGACCCCTGCTACCTCGGCCGGTATCGCAACGTGTACGACCAGCCCCGTACGGTGCTGGCGCGCTCCGGCGAGGTTGTGGATCCGCCGCGCTCCCGGGAACGGAGCTTCTGCTGTGGAGCCGGCGGCGGCCTCGCATTTTTGGGTGAAGAGAAGGGCGAGCGAGTCAGCCATAATCGCGCCCGCGAATTGGCCGCCACCGGCGCCGGCACCGTGGCTGCGGCCTGCCCATTCTGCAATACGATGTTTCGCGATGCCCTCTCGGCCGTCTCCCCCACTCCCCCTAAATTGTTAGACATCGCGCAAATCGTCGCAGCTTCCCTCGCCAAGAGGTGAGATCCTAGAATCATGCGCGGCGCACGGCTGATCACGATTCTTCTGATCGCCCTCGCTGTCACTCTTGCCATTCAAGCGGCGACCCCTAAAGCCACCAAGCCGAAGGCTGCTCTCCCTCTTACTCCGGAGCAGCGCGCCGCCCAAACCCTCATGAAGCCGATGAGCTTGCGCGATAAGGCCGCGCAGTTAGTGATCGTCGTCGCCAACGGCGACGTCTATAGCACCAAGTCTCCCGACTACGAAAAGTATCGCCACTGGGTCGCCGATCTCCGCGTCGGCGGCATTATCATCAACAACGCCTCGCAAAACGGCCTGGTGCGCAACGCCGAACCGCACGCCCTGGCGGTCTTCCTGAACCAGATGCAGCGACTGGCGAAGACTCCGTTGCTCGTCTCGTCCGATTTCGAGCGCGCGGCTTCCATGCGAGTAACCGGCGGCACCCGATTCCCGCACAGCATGGCGTTCGGAGCGGCCAACGATCTGGCTGCCACAAAGTATGAAGGCCTCATCGCCGCGCGAGAAGCCCGCGCCCTCGGGATCCATTGGATCTTCGCGCCCGTCGCCGACGTAAACAATAATCCGCTGAACCCCATCATCAACCTCCGCTCGTACGGCGAGGATCCGGAACAAGTCTCTCGCCACGTCGCCGCATTCATCGAAGGCGCGCACTCCGACCCGGACAGCCGCATACTGCTCTCCGCCAAACATTTTCCAGGCCACGGCGATACCGATGTCGATAGCCACCTGGGCCTCCCTCGTTTGGAAGTTCCACGCGAGCGCCTGGATGCGATGGAGCTGAAGCCCTTCGAGCGCGCTATTGCGCTCGGCGTCGATTCCATCATGACCGCGCACATCGCGGTGCCTGCCCTGGAGCCTTCGGGCATGCCGGCCACGGTTTCGCCCAAAGTACTCACGGACCTGCTGCGGAATGAGCTCAAGTTCAAAGGTCTGATCGTCACCGACTCGATGGCGATGCAAGGCATGACCATGCTGTTCGATAGCGGCGAGGGCTCGGTACGATCGGTGATCGCCGGCGCCGACGTTCTCCTGATGCCGCCCGATCCGGAAAAAGCCATCCGAGCCTTAGTCGGTGCTGTAGAGGACGGCCGCATTTCGCGCCAGCGTCTGGAGCAAAGCGTGATGCGCATACTTACTGCCAAGATTTCACTGGGCCTGAACAAGAAGAAGCTGGTGAATCTTGACGCGATCTCGGATGTGCTGGACTCGCCCGATTCCGCGGAAAGAGCCCAGGCGGTCGCCGATCATGCCGTCACTCTGATGCGCAATGAACGCGGCGCACTTCCCCTCACAGCCAACAGCAGCCGTCCATGCCTGATCGTCATCACCGAACTGCGCATCTCGCAATTCGGCCAGCGGACCATTCAGGAATTTCGCCGCCGGGCTCCCGGCGCACGCATCGTATCGCTGGATACCGGGCTGCCCCTCGCCGCGCTCGAAGCTACAGCCGGCGATACCAGCGCGTGTTCGACTATCGTCGCGGCTTCCTTCGCGTCCGTATCCGCGGATCTCAAGGATGCCAAGCCCTTCCTCGAAAAGCTTTCGCGCGGACCGGTCCCGCTGGTACTGCTGCCGTTCGAGAATCCTTACCTGATCACCACTATTCCGAACGCGGCTGCGTATCTTACGACGTTCAGCTCGTCGCTGCCGTCGGAAATCGCAGCGGTTAAAGCTCTGTTTGGCGAAATCCCCATTTCGGGACACACGCCCGTGACCATTCCAGGTTTCGCCAAGACCGGCGACGGCATCCAGTCACTGGCTCGCGCCCGCTAAAATCACATTTATCATGCAATTTACTACCTTCGGAAATACTGGAATCACCGTGTCCCGCCTCTGCCTGGGATGCATGAGTTATGGCGGCGGGGATCTGCCGGATTGGGCACTGGGCACCAAGGGCTGGCACGTCGATAAAGCCGGCGCCCGCGAGCATTTTCGCGTCGCGCTCGACGCCGGCATCAATTTTTTCGACACCGCCGACGTCTATTCCATCGGCGCCAGCGAGGAGATTACCGGCGCGCATCTGAAGGAAATGGCCGTGCGCGATCACATCGTGGTCGCCACCAAAGTGCACGGCGTGATGGGGCCGAGCCCCAACCAGCGCGGCCTCAGCCGCAAGCACATCATCGAAGCTTGCGAGAAGTCGCTCCGCCGGCTGCAGATGGATTACGTCGATCTCTACCAGATCCACCGCTGGGATCCCAAAACTCCTATCGAAGAAACGCTGGAAGCGCTGGATTCGCTGGTGCGCTCCGGCAAAGTACGCTACCTGGGAGCCAGTAGCATGGCGGCCTGGCAGCTCTCGAAAGCTTTGTATCTAGCCAAAGAAAACCATTGGCACCGGTTTGTCTCCATGCAGAATCATTACAACCTGGTCTATCGCGAAGAAGAGCGCGAGACCATTCCGCTGTGCATGGATCAGCGTATGGCGATCATTCCGTGGAGTCCGCTGGCGCGCGGATTCCTCACCGGCAATCGGAAGCGCGACGGGGACACCACCACGCGCGCCACAGTGGACACCTTTGCGAAAGACATGTATCACTCCGAAGACGATTTCGTCATCGCCGACACCGTAGCTTCCGTCGCCAGGAAGCGCGGCGTTTCGCCCGCGCAGATCGCCTGCGCGTGGGTTCTGCAGGCTCCCGGCATCACCGCGCCCATCATCGGCGCCACCAAGGTCGAGCAGATCAAAGACCTGATCGGCGCGGTGGATCTCAAGCTCAACGCGGAAGAGATCGCGGCGCTGGAAAAACCGTATCGCCCTCACACGATCCTGGGACATGCGCAGCCTAAACCAAAAGACATGCGGGCTGGCTAGAATCGAGAGATGGTAGAAATCACCTGGCTGGGCCACGGAACGTATCAGTTCCGCCTGACCACCGGCGAAGTCATTTTAGTGGACCCCTGGATCGAAGGAAATCCCGCGTATCCACAAGGCCATTCCATCGACCGGGTGGACGTCATTCTGATTTCTCATGGGCATTTCGATCACATCCACGACGTTCTGCCTCTAGCTAAGAAGTTTTCGCCTCAGATCGTCGCGATCTATGAGACGGCTTATTGGCTCGAGAA
>Ga0157378_10005262_pt1 | contig 11369 bp, 9 predicted proteins | sample M65metaG_FD_115309 | JGI IMG/M metagenome (GOLD analysis project Ga0157378, IMG submission 115309) | Miscanthus rhizosphere microbial communities from Kellogg Biological Station, Michigan, USA - M6-5 metaG | ecosystem: Host-associated > Plants > Roots > Rhizosphere > Soil | place: USA: Michigan...
TCAGTGCGCTGAAATACAACTGTGCTTGTTCGGTTTGCCCTGAACCAGCAGCGCGAGGACGTCCGCCTGCCGTGCGGTGAGTCCGATCTCGCGCGGGGTCAGCATCTTGCCGCCGTCGCTTGCTTCGACAGCGAGACGCAGCGCCGGCTCAGGCGTGCCCTGGTGCTGCCGCAGCACTTCGGTTGGCAGGTAGACGCCGCCCGAGAGGACGAGACGCAGAGCGTTCAGCAGCAAATGCGCCGAGGTCGTTTTGGGAACGAACCCCATCGCGCCGGCTTCAATCGCGCGCATCACCGTCGCCGGGTGTTCCGATGCGGAAAGCACGACCGTGGGGACTGCCGGATAATGCCGGCGCAACTCCGTCAACGCGTCGATGCCGTCGGCATCCGGCAATCCGAGGTCGAGCAGTATCAGATCCAGATTCGGATTATCCGAAGCCGCGGCGAGGCCCTCGGCGAAATTCTGCGCTTCAATGAGTGCGATGTCGGCGTCGAGCACCGCGAGAACATGCCGCAGCGCTTCACGGATCAACGGGTGGTCATCGACAATCAGGATTTTCATCGGCGCTCCCCGTTCCGCCCATTTTTATGGATCGCCGCCTTCAGACGGTTTTGATCGTCGCCCAGTCTATTACAAATTGCCGGCTGTTCATACCGGCACGCTTGCATTTGTCATGGTCGCATATAGCCCGTTCGAACTACCCCGGCTGCCGTATTCAAATGTCCGCGACCGGCTCGCATACTTTTGCGCATGGAGCGGATTGAATGCTCCATACGCGATGCCGGCGCGCAGCCACCGGCGCACGAATCAAGGAGATGACGATGAGCTCAACATATAAGCAGCCGACTGTTTCGAACGAATTTGCGGACGCCTCGCCACGTGAACACAAACACCGCGCTCCAGACCGCACTACTGCGTGGGCGGCGTTTTTTGTATTGGCCGAAGTCGTCCTGTCGGCGTGGTTGGTATTCTCGACGGGCGTACCTCATGTATCCGCCGCAGCCAGCGACGAGTCCGCAAGCCCGCAGGTGCCGTATTTTCCTTCGCAGTACATCAACCAGGCGAGCGAACCATCGGCGGTGCCGCCGACTTTTTAAGCTACCGGTTGCCTGCGGCAAAACTTCTTATGCGAAACAGGCGTCATCGTGCAAACCTCGCACCAGCGTCGCCGGCTCCTAAAGGATATGGAATCTGAACCCTTCCACAGTTGGGTGATACTCACCAAATGCAGAGGAGGGTTTGCGGACCTCGTGCTGATCGCAGTGAATGGCGCGAGCGAAGGTGATGGCCGTGAGGCAGTCGCGCGTGCAAATGACGGCGCGCCTCACACCGCCCCGCCGGCGCAACAGCGTCGAAGGGAAGTATTCGATGAGCGTCGAGCGCGCTATGGAAATGGAGACCGGCAAAACGGCAGTAAATTCGAAATTTGTCGATTTACCCAAGGTTCTGCAAGTCGAGTTGCATTCATTTGTGAAATCGGGGCACATGATTTGCAACTTCACGCTAAGGGGGTATCATCTGGCGGAGCTAAAATTCTCAGTTTCTTCGTGTGGAATCAATCGCTTTTATTCCTACCCCAAAGCGGGACGGCTCGGACGTCACGCGGCGTCCGGACGCCGTTACTTTTACGGATGTCGTCGGCTTTTCCAAGCTTCTGGAATTGGGCGACGTCAAGACTCTGCGTAAATGGGATGCCCTCCGCCGCGACTCGATCGCGCTAAAGATTGCCGAGCATCGCGGTCTCGTACATCGAATTGAGGGGGGCAAGCTTTATGTCCAATTTCAGCGTGTCGTGGATGCCGACGCGAATCGATTGCCGACGCAGCATGCGCGCCCCCATGAAGGGGGCCTCCAGATGCAGCTCGTTGATTTCGCGCGTGAGCGCCACATCAGCCGCGGTAACCAGTCGCGGCAGGTAATATACCGTCGTAATTCGACATGGTTATGCACATTGGCACTTGTATTAAGTGTATTCATATTTGCCCATAGGGCTTTCGCGCAATCCTATCCGAGTAAGCCGGTCCGGTTTATCGTTTCGAGCGGTACTGGGGGAAGCGACGACTTCCACGCTCGTGTCATGGCCCAGAAGTTCACGGAAGTTTTCGGCCAGCAATTCGTCGTGGACAATCGAGCCGGGGCGGGTGGACTCATCGGCCAGACCGCAGTCGCCACTGCGCCATCCGACGGTTACACGATTCTGTTGACGGGACGTTCGATCACGGCGGCGCGCTTTCTCAACGCCAACATGAATTTCGAACCCCAGAGGGCACTTGCTCCTGTGGCCATGTTAGTTACCTATTCGTTTGTGCTCGTTATCAACCCTACGGTCAAAGCGAACACCGTTTCGGAATACATTGCGTTAGCCCGCACGCAGCCAGGAAAAATCACTGTAGGTGAGTCGGGTGGAGGTCACATGCCATACGTAGCGGTAACGATCTTCAGAGCAATGACCAAGCTTATTTTGGCGCCAATTGCGTACAAGGAAACGAATCAGATCTTGGTTGACCTGATCGCCGGACGGCTCGATTCCTACTTTTCGCCAATTCAGCCAATTCTTTCGCACATCGCTGCAGGCAGATTACGTGCCCTTGGGGTCACGGGCGAAAAGCGCTCTTCAGTGCTGCCTGACGTGCCGACAATCGCCGCCGCTGGTGTGCCGGGTTATGAAGCTGGGTCGTGGCTATATATTGCAGCACCTGCCGGCACGCCGCGCGCAGTGATTGAAAAGCTGAATTCGGCAGTGGCACGGATCATGGCAATGCCTGACGTGCGCGAAAGTCTGATGAAAGCCGGATCTGAGCCCATAACGAGTACCCCCGAGGAACTTGCAAAACGCATTTCCGAGGCAACGGAGCATTTTGGTCGCATCGCGAGGGAGCTGGGCATCAAACCTCAGTAAACTTCAAATGCTTTTCGTTGACTCACAGGGAGCTCGCCAATGACTAAAGGTACAAATTCACCCCGATCGCCGCAGTCCCGCCTAGAGGTTGCCACGCCCGAATTGAGTGCCGGCTTTCCCTTGCATGACTTTCTTGCCGGGATCGAGGAGCTGACTCACCACGAACGGGCCCGTATCGTGCAACAGGCAATCATGCTCCTCGAAAGCTTGCACGTTAATCTTCCCCTCAAATGCGCAATGTACGCAGTGGACCCATTGCGGCGGCTGCGGTTGCTTCAGCAGCGACTCCCGAGCGTCTTCAGTACTGATTGGGCGTTCCATCGCGAGATGACCCAAATCTTCAACTCGCTGAACGATCTGCACACAAACTATTTTCTGCCGGAGCCTTTCTCCAGTCACACCGCCTGGCTCCCCTTCGCGATCGAATTTTGCAACGACGGGAATCATCCCGCCTACCTTGCTACCAAGGTTCGCAGGAAATTCTTCTCCGATCGTGCTTTTCGCAAGGGCGTGGAGATCCTGGCCTGGAACGGCGTCCCGATCGACCAGGCAGTGGCGTTGTTCGGTGCGCAAAGTCCTTCCGGCGCCGGCAACCCCGCGGCCCGGCATGCGCTCGGCTTGCAAACCCTTACGCTACGTCCGCTCAGCATACTTCTTCCGCCGGACGAGGACTGGGTCATCGTGGGATATCGTTCCCCGCAGCGTGGCAGGAAGCGTGAGATACGGGTGCCGTGGCGGGTTTCCAGCAATGCTAAAACCGGGATGGATTCGGCCCGAGATTCACTCACGCGTCACGTTCAGAAACTCCGCAGGTTGCTGTTTGCGCGCGGAGGGACTGACGAACCCGAAGCGCGAAAGGTCAACACGCCCTCGGGCACGTTCGGATACCTGCGCATTTTCACGTTCGACGTCCCCGATGCGGGCCAGTTCATCGAGGATATCATTGCGAAGATCGCGAAACTTCCTCAGGACGGCTTGATTGTCGATGTCCGCAGCAACGCGGGCGGAAAGACGGCCGCTGCCGAGAGGCTTTTGCAGCTCTTCGCTCCGGACCATCCGCAAATTAGGATCGAGCCGGCGCGGCTGTGTCTGATCAACACTCCCCGCATGCTGCAATTTTGCAAGCTGCAGGCAAGCAATGCCGAGCTTGCTTTCCAGGGTTTGAAGCCCTGGATTGAATCCGTTGCGCGCGCGATGGAAACTGGAGCGCCCTATTCGGCGAGCTTCCCGATCACCGACCCCGATTCATGCAACGCCAAAGGGCGGCTCTATCCCGGCCCGGTCATCGTCATAACAGACGGAATGTCGCGCAGCGCCGCCGAAGTTTTTGCGGCCGGGTTTCAGGATCACGGCGGGAAGATTCTTGGTGTCGACAAGTCGACCGGGGGGGCTGGAGCGAGCGTGCGCAGGCAATCCCAGTTCAAGGATTACTTTAAGGATGCGAAGGAGTCTCCGTTTATAAACTTGCCTAAGAGCATCGATTTTTCAATTCCCTTCCGACGTTTCCAGCGCGTCAGAAGACACATTGGCAGCGAGATCGAGGATTTTGGCGTGGTATCGAATTACTTACATACCATGACCCGCAACGATGTTCTGAATCGGAACGTTGACCTCATCAACAAGGCTGCCAGCATCCTGTCGAAGGATTTTGGCGCGCACAAAAGGCGGGTTTGACAGCTCGTTGCTGTGTCTGCGCAGGGCGCTCCTAGGCGCCTAAAGCATCGTTATTTTCTCAAGATACCGCGCCGCCGTTTTCGGTCCGACCCAAATTCATGGCGGGAATTCCGCACAGCGTCTGCGTTCGCTGCTGCACTGCCGTAGTATCGGTGCAAGGGCCAGTAATAAGGTCTATTGGCAGGCCCATGCTTCGCAGCAACCGGGTCGCCCCTAGCGCGCCGAGTGAATCCGCCGCTGCGAGAATGACCTTGGGGAGAGAACGCCTGCGTTTAAGACGCCTAAGGAATGTTGGAACGTTGCCGCCGAGCATGTCGCCACCGCATTCGATCACGACCGCATCAGCAGGAATGGAGAGACAGGTGTCGAGCATCCGGTCAAACAGGCGATCCATGCCTTTGCGATTATGAGGATGCGTCGTCGGAATGCCAAAATCCACGCAATCGAACACCTGGGTAGCCCCGTAGTCTTTGTATTCCATAATCTCAGTAACAGACGAAGTGCCAGTCGTCTTGAGCGCGATCACTGTCGAATGCCCTTTGTTGAGCAGCATTCGCAGCACCGTGAGGCCAGCTGCCGTCTTTCCTACTTCCGGACCCGTTCCAACGATGACGAAGACCTGCGCTCCATGATCGGCCTTGCGATTGGCGGTTGCCGCAGTGAACTGCTGGATCGCGATGATTTGTCCATCGTCGTTAGCAATCGCCCCGAGATATTTTGCCTGCCCGAGAAATGTCTTTGCGTGCGGTGTGCCGCCGACTAATTCACCAACGACGCCGCTTTCAGCGATTAGCCAATATGTTTTACCCGGGACAAGACCACGCTTCGGGATGCGGCCCGTCATGCGGGATGACAGTCGGTACCCAGGCGTCCCGAGAAACATATCACGCGGCAGGAGAGTCATCGCGCGCCCGTGCGTAGTCTCTACGACCAGCGATCGGGACGTCGGAGCTAACCTAAATACGCAAACGTACCCCTCTAGTCCGGGAACGTCGACATAGCGCGACGTTAAAGGGATCGGGACCCGCCGCAGTACCGACGTCCTCTTGATGTTGGGTGGGAGCTTTCGCCCCATCTGCTCGGCGATTGTTATTTTCGCGCTGATTACTTTTTGGCAGCCTTTTTCTTTTTCGCAGCCTCTTCCTTTTTCTCTTTCTTGATAAGCCTTTTCGCGAGCGCATCAAGCACACGCACGGACGATTTCAATTGATTCCTCTGCTTTATGACAGTGGCAGACATATCTCTCTCCTCAGGGTTAGTTAGAAACGATTAGGAATTAGATACCATATCAATATCGTGTGCAAGAGTTACCTTTTAGGATGTCGCAATTACGTACGTTGGTCGGTCAAATCCAAGAACAGCGGCATATCGCGCAGTTAAGGAGATCGGGACCGGCCGCAGCACCGACGTCCTATTGATGTTGGGCGGGAGCATTCGCCCCATTTGCTCGGCGATTGTTAGTTTCGCTTTGGCTACTTTTTCGTAGCCTTTTTCTTTGTCGATTTCTTTTCTTTAATGTTAAGTCTTTTCGCGAACACTTCAAGAGAGCGCACGGCCTGTTTCAATTGATTGATTCGTTTTATGACAGTGGCAGACATTCTTCCCTCCTTGGTTAAAAAACAAGTAGAAATATACACTATCGAGTGCAAGAGTTACTGTCGAGGGCGTCGTAAACACGTGCATCGGCCGAGATTGTGGCGCAAGTGGGGAGAAGCCGCAAATCGTCCGAACGCCGCTCAAAATAATCATCGGATATCATTCAGTCAAAAATGACGATTGGGAGGTGAGCATGAGGTTTCGGATTTCCACTCCCCGTAAAGGAAGACGAGACCATAAACAGGGCACGTGGTTATTGGCGTAGGAGCGTGAGATTATGTTAATGAACTTGCTCCAGCTCGGCAAGCCCTTGCTTCGATACTCCGCTCGCATCTCCTTGACGATACATTCGAATTCAGTGCGCGAATAAGCTTGAATATCTGGCAGAACATGTTGCATGATTGTCACGTTGGCCATCCTTCGGATGGCCCTACCATCTGTTTCGGGCAAGAGTGAATGCAAATATTTCTGTACTGACCGAACTACAGTACACAATCTCTCGCTGGCCCTTCCAACTGGGACGGGTCGAATGATATGCCCGCGTTGCGGCGTCACCGTTGCGCATAACACAAAATACTGCGGCGACTGTGGAACCCCGTTGCCGTGGCAGTGCAGCACGTGCGGAAGGGAGAATCCGGCTGACAAGCGGTTCTGTGGCGACTGTGGGGTTGCTTTCGGGGCGACTCACAAAACATTGCCATTCGTTGCCGCCGTGCCTTCGCCCGAACGCCGGCTGCTGAGCGTCATGTTCGTTGACCTTGTTGGATCAACGGCAATCGGCGAGCGGCTTGATCCCGAAGATTTCCGAGAAGTTATCGCCGACTTCAGTGGCCTCGTTAGTGGCCTTGTTACGCAGTTTAATGGATTTGTTGCTCGGTACATGGGTGACGGTGTTCTGGTTTATTTTGGCTACCCGCATGCGCATGAAGTCGATGCGGAACGCGCGATCCGTGTGGGCTTAACCATCGTTGAAGCCGTTGCCTGCCTCGACACCGCCGCTGGCTCGGCAGGCGCACTCACGGCCCGCATCGGCATCGATACGGGATTTGTGGTCGTGGGCGATCTCATCGGCTCGGGATCCTCACTCGAGGCTGCCGTCGTCGGCGACACGCCCAATCGTGCGGCCGGCCTCCAGACGGCGGCCGATCCAAGCACGGTAGTAATTTCTGATGCCACACGGTTGCTTGTCGGGAGTCTCTTCGAATATCGCGAACTCGTGTTGCCCAATCTCAAGGGACGTCGCAAAGTCGAACGCGCATGGGTGGTGCTGGGAGAAACCCTAGTTGACAGCCGCTATGAAGCGCTGCGCCGCGGCCAGTCGTCCCTCGTTGGCCGCACTGAGGAGCTTGAATTGCTGTCGCGTCGGTGGGAGCAGTCCAAGACCGGCGAAGGCCGCGTCGTTCTACTGACCGGGGAGTCGGGTATCGGAAAATCTCACTTGATTGCCGCGCTGGAGCAATACATTGGCGCGGCACCGCACCTCGTTCTACGTTTTCTGTGCTCACCCCATCACCTGGATACGCCGCTGTACCCTCTTATCCGATACTTCGAAAATGCGGGCTCCTTCAGGCGTGGGGACTCGGCGCTCGCGAAATGGAGCAAGCTTACGAACGTGCTTCCGCCCAGCACTTCTTCTGAGCACAAAGCGCTACTGATGGATTTGCTTTCGATACCATGCGAAGTCCGAAACGTGCTCGATGCAGTAACACCGCAACGTCGGAAGGCGATGACTTTTGATGCAATCATTCGCGAGCTCAACAACTTAGTTCCGCAAAAACCGATACTGATCATACTGGAGGATATTCAATGGGCTGACCCCAGCACGCTTGAGCTACTCGATCGCGTGGTTGAAACTATCCAACAGCTGCCGATGCTTCTTGTCATAAGCGCGCGTCCCGACGTGCATCCAGCGTGGGCCACTCGTTCCCATGTCGCGGTTCAGTTATTGAGCGGACTGAACCGCTCGATGGCGATTGCCTTTATCAAACAAGTCGCCAGGGGGCGAGAGCTTTCTCAGGAGGTCGTTGATCGCATCATCGCGCACGCTGACGGCGTGCCGTTATTTATCGAGGAATTGACCAAAACCGTTCTAACGAGACTGCAGGACAATGAACATGGCGAGCACGTGCCGCCAACGTCGTCGCTTTCGCGCGATCTAGTTCCAACTTCGCTTTATTCCTCGCTGATGGGGCGTCTCGATCGATTTTCTGTAGGTAAAGAGGTCGCCCAGATTGGAGCTGTTATTGGCCGGGAATTTTCATTCGATATGGTAAAAGCGCTCTCAGCATTACCAGCCAAGGAGCTCGGGAAGGCACTCACAGAACTCACGCAAGCTGGAATTATTGTCGCGTACGATCATTCCCCGTTTGCCACTTATACCTTTAGGCACGCGCTAGTGCACGACGCGGCTTACACATCATTACTTCGCGATCGGCGCCGCTCGCTTAACTTGCGCCTCGCTCAGGAAATGGAGAAGGACGCTGCCGGTGTAGCAAGGGAACCGCAGTTGATAGCTTGGCATTATGCGGAGGCTGGCGTACATGAAAGGGCAATTTATCATTATCGAAAAGCGGCAGAGTACGCGACCGGTCGCTTTGCATTGGCCGAAATAGTCAACCATCTTCAAAATGCACTACGCCAAGTCGCGTATCTTCCAGAATCCACAGAGCGAAATCGGGATGAACTCGCTTTGCAACTTGAGCTCGGCCGCGCGCTGATTGATCACGCGGGCGGGGACTCTGAGGCGGTGCGAGTAACGTTCGAGCGTGCTCGAGAGCTTTGCCTTGCACTTGACGAGGTTAAGTTACTGCCTCGGGTCTTCGATGGGCTCGCATTGAATTATCACTTCATTCATTGTGAACTTGAAAAAATTGCTCGTTACGTCAGTGAGATGACTGAGGTGCAACGAAGAACCGGGGACCCTCAGGCTTTGCTTATGATAAAACGGGCTGAATCCCAGTCGAATCTGCTTCTGGGTAACTTCGAGCAGGCACGCGAGGAGATGCAACACATAGTCAATATGTACGATCTTGATCGCGATGGGCCGCACGCTGGAATGACTACACGCGATTCAAAGGTCTCAATTTGCACGCTGCTTGGCATCGGTCTCACTATTCTCGGCTACGCTGATGCTGGCGCAGCCATGAGCCTCACAGCAATTCGACATGCCAATTTCTTGAACCATCCTATCAGCCTCAATTTAGGACTGCGGCGCGCTTGCGTTCAGGGTATGTTACAGAGAGATACTCAAAGAGTGATCGAATTATCCGGCCAGCTTGCATCGCTGAGTGCTACGTACGAGACGTATAAAGGTAGTTGGGAGGGCACATTCTTTTATGACTGGGCTCGGTTGTGTACGCAACCAGATCCGGTGCTGTTTGGCCGCATGCAGACATTTCTCCATCACCTAGACGTCACCAAGAATTGGGCCTTGCTGCCCTTTTACATGGCGTCGGCCGCCGAATTGAATGGCCGCTATGGAGATATTGCCACGGCAGCGGCGTTGCTCGAACGGGCAACTGAGATAGTCGACATTACAGGTGGGCGATGGTGCGAAGCAGAGATCACCCGCCTCCAAGCTCGTTTCGGCGAGCGTGACCCCCCGGAAGCTGTCACTTTGCTGGATGCCAGCTTATCGAAGGCAAGAGAGCAGGGCGCCAAGCTTTGGGAATTGCGGGCGGTAACGCAAATGGCTGAGGAATTGCGCGAGCAAGGAGACTACACTGCGGCGCGGGACGTGCTGAAGCCAGTGTTCGAGTGGTTCAGCGAGGGGAGGAATACGCCGGACTATAGTATTGCTCAAGCATTGCTCGCTGAACTCGACCATTACACGCGCTAGCCGCATCGTAGGGTCTCGACCGGTTTGATACAAAGGATTGCCCGTCTAGTTCGCGGAGGGCGGCACCCCTTACGTCGTATGAGCCAGTTTGCGAGACAGGTACCGCCAGATCGCGACTTAGATCCACAAGATCGTCAAAGGCAAAGCCCGCCGATTTTCCGTTCGAATTGCCGACGACCGTCAAATTAGTTTCAATCTCAAAACCGCGAAGGGCTCCTGCGGTGCCACGAAGATTCGGTACTAGAAAAATAACAAATCAGGTGCGTTTACGCACTTACCGGACTTGAACCGGTCCCTACACTTTGAACCGTGATGAATCCCCGGCTTGCGCCAGCGGGGATACGGTGACTCAATATTTTAGGAGGGACTGCCATGTGGAATCAATATGAAATGAGAGCGCCAGCCGCGTTTCCAATGCCATCGGAGCCGTCGCCTGAGGCGCTTACCGCGCGCCAGCGCGAAGTCCTCGAATTGCTCTGCGAAGGCCTGCAGAACAAGCAGATCGCCCGGCGCCTGAACATCGCCAGCGCGACCGTCAAGATTCACGTTGCCAACATTCTTCGCGCATTGAATGTTTCGAGCCGGCTGCAGGCAGCGGTCGTTGCCATGAGCCTCGGCTTGATTCGGCGGTGCGGCGGCGCACAACCGCAGAAAACCGCTGCACCGCCGCGTAGTTCAATGATGTTGCGTCTGGTCGCCGCCGACGATATTGCCTCGGGCATGGCCGCGGCGCGTGGCGATTGGTCGCTGGAGGCCGCCGCAGGTTAGGGCGAACGTCTGACGTCGGCGACGATCTTTTCCAGGCGGGCGACATCGGTTATGACCAGCGCACGCCCGGATCGCTCCAGCAGGCCTTGCTTGACCAGCGCAGATAATTCACGGGTAACCTGTTCGCGATAGGTGCTGACTTGACTGGCCAACTCAGTATGCTTGGGCGCGGGATCAAGGCGTGCCGCATTGCCTCGAATCCCCGCCTCGCGGGCAAGCCGCAGCAATTCCGCATGCACGCGGTTCTGCACGCCGAGCGTGCTCAAATCGAACACGCGCTCCGTCAGTTCACGCACCGAAGTGACCAGGCGGTTCAACATGCGGTCGCAAACGGCTGGATGGCTGTGCAACAGGTCGCGGAATATCGCGGGCGGCATGGCAGCGACGAGCGAAGCATCGAGCGCCACAATATCGGCGGAACGGGAAAGTCCATCGATTGCCGCGAAATCGCCGAACCAGTCGCCGGCCGGAATGTCGCGAAAGGTTACCTGCCGGCCGGAAGCCGAAAAGGAAGTGACGCGCACGCGGCCGGAGATGATCAGGTAAACGTCCTGGTCCGGTGCCTGCCGCGAAATGACCAGGTGGCCGGCGGCA
>Ga0157378_10005263_pt1 | contig 11366 bp, 11 predicted proteins | sample M65metaG_FD_115309 | JGI IMG/M metagenome (GOLD analysis project Ga0157378, IMG submission 115309) | Miscanthus rhizosphere microbial communities from Kellogg Biological Station, Michigan, USA - M6-5 metaG | ecosystem: Host-associated > Plants > Roots > Rhizosphere > Soil | place: USA: Michigan...
CGCAGACGTTTGCGTGGACGCGCTGTTCGGCACCGGCCTGACGCGTCCGGTCGAGGGCACGTCGCGCGCGCTGATCGATGCGCTCAACGCGAGCGGCCGGCCGATCCTCGCGCTGGATGTGCCGTCCGGCATCGATTCGGACACGGGCAACGTGCACGGCGTGGCGGTGCAGGCGGCGGCGACCGTGACGTTCGTCGCGCACAAGCGCGGCTTGTTCACCGGTCCGGCGTTGAATCATCGCGGCGAGATGACGCTCGATACACTCGGGCTGCCGGACACGTTGTATAAAAATTCGCATCCCGATGCGCGCCTGCTCGGCATGCGCCGCATGGCGACCTGGCTGCCGCCGCGACGGCGCGACGCGCACAAGGGCGACTTCGGTCACGTGCTCGCAATCGGCGGCGACCATGGCATGGGCGGAGCGATCCGCTTGTGCGCGGAAGGCGCATTGCGTACCGGCGCCGGTCTGGTCAGCGTGGCGACGCGCGCCGAGAACGTGGTTGCGCTGAATGCGGCGCGGCCGGAACTGATGGCGCATGGCGTCAAGGACACCGGGGCGCTGTTGACGCTGCTGCAGCGGGCGAGCGTGATCGCGCTCGGACCCGGGTTGGGTCAGGGCGACTGGGGACGCGCTCTGTGCCAGGCGGCGCTGGCGGCCGGCAAGCCGCTGGTGCTCGATGCCGATGGCTTGAACCTGATCGCGCGCAAGGCGGTCCAGCTGCCGGTGCAGAGTGTGCTGACGCCGCATCCGGGCGAGGCAGCGCGGCTGCTCGGCAGCGACGCGGCGACGATTGCGCGCGATCGCTTCGCGGCGGCGCGCGAACTGGCGCGCCAGTATCGCGCGGTGGTCGTGCTCAAGGGTGCCGGCACTGTGATCGCGCATCCCGAAGGCGAAGCAGCGGTGTGCCCCTGGGGCAATCCCGGCATGTCCTCCGGCGGCATGGGCGACGTGCTCACCGGAGTGATCGCGAGCCTGCTCGGACAAGGCCTGAACGCGTGGCGCGCCGCGCGGCTCGGCGTGGCGCTGCATGCGCGCGCCGCCGATGCGGCCGCGGAAAGCGGCGAAGCCGGCCTGATCGCGTCGGACCTGTTTGCGCCTCTGCACACCTTGCGCAACGCGCGCAGCGTCGATGACTGACGGCACGGTGGTGTTCGAGCGGATCGACGAAGGCGCACTCGGCGCGCTGGCGCGCACGCTCGCGCCGGCGCTGCGTGGCGGTGCGGTCGTGCACCTGTCGGGTTCGCTCGGTGCCGGCAAGACCACGTTCGCGCGCGCGCTGCTGCGCGAGCTCGGCGTTGGCGAACGCATCAAGAGCCCGACCTACACGCTGATCGAGACCTACACACTCGGCGAGCTGTCGGTGCATCACCTGGATCTGTACCGCATCGCGGCGGCCGACGAACTGGAATGGCTCGGCCTGCGCGACTTGTCGACCGGGCGCCAGCTGTGGCTGATCGAGTGGCCGGAGAACGGCGCCGGCGCGCTGCCGGAACCTGATCTGATCGTGCATCTGGAGCACGCCGGAGAGCAGCGCAATCTGCGCTTGGAACCGTGCAGCCCGAGCGGGCGGCAGATCCTGGAGACGGTCGATTTTTCCCGAAGGGGTGCTTCCGGCACAGCAGCTTAGGCGGGATTCCTGAATGTGGAATAAGGGATTTTTGCTAAATTTGCGATTTGTATAGAAAAACCACTTGAAATTCCGCTCGCGTTTGCGTTGAATACGCCACCATGAGGGGACGTGAACTCAACACGACGCGACGCCTGGCAAGCGGGCTGCTGGCCGTGCTCGTCTGTGCCGCCGCGCCGGCGGCCGAGATCCGCGCGCTGCGCCTGACTCCCGAAGCCGATCACACGCGTGCCACGATCGAGCTGTCCGGCAACGTCGACTACAAGCTGTTTGAGATCCGCAACCCGGAACGCATCGTGCTCGACGTCGAGGCCACGGCGTTCGCGCCTGGCTTTGCCGCACCGGCCGGCGCCGGTCTGCTCAAGGCGCTGCGCACCGGCAAGCACGGCAAGGATGGTGCGCGCGTCGTGTTCGACCTGGACGCCGCGGTGCAGCCGAAGAGTTTCCTGCTGGCGCCGGCCGACGGCGCCGGCTACCGGCTCATTGTGGATTTGTATAAAAAGGGCAAGGGCCACGCGCCGACCAAGAGCGCGGCGGCGCTGGCGGCGAAGCCGCGCGACGTCATCGTCGCGGTCGACGCCGGCCATGGCGGCGTGGATCCGGGCGCGCACGGCAGCGCCGGCACGCGTGAGAAGGACATCACGCTGGCGGTGGCGCGCGAACTCAAGCGCCAGATCGATGCGCAGTCCGGCATGCGCGCGGTGCTGACCCGCGACGGCGACTATTTCATCCCGCTGGCGCAACGTTACCAGAAGGCGCGCAACGCCAAGGCCGACCTGTTCGTGTCGGTGCATGCCGATGCCTACGCCAGCGGCGACGCACGCGGTTCTTCGGTGTGGATGTTGTCCTCGCGCGGCGCCAGCAGCGAGGCGGCGCGCTGGCTGGCCGATCGCGAGAACCGCGCCGACCTGGTCGGCGGCGTCAAGCTAGAGGACAAGGACCACACGCTCGCGGCGGTGCTGCTCGATCTGTCGCAAGGTGCCACGCTCGAGGCCAGCAGCGCGGTGGCCGAACGCGTGTTGCAGGCACTCGGCAAGCTCGGTCCGACCCATCGCGGCTACGTCGAAAAGGCGAACTTCGTCGTGCTGCGTTCGCCGGACGTGCCCTCGATCCTGGTCGAGACCGCGTTCATCACGAATCCGCTCGAGGAAAAGCGCCTGAACAGCGGCGCGCAGCGCGAAAAACTTGCCGGCGCGATCCTCGACGGCGTGCGCGACTACTTCCGCGCCACACCACCGCCGGGCAGCTGGTTCGCGCTCAACGGCAAGGACAAGGCCGAGCCGGTGGCGACGCGGCGCGGCGCCGCACCCAAGGTGGCGATCGCCGAAGACGATCCGGATCGCGAGGAACTGCTCGCGCGCGGACCGCGTTCCTAGCACCACGGCGCGCAATCCGCCGCGACGAATCGTTTATCATGCGCGGGCACCATGCCGCGCATCCATCAGCTTGCACCCGAACTCGTCAATCAGATCGCCGCCGGTGAGGTGGTCGAGCGCCCGGCGTCGGTGGTCAAGGAACTCGTCGAGAACAGTCTCGACGCTGGCGCGGCACGCATCGAGATCGAGATCGAAGAAGGCGGCGCGCGTCTGATCCGCGTGCGCGACGACGGTGGCGGCATCGCCGCGGACGAATTGCCGCTCGCCTTGGCTGCACACGCGACCAGCAAGATCGCCACGCTCGACGACCTGGAACGCGTGCGCACGCTCGGGTTTCGCGGCGAGGCGCTCGCTTCGATCGCTTCGGTGTCGCGCTTTGTGTTGACCTCGCGCGCGGCGGATGCGGACAGCGCGTGGAGCATCGCCAGCGAAGGCGCCAAGGCGCAAGCGTCGCGACCGGCGCAACATCCGCGTGGCACGACGATCGAAGTGCGCGATCTGTTCCACAACGTACCGGCGCGACGGCGCTTCCTGCGCGCCGAACGCACCGAGTTCGGGCATATCGACGAACTGGTCAAGGCGATCGCGCTGGCGCAGGCGCATGTCGAGTTCCGGCTGAATCACAACGGCAAGCCGGTGCGCTTGCTGCGCCCAGCCGCGGATACCGCCGCGCTGACGGCGCGCGTTGGCGAAATCTTGGGCGCGGAGTTTGCCGCGCAGAGCCTGCGCATCGACCACGCCGGCGCCGGCATGCGCCTGCGCGGCTGGGTTGGATTGCCGACCGCGGCGCGTGCGCAAGCCGACCAGCAGTATTTCTACGTCAACGGACGGCTCGTGCGCGATCGCGTAGTCACGCATGCGGTGCGCCAAGCGTATGCGGATGTGCTGTTCCACGGGCGTCATCCGGCGTACGCCTTGTTCCTGGAACTCGCGCCCGAAGCGGTCGACGTGAACGTGCATCCGGCCAAGTCCGAGGTGCGCTTCCGCGAGAGCCGGCTGGTGCACGATTTCCTGTATCGCACGCTGAACGAAGCGCTGGCGCAGACGCGTGCCGGCGTCGAGGCGATTGCGCCGGTCATGCTCGCCGGCGGCAATGGGGCGCCGGGCATCGCGCTGGCGTCGTGGCGCGCGCAGGGCGGCCTCGGGCTCGGCATACGCGAGCCGCTGGCTAACTACGCTGCGTTGCTCGGATCAATGCCGACGCGCTCGGAGGCATTGCTACAAAGTGGAACTGTGGAAAATGTTGCATCCGCGGAGGGCGAAGTGCCGCCGCTGGGCTTCGCGCTGGCGCAACTCGCCGGCATCTACGTGCTGGCGGAAAATGCGCACGGCCTGGTGCTGGTCGACATGCACGCCGCGCACGAACGCATCACCTACGAAAAGCTCAAGACGGCGCAGGACAGCGCGGGAATTCGCGCGCAGCTGCTGCTGGTGCCGCTGAGCCTCGCGGTGAGCGAGCGCGAAGCGGCTTGCGCCGAGGAGCATGCGCAACGCTTGGCGCAGCTCGGTTTCGAGATCGATCGCGCCGGTCCGCACAGCGTCACCGTGCGGCGCTACCCGGGCCTGCTCGAAGGCGCCGACATCGCGGGACTGGTGCGTGACGTGCTCGCCGACCTCGCCACGCACGGCGAATCGCGCCGCATCGACGAAACGCGCAACGAAGTGCTGTCGACCATGGCGTGTCACGGCTCGGTGCGCGCGCACCGGCGCTTGAGTTTGCCGGAAATGAACGCATTGTTGCGCGAGATGGAAGCGACCGAACGTTCCGGCCAGTGCAACCACGGCCGCCCGACCTGGGTGCAACTGCCGATCGCCGAACTGGATCGCATGTTCCTGCGCGGGCGCTGAGGGCCGCGTATACCTTTCCACATTTCCTGGAGTTTCGCCGATGTTGTACCTTGCTGGAGTGCTGTTGGGCGCCGCCGTCGTGGCCGGGGTGGGCGTGTCGCAAGCCGGCGTTGCCGACGCGGCGATGAGCCACACGCAGCAGATCGAGGCCTGGCGCAAGCAGCGCCTGGCGCGGCTGACCGCGCCGACCGGCTGGCTCAGCCTGGTCGGCCTCGAATGGCTCAAGGAAGGCGCGAACAAGATCGGTTCGGCCAAGGACAACGACATCGTGTTGGCGAACGCGCCGGCGCATCTGGGCACGATTACGCTGCGCGGCGGCAAGGCATCGATCGCGCTCGATCCAGCGGCCGACGCGACCATCGACGGTGCGAAGAAGCCGAGCGCCGACCTGCTCGACGACAGTGTGGAAAAGCCGACCACCGTCGCCTTCGGTACGGCCAACTTCTATCTCGTGCATCGCGGCGACAAGTTCGGCTTGCGCGTCAAGGACAGCGAGGCGCCGACACGCAAGCACTTCGTGGGCATCGATTACTTCGACATCGATCCGAGCTGGCGCTTCGAGGCGAAATGGGAGGCATACGATCCACCGCGCGAAGTGGAGGAGACCAACATCATCGGCCAGGTGGAGAAAGTGATCGTTCCGGGCGCGGCGGTGTTCGTGCGTGACGGCAAGACCTACCGCGTCGAACCCGTGATCGAGAATCCCGGCGACACGGAATTGTTCCTGGTGTTTGCCGACAAGACCAGCGGCAAGGAAACCTACGGCGCGGCGCGTTTCGTCTACACCGAGCCGCCGAAAGACGGCAAGGTGATCATCGATTTCAACAAGGCGTACAACCCGCCGTGCGCGTTCACGCCGTTTGCCACGTGTCCGCTGCCGACGCCGCAGAATCGTCTGCAGATGCGCGTGACCGCCGGTGAGAAGAAGTATCGCGGCGCGCACGAGTGAACATCGCGCCGTAGCGGCGCGCTTCATCGCGCCCGTCGCGCGAACCGCAAAAGCCGGGTCCGATAAATCGACCCTACGGCCAGCCAAACACCGGCTTGCGTCGCTCGAGGAATGCCGCGGTGCCTTCGCGCATGTCGGCAGTCGCACAGCACAGCGCGAACGCCTGCGTCTCGTAGTCCAGGCCGACGTCGATACTGCTTTCGCCGCCGCGATTGATCGCATCGATGATTCCAGCCAGCGCGTGCGGCGCGGACGCGGCCAACTGCGCGGCGAGCGTGTCGACTTCCTCATCGAGCTTGTCCACTGCCACCACGCGGGTCACGGCACCCAGCGCGAGCGCACGCGCCGCGTCGATCTGCATGCCGGTCAGGCACAGTTCCAGGGCCGCGCCGCGGCCGGCAAGGCGCAGCAGACGCTGCGTGCCGCCGAACCCCGGAATGACGCCGAGATTGATTTCGGGTTGACCCAGGCGTGCCTTGTCGCTGGCGATGCGCAGGTGACAGCTCATCGCCAGTTCCATGCCGCCGCCGAGCGCGAAACCCTGGATGCGCGCGATCACGGGTTTGCGCAGTCGCTCCACGCGCAACATCATTTCCTGCCCGCGGCGCGAGAACTCTTGCGCCTGTTGCGGGGTCAGACTAGCCAGTTCGCCGATGTCGGCGCCGGCGACGAACGCTTTTTCGCCGCTGCCAGCAAGCACGATCGCGCGCACCGTCTGGTCCTGGCCGGCATCGGCGAACGCCAAGTCGAGTTCGCCGATGGTTTCGCGATTGAGCGCGTTGAGTTTTTCCGGGCGGTTGATGGTGATGCGGCGCACGCTGGCGTGGTCGGCGACGAGCAGGTTGCGGTAGGCCATATGGGTGGCTCGGGGCGAAAGGGGCGGCATGATAGCAAGCCGCAGTTCAGCAACGATCGGGTCTGATGCGCCGGGTCCGGTGCAGGTGGCCCTGCTGGCGGGGCTCAGGTAAGATGGCCCGCTTTCGCCCGGGCGTCGTTCCCGACGCCGACGTTTCGCACATTCCTTTTTCGATCAGGTTTTGGAGGTTTGCATGATTTTGCGTTGGTCACTCACCGCGACTGCGCTGCTCGCAGCGGGCGTCGCGTTTGCTCAGAACCCGGGCGGCACGGGCACCCCTTCTTCTTCCGCCGCGAGTTCGTCCGCCGCCGCAGCGCAGACGCCGCCGGCGCCGATCACCGCAGCCGACAAGCCGAACCTGTCGTACGCGATCGGCTTCCAGATCGGCAACGACTTCGTCGAACGCAAGATCGACATCGACATCAACACCGTGATCCGCGCGATGCAGGACGGTTACGCCAAGCGCAAGCCGAGCGTGACGGAAGAGCAGATGCACGACCTGCTCGGCCGCATGCAGTACCAGATGTACACGCAGGCGAAGACCGAGTTCGACAAGATCGCCGGCGCGAACAAGGCCAAGGCGCAGCAGTTCATGGCCGAGAACAAGACCAAGAAGGGCATCGTCTCGCTGCCCTCCGGCGTGCAGTACCGCGTGATCGAGGACGGCACCGGCACCAGAAAGCCGACGGCGCAAAGCGACGTTACCGTGCACTATCGCGGTTCGCTCGCCAATGGACTGGAATTCGACAGCTCGTTCGCGCGCGGCGAGCCGGTGCATTTCAAGGTCGGCGACGTGATCAAGGGCTGGCAGGAAGTGCTGCCGCTGATGCGCCAGGGCGATCATTGGCAGGTGTTCGTGCCGCCCGATCTCGCCTACGGCGAACGCGGCCAGCCGCCGCGCATCGGTCCGAACGAAGCACTCGTGTTCGAAATCAAACTGGTCGACGTAAAGTAAGTTCAGGATGAACTTATCCCGGCCGTGCAGGGATGCACTCTTGAGCCGGGATCCATTTCAAGATGGATGAACTTATCCCGGCCGTGCAGGGACGCACTTTGAGCCGGGATCCATTTCAAGATGGATGAACTTATCCCGGCCGTGCAGGGATGCACTCTTGAGCCGGGACCCATTTCAAGATGGATGAACTTATCCCGGCCGTGCAGGGATGCACTCTTGAGCCGGGATCCATTTCGGGATGGATGGCGTCATCCCGTGCAGCACATGGATGTGCGGTGACACGGGATCCAGCTCTTGCGGTTGCCGCCTGAATCAAAAACGCCGCGTTCGCGCGGCGTGTTCATTTCGGCCCGCCATAACCCCCAAACGCGTGCAACTCCTCCAGCGCCCGCTCCATGTCCAGCTTGATGCGATTGATCAAACGCATGGCCGGTTCGCTGGTGGAACTCAGTGCGCTGCCGTCGGTGCCGGCAGGTTGGCGCGCGAGCATCGTGGCGTCGGCATCCGGAATGAACTGCGCCAGATAGACATAGCCACGCGCCAGGCTTTCCTTGAGTGCGGTATGTTCCGGCTCCAGATTCTCCAGCAGCATGAAGATCGCATTGCGGATCTGCGCCTTCGAATGCGGCAACAGCGACTCGGGCAGGCCGTGCAGTCCCGGCTGTACCTGGGCCAGCACCTTGCCGTAGTCCGTGATCACTTTGGTGGCGAGTGCCAGCATTAAAGTTCCACTTAAGCAGTCGATGCTAATCTAGCAACATATCTCAATAATTCCTAATCACTTAATGTCGTTTTTCAATCCGCCACGGCCGGTGTTGAGTCCTTGCATCGGGGTTTGTCGCCTGGATGCGCAGGGCTTGTGCGAGGGCTGCCGCCGCAGCGGCGAGGAGATCGCGCGCTGGCTCGGCATGACCGACGCCGAACGCGCGCATCTGATGGACGACGTGTTGCCACAGCGCATGGCCGCGCCGCCAGTATGAGTGACGAGTTGAACAGGCGCCTGCGCCGCGCCGTTCGCGCGCTCGACGACCCGCCGATGCCGCCGGGTTGGAACCATGCGGAAATCAGCGACGTGCTCGGCGACGCAGCGCGCCGACCGGCCGCCGTGCTGATCGCGCTGGTCGAGCGCGCCGGTGCGCTGCACGTGCTGTTCACGCTGCGGACCGAGCAGCTCACGCAGCATGCGGGGCAGGTCAGTTTTCCCGGCGGCGGAATGGAGCCCGGTGATCACGACGCGGTCGCGGCCGCGTTGCGCGAGACGCATGAGGAGGTCGGCATCGGGCAGCACCTGCTGCATCCGTTCGGCTACCTGGACTGTTTCGAGACGATCAGCGGCTACGTCGTCACGCCGGTCGTGGCCGAGCTGGACCCCGGTTATCAGGCGCTGCCCGACCCGCGCGAAGTGGCCGAGGTATTCGAAGTACCGCTGGAATTTTTCCTCGATGCGAATAATCTGAAGCGTCGGCGCATCGACTGGCGCGGTCGCCCGCGCGAGATTTTCGATTTTCCGTACGCCGGCAGGAACATCTGGGGTGCGACTGCCGCGATGCTGCTCAGCCTGGTGCGGCGACTGGAGGCGATCACGTGAGTTCCGTCTTGATCTCGGCGTCCGAACTGGCACGGCGCATCGACGCCGAGAATCTGCTCGTGGTCGATTGCCGCCACGACCTGGCGGATCTGGAACGCGGCGCGCGCGAATACGCGCACGGCCATATTCCGGGTGCGGTGTACGCCGACTTGCAGCGCGATCTGTCGGACATGAGCAAGACCGGCCTCGGTCGTCATCCGTTGCCCGAGCGGTCAGCGTTTGCCGCACTGCTCGGGCGTTGGGGCTGGCGTCCCGGATTGCCGGTCGTCGCTTACGACGCCGCGAATGGCGCGCTGGCCGCGGCACGCCTGTGGTGGATGCTGCGCCTGGCCGGTGCGTCCGACGTGGCCGTGCTCGACGGCGGTTTCGCCGCGTGGACGGCCGCCGGCCTGCCGGTCAGCCGCGAGGTGCCACAGCGTGCGCCGACGCAAGTCGCGGTCGGCTTCGACGATTCCGCCGTCGTGTATACCGATGAGTTGCGGAAATTGCAGCAAAATCCACAAGTGCTCCTTGTGGACGCACGAGCGGCGCCGCGCTATCGCGGCGAGACCGAACCGATCGACCCGGTGGCCGGTCATGTGCCGGGTGCGGCGAATCGGCCCTTCTCGGACAACCTCGGGCCCGACGGCCGCTTCAAGCCGGCCGAGCAACTGCGCGCGGAGTTCGCGCAGCTGCTCGGCACGCGCGCTGCTACGGATATCGTGCACATGTGCGGCTCCGGCGTCACCGCATGCCACAACCTGCTGGCGATGGAGCATGCCGGATTGCGCGGCGCACGCATCTACGCGCCGTCGTGGAGCGGCTGGATCAGCGCGCGTGAAAACCCGGTGGCGACTGGCCCGGCGTGAAGCGTTGCCGCGGCGTCACGTTTCCGCCCAGCGGCGCAGCAGGTTCATGTGGGTCTTGTTGACCAGCTCGTAGGCGTCGCCGGTGTCGCCGCGCGCGCGCATTGCGTCGAGCGCCTGTGACAGGTCGGCGAGCGCTTCGCGCGCGCCGCTGTCGCGCACGAAACTCTGGATCCAGGCGACCACGGCAAGGCGTTCGCCGCGCGTCACCGGCGTGACCTGATGCAGCTGACCGGTGGCGTAGCAAACCATCGAGCGCGCCGGCAGCTTGATCGAGTGACCGACACTGCCTACGGCGAATGCGAGCTCGCCGCCGTCGTATGCGTCGGGTTCGTTCAAGAACAACGTCAGCGACAGGTCGGTGCGCCACGCCACGCTGTCGCCCATCAGCGCGCGATCGACGTGCGCGCCGTAGCGCATGCCGGGGCGATAACGCGACACCAGCAGCGAATGCAGCTGCTTCGGATATACCGTGTTGCGGAACGCGTCGTTGCGCTTGAGCGCCTCGAGCAGGATCGTGGTGATGGCCTGCAGACGCGCAGTGTCGTCGCGCCGGATTTGTTCGTTGTGCTTGCGCTCGGCCAGATGAGCGCCGGCGGTTTCGCGCCCGTCGACGAAAGCCGCATCGCGGGTGTGCGCGAGAATCGCCCGGTGTTCTTCGGCGCTGACGACGTCGGCGAAGGTGAGGATCATCGCGCGGAACGCGTGGCGCCCACGCTCACGGCGCGCCGAAGCCGTCGGCAAAGATGCGATCGTTGCAGGCTAGCTGCAATCCCACGACATCCGCACCGAACGTATCGGCATTGTCGCGCGGCTGGCTTGCCGCGTTGCTGGCCGTGTCGCCGGAAAAAGTGTTCGCGCAACCTGTCACACGCGGCAGCGCCGACGGCATGCCCTGGTTGTTGCCGTTGCCGTTGTCGAGCACGGTCAACGCGGCGATCGCGCCGCCCTTGCCCGTGCCGGCGTTGGCGATGGATGTTCCGCCCGCGGCCGAGTTCTGCTGAAAAGTGGAATTGTGTACATCGAGACTGCCGCTGCGGATGAAGACCGCGCCGCCCAGGCCCGCGCCGCCGCCGCCAGCCTCGTTGATCGAGCCGTTGCCGGCGCCGAACCCGCCGGACGAGGACGTGCCGCCGCCTTTGCCCTTGCCGTTGCAGCCGCCGCCGCCGCCGAAGCCCCCGGCTCCGCCGGTGGGCGGGGGCATGCTGTCTTAGCTTCCCGATGCGCCTCCGCCGCCGCCGAATCCGCCGGAGCCGCCGGGCCCTGCCGCGTTGCCGCAGCTGCCGGCGCTTGGGGTGAAGCATTGCCCGGCGCCGCCGCC
>Ga0157378_10005264_pt1 | contig 11365 bp, 10 predicted proteins | sample M65metaG_FD_115309 | JGI IMG/M metagenome (GOLD analysis project Ga0157378, IMG submission 115309) | Miscanthus rhizosphere microbial communities from Kellogg Biological Station, Michigan, USA - M6-5 metaG | ecosystem: Host-associated > Plants > Roots > Rhizosphere > Soil | place: USA: Michigan...
CAACGTGATGCAGCTCACACTTATTTCCTGATCGCTGAATGATTGCCGCGAAGGCCACGCAGCAACGGTATAAAGTTACACAGCACCGATGATGAGGTGTTCAAAACTGGCCAGCGTGGCCATTGCGGGAGCGTTAAGGTTATCTTCTTCCCTCTAACGTCTAGGCCAAAGCTCTAAAGAGCATGTCTGGGCCCCCGTCGAAAGAGAAGAAGATGAAGCCTCCATCGTCACCGAATCTTTTGCAAGTGATCCGCGCCCTTCTTAAAAAGATCGAACTACGCTCCTATCCGAACAACGACCCCATCGCGGTCGAAAACCTCAAAGCCCACCTCCGGTACCGCATCGCTGAGCTTGAGTTTGACGAACAGCTTAAGGTCTCTCCGCGCCTACGGCCGGAGCGATCGCCATTGCTCTACAGAGAGGAATGGTGGCTACCTTGGTCTCAGCGATCCCGTGCGCTTCCTCTGGAGGATCCCCAAAGAAAGACCGATCAGTTTGGAACAGGCCAGCACAACGGTCTCAAATAAGTTTGGCAAAGCAGCTCATTCGCTCATTTTGAGGAAGGAAGTGCGTGATGTTTTTTTCCCTCAACCTGCCATTTTCCCCACAGGCACAACATAGACGGTTCCTATGATTCAATCTGCACTTCCTGCTTTGCCACTGTGGCGTCGGCACGAAATGAAGCCGATCTCACGCGATGCGAGCAGAACCACATTTGCGACCCGGTCTTTCTGGACTACGCTGGGCGATTCCTAGAGTGTCGACCGATCTACTGCCTGACACAATCCCGGCAAAAGGTAGCCAGATGTAACGCAAATAGTTAGGCGACCGCCACGTAAGGGTGTTCAAAAAGGGGCATCTCTTAGAGCGTTTCGAGCGGATCATGAAAGCTCCGACCCTTCAGGCAGTCGGACGAGAAGGCGCAAGATGCGGAATGGCCAGCAAGTGAGGCTTCCCGGAGTTTTGATTGTGGACGATGATCCGTCGATTCGATCTTCGATGGTGGCCGTGCTGGATGAGATTGGCTTCACCGTTCGATCAGCCGACAATGGATTGTCGGCGCTGGCAGAGATCGCAAAACAAGTCCCGGATATTGTCATTTCCGATCTCAACATGCCGCGCATGTCGGGCTTCGAACTCCTCCAGGTCGTCCGACGTCATTTTCCATCAATTCACCTGATCGCGATGAGCGGCGCCTTCTCCGGCGATGAAGTGCCTTCTGGTCTTACCGCCGATGCCTTCTATGCGAAGGGTAGCGGCATGCACTCATTGCTCAACATCATCAAACGTTTTGACCAGCCCCGACCTTTACCCGCGAAAAATGAAATTGCGTCATCGCTCTTGTGGATTCTTCACAGCGAACACGACCCCGCAGACGAACCCTGCGTCACAATCGATTGCCCAGAGTGCCACCGCGCTTTCCATGAGCATGTTGGCGGCTCCCTCAGTCTTATTAGAGAAGCACATTGCACATCCTGTCATCGGACGATTTACTACGCGATCATAGAGCCGGTCGATCTCACACCTCCCTCGCGGCCTCGAGTCGTTCATCGCGCGAGTAACCCTGAAGTTCAGTCGCAACTATATTCGTAGTCCGTCAGCCAACGACAACCTATGCCGACGCTCTGAATACGACGTTCGGCCGGCAAGAGTGAGACAGTATGCATGTCATTACGGAATGGTTCTCAATTGAGAGTGAACAGTTCGTTTTTGGAGGCACTCCAAATGAGTCCATGCCCACCAAAGTCAAAGACGTAATGACCGCCTGCCGCGAATGGCTGGGGATGCACGAAGGAGAGGCTCGCATTGCACTATCAGCAAAGCGGTCTCATCTCCACGTTCCTCTATATGGAATGACGCACCTGAAGCTGCTTTTCTCTTCCGCCATGATGAAGCCAAGAACAGACCCCTGATCTCTGCGCAGTGATCATCAGCTTTCTTTCTTGACTCCCGGTTCCGAGCAGACGACGCACCAAATTCTCTAATAGCTCTCATGAGCGAACGAGAAGCAGCTCCCATCGAGAGTTCCGATTGTAGTCAGGAGGTCCACCGATGCAGACTCATCCCAAAGGAGCACGAGCCCGGATTCTTCTATCGTCTGTTTTTGGACCCTACGCACAGGATGACGAGTTCGGCAGCCGCTCGATAAATCCGATGGAGCTGTATCACAATCAGGTCACCCGGTCTCAGGGCGCATTCTCGCTGAGGATGTTTCACAGGAGTTGGGGGATCATGATGATCCAGGCAAACATCCCCGCCCCAACCACAGTGCTCGACTTCCCTACGCGTGAAATCTTCGATCGAGAGTTGCGCGCACACCACTACGACATTGTCGGGATCACATCGATCATCGTGAACATCGGCAAAGTCCGTGAGATGTGCCGCATCGTGCGGGAGATCTCGCCGAGGTCCACGATTATCGTTGGCGGACACATAACGGCGATCCCGGGAATCGAAACGATGATTAGCGCTGACTTCATCGTGCGTGGCGAAGGAATCTCATGGATGAGACGATTCCTCGGTCTCGATGACAAGGCGCCCATCGTCCATCCGGCGATTGTTTCGGGATTCGGTCATCGCGTTATGGGATTGAAGTTGCCGTTTAATCTCGGTTCAACTGCGGCGACAATAGTGCCCTCGGTGGGCTGCCCGATGGGCTGCAACTTCTGCACTACCTCAGCATTTTTTGGCGGCAAAGGAAATGTCTTCAATTTCTACAACACAGGAGAGGAACTGTACCGCGTAATGTCCGAGATGGAGAGCAAGCTCAGCGTGAGTTCATTCTTCGTCATGGACGAGAACTTTCTGCTGAACAAGAGGCGCGCAATGGACCTGCTCTCTTGCATGAAGCGCGATGGGAAATCATGGGAGTTCTACGTATTCTCATCCGCGAACGCGATCGCCAACTACACCATGGATGAACTTGTGGAGCTCGGCGTCTCCTGGGTGTGGATGGGCCTCGAGTCGCCGATGTCGGGGTACCGTAAGCTTGATGGCGTTGACACACTCGCAAAGACGGCTGACTTGCGACAGCACGGCATACGCGTCTTAGGCTCGACGATTGTGGGAATGGAGCACCACACGCCGGACAACATCAGCGAAGAGCTCGAGTACGCGGTTTCCCATGACACTGATTTTCACCAGTTCATGCTCTACACGCCGGTGCCCGGCACACCGCTCTATCAGCAAATGCAGCGAGAGCAGCGGCTGCTGGATATCAATCTGGCGGACATCCACGGACAATTCAAGTTTAATTTTCAGCACCAAGCAATCTCGCGCGACCAGTCGAAGGAGTTTCTTGACGGCGCGTTCCGACTCGACTTTGAGCGAAACGGGCCAAGTCTATTCAGGGTCTGCAGAACAACGCTCCAAGGCTGGATACGCTACAAGAACCATCCGGATCTGAGGATACGTCGGAGGTTCTGCCACGAGGCGAAGGCGTTGAAGTGGAGCTATAGCGGACTGCTCTGGGCGATGGAACGCATTCTCAGACCCACAAATGAGCGGATAGCAGAGGAGATCCGCCTGCTGCGCGAGGTGCTAAGGCGCGAGTTCGGAATCGCGTGCATGCTGTCGGAACGGTATCTGGGGCCGCTGTTGCTCGTAGCGGCAAAACGGGAGGCACGTCGCCTCGCACACGGCATAACCTGCGAACCCAAAGCAATTATCGAGCGTACAAATTGGGTCAGAAATCCTTTGGACTTCTGATGAAGCATGTGCGTTGTTGCTGTGTCTCAAACAGAGTAGCGATTGGATCGTCGCCCATCCTTCCATTACTCGATTTTGCACCAAGCAAGGTAATGTCTAATGGGCAGTCACTCGCTCGTTGCAAGTGAATGGCATCGAATCAGTTCGATCTACTTCGCGTGTTTAGCGATTTCGGCCTGTCTCAGAACGAATGTTTGGACCTCCTCAATCTCACTGTCGGATTGCGTGTCAGGAGATCCATGTTCGCGAAGTTGTTGCAGCAACAGTAATGTCACCTTTGGTTCCTTGTCATCCTCGGACTGTACACAAACGCCAAGACACTCGAAAGAGGTACGAACTAAGCGCGGGACAGACCGGATTTGCAGCGGAGTGATAGGGCCGTCTTTTGGGAGAGCACGCACAATTGCGACCGACCCCAGATGCCCTGCCCGTACGAACGCCTTTTCATTCCATCCCGTGTAAGCTCCGCTCTCGATGACTCGCCGAGCCATCTGAGTCAAGTGAGTCAACCTCACAGACTGTGTCGAGGAGTTCAATTGGCATTCCTGGGAATGCATCGAAGCTGACAATAAGGCCGCAGCGAGCATGCATGCCAAAAACTTCATGCGGCTCGCGCTCCCGTCGTGTCCGATCTCGATTGCCGACTGCGCTGATCAGCTTACAGGTACAGCTCGAATCGGGCGTTTCTCATCGTTGTTGTCGTGTTGTCGCTTATCCGGAATGTATGGTCCGCCGCCGCATTGCAAGCGAAAAATGAAAATGACATTGTAGGTCTGCGCGAATGTATCCGGCCTTTGTGTGAGCTACTGCTCTGACCCTCGATGGAATGCGCTGCACTCTTGTCCTATTTAGTAATGCGGGCTTTTAAGCCTTTTCCGGATTACAGGTTTCAGGAGTGCCGGGTTCGACCGTTGTGCCATCGTCATGGTTCGCCAGCAAACCTGGCAGGAAAATCAAATATTTCTTCTCACTCGCCTCTGGTCTGTAATTGTGGGAATCGCGAATGCGATTTCCAAGCCTGGCGTCTTTCGCCAGGTGTCAATTGCAGGCCAGTTGTTTCAAACTGCGGCAGTTCCAAGCAAAAGTGCAGGGCGATAGGCTTCTCCCTTTGAGAGCAGTGCCCAGACTATGCGCGCCATCTTGTTTGCCAGAGCTACCGCCGTCACCGAATGCGTTTGCGGGAGGTGAGCTGCGCCAGCCACGTGTTGAGGCCGTTCGATTGTTTCATCCTCTGTTGAAGGACGGCATGAGCACCCTGCACGAAGAGCTTGCGCAGATATCTGTTCCCGGGCCTCTCGGTGTCAGTCAGTTTCTGCTTGGCGCCGGTGGAGTGTTCTCCAGGTACCACTCCTAACCAGGCTGCAAATCCTCGGCCCTTCTTGAATGCCGATCCGTTGCCCATCGCGGGGATCGCACATATGATCTTGTTCAACACATTTTCAATTGCGAGAGCCGATTTCATGGTGACCCTCTTGGCTTGATCAAGCGGCTCGCCGGTCTTGCTGATCTCGATGCGGACTGTCTTCGTTATGGACGTTTGGAAGAGCAGCTGCAGACCCGCGAGATGACTGGGAGAACACCCACTGGTTCGAGACGGCTCGTAGGCTGGCTCCGTGACAATCCGACCGAATTCCAGTCAATCGGCCCCGGACCGGCCAAGCGCCCTCGATCGTCAAAAAGAAATTGACAAGGCCCCCCGCGTGCTCTAGCATCGCTGCCAATCCGGCGTGACAACGTTTACACGCAACAGACGTACTCGGATGCGACGTCAATCCTTGCTGTCTTATAGTCCTCACTGATTAGTTGATTCGGTGCTGGTGTCTCGCAGTGCTAAATGTCGGTAACCGAATTTCCCGGCTATTGTTGAACCGGACAGCGCCGCTTCAATCAAGCGTGCGGGACTGCATGCCCGACGCATAACCAAACAGGAGTTCTCATTGCAAGAGCTCAAACCAGGACAGGAGAGGCCCATGGCAAACAGGTCTACCGCCATTCGACGCTACGCCTTGCTGGCATTTCTTGGGATCCTGCTGTTGGCCGGTTCACACTCGAGTTTCGGGCAAGATACCAACGCCTCTCTCAGTGGAACGGTGACAGATCCCAGTAATGCCGCGATACCAGGCGCAAAGCTCACTCTGACAAATGAAGCAACATCATTTCAGTCAAACTTTGTATCGGATTCTGAGGGCGCATTTACCTTCCGGAATCTCACGCCAGGCAACTACACACTCGATGTTGCCGCGAACGGATTTAAATCGACGACTCAGAAAGGCATTCAACTCGCGGTGAACCAATCCGCGCGTCTCGACCTTCACATGTCGGTCGGAAAGACAAACGAGACGGTCACCGTAGTCGGCGATGCCTCACTGATCAATTATGAGAACCCGACTTTGGAAGGCGGTGTGTCTCCAGAAGTCCTCCAGAGTTTTCCTCTGACAGTCAATGGCGCTCCTCGATCATCGGTAGCGGTTGCCATCATGATGCCCGGTGTCACGACAGCCGGCAGCGGTAACGCGTTCAATGCCCGCATCAACGGTGGTCTGGTTACAGGCGACGAGGCAATCGTCGACGGCGCCACGGCAATCGAAGGCTTCATGAACCAGAGCGGCATGGTCAGCCTGCAGACCGACTTCGGCATGTCCCCTGACATCACCAGCGAAGTGAAGGTTCTTACCTCGAACTATGAGGCTCAATATGGAGACTCGACTTCGGGTCAGTTGATCATCTCCACAAAGAGCGGCGGTGAGCAGTTCCACGGTGCAGCGTACGAGTACCTCCGCAATGACATGTTCAATTCATTCGTGTGGGGCATCGATCCGGGAAGCAAGAAGCCAGCCGACAAGGAGAACGACTACGGAGCCAACATCGGCGGCCCCATTCTTCTGCCGAAATTGCACGGCGCCAACTCATGGGCCAAGGGCTACTTCTACTTCAACTGGGAGGGCTTTAAGGATCACGGCAGCGCGACATCCTCGACATTGTCGATCGCTTCTGTGGCGAACCGGGGAGGCGACTTCAGCGCTATCGCGAGTCAGCTCTATTATCCGAACGATCCGGCCAAGTATGGCGTAGACGCGGGCACGCCGATCGCATACCTCGGGAACAAAAACGTCATCGACCCGAAATATGCCGACCAAAATGCTCAGAAGATTATGTCGCTGCTGCCGACTCCAACCAACGGCGGTCAATCGAACAACTACTTTGTACCGAAGTCTGGACAAGGGTCGCTGACCAACAGTGAAAACGTGTATTTCTGGCGCGCTGACTTCAACCTCGGCCAGAGCGATCATCTCTACTACACCTATTGGTGGCAGTACGCCGGAGTGAATACGCAGAGCGACCTTCCAATCGCCCTTTCAACGGCGAGTCCCGCCAACCCGGAGAACGCGCCAATCCAGCGGCTGAACTGGGAGCATACCTTCTCGAACGTGATGACAAACCACCTCACGCTCGGCTACTTGAACCGGAACGAAGGTTACTATGCACTGAACGGAAAGGCCGATCTGCCGAAGATTGCCGGAGTGGCAGATGAAAGCTTCAATCCGCAGATCAACATCGATAGTTATAGCCAGCTTGGCAATAGCGGAGTGCCCGATGCGACTCTCGACAAAACCACGCGTGGTACGTACGCACTGAACGAAGTTCTAACACGCGTTATGGGTCGTCATACCGTGAAAGCTGGCTTTGAATATCGGCTGGCTGGAACCGCTATCCATCTGGGAACGAACCAGGGCGGGACCTTCTCGTTCGATAAAGGCACAACAGGAAACCTCAGCTGCGGTGGCTCGTGCCCTGGGGATGCGATGGCGAGCTTCTATCTCGGCGCCGTCTCCAATGCCAATGTGAACTTCTACAACGTCAAAGCAGAATACCCGCGGCAACCTGCCTGGGCAGCACACGCCGGAGATTCGTGGCGAATGACTCCCAAACTCACCCTCAACTACAGCATTCGCTGGGACTACATCGCTCCATTCAAAGAGAAGTTCAACAATCTATCCTTCTTCGATCCACTGGGCTCAAACCCCGGCGCAGACGGTCGTCCCGGAAGACTCGCCTTTGCTGGCAAGAAGTGGGGTGACGCCAGCTATGGGGCAGAGTTCCCGGAGAAGCCCTTCAAAGCTGCATGGGCACCCAGAGTTGGATTTGCTTATACTCTGAATGACAAAACAGTCGTTCGAGCTGGATACGGAATCTATTACGGGCAGGCATTCTATCCCGGTTGGGACGGAGGCATGAGCCTGGACGGCTTCAACGCGACAGTGAACATCAATCAAAAGCAGAGCGGGATCGGATACGTCCCTGTCATTTACCTGGACTCGGGCCTTTCGCCAACTCAGGTTGGACAGACGCAAAACATCTCTTCTGACTTCGACAACGGCAAGACTCCTTCCAAGTACAGACCTCTGGATGGCAACAAGCGGCCTTATTCGCAGCAGTGGAACATGACCATTGAACGTCAGCTTCCGCAGAACTTCTACGCCGCGGTGTCTTATGTCGGAACAAAGGGTACTCACCTGCCTTCAGCGATGAGCCCGCTCAATGTTCTAAACCCGCTGAACCCGAGCATTGCTGCAATTGGTCCTGACCTGGCAGCCGACTACAACGCAGGGGACGGTTCCGGCCCTACGAAGTTCGCGCAGTACGGGATCACTATTCCCTATTCGGGCTGGGATACGCAGTTCCGTCCAGATGTAAACGGTGGAGCCTGCCAGGCAACGATCGCACAGGCGCTGGTACCCTTCCCTCAATACTGCGGAACGCTGCAGGGTCAGAACGAACAACATGCAACTTCGATCTATCAGTCGTTCCAGGGTAGGCTCGAGCGGCATCTCACGAGCGGTTTGTATGCACTAGGATCGCTCACGGTTTCGAAGCTTTACACGGATGCTTCGGATACCACGCAGGCAACCAACACCACCGGCACCGGGAACCAAGGCAACAACGGGCAGTTCTCACCTTTCAACTTGTTTCCGCGTGCGTGGGCGCTCGCTCCAGACAACGTTCCCGTCACCGCCCAGGTCGCAGTAGTTTACGAATTGCCGTTCGGTCACGACAAGCGCTTTGCCAACTCCGGCGGCATGTCGAATCTAATTGCGGGTGGCTGGCAGGTCAGCCCGTTGTGGCGGTATGAGTATGGAACACCATTCTCGTTCTATGCTTCGTCCTGCCCGACAGCCGATCTTGTGCCTCAGTTCCGCGAGGGTTGCGTACCCGGTCTCAAGCCTGGAGCCCAGGTGCAGCCGCATGGACGCAACGGATTCAATCCGGCAAAGGACGGCACTTACTTCAACCTGAACGCGTTTGAAACAGACTTCAGCGCTTTTGGTTACACGGGAACCGGTAAGGCCGTGACCACGGTTTACGGGCCCAGCTTCAAGAACCTTGACGTCTCGTTCACCAAGAACACGAGGATCGCCGAAAAGGTCAACTTCCGATTTGAGGCGAACTTCTTCAATGCGTTCAACAACCACTACTTCCTTGCAAGCCAGGGTGGCAACTATAGCGGCCCTTCGGTCGCATTTGCTACAGACGTGAGCAACGGAGGTGGCACGGAGTTTGGCACCTGGACACACTCGGTGACTCCGCCGCGTACGATTCAGTTCGCGGGGCGCATCGAGTTCTAACCTGCAGCACTACTCTTGCGCCATCCGATCTTGACGTTGAGATCGGATGGCGTTTTTCTTTGTCAGCAGCCCTGGCTGAAGACTGGCGCTGGTCCGAAGACTACTGATTCGATGAAGGACGAAGCCCCCGATAGGTCTTCACTTCTTCGTGCGCTGCTTTTTCCTGCCCCATCTTGTGATAGATCCGGGCCATCGCCATGTGGGGTTCGGGATACCACGGATCGAGCCGCGCCGCTTCCTTCAACTCGGCCAGCGCGCCCTCAGCCTGGCCTTTGTCTTCGAGAACGGTGCCAAGCTGGAAGTGCGCTTTCGCGAGCCCAGAATCGAGACGAAGCGCTTCTCGCAGGTTTTTCTCGGCTTCATCAGCATGGTTCAGAAACTGCTCTGTAATGCCGAGGTTCAAATAAGGCCACGGAGAAAGGTGCCCCGCTTCCCGATCGAGGTCAATCGCCCTATGAAAATTCTCAACGGCGAGGCCGTTCTGGTTTTGATAGAAGTAGCAAAGACCAAGATTGTCGAAGGCGCGAGCCATCTTGGAATCCAGCTCGATCGCGCGTTTAAAATTCTGGATGGCTGGGTTGTAGAAGTGCCCGTCGTAATCGAGACGCCCCAGCCAGTAAGGATAAAGTGCATCACTCCCATTTTCGCGGGCAAGTTCCTGGAGTTCGCTTCGCGCCCAGTCAGGCCGCGAAAGTCGCACATATGCCATCGCGAGCGAGAACCGGAGTTTGGCATTTAAGGGGGCGATTCCCTGAGACTTTTTCCAAGCCACAGCCGCGTTCAGGTAATCCTGGTTTGCAAAGTAAACACTGCCGATGTAAGCGAGCAACCGGGCGGTTCGCGATGAGTGAGGGTCGCGATCAATCTCGGCCAGCAGCAGTTTTTCTGCGCGAACATAATCGCGTGCGTTCAAAGCATTTTGCAGATCGGCGGCAGTCGTGCTGCTCAACTGCAGCGGTCCAGTGGCACCCGGTTTCGGCGCCGTGGCGTCGAGCCCGGACTGCGAAAGAATAGGGAGAGCCAAATGTGCCGCAACCACAGCCAGAATTGGCGCGATCAGCAATTTGAACTTCGCCCGGTACATGGAGACTAGTCTAGAGCATATGGATCGGTCGCACATATCCAACCGTCTGCGTCTGCAGGGCGTCGGTGTGCTGATGGGAATCTTCGGAGTTGCATGGCCGTTTATACCCGTGACGCTCAAGGCACAGGACGATGCGTATCAGCAGGCAGTTCTTTCGATTCAGAGGCAGATCGAGGCTGGCGATCTGGATGGGGCTCGCAAACTCGCCGGCGAGATCTATGTCAGGTACCCGCACGATGGTGGTGTCGAGAACCTGATAGGCGTAATCGAGATTCAGCAGGGGCACGACTCGGAGGCAAAGCAAGCGTTTTCAAAAGCGATTGAACACTCGCCACGGCTGGTGAGTGCCTATCTCAACCTGTCCCGAATCGAGATGAGGGATGCGGCGTATGATCCGAAAGTTCGCGCGTCCGCGCTGCGGCACAGCTTGAGGGCAGCTCAGCTTGATCCCGCAAACGACGAGGCTCACTACAATCTGGCCAACATCTACCTCTGGGAAAAGCAATATCAGCTTTCACTCTCTCAATTGGGGAAATTGAGTCCTTCCGCTCGCCAGCAGGTTGGAGCGGAAGCTGTATTATGCGCAGATCGCGCATATGCTGGTACGCGCGACGCAATGCAGGTGGCAGTGCGTGAGCTCGCCGCCAACCCCGATTCTGCTGAAGAAGATGCGAATACATGTCTCCCGGCACTAGAAAGCCCGGCGCGCCGATCTGATTGAAGAGCTATTCCGTCAAGTCGGCAATCACGGAACGCTTTCAGCAGGAGGCAGGCGCACTCTCGGATTGGCGATGGAAGCAAATGGGAATTTGAAGGATTCGCGTGCGATGCTCGAAAGCGCATTCGAGGCAAGTGGTCGCTCGGTGGTGATTCTTCAGGACCTTGCCCGCGTGGCAAAGGCCGAGAAAGATAACGGAGGCGCACTCGGCTATCTTGCCCATGCGCGTGA
>Ga0157378_10005266_pt1 | contig 11361 bp, 10 predicted proteins | sample M65metaG_FD_115309 | JGI IMG/M metagenome (GOLD analysis project Ga0157378, IMG submission 115309) | Miscanthus rhizosphere microbial communities from Kellogg Biological Station, Michigan, USA - M6-5 metaG | ecosystem: Host-associated > Plants > Roots > Rhizosphere > Soil | place: USA: Michigan...
AAAGCCATCCACAGCCCCCGGATGCACATCGAGGGCATCCGCGGAGCGAATTGTCGCCAGTCAGCGCGATAAACGTGGCCGGATATCCTCCGAATGTCGATTCCCGCCTCGATCGACCGTTAAACGAAAAAGGGGCTTGCCTCTTTAGAAGCAAACCCCGATTCCGTAGAGATCCAGCGACTAGCCTTCGTCCCCGGGCGACAATACATCCATGATGCGGTTCAGATCTTCAACGCTCGCGAACTCAATACTGACCCGCCCCTTACGCGCACCCAAGGTGATCTTGACGTTAGTGTCGAGTCGATCCGAAAGAGAGGAAGCAAGGTAGTCGAGACGCTCATGGCGTGCATTGGGGCGAGGGATGCTGTTCTTGGGCGGCACCGTAGGATCCTGGTACAACGCCACTGCTTCCTCGGTAGCCCGTACCGACATACCCTCGGAGACAATCTTCTGAGCGAGACGCTCCATCGCGGCTGCGTCCGGGAGAGCGAGCAGCGCACGAGCGTGGCCGGCCGAGAGCACGCTGGCTGCAACGCGCCGTTGCACCAAGGGAGGAAGCTTGAGGAGACGGAGCGTGTTGGACACCTGGGGACGCGAACGTCCGATTCGATCAGCCAGCTGCTCGTGTGTGGTGCCGAAGTCTTCCAGGAGCTGCTGGTAAGCAGCTGCTTCTTCCAAGGGGTTCAGTTGGCTCCGGTGGAGGTTCTCCAGCAAAGCATCACGGAGGAGGTCGTCATCGTTGGTATCGCGGACAATCGCCGGGATAGTTTCGAGCCCGGCGGCCTGTACAGCCCTCCATCGACGCTCACCCATCACCAGCTCATACGGTTCTCCACCCTTTTCGGTTGAAGTACGTACAACAATTGGCTGGAGAACGCCTATTTCTTTGACGGAGTGAACCAGCTCCGCCATGTCGTCCTCATCGAAGACGCTGCGGGGCTGCTTGCGGTTGGGATGAATGTCCCCGACCGGGATTTCGGCAAAGCGCGCGCCGGGAACCTCGACCAGCTGGACCTCGGACGCTTCCGTCGGAGCGAATTCAGAAACTGCTTTCCCAGCAGCAGCGGCAGAAGCCTCGGACGGTTCGGACGCGGACGGGTCTTCATCAGTGGTGACCTTCGCGGATGGCGACTTCGCAGCAGGCGTCTTTGCCGCCGTCGTACTCTTGGCCGAAGAGCCTCGAGAGGGGGAACTCTTCGCTACTTCGGTTTCAGGCACCGCAGGCGTATCCAGCGTCTCCGGGGCTTTGCGCGCCTCAGGGAAGAAGAGGTCCACGGGGCGGGACGCCGCAACGCCATTGCCCGATGCACCGGCCGAAGCGGAGCTGGGAATGAGAGCCCCAAGACCCCTACCCAGGCCTCGTCGCTTTTCGCTCATTAGTATGTCCCTCCGGTGGAATGGCAAGAATAGAGCCCGCCAAGGATATTGCAGTGATTAAGGAAGTCTAGCGCTCGGCGATTTCCGCGGCGGCTTCCATGTAGGACAACGCGCCGCTGGAAGACGGATCGTAGGTCATTACCGTCTGTTGGTAGCTCGGAGCCTCCGAGATACGCACGGAGCGGGGAACCACTGCGCCAAGAACCTGGTTCGGGAAATGTTGACGGACTTCGGAAGCCACCTGCGCGGCCAGATTGGTGCGGCCGTCGTACATAGTGAGGAGGATGGTGGAAACGACCAGATCAGCATTGAGGTGCTTCTGGATCATTTCGATGTTCTTGAGGAGCTGGCTCAGGCCCTCCAAGGCGTAGTACTCACACTGGATCGGGATGAGTACCTCGCTGGCCGCGCAGAAGGCGTTGACGGTCAGCAGGCCCAGGCTGGGCGGGCAGTCGATGAAGATGAAGTCCAGGCGACCTTCACCGTTCTTCGCGCGCTCCTTCGAATAGACATCGATTGCCCGGCGCAGGCGCTGCTCGCGTGCCACGAGGGAGACCAGTTCGATTTCGGCGCCCGCCAAGTGAATGGTCGCCGGCGCACAGATGAGATTCGGAATATCAGGGCAAGGAGCCACAACGTCACGCAGCGGAAGGTCGTTGATCAGCACATCGTAAATGCTGTCGACGTCTGCGTGGTGTTCAATACCCAGCGCGGTGGACGCATTTCCCTGAGGATCGATGTCGATCACCAGGACGTTGAGCCCAGCGGAAGCGAGGGCAGCCGCAATATTGACCGTCGTCGTGGTCTTTCCGACGCCGCCTTTTTGATTGGAGACGGTGAAAATGCGGGTCTTCTCCGGCTTGGGAAGCTCGCGTCCCACCAGGCGCTCGCGCCGTCGGGTTTCGTTGGCGAGCTGCCGCGCGATAGGGCTGGAGACGTCGATGGAGTCCATGACGTTGTCGTGTCCGACGATCAGCGTTTCACGTGAAACAGCGGCGTTCGCAACCGAATTCGTACGCATCAGCGCGGATTCAAAAGACGCCGAGGGTGCAGCCATGGCCCGAGCCGACCCCAAGGAAATAAATGGCGGGATCCGCTGGGTGGAGGTTTCGCTACTGCCCACTGTCACACTCTCACTCTCATTCGGCTCTAGCTGCCGTTCTCTAGCTTAACCGCTCAGCTGCGGACACGCGGGACACAGCGCCGAAGCTAAGCGATCTTCCGCTGTTTGTTAACGACGATCCTCACCACTGTGGTGGGTTCTTCCAGGAGCTCCTGCCCACAAACCACAACGGACGTTTCCACGCCGCCTAGCCTGCGGATCACTTTTGCTGCTTGCTCAATCTCCTCGGCAGCACTGCGGCCCTTGATCGCAACCACTTCACCCTTGCCGTTAAGCAAAGGAATGGTCAAGCCGGCAAGCTTGGACAGGGCAGAGACAGCCCTCGCCGTGACAACGTCCGCGTCTACCATGCCCACTGCGAGCTCGGCGCGGGTGCGCATGACCGTGACGTTGCCCAGCCCGAGGTCGTCCACCACTTCCTGAAGCCAAATGACGCGCCGCTCCAGCGGCTCGATCAGCGTGAGTTCAAGATCGGGACGTGCAATCGCCAAGCACAAGCCGGGAAGCCCCGCACCGGAACCGACGTCCGCAACATGGCTTCCGTGGGCAATCGCGGACTCGATGACGGCGCAATTGAGAACGTGCCGGCTCCATAGGCGGGGAACCTCGCGCGGGCCAATCAGCCCGCGCTCGGTTCCCGATGTCGCCAAATGTTCTACGTACCGCTGGGCGAGGCCAAGCCGGTCACCGAAGATCTTCTCTGCCGCCTGCAGTTCGGCTGCCGTGATTTCAACCATGATCCGTTAGTCGGCCGAAACCACGATGTGGCGGCCGGCGCCTTCGCCCTCGGACTCGGAGACGAAACCGAGGTCCGCAACAGCGTCGTGCACAATCTTGCGTTCGTAGGCGCTCATGGGTTCGAGTGCCACAGGGGCACCGGTTTCCTTGACCTTCGCCACGGCGTCTTCGGCAATCTGCTGCAGATCGCCGGCGCGTTCCTTGCGGTAGCCGTTGATGTCAAGCACCAGGCGGGAGCGGTTTTCGGTCGCGGACAGCACGGACAAGCGCGCGAGTTCCTGAAGGGCTTCGAGCACTTCACCGTCGCGTCCTACCAGGCTCTCAAGGCCCTCGGAGTCGTCTTCGGCTGCGATCGAGATGTAGGTGCGGCCATTGCGGATCTCAATGTCGATGTCACCGTCGATGTCGGCAATGTCGAGGAGTTCCTCAAGGTAGTCTGCGGCGACGTCGCCCTCTTCCTCGAGGCGGCTCACGGAAGTGCCCTTACCGGCAGCAGCGCCCTCTTCGGAAGTTTCTTCTGTGGCTTCTGCCAATTCCTCGGCGGCAGTGGCCGTTGCCTCTTCGGTGCTTTCAACAGACATTACTTCTTCTTCCTGTTCTTACGTTGTGGCTGGATGCGCTGCTGTGCCTTGACCTCGACGGCGGCCACCTCGGCAGCGACGTCTGCGTCCTTCTTGCCGCCCAGGAGCGGGATGGACGGCAGGCCCTTGGCGGCGCGACGCTCAGCGAGTGCCTTGGCTGCGGGGGATCCCGGCGTCGGCATGCGGCGGATGACAAAGAACTGCTGGCCCATGGTCCACAGGTTGGTAGTGGTCCAGTAGATGAGCACACCGATCGGGAAGTTGATGCCACCGACGCCGAAGACGAGCGGCAGGATGTACAGCATCATCTTCTGCTGGCGCATGAACGGGCTGGCCATGGCCTCTTCGGACATGTTCTTGGCCATGATCTGCTTCTGCGTGATGAACTGCGACGCCGTCATGGCAAGGATCATCACGATGGAGAGTATCCACACAACCGTCTGGTCGGTACCCGCAGGGCCGCCGTGAAGCAGGGACGCGGACAGGGGAGCGCCGAAGATGCTGGATTCGTCGAACTGCACCACCTGCTCATGGCTCAAGGCTCCAATACCCTGGCCGGCCTGGCGGGCCTGGGTAATACCGGAAAGCACCTGGAACAGCGCGAAGAAGAACGGCATCTGGATCAGCATGGGCAAACAAGCGGAGAACGGGTTGGTGCCGTGCTTCTTGTACAGCGCCATCTGTTCCTGCGCCATCGCCTGGCGGGAGAGCTGGTCCGTCTTCCCCTTGTACTTCGCCTGCATCTTCTTCAGATCGGGCTGAAGCAGCTGCATACCGCGCTGTGCCTTGATTTGCTTGACGAAGACAGGGATCAGGGCGGCACGGATCACCAGCACCAGGCCGATGATGGACAGTGTCCAGGTCCAGCCGTTTTCCGGCGGCAGGCCGATGAAACTCAGCCCGTCGTGGAACCCCAGCATGATCGCGGACACTAGCCACTTGAACGGGGCCAGAATTGTTCCAAAGATGTCCATACGTTTTCCCTATTTCCTCAGGCCGCTGTGCGGCGACCGTCTTCATCAGACCACACAGCCAGGAACTGGTCCGGGTTGTTCAGTACAACAATTGTGGGCGTCTGGCCTTCGGGCCAGTGACGATGTCCGGCGGGGACGTGGTCCACGCCGCCGGCGTTCCAGGGGTGGCACCGCGCAAGGCGCCGCACTGCGAGCCAACTTCCCTTGACGGCACCATGTACCGTCACCGCTTCGAGGGCATATGCCGAGCAGGATGGGAAGAACCGGCATACCTGGCCGTATAAGGGAGAGATGATCTTGCGGTACGTCTTCAACAAGATGATGAGGACGTTGCGCGGCAGCTCCCACAGAAATGTTCCGAGGATCCTCGGAGCGACTCTAAAGAAGCGGACGACGGCGGAGCTCAGCTCATGCACGCGGTGTCCCTTCCGTTGTGGTGCCCTGGGTGGGCGAAACAACCCGCGGAGAGGATCCGCCGAGCCGTTTCGTGGTTGCCGCCAAGGCGGCGTTGTAATCCGTCAGCAGCTGGTCCCAGCTCGCCGTCGCAGCCGCCGGCAACGCCCGGACCACAACAGCAAGACCCGTGCCATGCCTTTTCAAGGACAAAGCACCTGCTTCTCTCAGTCTCCTCTTAACGAGGTTCCTGGTCACAGCGTTCCCGACAGCTTTGGAAACGATGAAGCCGATGCGGCTCGGTTCTCCGGCACCGATAGGTGCCGTATATAACACTAAGTTCCGGCGTCCATTGCGGACGCCGGAACGTACAGTTGTTGAAAAGTCGGTAGAAGTCCGCAGACGGTTACGGGTGGCTAGCACCTATTGACTCGCTTGGAAGGCTGACCGACGAGTCAGTTATTTAGGCCGACAGTTCGACGCGGCCCTTGCCACGACGGGCGGCCAGGATGGCGCGGCCGGCACGGGTGCGCATACGAAGGCGGAAGCCATGCTTCTTGGCCCGACGGCGGTTATTCGGCTGAAAAGTCCGCTTGCTCACGTTAGTTACTCCAGTGGATCAAAGGTGCGCCCACCCGATCAAAAGGGGAAGAACTGGCCGACGCTAAGTTTATTGAGTATCCGCCGCCGCCCAACGCCGGATTTACCGGAAGTGCGGGTGGTCAAAAAGCGGACACATAGGACTTCACAACGTTAGGGCAAAAAGACCCCCAAGGTCAAACTGGGAGCCTCGGTGCCCGCTATCCCCAGCTGTGGCTAAGTACACCCCCAGCCTGTGGATGAAGCCGGTCACAGACCCCGTTTCAGAACCACAACCGTGTAATTATCCACAAGCCTCTTCCCAGCTATCTTCTGGAGTTTCCATCCCCTAGAGTGTCTCAGTAGCCGATTATCCACGGACTGTGCATAACCCTGTGGATTCGGTTCGGAATCCACTCATGGTTTGGACCTTCGGCTGCCGCAATCCAGGCAAGCAAGCACTCGAGGGAACCAATTGATGACGGTAGACGAAGCCAACCACGCCAACACGGTCGGAAGTTCCTGGCGGCGGGTGCTGAGCCTGCTGGAACAAGACGATCGCGTCACACCCCGGCAGCGTGGTTTCGTTATCCTTGCCCAGGCACAGGGCCTGATCGGCTCCACGCTCCTGGTGGCCGTACCCAACGAGTTGACCCGCGAGGTTCTCCAGACGCAAGTCAAGGACGCCCTCGATGACGCCCTCCGCAGCGTCTTTTCCGACGACATCCGGTGCGCGATCGACGTCGACACGGATCTAGTGCCCATCCACGAAGAGCCGGCCCCCGCCGTCGAACTCTCCTCCGTGAACGACCTGGCCGTGGAATCCAAGCCACAGCCCACCCCGCCGAGTACTTCGCACGAATTCGGCCGGCTGAACCCGAAGTACGTCTTTGACCCCTTCGTCATCGGTTCTTCCAACCGCTTCGCCCATGCTGCCGCCGTCGCGGTCGCGGAAGCACCGGCAAAGGCCTACAACCCGCTGTTCATCTACGGTGACTCCGGACTCGGCAAGACGCACTTGCTGCACGCGATCGGCCACTACGCCCGCCGGCTCTACAGCGGCATCCGGGTGCGCTACGTGAATTCCGAAGAGTTCACCAACGACTTCATCAACTCCATCCGGGACGACGAAGGCGCCAGCTTCAAGACCACGTACCGCAACGTCGACGTGCTCCTGATCGATGACATCCAGTTCCTGGCTGGCAAGGACCGGACGCTCGAAGAGTTCTTCCACACCTTCAACGCACTGCACAACAACAACAAGCAAGTGGTCATCACCTCGGACCTCCCGCCCAAGCAGCTTGCCGGCTTCGAGGACCGCATGAAGTCCCGCTTCGAGTGGGGCCTGCTGACCGATATCCAGCCGCCGGAACTCGAAACCCGTATTGCGATCCTCCGCAAGAAGGCCCAGAGCGAGGGACTGTCCGCACCTGACGACGCCTTGGAGTACATCGCTTCCAAGATCTCCAGCAACATCCGCGAGCTCGAAGGCGCGCTGATCCGCGTCACTGCCTTCGCCAGCCTCAACCGCCAGCCCGTGGATGTGGCCCTCGCCGAAATGGTGCTGAAGGACCTGATCACCGACGATGGCGCCCAGGAGATCACGGCCGACCAGATCCTGAAGCAGACGGCCGAGTACTTCAAGCTCAGCATGGAAGAGCTTTGCAGCAAGTCCCGGACGCGCACCTTGGTGACCGCACGGCAGATCGCCATGTACTTGTGCCGCGAGCTCACCGACATGTCCCTGCCGAAGATCGGCCAGGAGCTTGGCGGCCGCGACCACACCACAGTGATCCACGCAGATCGCAAGATTCGCGAACTGATGGCCGAGCGCCGTGTGATCTACAACCAGGTGACTGAGCTGACCAACCGCATCAAGCAGCAGCAGCGCGATTCCTGAGCCGGCTCGCTCGAGGTACTACATACCTTATTAACAGGCACATGTGGATAAGCCTGTGGATACTTAAGGGGACAAGCGCGGTTAATGGGCTTAAAACCCTTAAGGCATCTGTGGATCGTCAAAAACGGGCCTGGGGGTTATCCACGTCCACACCCTGTTTAAAACCCCTGTCACCCACATATCGTGAACAGGCCTTAACCGCGGAACTGCGGGTCCAGGGACGGTTATCCACAGTTTCCACAGGGGTTATTAACACTACTAATCCCAAAAAAATGAATTCCCTCAAATAACAATCTCCTTCCGCCCGCCCACCGACGCAGCCCGCGGCTGCTTCGAACCACAAGCCAGCAGGCCGGGGATGGGTTAATGCCCGAAGTTCCGGCTAAGCTGTCTGCATCGCGTCCATCCTTGGCGCTGCTTTGTAGTTCGCTCAGTGCGGACCATGCAGCGTTCGGGTTCCGGGCGCTGGTTTTCGGGGCTCCTGGGGGAGTTTCCGGTGGAACACTGGCAGCAGCAATGAAAGGCGGCACCCTTCCGTGAAGTTCAGAGTCGAGCGGGATGTCCTGGCAGAAGCCGTCACATGGACAGCCCGGTCCTTGTCTCCGCGGCCGCCCGTCCCGGTACTCTCAGGTCTCCTGCTCAAGGCGGAAGCCGGAACAGTGAGCCTCTCGAGCTTCGATTACGAGACCTCCGCCCGTCTCGAGATTCCAGCTGACATCACCACCGAAGGAACAATCCTGGTTTCCGGACGGCTCCTGGCCGATATCTGCCGCAGCCTGCCCTCGGCTCCCGTCGACATCGAAACCGATGGCAGCAAGGTCACCCTCACATGCCGTCGAAGCAGCTTCCATCTCGCCACGATGCCGGAATCCGAATATCCGCCGCTTCCGGCGCTTCCCGCCATCAGCGGAACCCTGCCCGGCGACGCCTTCGCCCAGGCCGTTTCGCAGGTCATCATCGCCGCCAGCAGGGATGACACCCTGCCGATCCTCACCGGTGTCCGGATGGAGATCGAGGATGACATGATCACCCTCCTCGCCACTGACCGTTACCGCCTCGCCATGAGGGAAGTACCGTGGAAGCCCGTCACCCCGGGAATTTCCACGAGTGCCTTGGTGAAATCCAAGACCCTCAACGAGGTAGCCAAGACTCTCGGCGGCAGCGGTGACATCCATCTCGCCCTCGCCGACGACGACAGCCGCCTGATTGGCTTCGAAAGCGGCGGGCGCACCACCACTTCATTGCTCGTTGACGGCGACTACCCCAAGATTCGGTCCTTGTTCCCGGATTCCACGCCGATCCACGCAACGGTCCAAACGCAGGAACTCGTTGAAGCCGTTCGCCGCGTGTCATTGGTGGCCGAACGGAACACCCCGGTTCGCCTGGCGTTCACGCAGGGCCAGCTGAGTCTGGACGCCGGTACCGGCGAAGATGCGCAGGCCTCCGAGGAACTGGAAGCCCAGCTCAGCGGCGAAGACATCACGGTAGCGTTCAACCCGCACTACCTGGTGGAAGGCCTGAGCGTGATCGAGACCAAGTTCGTGCGCTTCTCCTTCACCACGGCACCGAAGCCGGCCATGATCACCGCCCAGGTTGACGCCGACGGCGATGACAAAGGCGACTACCGCTACCTCGTGATGCCTGTCCGCCTCCCCAACTAGCTCACATTAGTTGTCGTTCTGGGCGCCCAAAACGACAACAAATGCGAGTCAGTCGGGTCAAGACCAAAACCACCAACGCAGGAAAGAGTTCACCCCGTGCACATCGGACTGATCGGCCTTGGAAAAATGGGTTTCAACATGCGCGAACGCATGCGGAAGGGCGGAATCGAGGTCACTGGCTTCGACCGCAATCAGGACATCGCCGACGTCGCGTCCGTTGACGAACTGATCGCTGCCCTTCCGGCGCCGCGCCTGGTGTGGGTCATGGTTCCCTCCGGCGAGATCACCGATGCCGTGATCAGCGAACTCGGCGAGAAGCTTTCCGCCGGGGACATGGTGATCGACGGCGGCAACTCACGCTTCACTGAAGACCAAAAACACGCCACTTTCCTGGCCTCCAAGGACATCCGCTTCGCCGATTGCGGTGTTTCAGGAGGCGTCTGGGGCTTGCAGAACGGCTACGGACTCATGGCAGGCGGCGCGGATGAAGACATCGAACTCGCCATGCCGGTATTCGACGCACTCCGTCCCGAAGGCGATCGCGCCGACAGCTTCGTCCACGTCGGCGGCGTCGGAGCAGGCCACTACGCCAAGATGGTCCACAACGGGATCGAATACGGCCTGATGCAGGCCTACGCCGAGGGCTACGAACTGCTCGCCGCCAAGGACATCATCAAAGACCTTCCCGGCACCTTCCGTGCGTGGCAAAAAGGCACCGTTGTCCGTTCTTGGCTACTGGACCTCATGGTCAAAGCCTTGGACGAAGATCCGGGACTGGCCTCCATCGGAGACTACGTCGAGGACTCCGGTGAAGGCCGCTGGACCGTTGAAGAAGCCATTGCCAACGCGATCCCTGCGCCGGCAATCACCGCTGCGCTCTTCGCCCGTTTCTCCTCGCGTGAAGACAACTCCCCGGCCATGAAGATGGTGTCTGCGCTGCGCAACCAATTCGGCGGACACGCCACCCGTCCGGCCAACTAGGCCCCGGCCCACCAGCAGTACGCGTGTACCTCGAACATCTTTCGCTGACCGATTTCCGCAGCTACGCGCAGGTTGACCTCAAGCTCGGCCCCGGTGTGACGGTCCTGGTGGGGTCCAACGGCATCGGCAAGACGAACCTCATGGAGGCCATCGGATACCTGGCCACCTTGAGTTCGCACCGCGTGAGTACGGATGCGCCCCTCCTGCGCTTCGGCACGGAGCGCGCCTTGATCCGGGCGAAGCTTGTTCGGGGTGAACAATCGACCGTGGTCGAACTTGAGATCAACGCCGGCCGTGCCAACCGCGGCCGGATCAACCGCGGAAATCCTGTGCGCGCCCGCGACATCCTGGGCATTTGCCAGACGGTGCTTTTTGCCCCGGAAGACCTTGCCTTGGTCAAGGGTGATCCGTCCAACCGCAGGCGCTTCATGGACGAACTGCTGGTCAGCCTCATGCCGGTACACGCGGCCACCCGCAGCGACTACGACCGCGTGCTCAAACAGCGCAACGCTTTGTTGAAATCTGCCCGCACCGGCAAATTCACCTCAGGCCACGAAGCAACGCTCGATGTGTGGGACCAGCACATGGCGCGGGCCGGTGCCGAGCTCCTGCATGCACGGCTGGAACTCGTGGAACTGCTTCGACCCCACCTCAAGAGCGCATACGCCCAGCTGACCGACGGATCGAAGGAAGCGGGCGCGGTCTATCGATCTACCATCCAGGGCGTGTTGGACGACGACGGCGGTCCCGCCGAGGGTCTCGCGGAAGGTTCGGAAGGGGTTGAGGACCTCCGCACATTGTCCGTGGAACAACTCACCGAGCGCTATGTCCAGGCTTTCGCGGCCTCGCGCCGGAAGGAGTTGGAGCGCGGGATCTCCCTGGTCGGACCCCACCGCGACGAACTCGAGCTGGTTCTGGGCCAAGCTCCGGCCAAGGGCTATGCCTCCCATGGCGAAACATGGTCCATGTGCCTCTCCCTGCGCTTGGCCTCCTACTACGTCATGCTCGATGACACCCGAACCGGCGGTTCTGCTCCGATCCTCATCCTCGACGA
>Ga0157378_10005267_pt1 | contig 11361 bp, 1 predicted proteins | sample M65metaG_FD_115309 | JGI IMG/M metagenome (GOLD analysis project Ga0157378, IMG submission 115309) | Miscanthus rhizosphere microbial communities from Kellogg Biological Station, Michigan, USA - M6-5 metaG | ecosystem: Host-associated > Plants > Roots > Rhizosphere > Soil | place: USA: Michigan...
AAGACCGGAAATCTTGATGAAGATTTTGCTTGCCTCAGAGTTAATTCGGATGGAACGCCCGATAGCTCGTTTGGCACAAGCGGAGTAATCAGTACCGATTTTGCCGGCGGCCATGACGAGGCGAACGCCGCAGTCCTTCAACTGGATGGAAAGATTGTAGTCGGCGGGGTTGCCGATCGCACGCTGGTGGGCGGGTCGCCCGACATGGCCCTTAGCCGGTACAACGTCGATGGAAGTCTCGATACTTCCTTCGGCGCCAGTGGCAAATTGGTGGTTGATTATGCCGGTAGAACGGACGTGGCGTTTGCTCTTGCAATTCAAATAGACGGCAAGATCGTCGCCGCCGGAGGCGCCGGCAATGCCAATAATGTTCCTGACTTTGCCTTGGTGCGTTTCAATCTGGACGGTACGTTTGATCAGACCTTCGGCGCCAACGGAAAAATAACTACTGACTTTTTCGGCGGTGAGGACTACGTGACCGGCATCGCAGTTCAGCCTGATAACAAGATTGTGGTTACCGGTCCGATTTTCAACAATGGTGTTAAGGATGACTTCGGTGTGGCGCGATATCTGACTCCGGATGTAGGACCGCCGCCATCGCCGACGGCTACGCCTACACCGACACCAACACCCTGCCCGGCCGTTAGTTTTGCGCCGGCGGCAAACTTCGGCTCGGGTGGTGCTGCTCTGTCAGTTGCGGTGGGCGATTTCAATGGCGATGGCAAGCATGACCTCGCTGTGGCTAATCGCGGCATCTTTCCAGACCTTAAAGACGTCGTGTCGATCTTGTTGGGCGATGGGTCGGGCAATTTCGGCTCCGCCATCAAGATCGACGCTGGCACTGGTCCTTATTCGGTAGCAGTAGGCGATTTCAACAGCGATAACAAGCAAGACCTCGCCGTGGCCAATTCCGGCTCAGGCAACGTGTCGATCTTGTTGGGCAATGGCGCCGGCAGTTTTAGCGCCGCCACAAATTTCAGCGTCGGCCCAAATCCGCACTCAGTAACGGTGGGAGACTTCAACAGCGATGGCAAGCAGGACCTCGCCGTTGCCAACTCTGGCTCAGGCAGCGTGTCGATCTTATTGGGCAATGGCGCCGGCAGTTTCAGCACGGCGACAAACTTCGGTGTTGGCACCGCCCCTTTCTCAGTCGTGGTGGGCGATTTCAATGGAGATGGCAAGCAAGACCTGGCCGTGGCCAACCAAAACTCGGGTAACGTGTCGATCTTGTTGGGCAATGGCGCCGGCAGTTTCAACACCGCCACAAACTTCAGCAGTGGCAATTTTCCTTTCTCAATAGCGGTGGGCGATTTCAACAGCGATGGCAAGCAAGACCTCGCCGTGGCCAACCTGGTCAACGTATCGATCTTATTGGGCAATGGCGCGGGTGGGTTTAGTACAGCCACCGACTTGAGCGCTGGCGCTGTTACTCAGTCAGTAGCGGTGGGCGATTTCAACGCAGATGGCAAGCAGGACCTTGCCGTGGCCAACCATAACTCAAGCAACGTGTCGATCTTCTTGGGCAATGGCGCTGGCAGTTTCAGCGCGGCCACAAACTTCAATACTGGCAATGGCCCTTTCTCAGTCGTAGTCCGCGATTTCAACAACGATGGCAAGCCAGACCTCGTCACAGCCAACGAAAACTCAAACAACGTGTCAATCCTGTTGGGGGGTTGTTCAGGGGCTCCGCCTACTCCAACTCCGACGCCAACTCCAACGCCTACGCCAACGCCAACTCCAACGCCGACCCCCACGCCAACTCCAACCATGGTCATTTCCGGTCAGGTAACCGAATACAATGGGACTCCGTTAGCTAACGTGACGATGACCTTTAAGGTGGATCGGTCGGGAACCATCGAAACGAGTACGACCCAGACAGACGCAAATGGCAATTATTCGTCCGGCAATTTAACCTGCGGGAATAACACCTCGGTTACGCCATCGCTGGGAGGCCGCAAGTTCAGTCCACTAACGACAGCTTTCGTTTTTACCTGCAACAATCAAACGGCGAGTTTTATAGCACTTCCTGATATTGCGATTAGCCAGATTTATGCTTCTGGCGGAGAGGTGGGAGCGACTTACCGCAACGATTTTATCGAACTCTTCAACCGCGGAACGACGACCGTCGACTTGTCAGGTTGGTCGGTGCAGTATGCTGCAGAGTCAGGCACCACCTGGCAGCGCACGAACCTCAGCAGCGTTACTCTCCTTCCCGGCCAGCGTTACCTGGTGCAGGAATCCTCAGCCGGACTAAATGGTTCGGCGCTTCCGACCCCTGATGTCGCCGGTGGAATAGCAATGAGTCCGACAGGCGGAAAAGTTGTGCTCCTTACCAGTAACACCACGCTGGGAAGTGCGCCCTGTCCCATCGGGCCAGGGGTTGCGGTGGATCTGGTGGGTTATGGGACAAGCGCGACGTGCTTTGAAGGAGCCGCGCCCGCGTCAGCACCGAGCGGTACTACTGCGGTTACGAGAAACGCAGACGGCTGCGTGGATAGTGATGATAATGCGTCCGATTTTGCCCTCCGGCCGCCGAATCCTCGTAATCGCGCGTCAGCGGTGAATCAATGTGGAACTGTTCAATTCAGCGCTGCTAATTACAGCGTTAATGAAAGCGATGCTTTTACTATGATTACTGTCACCCGCAGCGGTGATACCACTGCCGCGGCGACGGTCGATTACCAGGCTACCGACACTGATGACTTCACGGTGAACTGCGCTGCGAAGCGGGGTCAGGCATACGGCCGCTGCGATTTTGCCATGGTCGTTGGCACTCTGAGTTTTGCTGCTGCCGAAACTTCGAAGAGTTTTACCGTGCCCATCATCAACGATGGGTGGGCTGAAGGCGCCGAGACTTTCGGTGTAGCGTTGAGCAATGCGGCCGGCGCCAACCTCGGGTCGCAAGCGACCGCGAGTGTGACTATCAACGATAACGAGACGGCGGACCAACCCAACTCGATTCTGCAGACGACGCCCGCGGGCGTAGCTTTCTTCGTCCGCCAACACTATTTGGATTTCCTCGGTCGCGAACCTGAACCCGGCGAACCGTGGTCGCCGGTACTGAGCGGCTGTACGGATCAATTCAATACTAATCCGAATAGCCCTTCAGTCAACTGTGATCGGATCTTCGTCTCGGGAAGTTTCTTTGGATCACCTGAATTCAAAGATAAAGGTTTTTACATCATCGGAATGTACCGAGTGTCGTTTAATCGGCTGCCGACCTATGTGGAATTCTCAACTGATCTGGCTTCGATTACGGGCACAACGGCGGACGAAGTCTTCGCCAAGCGGGCGGCCTATGCCGCCGGCTTTGTGCAGCGGACTGAGTTTACGAGTATCTATTTCGCGCTGAACGACACCCAATTTGTGAATGCGCTGATGAGTGGCGCGCAGGGTCAGAACTACAACCTGACGAGCATCACGACGAAGGATCCGGCTAATCCTGATACGGGATCGAAAGTGGTGCTGACTTCGACCGACCTAATCAATCGACTGACGGCGGGTACGATGACGCGAGCGCAGGTCTTGCGAGCGATAGCGCAATCAGACGAGATTACGTTGAATAAAGAAGCGGTGAATGCGTTCGTGGCTTCGCAGTACTACGGATATCTCAGGCGGACACCGGACACTGTGGGATTCAACGGGTGGGTGGCTTACTTAACGGCGAACCCGAATGACTTTCGTACTATGGTGAATGGGTTTTTAAATTCTCAGGAATACCGGCTGAGATTCGGTCCGTAACCGTTGGCAGTATCTTGACGTTTAATGTTACGAGTAGTAACACGCACCCACATGAATTATCGCTGCCGCTTACTGGCTGTTTTTATCCTCACGGCTTTTGGACTCTATGCCATAGCGGCATCCGCCGGTCTACAAACCGTTGTCGCCCTGGTCAAGCCCGCAGCCCGCGTAGCTTCGCCGGCCCCGGTTCCCGGCGCTGAACCATCACGCCGTCAGTCCGCATTGGCCGACGACCCGATCAGCGAACCAATACCGAAGGGACGTTTGCAGTTCACGGTTTACCGGACGCCCGACGGCGAATTCGCCTGTCGCGAGGCGACCGCCGCTGAGCGCAAGCAAATGGAAAACCTTGCGGCAGAAGATCTCGGCCTTCAGCCGATCAATCATCCGGAGCTCAAACATCGATCACTGGAAAGCGTCGTAGGATCGGCTACCGGAATGACGATTGTGCTGCGCGGGACGCAACAGTTGCAGCAGAACCCCACCGCGACGGCGGCTTTCACCCAGGCCGCGCAAAATTGGGAAGCCTTAATCATGTCGCCAATTACCGTCTATATGGACGTCGATTACGGCACGACTAACTTTGGCCAACCGTGGGGAGCAAACGTGTTGGGATCAACCAGCGCTCCCGGCGGCTCGTTTTCATACCAGTCGGTGCGCACAAACCTGAACGCTGAAGCGACGGGCGAAGGTAACGCGGCGAAGCAAGCTGTTTTTAATGCATTGCCATCCGGCCCGGTGCCCACAGATATTGGTAGCGCCAGTTCAGCTGATCTTTCAGCCCCTCAAGCCAGGGCGGTTGGTTTGTTACCGGCTGCAGCGCAGTCCAGCGACCCTGCGCCCAGGATCGGATTTAATTCAAACTTCACGTTTGATTTTGATCCGAGCGACGGTATCACTCCGGGCCAGACCGATTTTGACGCGGTCGCGACGCACGAGATTGGCCACGAACTGGGATTCCTGTCAGACGCCGGCACCGGCATTCCGCGGCCTTCTGTCTGGGACCTGTTTCGCTTTCGCAGCGGGACCACGAACGGAAGTTTCACGACCGCGACCCGGGTGATGACGATCGGTGGTTCACCGAATCCGCTCCAGTTCTATTTTGTTCCTGGTAATCCCGAGCTGGGCTTTTCAACGGGTGGGCCGAACGGTTCGAGCAGCAACGGCGGCGATGGCTGGCAGTCGAGTCACTGGAAGCACGTCACCGGTTGCGGCGGCTACATTGGAATTATGGACCCGGCAATTCCTTCCGGTTGCCGGCGGACGATCACGAGCAGCGATATTCTCGCGCTGGCTAATTTCGGTTACAACCTGACCAACAACAACGCCCCGCCGCCACCGCCGCCGTCGCCCACACCTCCGGCGAACGATAACTTTGCTAATGCGCAAACAATCACGGGTTGCACAGCTAGCACAAACGGTAGCACGTTCGGGGCGACGAGCGAACCGGGCGAACCGACTCATGCGCCGGGTGAGACGAGTTCGCTCAGTCCGGGTCACACCATCTGGTACTCCTGGACGCCTCCATCGTCAGGCACCACCACCGTAACCACGAATGGCAGTGACTTTGACACCTTATTGGCGGTCTACACCGGTAACAGCGTGAATGCCCTGACGCGCGTGGCGAACAATGATGATGTTCAGTTAGGCGTCATCCTGACTAGTTCGGTCACCTTCAATGTCACCGCCGGCACCACTTATCGAATTGCAGTCGATGGCTGGGGTGGTGACACAGGCACCGTTAAGCTCAATTGGAACGGTTGCGCCATTATGCCGACGCCGACGCCTACACCAACGCCTACACCAAACCCAAGTCCTACCCCACCGCCGTCGCAAACTCCTGCACAGCTGTCGATGAGCGGCGAGCCAGGCGACTACATTGGCGGAAATACCAGTTACTTCTATACAACCAGTACGGGCACCTTTGGAGCATCAGCGGCTGATTACAGCGGCGACGGAGTAGTTGACAGTGTTCTGATAACCTACCTGGACAATAACCACAATTGGGATCTGGACTTCAATACGCGGCAAGTACAAGGACAGAATCTGGTTCCCGGATATTACGACAATGCTCAGCGGGCGCCATTTGCAACTTCGGGCCATCCAGGTTTGGACATCCACGGAGACGGACGTGGATGTAATACGATTACCGGCAACTTCACCGTCCACGAAGCGAATTTTAATTACTCCGTATCACCTCCGAGAGTCGTCAATTTTACGGCGACTTTCGAGCAGCATTGTGAAGGAAGCACAGCGGCGCTGCTGGGAACCATCTATTACAACTACGCAGGAACTTCAGCAACCAGGTACAACATCGGCGGAAGGGTCTCCAACAATTTCGGTGCCGGTGTTCCGAATGTGCAAATAGTCCTGAGCGGTTCGCAAACAATCATCGCCAACACCGACGGCGGCGGCAATTTCTTAATGCCTCAGTTGCTTGGTTCTGGAAACTTCAGGATCACTCCTTCGGCGACGGCTGGTTATACCCTCTCTCCAACGACACAAAGCGTCAAACGATTAAGTGCGGATCAAACTGTGAACTTCAACGCGGTTCAGAATGGATCGCCAACTCCAACACCTACGCCTTTGCCTACACCGACGCCAACACCTACGCCTATTCCGACTCCGACGCCAACACCAACCCCAACTCCAATTCCTACACCCACTCCAATCCCAAGTCCGACGCCGACACCCGCTGTCACGCCTACCCCATCGTGCAGCGATGACGTGTGGACCGCTACCAGCACCACGAACGCACCCGCAGCACGTTATTCGGCCCCGGCGGTTTGGACCGGAACGGAAATGCTGGTTTGGGGTGGCTCAGTGAACAACAACAGCGGTGGCCGGTATAACCCCGCCACGGATTCGTGGGCCACCATCGGGACGACAAACTTGTTCCTGCCACGAAGTTTCTTCTCGGTCGTATGGACCGGCACTGAGATGATTGTCTGGGGTGGCTCGAATAATTTTGGTTACACCAATACCGGCGGTCGTTACAATCCCACTACCAACACGTGGTCATCGATGACCCTGACGAATGCTCCCACGGCGCGAGGCTCTCACTCGGCCGTCTGGACCGGATCAGAGATGATTATCTGGGGTGGTAGCAGCGCGAGCGGTGTCCTTAACACTGGCGGGAAATACGATCCGGTGACTGATACCTGGACGCCGATCAGCTCAGTCAATGTTCCGGCGCGATCGGACAACATTGCGGTGTGGACCGGCACTTCCATGATCGTCTGGGGAGGTCGCGACGCTCAATCGACTTTGCAGAATACCGGCGCCAGATATGATCTGGCCACCGATACATGGACGCCCACCAGTACTGTCAACGCGCCGGCCGCCCGGGTTGCTCATAGTGGGGTTTGGACCGGCAGTGAAATGATCGTATGGGGTGGATACATCGGCGGGAATACGATCGACGGAAAGACCAACACGGGCGGTCGCTACAATCCCACCACTGACACCTGGTTGGCGACCAGTATGGTGGATGCGCCTACGCCGCGTTTTCAATACGGCGCTGTCTGGACCGGCAGCGAAATGATTGTCTGGGGTGGTGAGAGCCCGCAGCGGCTCGAGAACATAGGTGGCCGATACAATCCCACCACCGACACCTGGATTGGTACCTGCGATCAAAACGCGCCGAGTGTCAGGGTCTCTCCCTCGGCCGTATGGACCGGCACTCAGATGGTCATCTGGGGCGGCGCTACGTTTGGATTTACGCCACTGATCACGGGAGGAAGGTATTCGGTACCGCCACCCCCGGCTCCGTCTGTGCAATTCTCATCATCAGCATATTCGATTGAAGAAGGCGGCAGTTTGACGGTGACCGTGACTCGGACCGGTAACCCTGCGTTGCCGTTAACGGTCGATTATCGGACCACAGACACGGACAATTTCACGGTGAACTGCGCCGCGAAGAATGGCGCAGCCTTTGCCCGGTGTGACTTTGCTACGGTCGTGGGTACTTTCAAGTTTGGCGCCGGTGAGATTTCCAAAACTTTCAAGGTGCCGATCATCAACGATAGTTACGCCGAAGGAAACGAAACGTTCAACCTCGTTCTGAGCAATCCAGGCGGCGCTACACTTGGTCCGACTTCAACCGCCACCGTCACGATCACCGACAACGAAACGTCTGACGCGGCTAATCCCGTGATGCAAACCAATGCGACCGGCGTTTCTTTCTTTGTGCGGCAGCATTATTTGGATTTCCTCGGGCGTGAACCTGAGCCGGGAGAGCCCTGGTCGAATCTGCTGCGGAACTGCGCAGATCAATTCAACACCAATGCGAGCAGTCCGGCGGCCGGCTGTGACCGAATTACGATTTCAGGATCTTTCTTCGGTTCGCCTGAATTCCGAGACAAGGGTATCTATGTAATTGATTTTTATCGCGTCGCCTTCGGTCGGCTGCCGTTGTACTCTGACTTCGTGCACGACGTGGCGTCGGTGACGGGCGCCACAGCCGATGAGACAAACGAGAAGCGAGCGGCGTTTGCGGCCAACTTTGCGCAAAGCCGGGACTTTACCAGGATCTATGACTTAATGGGCCACGACTTTTTCGTCTACACTCTGCTGAGCGGGGGCGGATATTACAATCTGACCAGCATCACCACGCGCGACCCGGCGCATCCGGACACCGGAGCTAAGGTGACGCTCACCAGGGAAGATCTGACCAATCGACTCTACGCGGGTACGCTCACTCGCGCACAGGTCCTACGCACGATCGTCCAATCAGATGAGATCACGCTGGATAAGGAAGCACTGAATGCTTTCGTGGCATCGCAGTACTACGGTTATCTCAGGCGCACGCCGGACACTGTTGGCTTCAATAACTGGGTTGATTACCTGCGCCATAACCCAAACGACTTTCGCACGATGGTGAACGGATTCGTGAATTCACCGGAGTACCGTCTGCGGTTCGGCCCGCCATAAGGAGTAACGAGCGAAGTCAGAACCATGAGCGGTAGCGACCGGGTAGGCTTGCAACCAGGCAGGATCCCCGGCACGCACGTCAAGCAAGAAATTTTCCTCATCGTGAGCGCTATTTCCCTCACGAAGTCTGCCGACTTTCCGGCTGTGCTTTCAGCGAGCCGAGGTTTTCCGCGATTCTCTTTCGCCAAAAATCGGCGCTAAATTGGCGCGGTAGTTGCTGAAGTTAGAAGAGATGTCCGGCCGTGTGCCGCATAACCCGTATCCCGGAAGTATCGGCCAGGAACTGAATGTATCCATCCATTTCGCCTGAGAGGGTTGTCAAAGCACGACGCCTTTTTTGTCTGTCGCCCTGTAACTATGTTGAATAAATCCTTTCCCTCATTCACTCTAATTTTGCTCGCGGCGTTTGCCGTCCTGGCGATCTCTGCTACCGGACGAGTGTCAAAGATCTCGCCGGAGGTCACGCCGGTTCCACGCGTTACCCGCGTTCCTGCTGGATTGGTGCCACAAGATCCTGCGCCCACTTTGGGTAATTACCCCAATGTCTCGGTGCCTTTGAGCGGCAATATCAGTGTGACGCCCGATGCCGCACCCACCAATACTGTTTCCGTGTTTATGAGTACGCAGGGGCAGTTATTCAAAGGAACCCTGACCGTAGATCCAGCCACTGGTGTGGTCAACGTTACCAATGCTTACCCAGCCGGCGTGTATGCAATTCTGTTGCTTGCCCGAAACGCGAGCGGCCAGACCAGCACCAGCAGAATTTTCAACGTCACAGTCACTACGTCTTCCTGCGCCCCGTCACAATCCGGGTTCGGCCCAACGTCGTTCGCAAACGTCGCCAACCCATTGGTCGGACAGGGTTCCAGGGCCGTAGCCGTCGGCGATTTCAACGGCGATAACAAACAAGACCTGGTGATTGCCAACACAGGCGCAACCACCGTGTCGGTTCTGCTGCGCAACGCGAGCAATACGGATTTCGATCCGAAGGTTGATATTTCGGTTGGCAACGCGCCGGTATCGGTTGCGGTCGCAGATTTCAATGGTGATGGTAAACAGGATTTTGCGACGGCCAGCGATCCAAATCTCGTGTCGGTGTTCTTAAGGAACGCGGCCAATACCGGCTTCGATTCGAAGGTAGATTACTTCACGGCCAGTGGGCCTAATGCCATGGCGACCGGCGATTTCAATGGTGACGGCAAGGCGGACATTGTTACGACTTCGGCCGGTTCTTCTAACATTGCTTCAGTACTGCTCCGCAACGCGGCGAATACCGGTTTTGATCCAATGGTTAATCTCCCGGTCTCGGGCCCCAGTGCGGTAGCCGTCGGTGACTTCGACGCAGACGGGAAAAGCGACTTCGTTACCGCCAATCCCAACGTCAAAAGCGTGGCGATATACATGCGCAACAGCGCCAATACCGGGTTTGATACGAGCGGATTTGGATTTGCCGCCAGCCCCACTTCAGTTGCCGTCGGAGATGTTAACGGGGACTTTAAGCCAGACATTATTATGGGCGGCTTAAACAACTCAGTGTTTTTCCTGACCAGGAATTCGGCGAACAATGGATTTGATTTTCCCTCGGTCACTGTTCCCCTGGGGGGCGCGGCTGGCGCCGTAAATGTAGGTGACTTTAATTCAGATGGTAGGCTCGACCTTGCGATCGCAGTGCCTGGCCAGGACTTAGTGGCCGTTGCGCTGCGGACTCCGTTCCAAAATGGATTTGATCCGAGGGTTGAGTTTGCGGTGGGTCACGCTCCTTCGTGGGTGGAAGTCGGCGACTTCAATGGCGATGGTCTTCAGGACCTGGCGACCAGTAACAGCGGCGACAGCTTCGTGAGTGTCCTGCAGCGAAAGTGCAACACACCGGCGACCGTAACTGCTGTTCCTCCTTTGACCATTCAGCAAGGCTCAAGCATCGTCAGCACAATTGCCAGCGTTAGTGATCCAGACCAGGCCGCGGACACTCTGACGGTAACGGCGAATTTGCACAGTGGCCCAGGCGTGACGGTCACCAATGTCAGCGTTGCACCGTCAGGTACTGTGACCGCAACAGTATCGGCGAGTTGCGCGGCCAGCACTTCGGACTTCACCGTCGGCGTTAGCGACAATACGGGGACCAGTTCTGCCGTCCTGCTGACGGTAAATGTGACGGCGAACACGGCGCCGACAGTCGCATATGCAAATCAATCGGTCGCATTTGGTGGCTCGCTCAATGTCAGCCCCACCACGGCCAGCGACAACGGCTCAGTAACCTACAGTGTTCAACCGGGCCATGGGCTGACGACCACACCGACGGTTGACGCTCAGGGGACGATATCGATCACGAATGCGCAACCATCGGGGTTGCATACGATCACCTCGCGTGCGACTGATAACTGCGGAGTTTTCACCGATGCGAATTTCACGCTCGACGTAGGCGCGGCGCCTAGTCCGACTCCGACTCCGACGCCAACACCGACGCCAACGCCGGCTGTGCAGTTGAGCTCGGCGACTTATTCGGTTAACGAAGGGGCGGGCAGCGTGACGATCACAGTGACCCGGACGGGCGACACTGCTGCCGCATCAACCGTCGATTTTCGGACCACCGATACGGACACGTTTACCGTGAATTGTGCGAACAAGAGCGGGAACGCCTTTGCCCGGTGCGACTTTGCGACTGTAGTCGGGACAATTAGCTTCGCGGCC